>Ga0065712_10067877_pt1 | contig 23907 bp, 17 predicted proteins | sample MisRhiReplicate1_FD_59099 | JGI IMG/M metagenome (GOLD analysis project Ga0065712, IMG submission 59099) | Miscanthus rhizosphere microbial communities from Kellogg Biological Station, MSU, sample Rhizosphere Soil Replicate 1: eDNA_1 v3... | ecosystem: Host-associated > Plants > Roots >...
GACCGCAGGGGGATCGGTTCGGCTCTTGCCGGCTTCCATGAAGGGGAAGTTAAATCGTAGTGTCGCGATGTCGCGGCCCTCGAACGCATCAGCGATGGACTGCATATTTGGGTGTGACATCCCCGCACCTGCACCGTGCGCGAGCACAACCGCGGCGATCGCATCAGGCGGGCATTGCCAGAGCACGTTCATCTTCCATCCTCTTCATCGATCTCTCATTTCGCCGTTGCGAGTCGATACGTCGGTTTGCCCATATGGGAAACGTAGAACGTGTCGTGGACGGGATCCCATGCGACATTCGTAAACCAACCGTCCTTGGGAAGTTTCTCAAATCCCGCTGGGAGTCGAGCCAAGAGCTTCCAGCTCTCGCCGCCATCGTCAGTCTGGAAAATGCCCTGGATGCCTGCAACCACGATTCGCTTGTCATTCTTGGGATCGAAGTAGGGGCCAATCGACCCCTCGACCGCCTTGCCCTGAACGCTCCAGGTTGCCCCTTTGTCTACACTGACGAGCAGGCCTTCCTTTGCCAGCCAATAGGCTTTGCCTTTGCTAATGTTGACAAGACGCCCAATCGGCTGGCGATCGGCGATCTTTGTCCAGGACTGGCCGGCATCTGTCGAACGCTGAATGCCATTCCCTTTTTGCGTATAGACCAGCGTCTTCTCGTCGAAGATGCCCAGGCCGCCGGATTTGTCGAATTCGGCGTCTTTGAACAGTTTGTTCCAGGTCTTGCCCCCGTTATTGCTGAACATCACCTGGCCGCCAGATTCATGCAACGCCGCAAAAATGGTTTTCACCGCGTCGGCTGACCAATCGACAGCCGCATAGTCCCAGTTTCGGCCGACATCAGCGAAGGCGGTCCACGTTTGGCCGGAATCACCCGACCAGGCGCACTTGCCATCCAGCATGAAGCAAGCGAGCCGCTTGCCGCCGCTATCGACATTCAGGGCAAACGAGGTCTCGCATCGTCCACCGACTTTACCGCCGTCCACTCGGACAAATGACCTTCCAGTATCGGTGGATTTCCAGACTCCTTGACCAGTCACAATCATATAAACATCGCCAGAAGCCGGATCGACTGCGACACCCGCCGTTTCGCCAGGCCATGCAGTTTTTTGACCAGCATCCGTCAGCTTCTTGACGATCGGGGAAGAAATGTCGACCCAGCTTGCCTCGGTCTTCTCGTCGGCACTATGACCCATTTGGGCCGTGAACATGATCAAGAACGCGATTGCTAACGGGTCAGTATTGTTGGAATGCATGAAGTTTGCTCCTACCCTATGAGCCGTCGAACTGACAAGTTGAACTCGGATCGGTAATTGTAATACGGATCAACTATCCGCGATGGAAGGCAGCCCGCCTACCAGGACCTCAAGAGTGGAAAAATCCAGACTTCAAGCATTGATAGCCTTATGACGAAGGGAAGTCCATGATTGCCACGCGTCTCCCCTCCGCCTGATCGGCAAGTAACTCCCCGAAGGCGTTGCCTCTAAATCCGACGGTACGCACTACCCGTCGAATCCGAATTTCCACGAGTATCGGCGGCTTGCAGCCTCCGCCTTTGCTCTACGGAATCGACTGACTGAACGAGTTGCGGCGTGGCGTTGCTCAGCCGTAATATCCAAACGAGAAAAGTGTAAGCATGGATGCCTGCCATGATCGCTACGCAGGTTGCTCTTGGAAGCGAGCGTGCTTTGGGAACATGGCTCTTGGGGTTCCCCCTACGGGACGGTCAAGGAAAGTTCAGTTCGGTTCTTGTGCCCCGTACGTCCATTTCATATTCGATGTCCTCGATGGGCGGACGGCTGTAGTGCCACTGAATGCCCCGAGTTCCTGCCGCGCCGATTCGGCCCAGGATGATTTCCGGCAGCAGTGGCGTCAGCGAATGGGCCGTGTAGACATTGACCGTGTTGACGAGCGACCAGCTTACCTCAAGACCTCGCAAGCGGCTTTCCATCAGGTCCATCACAAACCGAGCCTTAACCGCGAGGCCCTCCGCGGATGTATCTCCGCGGGCAACGATTCCTTCCTGTGACAGGATCCCTTCCGGGAGCTCTCCGGCGCCAGCGACGACAAATGTGGGAAACGACTCGTCGGGACAAGGCTTGGTGAAGGAGAATCCGTACAAAACGGGTTCAGGCGGTGGGTCGATGACGGGAGCCACATTCGTCCGCGCGATAGGATTGAGCCCATTCACAAACACACCCCAGCCCTTCAGGATTTCAGCGTACTGTGCATTGAATTCGCTAAACCCTTGAAAGCTGTACGGTCGGCGAGATCTCAGCGAGATGCCGCATAGTGCGAGCCTGGACCGCCCGGTCGATTTCAGAATCTCCGCAACCTTCTCAAACCCCTGCCGATAGGGGGCTGGCCGCTGGAACGTGACGTGGATGACCTCAAAACCCGGGCTGGCGACGACGCCGCAGGAATACGGCGCGATGCCCGGAAGAAACCGGTAATTTCCGCTGGGATGGTCGGTGAGCAACTTTTTATTCCATTGGGAGACTGCGTCAGTGTATCAGGCTGCATTCATGCATAGAATCGGAAGGCCCGAGCTCACTCCGTAATTCGTACAGCCCGTTTATCCCTGGCAGAGAATCAATGATCTCATGGGCGACCTGAACAGCCTAAATCGTCGACAGTGGTTTGGCGCGACAGCCGGCGCCTTGTCACTCGCCGCATCTGGAGACACTCGCCGAGTCAACGGGGCTGACCCGAAACGCCCCCGTATCGCCACCGTGGTCACCGAGTTTACGTATCGCAGCCATGCTCACGTAATCCTGGAGAATTTCCTGGAGCCATACTATTTCAACGGCCAGCTGACCGATCCGGGGGTGGACCTCGTGGCCCTTTATGTTGACCAGTTCCCCAGCGGCGACATGGCGCGTGGCGTAGCGAAGCAATATGGAATCGAGATCTTTCCTACCATTGCCGCAGCCCTTCAGCTCGGCGGGAAGTCACTGGCAGTGGACGGTGTGTTGTCGATTGGCGAGCACGGCAACTATCCGCTAAACGACCGCGGGCAGCGGATGTATCCGCGGAAGCGCTTTTTCGACGAGATCGTCGCTGTGTTCCGTAAGAGTGGTCGAGTTGTGCCCTTGTTCAATGACAAACATCTGTCGTACCGCTGGGACTGGGCGGACGAGATGGTGCAGGTTGCGCGTGAGTTGAAGATTCCCTCCATGGCCGGAAGCTCGGTCCCCTTGGCTCAGCGTCGTCCACCGCTGGAATTGCCCGACCAGCCGCGGATCGAAGAGGCGATCTCGGTCCATAGCGGAGGACTGGAGTCCTACGATTTTCATGCCCTGGAGGTATTGCAATCCCTGGTGGAAGCGCGGCGCGGGGGCGAGACGGGTGTCAGCGAGGTTCAACTGCTTGAAGGGGAGGCTGTCTGGCAGGCAGCGGAGCAAGGACGCTGGAGCTACGGCTTGGCCGAAGCTGCGATGCGGGCAGGTGCGGGCAAGGACGTGGGAAAGCTGCAGGATTTTGTCGAATTGGTGGACGGCAAGCAGCCTCCCGTCCATGCAATGCTGATCAAGTATCGTGACGGATTGCGAGCCACGGTCTTGCGAATTGGCAACAGTGCCACGCGCTGGAATTTCGCTTGCCGCCTAGCGGACAAACCGGAGCCCTTGGCAACTAGTTTCTACGTTGGTCCCTGGGAAAATCGCAACCTCTTCAAGGCACTGTCGCACGCAATCCAGACGCACATTCGCGAAAAGCGAGCTCCGTATCCGCTCGAACGCACCTACTTGGCCACCGGCGTGCTGGCAGCCGCGATGGATTCGCGATTCCAGAAGCATAAGCCGCAGGCCACGCCGCACCTGGCCGTTGCCTACGAGCCACAAGATTTTCGACCGATGCGAGAGATGGGCAAGTCCTGGAAAATCATCACGGAGGACCAGCCCCAGCCAAAAGGAATCGACCCTGGCGGGCCCAAACAAAAACAGTAACTGATAGCAGCTAATCTTCCCGCTCCGCGGCAGCAATCGCCGACATCACGAAAATGCCCCCGAGTTGGCAGGCAGTTCGCGTCATCCGGTAGGCTCCCGCGCTGGCTAAGACGCCCTTGTCCAGGTCAATTATCCTGAACTATTTGAGCGTACTTAGGTATTCCACGACATCTCTTAATTCGCGAAGAGACAGAACACTTTCGATGGCGGGCATTGCGGATTTGGGCTCACTCCGCTGCTCGATGTCGACTGATTTAAGCTGGAGTTGTTTGTTGTCGGGGGTGACGATTTCGAGGAGGCCGTCTTTTTCGGACTTCACGATGCCGGCAGCGGTGGACCCGTCGGTGAGCAGGAAGGTGACCGTGCCGTAGCCGGGAGCGATTTTGGCGCTGGGAGTGAGGAGTGATTCCAGCAGATAGGAGCGAAGATTTGCGTCCTTTCCTTCGGCATCTTTCGTCAGCCCAAGCTGCGTCAGGTCGCGCGAGGCGACGTGCGACAAGTCCGGGGCTGCTTCGCCGCCGTTGCCGCCGACTTTGTGGCAGCGGACACACTGGGCCTGCCGATTGCCGGTGAAAATGCCTTTACCGCGCTCGGCGTCGCCGCCGCGAAGGGTCACGGATTTTTCGCCCAGAAGAAAACTCGCTACGAGCCTCCCTTCGATCTTCTCCAGCATTCCCTTGATCGCAGGGACAACCGCTCGTGTTCGCGCCGCTTCGAGAAGCTCCAGTTGCAACTCGGTCGGAGCCTTCCCTTCCGCCATCGTGGCGAGCGACGTAAACAGCAACGTGTCGGCCTTATCAGACTTCATCGCCGCCAGCGCGGCGATGGCCGCCTGCTTCTCGACGATGGAAACCTGCGTTTTAGGATTGTAGGGCTTCCCAGCTAGCGTGGGCTCAATGTACCGAAGTCCCTTTTCAGGAAACGCGGCGCTGAGCATCGTCAGCACTCGTGCTCGATGCGATGGTCCACACTGCCAAAGGGCGACCTCGAGCATGCCTTCCGCTTGGGGATCCTTGCGGGCCACCAGCAGAGATAATATCGCCAGGCGCGTTTCTACATCGCACTTTTCTCCCTTAACCCATTCGGTGAACTCAAACAGACTCGATTCAATCTCATACTTCTCGATCATCTTGGTCACAGACGCTTGCAACTCGCCGGTCGTGTTCGCAAACAGGGCGGGTGCCCGCGGCTCCAGCCACTTGCGAATTATCCCAGGGTTCCGCTTGGCGAGCGGACGCCAGAAGCCGGTGACCCGGTCACGCTGCGGCGGATCAGACCAGTCGGAAAGACAAGCGATCGCTTCACGGCGGATCGTGAGCGGCAGCCTGGGATTCTCCGCAACTTTCGCAAGAGCAAGGACGCTGCTCTCCGTTCCTAGCCGGAAATTGGCATTCAGAATGCGGCGGGCGAGCGGTTCGGGCACGGCAGCGCTGGGCAAGTTCATCGAATCGACCAGTGCTGCGAGTTGTGGCATCTGCTCGTCCATGTGCATGTCGTTGATCGCACGTGCGGCTTCGGTGGCGATGGCAACGTCCGCATCCGCGAGGAACTTCACCAGTCGCACGTCGGTCCAGCGCCGCAGAACGAGGAGCACCGCCATCCGCACTTCGCGATCCTCATCATCGGCACGGCTGAGAACGAGAGACGGGTCGTTCATCTCCGCGAGGGCGAAAACAACGGCGTGGCGAAGATATTTGTCGCGCGTCGAGTCATTGCGGAGGAGCTTGAAGAGATGGTCAGCCGACGGTTTGTTCTTGAGCCGCCCTAGTGCAATGGCCGCCTGGAATTGGACCTGGTAGCTATCGGACAATAGAGCTAGATCTAGTTCCATTAAAATTGACTTCTCTAGCGTTTGATCACCACGGTAGTTCATTTCTCCGAGTGTTTTGGCTGCTTGTGCGGCGACGTCCTTGTCCTCGCTCTTAATCAGCCACTCCAGGGCACCGGCGGCTGTGCGGCTCTTCTTGCCAACTTGCCCCAGTCCCCAAATTCCATGCAGCCGCGAGAGCACATGGTCCTTCTGCTCTGTGGCGGACATAAACACGCCGATGGCTTTCTCACCTCGCTCCGCCAGGGAGAATTGCGCCCGCTGCCGCACCCGCATGTCAGAGTGTTTCAATAAAGATGCCAGTTCGTCGTTTTTGCGGTGGCGGAAACCTTCTCGAAAGAGCTTATGCACCTCCTTGACTGCATCGGTTTTCAACAGCGCCGGGTCCGAAAGCGTATAGATCCGCCCCCCTCTACTGCCGCCATTCCATTCCAGGCCGACGAAGTCGCTGACGTACAGCTTGCCGTCGTAGCCGAACTCGCAGTCGGTCGCCTGGATCGGTTTGAAGATATCTTGCTGATCAACCAACTCAAACGCCGCACCTTTGGGCTTCACAGCGAACGATTCAATGCCGCCGTTCCCCGTGTAATTGCACATGTAGAACCGGCCCCGCATTTTTTCCGGCCAGCCCGCCGCCCCGCAGTAAGCGAAGCCACTGGGGCCGGCCCCGAGCTTGCCGACCGGCGGCAGGCAGAATGCCGGGCGGACGTCATCGGCCGCAGTTTCGTCCAGGTGCCACATTTTCTCTGCGTGCCACGGGCCCGTTTCATACGGGGTGGGAATCGTCTGATAGGCCATGTTCCAGCCGCTGTCGCCGCCGGGGACAATCAGGACCAGCCGGGCGTGGTCCCCTTTGTCGCAGTTGTTGTCGTCGGCGAAGAGATTGCCAAATTCATCAAAGGCCAGCTCCTGCGGATTCCGCAGGCCGATGTGCACAACTTCCAGTCCGGTCCCGTCCGGATTACAGCGGAAGACGGCCCCGCGACGAGGAGTGGAGAGCGTCGTTCCTTCCTTCGTCTTAACGTGAAATCCCCGGTCGCCGACGGAAAAATAGAGGCGGCCATCCGGTCCCCAGACCAGGCCGTGCAGGTCATGCCCCAAGAAGCCGGCATTTACACCAAATCCGGTTAGGAGTTTTTCCCGCTTCTCCGCCACCCCATCTCCATCCTCGTCCCGCAGTCGCCAGAGATGCGGAATGTTGGTGAGGTACACGTCCCCGTCCCGGGCCAGCACCCCCGCAGCCAGGCCGTCGAGCGTGTCGTTGAAGCGACCCGCAAAGATGGTGCTCTTATCCGCCCGACCGTCCCCGTCCTTATCTTCCAAGAGGCGCACCTGGTCGGTGTATCTGTGGAACCAGTCCATCCCTCCCTCGAACTTGTCCGCGAACTTGCGATACATCGCCAGCCGATCTTCGAGTGTCTTGATTTGTAAGTCGTCCTCCAGCAAGAACGGCCGGGTTCGGTTCTCCTCCGTCCCCCGGTTGAAGCGAAACTCCTCCGCCACAAGCACCCGCCCCCGCTCATCCAGGCCAATAGCCACCGGGCTGTAGAGCTGCGGCTCGGCGGCGAACAACTCCACCTTCATCCCCGGCGGAACGCGAAGTCCGACAATTTGAGCGTGAGCCGCCTTGGTCCCATCCGGCAGCGGGGTAGTGGTCATTGGCACTTCGGCACGGGCTAATGCTGCTGCACAGACTGTGAGAACAAAAAGTAGCCGAGGCAACCCTATGGCGGTCGTGCGTCCAAGCACAGTCCACCGACTACAAATAACGAGGCAAAATCGCGAAACTATGGGCATCGTAGAGAATCCCAATATTTGGTGCTGTTCTGTAAACCCTGCGCGAAGATTCATCAGCTCAGTTCATGGTTGCGAGTATTTGTGACCACACTTTGGGTAACCATTAAGTTATCCATTTTATTAGACCCCCGCAGTGGCCTGTTGGAGCCAAAAGGCGAATTGTGAAGTAGTAGAACACGAGGAGCCGCAGATCACCGAAAGGATGCGACTGTGGAAGGTTCCTGTTGGCCGGGAGAGATCGCTTGAGCGACCCGCCTCGGGCTCACATCCACTGGAAATCGCCTTCGTTCTGTCTGGAAAACGGCATGGCACGGAACGAGTCGGTAGCTCGCGTGCCTTCTCCGGACTGCGTAGACTGACGGACAATACGTGTCACAAACTCTCAACTTAGCTCCAGGAACTCGCCTTCCAGCAATACGATCCCGCCAGCAACGACAGCATCCGCAAAGTTGAATCCCTGCCGCTGGCCGACTAACCTACGACCCTCGACCGCCGGAACGATAGCCAAATTCAAAATCAGCACAGCACCGTTCGATAAACCTCAATAGGAACTATCCAAATGCGTCAATTTCTCATCGTTGCCGTTGTGGTTTTGGTTTCGGCGATGCCACCAGCGACCGCGGACGAATACCGGTTGCCGCGCAGTTCGCCGGAGTCACAGGGCGTTTCCTCGAAGGCGATTCGCGAATTCATTGAGACAGCGAATCAAAAGATCGATACATTGCACAGCTTCATGCTGTTGCGGCACGGACACGTCGTCGCCGAAGGGTGGTGGAAGCCCGAAGCGGCCGATAAGCCGCATGTTCTGCATTCGCTCAGCAAGAGTTTTTGTTCAACAGCAGTCGGACTCGCCGTCGCGGAAGGGAAGCTGAGCATCGATGACTCGGTGCTGAAGTTTTTTCCGGGCGATGCGCCGGAAAAGCCGTCGGACAAGCTGCAGCAAATGCGAGTCCGTGATTTGCTGACGATGTCCACGGGTCATGAAACCGAGCCGAAGTTTACAGCCGATGCTTCTTGGGTGAAGACGTTTCTGGCACATCCGGTGCCGCATAAGCCGGGAGCTCACTTCCAATACAACTCGCCCGCGACCTATATGCAGTCAGCCATCGTGCAGAAGGTCACGGGTCAAACCGTTCGGGAATACTTGAAACCGCGATTGTTTGAACCGCTGGGCATCGAGAACCCGGACTGGATGAGCAGTCCCCAAGGTATTTCGACGGGGGGCTGGGGCTTGATGCTTCGTACCGAAGATATCGCCAAGTTCGGGCAGCTCTACTTGCAGAAGGGGAAGTGGAGAGGCAAGCAGATTGTACCTACGACGTGGGTCGAGCAAGCGACCTCGAAACAAGTCTCGAACGGAAGCGACCCCACTCGCGATTGGGATCAGGGCTACGGTTTTCAATTCTGGCGTTGCCGTCATGGTGCTTACCGAGGGGACGGGGCATTCGGACAATTCTGCATCGTGTTTCCAGAACAAGACGCCGTCATCGCTATCACCGCGGATACGAAAGACATGCAGGCCGAACTCAATGTCGTCTGGGACAAACTTCTCCCGGCGTTCCACGCCGCCGCACTGCCAGCCAATGTTGAGGAGGAAAGTCAGCTCAAAGGGACTCTCGCCAACCTTGCGGTTCCGGAATCGCACATGCCAAATACGCTCAAATTGCCAGGGACGAAGTGACCCGGAATTCGAAACGTTGTAGCCATACTTGCTTAGAGCGTGTGAGTGTACCGAGTTCGTCCCGTTCAAACACCTGGAGATGCCATGAAGTCTTGCCTGGCTGGAGTACTCGTCTTGTGGTCGTCCGTCGCCGCGTTTGCCGAGTTGCCGAAGGATATTCCGACGCCAATTCCTTTGTGGAGCAAGGGGGCTCCTGGTTCAGAGGCCCGCGCGAGTGAGCCCGAAGAGATGGTCGGAGACAATTGCGGCAATGTTCATAACCCGACGCTCACGCCGTATGTCCCGGAGGAGGCGAAGGCGACAGGCACGGCGGTCATCATTTGTCCCGGGGGAGGGCATTCTAAGCTTTGTTTGGGGCATGAGGGCTATGCGCTGGCGGAATGGTTTCGGGCTAGGGGCATTGCGGCGTTCGTGTTGAAGTACCGGCTTGCTCGCGAAAAAGGGAGTACGTACACGATTCAGGAGCATGCGATGGCGGACACTCGACGCTCCTTGCGGTTGGTTCGCAGTTGCGCTGTCGAGTGGCAAATCAAGACCGACCGTGTCGGCATCCTTGGGTTCTCGGCGGGGGGCGAACTCGCGGCGTACGCGGCCATGAAGCACGATTCAGGTCAGAAGGACTCGGCGGATGTCATCGAACAGCAAAGCTGCCGACCCGATTTTCAGGCACTCATCTATCCGGGGAGTTCGGGCACCTTCACTGCTGCAGCCGGGATGCCTCCGGTCTTTATTGCTGCTGGATACGGTGACCGATCTGATATCTCTGAAGGTATGGCGACGCTCTACCTCAAGTACAAAACGGCAAAGGTACCGGCGGAGCTGCATCTGTTCGCCAATGCTGGCCACGGCTTCGGATATCGCCCCAATGCCAAGCCCGGCTCGGCCGCTCGCTGGCCGGAGCGATTCACGGAATGGCTCGCCGACAGTGGACTGCTAACGGAACCGGAAACGAAACAACCCTGAGCACCTTTGTCGTGACCGGCCTTGTATCGTCCGGATGAGCGGCTATCGCCACGTCCAGAACCAATGGCACCCCGGAGAAGTAAACGTATGCAGATCGTCGATGTCACCGTTTACTATTTGGAAATGCTGGCCCCAATCCAGCGTACCGTTCCGGCACCTCGAGACGGCTTGTCGGTCCTGCACATCCAGAAGCCCACCGTGCTGTATTACCGCGCGCTGTACGATGCCGTAGGTCAAGACTTCCACTGGCTCAGCCGCCGCAAGCTGTCGGATGAGGCTCTGGCCGCCATCATCGGTGACCCGCGGGACGAGTTGCATGTCCTTCACTTCGATGACAAACCTGCCGGCTTTGCCGAGCTCGATTGTCGCCAGGCGGACGAGATCGAGCTGGTTCAGTTCGGCCTGCTGCCCGCATTCATCGGTCAGGGGCTAGGCAAGTGGTTTTTGCAATGGACGACCGACAAGGCTTGGAGCTACCAACCGAGACGGTTGTGGTTACACACCTGCACCTTGGATCACGCCGCGGCGTTGCCCAATTACCTGAAGGCAGGGTTCGTACAATTCAAGCAAGAGACGATACGGAGAGAGCTTTGAGGCCAAGCTGCCGAGGATGGAGAATGAAGCGGGGTCGCAATCGGCCGCAGAATGGGTAAGGTTGAAGGAGCAGGCTCCCGTGTGCCTTGAAGAGCGAACTATTGCTCTAGCAGCCACAATCTTGTTCCCATACTCACTAATTCCCCGCCATGAACCCCTTGCAGATTCTGCATAGTGCTCGCGAACTTCAGCATTGGCTGACGGGCATTCGACGCCAGCTCCACCGCAACCCGGAACTGGGCTACCAGGAACACCAGACGAGTGCTTTGATTCGCCAGCACCTGCAGGAACTGGAAATTGATTTCGACTATCCGATTGCCACCACTGGCATCGTCGCAAGGATCGGCCGCGGCGAGGGACCTTGCGTGGCCTTGCGGGCCGATATGGACGCTCTGCCGATTCACGAAGAGGCGGACGTCGACTTCCGGAGCCAGGTTCCCGGCAAAATGCACGCCTGCGGTCATGACTGCCATACCGCAATGCTGCTGGGCGCAGCGCGACTCCTGACGCAAATCAAGGATCAGATTCCCGGCACCGTAAAGCTGCTATTCCAGCCCGCCGAGGAAGGGGGCGCCGGCGGCAAGGCGATGATCGAGGGAGGCGCCCTGGAGAATCCCCGGGTGGAGAAGATTCTGGGGCTGCATGTCTGGTCCGACCTGCCCACGGGTTCGGTCGGTTCTCGCTCAGGACCGTTCATGGCGGCGGTGGGAAGCCTGCAAATCACCATCCGTGGCATCGGAGGACACGCCGCTTTCCCGCATTCCTCCATCGACCCGGTGCTAACCCTGGCCAAGGTGATTTGCGAGTTGCAATCGATTGTGTCGCGCGAGGTCGATCCGCTGGAAAGCGCGGTTGTGAGCGTCACGACTCTGGAGGGAGGAACAGCGTTTAACGTGATTCCCGAAACGGTTACGGCCCGTGGCACAATTCGGGCACTCACGACCGACGGGCTGGGATTCATCAAGCAACGGGTTGAGCAGATTGCCGCAGGCATCGCCCAGGCCAATCGCTGCACGGCCGAGGTCGTTTGGAACGATACGGATTATCCTGCTACGGTCAACGACGCCGGCTGCTGGGAGCTTGTCCAGAAGATTGGCCTCGAGATGCTTGGCGTCGAGCGGGTACATCAAATTGCGCCGGTAATGGGAGGGGAAGACTTCGCCTTTTATTTGGAGGCCCGGGTTCCTGGCTGTTTTGTGGGCCTGGGCATCCGAAACGAGAAGATCGGTTCGACCCACTTCGTACATAACTCGCACTTCAAGGTGGACGAGGACGCCTTGCCAATTGGCACGGCCTTGCATGTGGCCTTCGCACTGCGATCGTTGCACGAGCTCGCAAAGACGAATTAGCTCCAAAAAATGCCGGCTATGGAAGTAAGGCTTCACGTGGAGGAATCAGGGCACGGCGAGCCCGTTGTCCTGTTACATGGCTTTCCGGATTTTTCGCACTGCTGGCGGCATCAACTTCCTGCCCTGGCCGCTGCCGGCTTTCGCGCCGTTGCCCCTGACCTGCGTGGCTACAACCTCTCGGACCGGCCGCGGGGTGTGAAGCATTACCGGACGAACCTTCTTGTGGAAGATATTGCAGCACTGATCCGCCAGCTGGCAAAAGGGAAAGCGCATGTGGTTGGGCACGACTGGGGAGGCGTGCTGGCCTGGCGACTAGCTGCGATGCACCCAGAGCTGGTGGACAAGCTGGTCGTGCTCAACGCCCCTCATCCAGCCGCGTATTGCCGGACGTTGAAACACAACCCCGTCCAGTGGCTTCGTTCCTGGTACGTCCTTTTCTTTCAGCTCCCCTGGCTACCGGAGCGACTGCTCAGGAGCCGCGACTTTGCCTCGCTGGAACGGACTTGGAAAAAGGATCCGGTCACCGCCGGCGCCTACTCAGACGAGGATATCGCTAAAAATAAGGAAGCCCTCCGTCAACCCGGAGCCCTCACCGCCGCCATCAACTACTATCGCGCCGCTATGTGGTGGCCCGGTGACCTCTACGGCGAGCCACAGTCTGTGCCTGCCCCGACGCTGCTGATCTGGGGTGAGCAGGACCGTTACCTCGGCTGGGACCTGACGATGGGGCTGGAGGCCTGGGTTCCTGACTTGCGAGTAGAGCGAATCGCTAAGGCCAGCCACTGGGTGCAGAACGACGTGCCTGACGCCGTGAACCGCTTGCTGCTTAGCTTCCTTGCCGGTTAGGAATTTAGGGGGAAACCGACTCCGCTACAATAGTTTTCCAAGTTTCGAGGTCAACTGCCGGAGTCGTCCCAATGCCTGCCAAAAATCGTCAGTTTCTCCTGGCCTCACGACCAAAGGGTGAGCCAACTCTCGCCAATTTCAAGTTAGTCGAGTCGGAGATCCCCACGGCCGGTCCAGGGCAAATGTTGCTGCGAAGCATTTACCTCTCCCTGGACCCCTACATGAGAGGCCGGATGAATGCCGGCAAATCCTATGCACGGCCTGTCGAGATCGGGGAGGTTATGGAGGGCCGGGCAGTCGGCGAGGTTCTGGTGTCTCATCTCTCGGGCTTCAAAGCAGGCGACGTCGTCTTTGCACCGATTGGCTGGCAAGAGTACGGCGTGTCTGATGGAACGGGAGCCCGAATAATAGACCCGGCACAGAGCCCTCTCTCCTATGCACTCGGTGTTCTCGGTATGCCGGGACTCACTGCCTATACTGGCCTGCTCAACATCGGTAACCCGAAAGCCGGCGAGACGCTCGTCGTAGCGGCGGCGTCCGGTGCTGTGGGTTCGGTAGTGGGGCAGATTGGGCGGATCAAGGGTTGCCGCGTAGTGGGCATCGCGGGTGGGGAAAAGAAATGTGGCTACGCCAAGCAGGAACTGGGGTTCGACGACTGCCTGGACCATCGCCAGCCCCAACTGACAGAACGGCTCAAGGCTGCTTGTCCGTCGGGGATCGATGTTTACTTCGAAAATGTCGGCGGTCCAGTCTTTGATGCTGTGTTTCCCCTGCTCAACGACTTCGCCCGCATCCCGGTCTGCGGCCAGATCGCTCACTACAACGCGACAGAGCTTCCACCAGGGCCTGACCGCTTACCGATGTTCTTGCTGAGCATCTTGACCAAACGGCTTACGTTTCGCGGCTTCATTGTCGGCGATTTTGCTTCCCAGTTCTCACAGTTCCTCGCGGATATGGTGCCGTGGATCAAAGAGGGCAAGGTCAAATATCGCGAGGACATTACTGACGGTCTGGAGAATGCACCGCGGGAGCTGATTGGACTGCTGCGTGGTGAGAATTTTGGTAAGAAAATCATCCGGATTGGAGCCGAGCCCGCCGCAAACTGCTAAGCGGCCGCAAGCACTTGTCGACGCAATTCAGCAAAGTACTCCGCGGGCTGGGTGAAAAATGTAGAGGGCAGCATCTCATATTTGCGTAAAGCAGCTTCGGTAGTCTCGAAGCCAACCTGGGCGGCAATGTGGAAGGCCTGGAGACCACGCAAGACGCGTTCCTCGCGGTTGGAAAAGTCTCGGAACCAGAACCACTTTCCCGCAGGAAAAAATGCGAACTGAATCACCGGCCGGAGGGCGATGAATTTTGCGATCGGCCAGTTGAAGGCAGCGACCGCCGCTTGCAAGCTGGGACCAACGACATGTTCCTGCTCATTCACGAAGTGCGCCGTAAATATCTCCTGCTTTTCGCTTGTGGAGAGAGGCCGTCCCGCCCGCTGTGCTTGATGGATCCGGTTGAGCGCTTGCAATAGTGCGGGCGGAACCAGCAAGGCAGCGTCAGGGTCATCACCATGTTCCGCGGTGAGATGAAAATAAGCGTAGGTATCGGCGCAGACGCGGCGGTTAATATCGCGAAACGCATCTGCGAAAGTGTCGAGCGACGCCAGTTGCCGATGCCGCAAGCTCGGACTCAAGCAATACTGCCAGGCGAGCTTCTTTCCCAGGTCGAGTGCCCAGCGAAAGTAGCCGCGGGCCCACAATGCCCCATGGGCCGCAATCAGAGGAAAGATGTGGTTACCACCCGATGCTCGGTAAATGTGTCGATAGACCGACGCCCGTTGGGCCAGCTGCGTCAAACCACCGGCTAATTTCTCGCCTTCTTCCCGGTAAGCTGCAAGTTTCAGTGGCAAGTCGTCGCTGGCCATGTGCATTCCCTTTGCCGGCAAATCAACTCTATGCTGCGGTATCGTTCTACGTGACGCTTCTAACCGCAGCACTCCCAGGTTGTTAACAGGGCATGAGTTGCTCTGGCTGAAGAAAAAACTCGGGGAGGGGCGACCCGCTAGAGAGTCGGTGACGAATGGTTCCCGGCAAGATGTCCCGTTGGCCTCGAATTGTATCGCCCAGCCAGCGGCAGTTCTTTGACCGCTGCAGTACCGCGCCTTTCCAGCAGCCAGGCCCTGTGTAGGCGGGCTTTCACCATGCTCGTGGCCACGGATGGCTGCGATATCGGCCAATTTGACCTCCCCGCAGACTCAGATGGCGTCGAGTCTCGGGTACATTTCGTGTACCTCGGGACCTATATTGATGCCGTGAACGGCGTCGACCCCGATTTGTAGGCCGGGAACGAACAGTTTGTTGAGCTTCCGGACGAGTAGCGACTCCTGAAGCGTCGGTCACTTGGTATCTTCGGCCTAGAGGAGTCCCATCATGCTTTCTCGCTACGCCATACCTAGTCTGTCATTGCCGGTTTTGCTTCTTTCTGCCCTTTCGCCCTCCTTTGGCCGCGAAGCTGCGCCGGAAGCTACCGTAGAATCCTCCGCGGACCTGGTAGGCCGCTGGCGAGATGATGTCATCGTCACTCCGGTCAACCAGGTCCTCACTCCTTACGGCAAACAGCTCGAACTCCCCGGCATGCGTCCCCAGGCCATGGCCCTTTCGCCCGATGGCAAAACGCTCGTGGTAGCAGGCAAGACGAGCGAGCTGGTCATCATCGAACCTGAAAAAGGAGAAGTTCGCCAGCGCGTCCTGCTCCCCAATGACAGCCAGGGGGAACCCCCGCCCCAAGCCCCCTCCCCGAATATCTTGCAGCCGGATCGCAGCGGCCAGGTTAGTTACACGGGGCTTCTTTTCTCGCCCGACGGCAAACGCATTTTCCTCAGCAACGTGAACGGCTCCATTAAGGTGTTTTCCGTCTCCGAGCAAGGGCAAGTAACACCCTCTCATTCATTTTCGTTGCCGCCTGCGAATGCCCCACGCCGCAAGCAAGAAATACCCAGCGGCCTGGCTCTATCGTCCGAGGGTGCCAGACTGTTTGTATGCGGCAACCTCTCCAACAAGCTCCATGAACTTGATGCGTCCACCGGAAAGCTGGTGCGCAGTATCGATGTCGGCGTGGCCCCGTATGATGTTGTCCTCGCCGGCAACAAGGCGTTTGTCAGCAACTGGGGGGGCCGCCGACCTGGGGCCGAGGTGCCCAAGGGACCGGCCGGCCGCGGCACGGAAGTGCGCGTCGACCCAGTACGAAATGTTGCTAGCGAAGGGTCGGTATCGGTCGTCGATCTCGAAACAGGCAAAGTAACCGTAGAGCTCCTGACTGGCTTGCACGCCTGTGCCCTCACTGTTTCGCCGGACAAAAAGTACGTCGTTTGCGCCAATGGCGGCAGCGATCATTTGAGCGTGCTCGACGTCGCATCGGAAAAAATCCTCGACACGATTTGGGTCAAGGCAAAACCTTCCGATCTATATGGTGCCTCCCCCAATGCTCTGGCGTTCTCGGCAGATGGAAAAATGCTCTACGCCGCGAACGGTACGCAGAACGCCGTCGCCGTGATTCACTTTGAGCCGGAGGATAAGGGAGAATCAAAGCTGCAGGGGCTCATCCCTGTCGGTTGGTTTCCCGGGGCGCTGGTCTGTGATCAGGCTCGCCGCGCGCTCTACGTGGCGAACATCAAAGGCTTGCCCAGCACCCCGAAGAAACAGCGTGGCACCGAGGGCTTCAATAGCCACCACTACCAAGGCTCCCTCTCCCTCGTTCCACTTCCAAAAGCGGACGTGCTGGCACAGCTTTCAGAACGCGTGGCTCGTAACATGCGTCGCGCTTCCATCGCACAAGCGGCTCTGCCACCACGAAAGGACCAACCGCCGCGGGCGATTCCGCAGCGCATTGGCGAACCAAGCCTCATTAAACATGTGGTCTATGTGCTGAAAGAGAATCGCACTTACGACCAGGTGCTGGGCGACTTGAAAGTAGGGCGAGGCAACGCAGGGCTTTGCATTTTTGGGGCCGATGTCACTCCCAATCAGCACAAACTTGTCCGCGAATTCGTGCTGCTCGACAACACCTACTGTGCCGGGATTCTCAGTGCCGATGGCCATCAATGGAGCACTACCGCGTTCAGCACCGATTACATGGAAAAAAGCTTTGCCGGGTTTCCCCGCAGCTATCCCGATGGCATGGGCGAGGATGATGCAGACGCCCTGGCGTACTCTCCTGCTGGATTTCTCTGGGATAACGCCATGATTCACAAGAAAACGATCCGCAACTATGGGGAATTCATGAAGCCGCGAGTTCGCTGGCGCGAGCCCGGCAAAGCAGGGATTCCGCCGTTTCTCGCTTGCTTTCGCACGTGGAAAGGTGAGACTCAGGAAGCGATCTTTGAGAGCGAACCGGCAATTGAAACGATCCGCCCCTTCTCACCCAAAGCGTATGTTGGCTGGGAAATGAACGTCCCCGACCAATACCGCGCCGACTTCTTCCTCAAGGAGCTGAAGCAGTTTGATGACAAGGGGGAGTTTCCGAATCTCGTGATCATCTGCCTTCCCAATGATCACACCAGCGGTACCAGTCCCGGATCTCCCACACCGGCTTCCTGCGTAGCTGACAACGACTTGGCGTTTGGACGCATCGTGGAGGGACTCAGCAATTCCAAGTTCTGGAAAGAGATGGCCATTTTTGCCATCGAAGATGACCCGCAGGACGGCTGGGACCATGTGTCGGGATATCGCACAACCGCCTATTGCGCGAGTCCGTTCGCCAAACGGGGCCAGGTGGTGAGCACGCAGTACAACACCACCAGTATCGTTCGCACAATCGAGCAGATCCTGGGCCTCCCTCCCATGAACCAGTTCGATGCCAGTGCCACGCCGCTATTTGATTGCTTCAGCGACACTTCCGACTTCACGCCGTTTAAGTCGGTCGCCAACACCATTCCGCTCGATCAAATGAATCCGGATCCAAAAAGCATTCTCGATCCGCAACTGCGCAGAGATACTCTTGTTTCCGCTGCGCTGAATTTCCGCGAGATCGACAAAGCTCCCGAAGACACTCTCAACCGCATTCTTTGGCGTTCTCGCAAAGGGTCGCGCGAGCCGTACCCCGAATGGGCGATTAGCTTGGTGGAGGATGACGATGCGGCGGAGCGGCCAAATGCCACAAAAGCGAAGTCGGCGTCTGTAAATCAAGCAGTTCAAGAGGCCACGGAATTACACGTTGGCGAGTTGCGTGTCGGCAAGGTCTTGTTCTTGGGTAACAGCATCACCTTACATGGGCCTGCTCCGAAGATTGGTTGGAGCGGAAACTGGGGGATGGCCGCCAGCAGTCAGGAAAAGGATTACGTCCACTTGCTGCTGGAGAGGATCGCCAAATCGGCTGGCGGTAAGCCGGCAGTGATGGTCAAGAACCTCGCCGACTTCGAGCGCGGCCTGCAGGACTTCGACCTCAAGGAAGGGCTGAAACAGGAACTGGCGTTTAACGCAGAACTGATCATCGTCGCGATTGGGGAGAACGCGTCTGAATTGAAGACCGAGGAAGCCAAAGCCAAGTTTCGCGAGGCCTTTGTCAAACTGCTCGCGGAACTGAAGAAACATGGGGGGCCGACTCTCGTTGTCCGCAGCTGTTTCTGGGCCAACCCCGCCAAGGATCAGATCATGAAGCAGGCCTGCCAGGACGCGGGCGGGGTTTTCGTCGACAACAGCAAGCTCGGCAGCGACGAATCCAACTTTGCCCGCTCGGAACGCAAGTTCGAACACGCTGGCGTTGCGGGCCACCCGGGGGACAAGGGCATGCAGGCGATCGCCGATTCGATATGGAGCGCCATCCAGAATCGGGCCACGATGAAGACCTCGCCGCCAAAATAGTTACAATCTGAGCGGCTTTTATCCCCTCCTCCCTTCACGATGCCGTGGCACAATGAAACAAACCTGGCGAGATCTCTTCGCATCCTCCGTGGGCCTCTCTCGCTGGGCACCGCCCACGTCCTATCTCTTGCCAAAAGTATTTTGGCTGTTTCTTCTGGCCACCGAAACGTGCATTTCGCTGAATGCTCAGGCAGAAGCCCCTGCAAAGCCGTCGATTTGGGAGAGGACAATCCTCCCTCAACCCTTTGAGAAAGAGCCATTCCAAGCAGTACGTGTCCCGCGCTGGGTGCAGGAGACCTGCGGGGTCGGTTATACGCTTTCCGTTCAGTCCGCTGTGGACCGGGAGCGGGCTGTGAAGGCCGGTGTCACGATCAGCGAAATGGGATTTGTCGATCCGTTTCACGTCTATTACGACAGCCGGTTCCTCAAACGGCGCAGCCCCAGCGTGGCCAAGGACCATTTGGACAAGGAAGTGGCCGAGTATCGCCGCCTGGGACTTCGCATCCTGGCCGTTTATTCTCCCTGTCTTCAGAGTGAGGTGTATGAAAAACATCCCGAGTGGAGGCGCATTGCGACGAACACTACCGACATTCCACAGGTGGACCTGAAAGTCCATCCCTACGGCGGCATGCTCTGTCTGCTCGGCCCCTACGGCGATTTCTTTTGCGACGTGCTCGCCGAGATTCTTACCAAATACGACGTGGATGCATTCAGCTTTGACGGTTTGCATTATGGCGGTGTTTGCTACTGCCAGCATTGCCGAAAGGATTACCGCACAGAGACCGGGCGCGATATTCCCGCTGTGAATCTGAACGACCCAGCATTCCGTCGCTACCAGCACTGGGCTGACCGACGAATGGAACATTTGCTGCAGAGGTTGCAGACCAAGTTGAAGGGGATCAAGCCCGAAGTCGCATTGGTCACGTGGACAACCAATGCCGGCCGCTTCGGCCACTTGCGGGACATTCCCCGCAACATGTCCGCCCGGATGAATTTGCTGCTCGACGCGCCCGACCAGGAATTCTGGATGGACGAAACCAATCGCGGAGCGAGTATCGTCCCGGCCTTTGCCAACGCGTACATCTGGTCGGTGACGAATCACCGGGTTGCGTTCAGCGAGCCCTATCTGATGTCGCACGGCAACCCCTACGGAAGAGACAGCTTCCCTTCCCATGAAATCCAAAGGCGGATGCTGCTGTCCGCGACCTACGGCGTATCGCCAAGCATTGCTATCGCCCTACCGCAGCCTCAGAAAGACGGCGTTTATGAAGCGATAGCCGAGGTGCAGAAGCGCAAGGGCTGGCTTTTGGATAAATCGCCTGAGCCTTGGGCGGGACTGGTAATGAGCGACAACACCCGCGTCTTCTACGGCCGCGATCCGGGAAAAGTGGAAGAACGGTATGTCGGCCATGTCCTGGGCATGTTCCGCGCAACGGTCGAAGAACATCTGCCGACGACCATCCTTAGCGACTGGAATCTGTGCCCCGAGGATCTGGCGAAATACAAAGTCATTCTGCTTCCTAATACGGCTTGCCTGGACGAGCGACAGGTGAAGGCGGTTCGAGACTTTGTCGCCGGCGGCGGCGGGCTGGTGGCCACGATGGATGCCTCACTGTGCGATGAGTTCGGCGATGCGCGGCCCAATTTTGCCCTGGCCGATGTCTTAGGCGTAAGTCGCTTGGGCACCCCCGGAACACCAGCGCCGAAGGGAGATGCCAAATCGGAACTGGACGAGAACTTCGCCAAGAATCTCGACGACGCTTACTGGGAGAAGCGTAAGAATATCTTTGACCTCAACCTGATTGCTGAGGGACTGCTCGATCAGCCTCGACTGAGGAAGCTCATCGGCCATGATCCTGTCACATTCAAAGGGCCCGCTGTAAGCGTAAAACTGACGAGCGACCAGGCACACATTGCCGGGACCATTCTCTCCCGCGCTGGCGGCGCAACTGCCCTTCCCGCATCTGTGACCCACACGTTCGGGAAGGGGAAAGTGGTCTATTTGCCAGCTGGATTGGATGGTGCCTACTACCAGTATTCCTATCCATATCAACGCCTGATTCTCAGCCGTGCTATCCAGTGGGCGGCAAGCGCTGCGCCCCCGGTCCAGGTCGAGGCCCCCATGTGCGTGCATGCCAGCGTCTTTCGTCAGCGACAAGCGAAGCAGGAGCGGCTCCTGATTCACCTCTACAACGACGTCAATACAACTGCCTTCCATGCCCTCCCGGTCGATGACGTGCCATTACGGGAAGAAGTCCTGCCGATTCACTCCATTGGAGTGAAGCTGTCGAACGAGTACCGGATCAAGAGAGTCCATCAAGAGCCGGAAGGAACCGAAATCCCGTTTAAGACCACTCGTGGAAACACAGAGCTGACCGTCCCGAGAATTGAAATTCACAGCGTCATCGTGGTGGAGCTTGAGCAAGCCAAGTGAGCAGTCGAGCTAGGGTCACTTTAGGTGTTGGAATCTGCCCGCACAATGTGTTGTCGTCCGCAAGAAGGATTCGAAGTTGCAAGCCGCCGTCACCGGAGCCAGTGGATTTGTCGGCCGTTACCTGGTCCGCAGCTTGCCGGGTCTCATACGCCTGTTTCTGCGCTGGCTGCTGCTCATCCCACACCACCACGCGGATTGGCTTGGCATCTTCGCCGGTGGCTGCCAGAGGAGACATCGTTGCAAGGAGGAGCAGCGTGCAGGTGGTAAGGCCGTGATTCATGGGAAGCTCAGATCATGGGTAGCGGTCGAAGGCCGTCATTCTATCTGGGCTTTTACTGACAATGGGCCAGATCGACGACGGCCAGGGAATTGTGGATGATAGGCGGCATGGTGTTGAAAAGCCGCAAAACGAGAGTATCACCGTGAAGCCCGCCATTCTCTCCCTACTTGCTCTAGTTCTGGCCGGTTCCTCCCTGGCTGCTGAGGATGCCGCTCGTCGCATTGAGGACGTGATTTATGGACGGAAGTCAGGAATGGCGCTCACGCTAGATGTCTTTCAGCCCGCGAAGCCGAACGGCTGCGGGGTCCTCTTTCTTGTCAACGGCGGTTGGTTGTCGAGCAAAGCGACTCCGCTGATGGTGACGATTCGGCCCGGAGATTATGAGCCGTATCTGGAACGCGGCTACACGGTGTTCGCGGTGGTGACGAGCTCGCAGCCGAAGTTCACCATTTCCGAAGAGATCGAAGACGTGCATCGGGCGGTTCGCTTCGTCAGGGCCAATGCCGCGAAGTACGGCGTAGACCCCCAGCGACTTGGCGTGCTGGGTTCGAGTTCGGGAGGACACCTCACACTCTCCGTTGCCACTCAAGGCACCAAGGGGAAGGCTGATGCCGCAGATCCAGTTGATCGTGAGAGCAGCGAGGTGCAAGCCGCAGCCTGTTTCTTCCCGCCAACGGACTTCCTGAACTATGGGGGTCCGGGGATTAGCGGAGTCGGCGAGGGACCTCTGGCTCCCCTCCTGGTCGCATTTGGCCCGCGCGCATCGACAGCAGAAGGGCGCGAGAGTCTCGGTAAGGATATTTCACCAATCAACTTCGTAACGCCGAAGCTTCCGCCAACTCTTATCATTCACGGTGATGCCGACAAGGTCGTCCCTCTCCAGCAGTCAGAGAGCTTCGTTGAGCGAGCCAAGGCAGTCGGCGCGTCACCTGTGAAGCTCATTGTTCGCGCTGGCAAAGGACATGGCTGGGGAGACTTCTGGAGGTCCACTGAAGACACGAAAGAGTTTGCCGACTGGTTTGAGCTTCACTTACGAAGGCGTCGAGACTGACCCTTCGTCTCCCGCGCAATATGTCTGCCGCAACCATGCCGTATCGAGCGCCAGCGCAAGTGGGAGAGTGGTCAAGCTCCACGGCCTCAACGCTTTGCGAACACCTCCTTGACTCACTTCAGGGGAGAATTTCATGGAGACCGGTGAGGTTGCGGAGGTGACGGGTCGATTTTGATATTCGGCAATTCTTCACCCATTTTCTCCACTACTTTCTCGAGTGCGACCCCCAGCGCCTCGTCCACCTGCCGATCTAATTTGCGTTTGAGTCGAGAGACGATTCCGTAGGCGGCAAGCATAACGCACAGAGTTGTAATCGCCCCCGCAGACGTCAGCAGCGAGAACTGATACCAGCGTCGACGAGGCTTGTCGGCAACCCCATCAATTCCGTCTGGGGGCGAGAGCGGCGGCAGGCTCCGCAGGCTGTACTTCATGGGGTGAATGGTAGTGGGTTGCAATGCCAGCGCCCGATAGGTACTGACGTGTGCGACCTTCCAACATCCTATTGGTTCTGTTCCACCTTGAGCAGTTTCAGCCGCTCCTGGGCCACACGGTCGATCCAACTTCCGCGATACTCGGCCCGCAGCTTCTCAAACGCAGCGATCGCATCCTTCGTCTTCCCCGCGCTCGCCAGAGCCGCCGCTTGATTGAACTCTTTTTCCCCGACCGTCAGCATCCGGGCGAAGATGCGGCCCGCTTCCTCGCGCGTGATGTCAATCGGCACCTTGGCCAGCACGGGGGGACTTGGCTCCGTCAGGATTTTGAAAGCTTCGGGGTTACGCTCGCGAAAGAGCCGCGCTCGCATGTCCTTTTGGGTATTGGACGAGTCTCCCCCTTCACGGCCTCCTCGCGGGTCGATGTCGGCGATGGCCAGGCCGTCGGCACCCTCAGCCCGAGCCATGATCTTACCCCGCGGTGAAATGATCATCGCCCCTTGCCCGCGGTGGGCGACGACGAGGTAGACATGATTTTCCGCCGCTCGCACACGCAGCGCCTGCAGGCCGATGTCGTCGTCTCCGACGGCAGCGCCCCCCATCGTCGGGAAGAAGATGATGTCAGCACCTTGGAGCGCCAGACACCGTGCCGTTTCGGGGAAGACGAGATCGTAGCAAATCAGCATGCCAACCGTGCCAAGATCAGCGGTGGGAAAGACTGGGAACTCCTTGCCGCGCTCTCGGCTGCCGCTCTCGCTCCAGGTCGGACAAACTTTGCGGTAGCGCCCGATCTCCTTGCCGTCGCGCCCCAGGAAGAAGGCCGTGTTGTAGGTTTTCCCGTCGGCCTCCAC
>Ga0065712_10067880_pt1 | contig 23546 bp, 14 predicted proteins | sample MisRhiReplicate1_FD_59099 | JGI IMG/M metagenome (GOLD analysis project Ga0065712, IMG submission 59099) | Miscanthus rhizosphere microbial communities from Kellogg Biological Station, MSU, sample Rhizosphere Soil Replicate 1: eDNA_1 v3... | ecosystem: Host-associated > Plants > Roots >...
CCGGCCGCCGAACTGCGGCGGCTTGACCGCCTGATTCGTGACCACGCCTTGAGTCGCCTGCATCACGCGCCTGAGGACTGGTTTCTCAGCCTGAATATTTCCCCCCGCTGGATCAGCCGACTGCGGCCCGGCCAGGCCCTGCCGAGTCTCGTGCAACTGGTGCAGCATCATGTTCCTGCTGAACGTGTGGTGTTTGAAATCACCGAACTGGGCGGCGACATTCAGCGTCTGAGCGAGGTCGTGGAGCGTTATCGCCAGGCCGGTGCACGTATCGCGATCGATGACTTCGGTGCAGGCTACTCACAGCTGGACAGGGTTCTGGCGTTGCAACCGGATATCCTCAAACTGGATATGCGGCTGTTTCAGGCCGCCGCCAAAGGCGGCCCGAGCAGCGATGTGGTCAAGGCGCTCGCGCTGATGGCGGAAAAAACCGGCTGCTGGATCATTGCCGAAGGTGTCGAGACCGAAGCCGAATTGCACTTCGCTCTGGAGTGCGGGGCACGTTACGTTCAGGGCTACCTGTTCGCGAAAGGGGAACTGGAATTCTTCGCCGCCGATGCCTTTGTGGCCCGATTCGCCGAGCTGCGTGATCGCTACGTATTGCGCAAGGTGGCCGAACGGGCACGCCTGATGGACCTGCGCCAGCGCCTCGCCATTCTGATGGACAGCCTGCAGCGCTGGGCGCAGACGCAGGCACCAATCAGCGCGCTGCCGCAATTGCACGACTATCCCTGGCTGCTGCGGTTCTATCAGTGCGACCGCCACGGCACGCAGTTGACGCCCAATCTGGAATGGCGAGACGGTGCCTGGCACGCCGACGCGCGCTATCTGGGGCACAACTGGTCGTGGCGCCCGTACTTCTACCATCTTCTGGCCGAGGGCTGGCACGAACGCCGCCTGACCCTGTCGAACACCTACCGCGACGCCACCACTAACCAGTATTGCCTGACGGCAGGCCAATTTTTCGACAACGGCAAGCGTCTGCTTCTCATCGATATCGATGCCGCCGGCATGTGAAGGCCTTGCGGCCAGCGCGCCGAACCGGGAAGCTAGGCCAATACGACTGACGGAGTGACCGCCTTGGATTGGCAAACCCTGCTTAACCGCGAACGACTCGGCAAGACCCTGCACAGCCCCGAGGAACTGGGGCGCAGCCCATTCCACAAGGATCATGACCGCATCATCTTCTCAGGCGCCTTCCGGCGCCTGGGCCGCAAGACTCAGGTTCATCCGGTCTCCAGCAACGATCATATTCACACCCGCCTGACCCATTCACTGGAAGTCAGTTGCGTGGGTCGCTCGCTGGGCATGCGGGTCGGTGAAACCCTGCGCAGCGCCCTGCCCGACTGGTGCGACCCCAGCGATCTGGGCATGGTGATCCAGTCAGCGTGCCTGGCCCATGACATCGGCAATCCTCCCTTCGGGCATTCGGGTGAAGACGCGATCCGCAACTGGTTCAACCAGGCAGCGGGCCGCGGCTGGCTCGATGCGATGAGCGAAACCGAGCGCAACGACTTCCTCAACTTCGAAGGCAATGCCCAGGGTTTTCGCGTACTTACCCAGCTGGAGTATCACCAGTTCGACGGCGGCACCCGGCTGACCTACGCCACGCTGGGTACCTACCTGAAGTACCCGTGGACCGCGCGGCATGCCGACTCGCTGGGCTACAAGAAGCACAAGTTCGGCTGCTACCAGAGCGAACTGCCGATTCTCGAGCAGATTGCCAACAAGCTCGGCCTGCCGCAGTTGGAAGAGCAGCGCTGGGCACGTCATCCGCTGGTTTACCTGATGGAAGCCGCCGATGACATCTGCTACGCCCTGATCGACCTCGAGGACGGCCTGGAAATGGACCTGCTCGATTACGCCGAAGTGGAAGCCCTGCTGCTGGGGCTGGTGGGCGATGACCTGCCGGAAACCTACCGTCAACTGGGCCCGTCGGACTCGCGGCGACGCAAGCTGGCGATCCTGCGCGGCAAGGCCATCGAGCACCTGACCAATGCCGCGGCCCGCGCGTTTGTCGAGCAGCAGGATGCCCTGCTGGCCGGCACGCTTCAGGGCGATCTGGTGGAGCACATGCATGGTCCGGCCAAGCGCTGCGTGTTGAGCGCCAAGGACATGGCCCGCAAGAAGATCTTTCAGGACAAGCGCAAGACCCTGCACGAGATTGGCGCCTATACCACGCTGGAAATTCTCCTTAACGCTTTTTGCGGCGCTGCGGTGGAGCAGTTCGGTGGCCGTACGCCCTCGTTCAAGCACCGGCGCATTCTCGATCTGCTGGGCAACAGCGCGCCCGATCCGAAGGCGCCGCTGCATGCTTCGTTTCTGCGCATGATCGACTTCATTGCCGGCATGACCGACAGCTACGCAACCGAGATGGCCCGAGAAATGACGGGCCGATCCGCGCAGTTCTGAGGGCGGGTACCGGGCGAGCAGAGCCACCCCAAACCGGTGCTCGCTCGCTCGGCTGTGGACTTCACCGCACCTCAACTTCAGAAATGTCCTACACACTTGCCGGACGCGTCTTATCGCAGCGTTTTCGACACACCCCAATAATCCCGGCACTTCATGGCCGAACCGGTAAGCCATCCAGCTGCCTGCGGCGCCTTCGGGAACCGCACGATACCTGTCGACCCGGCTCGAACCATCCCTGCTTCGTCCCAGCCGGTAACCTCATGTTCAAGCACAGCCTGCGAATCCTGCTGGTGGAGGATCATCCCTTTCAGTTGATCGCCACCCAGATACTGCTCAACAACCAGGGATATTTTCTGCTGACCCCCGTTCTGACGGCCCATGAGGCAATGGCTGCAATGGAGCGCAGTCCAGAGCCCTACGACCTGATTCTGTGTGACCAGAGGCTCCCCGACCTTGATGGTCTGGACCTGATCGAAAAGGCCTGGGAGCGCGGAATGATCCGGCATGCCGTACTGCTCAGCGGGCTTCCTGCACAGCAACTACTGGGTCTCGAACAGCTTGCCGTCCGGCAAGGCCTGCCCATGCTTGGCTGCCTGAGCAAGCCACTGAACGGCCCCACTCTTGTCCATCTGCTGAATGGCGTTTCAGATTCGCAATGACGCTATGCAACAGGTCGTCGCACCGACCTTTGGATGAACGCTCAGACGTTATGACTTACTGCACATCCGTATTGTAGGAATAATACGATAGACGCGACGGCTAATTCCCAAACGCAATAAACACGCCCTGAAAACGTAACTAATCCCCAGAATAAAGCGCGAAATATTTTTAAACATGGAGCGTTCAAAGTAGGCTTTTACGTACTCCGAGACTCTAATTATTGTAGGAACTTTCCTATATATACGTGCCGACCACGTCTCTTCATGGGCCTGCCCGAACATCTGAGCTAAGGTGCGCGCTTTCTTCGCTGCTTGTATGGATTTAACTATGAACTCAGTTTTTATCATCGACGACCACCCTGTTGTTCGACTGGCCGTGAGAATGCTGCTGGAGAACGAAAACTACGAGGTCGTCGGTGAAACCGATAATGGCGTTGACGCCATGCAGATGGTCCGTGAATGCATGCCCGACCTGATCATTCTGGACATCAGCATTCCCAAGCTCGACGGCCTGGAGGTACTGGCCCGCTTCAATACCATGGGCCTGCCCTCGAAAATTCTGGTCCTCACTTCACAGACCCCGAAACTGTTCGCAATACGCTGCATGCAATCCGGTGCTGCAGGCTACGTCTGCAAACAGGAAGACCTCAGTGAATTGCTCAGTTCGGTGAAAGCGGTATTATCCGGCTACAATTACTTCCCCAGCCAGGCATTGACGCCTGCCGTTCGCGAAGAGGGTCAACCGAGCGAAATCGAGTTGTTCAAGTTGGTCAATGATCGCGAACTGATGGTCTTGCAACTGTTTGCCCAGGGCCGCTCCAACAAGGAAATCGCCAAGGGCATGTTTCTTAGCAACAAGACTGTCAGCACCTACAAGACACGGCTGATGCAAAAACTGAAAACAAGAACCTTGGTAGAACTTATCGAGATGGCGAAACGCAACGCGCTAGTGTGAGAGACCGGATGTCCACGCGCTTCAAACAATTTCTGATACTGGCCACAAGCCTTTGCCTGAGCTGGGGTCTGCTCGCCCGCCTGGAGGCCGCCGACCACTACACCCTGCTCGGTCGATCGAGCCCGGCGCACATGGATGTGAAGCTGGACAGCAAACAATGGCAGTGGGTCCGCAGCAAACGCGAGTTGATCCTCGGCACCTCTGCACCCGATTACCCGCCCTTCGACATCACCATTTCCGGCAACGACTACGAAGGTATAACCGCCGATTACGCCGGCATCATTTCCCGAACGCTGGACCTGCCTGTCAGGGTTCAGCGTTTTGAAAGCCGCGACCACGCCATGAAGGCGCTTGTCAGCGGGCAAATCGATCTGCTGGGAACCGCCAACGGGTTCGAAGCCAAGGAACGCGACATCACGCTGACCCACCCCTACTCGGTGGATCAGCCGGTACTGGTCACGCGCATTGGCGAAACCCGCCCGCTGACCGAGGGCCTCAAGGGCCTGCGTCTGAGCATGGTCTATCACTACTTGCCGCTGGACGAGGTCAGGGCGACCTATCCTGACGCAACCATCGACACCTATCCGTCCTTTCAAAACGCGATCAACGCTGTGGCCTTCAACCAGGCCGACGTCTTTCTCGGCGATACCATTTCCACCCAGTACATCATTAACAGGGGTTACCTGAACAATGTGCAAATGGCCAATTTCGGCAAGCACGAAGCCAACGGATTCAGCTTTGCCATCAGCAATGAAAACCCGCTACTGCTGGACATCATCAACCAGACGCTCAAAGCCATTCCGGTCGATGAGCGCATCGATATCTCCAAGCGCTGGAGCGCCGGCAGCGATCTGCTGCTGACCGACCAGAAACTGCAACTGACACAACGGGAAGAGCGCTGGATTGCCCAGAACCCGAAAGTGCGGGTACTGGTCAACGAAGCCTACGCGCCTCTGACCTTCTTCGACGCCAATGGCACCTTTCGAGGCATCACGGCCGAGCTTCTGGAACTGGTGCGGCTGCGCACTGGAATCAATTTCGAAGTCACCCGCTCTGCGAGCCTTGCCGACATGATCAATCAGGTCAGTCAGGGCCAGGCGGACATGATCGGGGCTCTGGACGCCAGCGACGAGCGTGAGGACCGGTTGAGTTTCAGCCGTCCCTACATCGACAATTCGTTTGTGCTGGTGACGCGCAGGGAAGCCGGGTCGCCGTCCCATCTTGAAAACCTCGGCAAAAAACGCCTCGCCGTCACCCAGGGCAGCGCGTTGCTGAGCTGGATGCACCGTGAGCATCCCGACATCGTGACAGTCGAAGTCGACAACCCGTTCCAGGCGCTGGACATGCTGGCAATCGGCAGAACCGAGGCGGCTGCGACATCACTGCTCAGCGCCAATTACTTTCTGTCTTCCGGCATATTCGGCGAACGCCTGCAGATCACTGCCACGACCGGAGAGAACCCGGCACTGATCTCCATGGCCACCTCACGCAACGCCACCGAACTGAGCTCGATTCTGGACAAGGCGCTGGCCAGCATCGCGCCCCAGGAACTGGCTGTGATCAACAACCGATGGCGCTCCTACGCACCCGCGGGTGCCAACTGGCACGACTACCAGCGCCTGATCTACCAGATCATTACCGGTGCCGGCCTGCTGCTGATCGGTCTGTTGGTATGGAATGCCTACATGCGGCGCCAGATCAAACAGCGTGAAGCTGCCGAGCGGGCGCTGGGCGACCAGTTCGAGTTCATGAGGGCATTGGTTGACGGCACACCCCACCCGATCTATGTGCGTGACCGTGAAGGCCTGCTGCGCATGTGCAACGACAGCTACCTCACCTCGTTTTCAGCACAGCGCGAGGACATCATCGACAAGAGCGCCACCGACGGTGTACTGAGCAACGCATTCGAAGCACGTGAATATGCGGCCGACTATCAACGGGTCATGGCCACCAATACCGCTCTGGTCCAGGATCGCACGCTGCATATCGGCGAGCAGAGGCTGACCATCTACCACTGGATCCTGCCCTTCCGGGATTCGCTGGGTGAGGTACAGGGCATCATCGGCGGTTGGATCGATATCAGCGAACGGCGTCAGCTCATCGAAGACCTGCAGACCGCCAAGGAACAGGCCGACGCAGCCAACCGGGCCAAGAGCACCTTTCTGGCCACCATGAGTCACGAAATCAGGACCCCGATGAATGCCGTGATCGGCATGCTCGAACTGGCACTCAAACGCGCCGATCAGGGTGAGCTGGATCGATCGGCCATCGAAGTCGCCTACGGCTCGGCGAAGGAGCTGCTGGACCTGATCGGCGATATCCTCGACATCGCCCGAATCGAGTCCGGCCGACTGACCCTGAATCCCGAACGTGCCAACCTGCGTCAGCTGGTAGAGTCGGTGGTCAGGGTATTCGACGGGCTCGCCCGTCAGAAGAACCTGACGCTGGCGCTGGAACTGGACAGCCGCATCAACACCGACGTACTGGTTGATCCGCTGCGTTTCAAGCAGATCCTTTCCAACCTGGTCAGCAACGCCATCAAGTTTACACAAAAGGGCCAGGTCAGAATCAGCCTGCAAACGGGGGATCTGACCGACTCACAGCGCCTGCAACTGCACCTGACCGTGCAGGACAGCGGCATCGGTATCAGCCTGCCCGACCAGGAGCGCCTGTTCGAACCTTTCGCCCAGGTGGACAGCAACGGTCAGATGGCGCGAACCGGTGCAGGCCTGGGGCTGGTGATCTGTCGCAGCCTGTGCGAGATGATGGGGGGCACTTTGACGCTGGACAGCGAACCGGGGCAAGGCACGCAGATCAACATGCATCTGGTACTCACTTCACTCGACCCGGCAGCCCATATGCCGGTTCAACAAGGCCCTGCACCAACGCCTCACCATATCCTGCATATTTTGATTGTCGATGATCATCCGGCCAACAGGCTGCTGCTGGGCGAGCAGCTCGGTTTTCTGGGCCATCACTGCGAGGTCGCCGAAAACGGTGCGCTGGGGCTTGAGTGCTGGTTGCAGAATCGCTTTGATCTGGTGGTTGCGGATTGCAACATGCCAGTCATGAACGGTTACGACCTGACGCGGACCATCAGGAAACAGGAGCGGTCTCGCGATCTTCAGCCCTGCACGATCTGGGGATTCACGGCCAACGCCCAGCAGGAGGAAATCCAGCGCTGCCGGGACGCAGGCATGGATGACTGCCTGTTCAAACCCATAAGCCTCAGTCTGCTCAGCGACAGGCTGGCACTGCTTTCACCACTGACGCGCCCGACATTTGCGTTCAGTCCGGGCAGCGTCAGCCGGCTCACCGGTGACCGTCCCGAAATGGTCACGCGCCTGCTGAACGAGCTGTTGCGCAGCAACCGGGAGGATCGCCAATCGCTGGCGGCTCATGTGTTCGAGGGGCATACGGACGAGATTCGTGACATGGCCCACCGGATCAAGGGCGCGGCACGCATCATCAGCGCCTCACGCGTGATGGACGCCTGCAATACGCTTGAGCAGGCGTGCGAGCACGGGATTAGCGAAGCGCGACTTCGCGCGTGTCATCAGGCGGTGGACAACGCCATGCTTGAACTTGAAAGGGCATTGTCCGCGCAGCAGGAGAAACCCGGCACGACAGGAAAAGCAGTCAGTTGACGGCAAGCAGAATGGACGGGAAAGCGCGGCACAGAAAGGGGGGAATAAAGCGATTGAAGCGGGGGGATGAAACAAGGAAGCAGGCCTGAGCCTGCTTCCTGATACATCAGGCGACCGGGTTGATTTCGTTTTCCGGGTACCAGACGTCGATCAGCGGGCTGACAGTCACTTCTGTCAGTTCGCTGCGGCCCTTGAGCCAGGCTTCAACGGCAGCGCGCTGCTCTTCGCTGACCGAGCCACGCTTGCTCAGGCAAACCAGACCAAAGTCATCGCCGCCGACATAGCCAAGACCGTTGGCTTCCATTGCTTCTTTCAGGAAAGCGTCGAGGAAGGCGTCGATTGCCTGGTCATCCAGCTCTTGCTTGAAGTCCAGGTTCAGCTCAAAACCCAGCTCCCGGTTTTGACGGAAGAGCGTTTCTTGTCATATCATATACAATGGCTGAATTTACTGGGCTTCGTGCACATGGATGACAAGATAATAAATGACAACCGTCAAATCTACCACCTCAATCAGATACCACCCGCACGTAGCGATTGACGGGAGCGTCATCCGAGTTTTGAAAGACGCGTACCAACGGATACTCGAATCGGAGCCCCATCAGTGTGAAGTGCCAGCATCGCTATCGATACCTCTCAGACTGCTCGAGTGCTTTTGCGACCTCACAGATCGAAAAATCACAGTCGAAACAATTCAAAGTCCTGAATTGCCCGAAATTCTTGACGAATTCACAGCTGCGTTGGCCGGGAGTTCCCTAGCAAATATTTCATCCCAGACATCCGGTAAATATTGTCGACTACTTCATAGGGTTTTTAATGAGGTAGCAATTGCTCAGCACTCACCCCAAAATATCGCCTGGAACCCACAAAACCTCAAACCATCTCCAGAGATAGAGACCCGATTGGATCTAGCGTGCCCCTCGAAAAAAATATACTGGGCAGGCTTTACCATCAGCATGCAGGGCAAATCGGACATACATCTGCGACTGGCTCCGCTAGTACGTCGTCACGGACTCGATTTCGTTCAAAATATATATAAAGCTTTGAGGGGAAGGTTTGACGGCTCCCCAAGCAGAAATTTGTTCCTCTGGAACAAAATGTTCGACTTCATGGCGGAAAATTTTGCCCAATGGCAAAAGTTTACCTTTCAGTCAGAAACAATGCTGCGAGCGTTTATACAAAAATTCACACGAAATCATTTCGAAGAAGCTAAGCGATTAGGCCACGATGCAAAAAGCCAAATTAGATGTTGGAGCCGCTTCTTAAACGAACTGCAAGACATTCTTTGTGGAACAACGGACTGGGCGATGATAACTTCGCCATTTAAAAGGCCTCGCGAGTCAAGTAAACGCGGGCACGAGACCAAAACCAAGTCTACAGCGGACGGTATACTGTACCAAGAAAAGCTACTTACCGACATACCGCTGGCCGTCTCAGACGGACAGGCAATGGAGTTGCTGTTCCATAAAATAGACCAAGATGTTTCAATAGTCAAAGCCTGGGCCAGAACTCAAGCGACTGCCTTGTATAATCGGTACAAAGCTAGGACTGAGCTTGCGAGAGCAGGAACGGCAATCCAAAAGTACAAAGGGCATTTCACATTTCGGCTCTACTCGCTAGCCGATTTGTGCGCGACGGTAGAAAACAACTTATATGATGTACCTAATGAATTTCTGAACAAGGTCTACAGCAATGTAACTGGCAAAGAGCAAACCCTAAAAAGCATGGCTTATGATCTTGGAATTCCGCTCCCTGGCGATCTATTCGCACATCAATGCCTATTAGTGCTAGAGCACCCCGAAATCACGACATCTTTTTTGTCCTATCATGAACTTTACAACAACACAGGAGCCATGACGGGATATATCGCTGAACGCAACGAGCTTATCGGCTATAAAAAGAGAAAAGGCCCTGAGCGCAGCGAGCAAACTATTATTCTCACCCCAGAGTCAAAAAACATATTTGAACAAGTGATTTCCATAACAACAATTCTACGAAAAGTGTTAAGAGATGATCAAAATTCAAATTATAGGTATTCGTTCCTAACTTCCGGCAACGGTTTTTCACCGATCAATAGGGCTTCGGAAAAGCTATGGAATGGCAGCACATTCAAAAACGACAGACACCTCGAATCCCGACTGATTAATGAATTTTCAGAACACTGCACAGCTTCTAATGCCGAGATCAGGAATCTTATATTTAGAGTAAAGCTAACTCGGATACGCGTTTCGAGAGCGGTTCAAATCTATCTGGAAACTCGCAGCGCCGATGCAATGGCCAAAGCACTAGGCCATGAAAGCTATGAGCCCGCATTACTAAGTCACTATCTTCCAGAGCCAATTTTAGCGTTCATCAAGTCCAGATGGATACGGACATTCCAAAAAGCCTTAGTCTGCGAAGCGATGAAGGAAAGCAAGCATCTGCTGCGTGCAGCAAGTTTTAAAAATATGGATGCACTACATGATTTCTTGGAACGTCATCGGATAAAAATCATACCTGAAGAAGCAGCAAACCCGATGCGAAAAAGGGTCAGAAATGAAAATGAGCATTCAGAAGCAGCATTTTCAATTAGCACACCTTTGCTATCGGCATTGTTTTCGTTAGAGGCTGCAGTAAAAGGCTCAGATCGGCAGGCGGAAATATGCGGCAAGGCTAAATATTGGTCTATCCTCTCCGAGAAGATAAAAACTGAGATCAGCTTGAGCTACGACCGTAAGCTCAAATCACACGCCATCGACGCGATGAAGCTAGTAGACCCTAATCGGATGGAGAGTGTAATTTATGACACTACGCACTGGGTATGAATTCTTAGATACTTTTGGCGACGACGGTGACGTGGATGCCTACACATCTGCTGAGTGGTTGCTTTCTGACTTCACCTCAAACAAGTGGATAATCAGAATTGGGCATAAAAACCCAGTGCATCTGAACTGGGAGGTAGAGCTACCCGATGGTCGGCTTCTTACCAATGCAATTCATGAAGAGTTATTGGTATCACTTAAACACTTTTTGATCATCGGAACAGAAGGAGTTGACGGGCGTTACTCGTCCTCTGCCGATTTGTCTAAGAAAATGCGGTTCGTGTGCACATGCAGGATTATCGATTTAATTTTAATCAATCTGGAAGAGTTTGGCATAATGGAACTGGGTCTCAGCGCCCTAAACGTTGACAACCTAAAATTCATTCTTCACCAATTAGCCTCACACCCCAGCGCTGAAGAGTCAGTGTACAACTGGAAGTACGCCGCAACAGATTTTTGCTTGAAATTGATTAATGAAATGAGCGATTCCGACGCGGAAAAATACTACAAAAGATGGCCTTGCATATTGGATACAACGTCATTAAAACAAGAAGAGATCGAGATTGACGTTCCTCTAGAGCACATCCCAAAACTGAGAGCCGCATTGAAAAGAGCAGGAGTTTGCTATGGCAACTCGACAGTCGGATTTCATGTGAGCGGAATCAAGCTCTCCAATATAATCTACCGCAATACGCTCCGTGGAAAAAGCACACCTAAAACAAAATTTAAGTCACTTAGCTTTTATCCAAACTATGTGTCCTACGAGACGGAGTATCCGAGGGCCAGAGTGACCACGGGAGTAGCTAATAGTTTACTGGAGTCGACCTATGTCACATATAGGAGTGTACTTGCCAGCATAAGCGAAGTGGCCATTACTAGCCTACCTGCCCCTTCATCCGAAGATACAGCCTCCATCTCTGAATATGCTGCAAATATTAATACCTCCGCAAGATTTAGAAGCGTTCCTGCCGAGACATTACTAAACTTATTTAGAAAAGGCATAGAATTCCACATCGATCATGGCAAGGCAGTTCTTGAGGGTTTCATATCGGTCGCAAAATACTGCTTAGATACCAATTCCCAGCTATCCACACTTCCAGAAAAAGATTTGCAAAAAATCATCAGCCCTGAATTACGAGAGCTCGGCGTCCAGCGGGTGGGACTATCTTGCTATGGCGAAAAAACAGGCGAAAAGAAAAAACGTGTACAAGATCGGGCTCAATACTTCAAACAACTTCGAGGCAATGAAGGCTTGATTGAAATGGTAATCATATACATGGGTATAATCAAGTTCACCGTAGGCGCATTGATGGCCCGAAGAGTTGATGAACTGATACCTTTAGAAATTGATTCGTGCCTGGACGGCACTAAAACCTGGCTAATTTTTAACCTGGAAAAATCAACGCGTGGCGCAATAGGGATGCGGCAGGTGGAGGAGCGCCCGATAGACGAAATCGGCTCAGAAATGATCCAAAGCCTGTGTGAATTCCACAAAGAATTATTCGACTTGGGCTTCACCCCACAAATCCCAAAATTATTTTCCACCCCCTCCCTACTGGCGAAGCAAGTTTTATTAGACCCTAGTCATGAAAACTACAACCGCAGTTTAGATTTTATGTGTGACTATCTCGAAGCAGACCTGAACGATTTGGGAGAGAGGCACTACATCCGACAACATCAACTGCGCCGATTCTTTGCGATAATGTTTTTTTACACTAATGGGTTTGGCGAGCTTGATACACTACGCTGGATGCTCGGCCATCGAGATATCGAGCATATTTGGCACTACTTAACAGAATGCCTAACTCCTAGTGAAATCGCTGGTGCAGGCGCCAAATATTTTGCCGACCTTACCAAAAGCGAGCGGCTTGAAAACTACACCGATCTACGAGAGTTACTAATAGAAAAATTCGGGACAAGTAAATTCAGCTTGATAAGCAGCGATGAGATTGAACAGTTTCTAAACTCAATGCTGCAAGAAGGTTACGCGGAGATCCAAACCGAGTTCTTCAAAACCGAAACAGGGAAAACGATGCGCGTATTGTTCGTCATGAGGACGCCTAAAAAATGACCATCATAAAAAAACAGGAAATGATTGAACAGTCTATTACAGGAATTTTTGCCCTCCTCTCTGAAATCATCAGGAGCCCGGAGAAATTCATAGAGAACGATTCGATAAACACCCGCCTGAAAAGCCAGGGAAGTTTATGCTCATCAGAATACAAATTCAGCATCGAGGATAAAGAGTTTTCAATTCATCCAGTCAGCTTGAATACTTTAAAAAAACGGCTATTGCATGAGTCTCTCGACAGAAACTTTAACTACCTAGACCGTCTTAGAGTCGCCGCAAAAGAAGCCCTAATCAAAAAAGAAGAAACCTCTAGCGCTAGACGAAGAACCAAATCCGGGATTGAGGAATATAACCAAGAGCTTCATTGCAAGATAGAAGACCTTCACCGAACCAATATGGTACTTCTACAAACAATTCACCACAACTTAAAAGACTTCAATACGATCAGCAATACTGGCGAAAAGCAATTGCGTAACACTAAAATCCGTGAAGCTATTGAGCGATCGCTTAAAATCTTAAGCCTGAACGCGCCTCCATTTAATGATATATCATTGCTCAGCAATCGTCATCTTCACTTGGTGGTTAATAAAAATGATACTTCCAAATAAAGCAAAGACAGCTGCCAAACAACTTTTTAAAAAAATCCCAAACTTAAAATTATATGATTTCATTACAAGAGACTCGATAAAAACACTAGACTCTCACAATATTCCTTTCATTGTCTGGCCTAACGGCTCGCCTTGTTTAATGGCGAATCTGTACATGGTAGAGCTTCGTAATACTCGAGGGAGAAAGGGTAATGGGCCTTCCAGATTCGGAGCAAGGGGTGGATCTTTTGGAGAGTACGCATCACAAATAAGCCATTTGATTCGCTTCAGTTACCATTTAAACAAAGACTTTATAGACTTTTCTGACAATGATTTCTCTGAGTTCATTGACAAACTTCGTAAAGAGGTCAAGCCGGGCTCTACCGAAAAAGCTAGAACCGAGCGTACCATCGGTAACATAGGAAGACGGTGCTTACACTTTTTACAGTTTGTGGGTACGGTCTATCAGCATAGAAATTTCGTCGGCATTGATGGCACTATCGCCGTGTCTATGGTGAAGTCAACATTCCAATCTAACGGACGAACCCTCACAAGAACATCTGTACATCACAAATCTTTTCGCCCCCCAAGCTCGCGCAAAAGGCGTAAACCCATTACCGATGCAAATGTTGAGAAACTTCGATCCGCCATCGACCAAATGCCTACCTCTGACTTTTTGAACGCGCGTCGTCAACTTATGATTTCATGCTATGAAGAAATCGGAGGAAGGCGAAGTGAAATCAACGACATTCTTGTATCACAAATAATTCTGGCTTCAGATGTGCATCCGCCCGAGTTAACTTTACCGACACTCAAAAAAGGAATGGTAGAGACCCGCGCCATACCCATTAGCCCTATGCTAATAGAGCAGATGATGAAATTTGTCAGGGTACACCGGCTAGCGGTTCTGAGCAAAAGCAAGGAGAAACATGACTTCCTTTTCCTCGCAGAGAGAGGTGGGCAAAGATTATCTCCTGAGACCTTAAGTAGAGAGTTTTCAACAATACGTATAAAGGCTAACATCACTGAACAAGCCTGCGGCCATATGTTCAGACATGCATTTTGTACGCACATTGCCGCTTTTTTGATCGTAGAAACCAGCGCGATAAGTCCTGATTCCTTCCGGCAAACTTTGCTCACTAACCAGATGATTGCAAGTCGAGCTATAAAGCTATCTGGCCACGCGAATATCGAATCTTTTCTAGATTATGTGGATGCAGCCTTTGAAGTTAAATCCAAGTTCAGCACAGTTATCAATAATGTTTACAGCCAGCAGGTATATACCGATTACGAGCGCCGGAGAAAGGATCTTGTAAGGCAGCTATCGGAAGGTGTACTCACCGTAGAGCAATTTGTCACAGCAGAGGGAGACCTGACGAAACAACTCCATTCCTTTTTGGAAACTGCACCCTCCCGGGCAGATTGACGGCACGGGAACGATGATGGTCGAGTGGACGTTCATTAGACATGTTCGACAAAAAGGCAGCCAACAGGACATATTCTACACAGGATGCCCTCTTGCCGCCTGACTCTCACAGAAATAGGGCTGTCAAAGTCGGGCGTTGGGCGCAGAAGCTGGCTCTGCACGGCGTTCCGGGCCCGAAATCCTGACAGGAAGACCGGCAGGCGCTAGGCGCAAATAGCTGGTAAAGTGCGCCCGATTATCACTCAAGAGGATTTTTTTCCAATGGCCACCAACCGCTCCCGTCGTCTCCGCAAAAAGCTCTGCGTGGATGAGTTTCAGGAATTGGGGTTCGAGCTCAACCTGGACTTCAAAGAAGACCTGAATGACGAAGCCATCGATTCTTTCCTCAATGCCTTCCTAGAAGAAGCCATGGATGCCAACGGCCTGGATTATGTAGGCGGTGATGATTTCGGCCTGGTTTGCCTCGCCAAACGCGGATCTGTCAACGAAGAACAGCGCGCAATCGTTGAAGCCTGGCTCAAGGGTCGCAGCGAGCTGACCAAGGTTGAGGTCAGCCAGCTGATGGACGCTTGGCACCCGGAAACGCCGATTAACTCGGCTAAGTAAGCTGCTTGGGGCATCTACTATTTGCCCTAAGAGTTGTACCTAGAGGTGCCCGGATTTCTTTTATCGAGCGCCTCTAGCGTTGTGCTTACCATTAGCTTTAGCCCCACAGATCAAAATTCCTGCCTCCTTTACCCTCACACCCGCTGAGCACTCTGAAGAAGAGTCGGCCAAGGTTTCCATTCCATAGGCATTATGCATCCCCTCGATCTTGGAGAGCGCAGCTTTTGCGTGCCCTGCCGGAACAGCTGTCGTAAACCAGGCCAAGCGATGCTCGCCGTTGTCCTGGCCCTGCCGGGCTTTCACTGTCCCCCCTGCGCGCTCCGCTTGCTCGAAGTGATCAGCATCTAACCTACATTTCCGCCCTCGCATCCAAAATTTTTCCGCCCCGGCTAAAGCTTCTCCGAAACCAACCGTTTGTCATAGGTAACCAAGCCCGGTCTACGACAGTTCTTGGCCCTGCGGGCTTCCATCCTCATGCCTCCGACCATCCTGGTCTGCGCGCTCCGCTTGCATCTAGACCGGGCTTATTCCTAGCTTGGACATTCCTTGCAGCTACCACTTACTAGCTTCCATCCATCGAGGAGTGAGGTTGCGCGAAAATGGCATGGTCATTTTGGAAGGACAAGCGTCCAGAGTGGGTTCAGGCCGAGGAGCGAGCATTCATCAATGCAGCTAATAGCCTGCAGTCGCTTCAGACAACGCCTGGTGGCGGTATGAGGATTGACCCCGAAGAACTCAGAGATCAGATCCTAGCCGCACGAGAACTGTACAAAGATTTGGTTGAGAAATAGTGATGCTCAATATCCTACCGACTTGTAGCGGAATCTGTCGCGTGTCACGCATTGACCTAACGAACGAGGTTGGCAGAAATCGAAATGTTACGTTTTCAACACCGGGCACCGGTGAATGCTCGCTATGCGTACACAGCTGAATGCCCTATTCATCAGTCTAGTACGTCGTAAATACATAGGGTTTCCAAGCATTATTCACCGCTTCGAGTAAGCGTACTCGGGGGTGCTGCTTTGGAAGCTTCTGGCTAACTTCAAGGAGCTTCTCTTTCAACCAGGATGCATCCTGCGCAGAAAACGAGTAGCCCATTCCTCCGAACTCGAGTTCGAAGCCCCCCTCCTCTATTGTTCGAACAGCAACGCAGGAGCCTGCGCCGATCGCATTGCCAAGACGCTCAGAGCCAGCATTCTTAACAGGCACAACACCGGTTGCACTGAACTGCCATGCACCGCACGATAACCGATACTTCCTAGTAAGTGAGCCTTCGTCACATACCGCTGCCGTCGCGCCTTCTACATCCGTTTGCTCCGCGATTGCCAGAGCTTCTGAAAGGCAAAAAGCAATATCTGCCGCTACTTCCGCGCCGACATTGATCCCATCGAGTTCAAACTCAATACTCGCGCCTCTCCCGTCAGTGCCTGCGACACGGCATTCATAGCGCTCATCGAACTCCCGACCTCGCCAGCACAGGAAGTCGCGTTTGAATTCTGTTACAACAGCGGGATCTACACTGGATGAGCTCATTGATAATTCATTCCGTTCTTCTTAAATTCTTTTTCTGTTTGTTCTATCTGTGCAAGCAGGTAGCCTCCAACGCATAACTGCTCGATTAGCCAGGACGCTTCGTCAAAGCTGAAGGTGTACACCCAGTCCTCGATACCCAAAAATGGAAGGCAAAGCTCATCATTGAACCCTACGAATAGCTTGTAGGAATCACGCGTACCGGGGTATCGGAAAGATCCAGAGGCACCAAAGAGCACACGGTCAGAGTCGTAATCATAGCCGTATAGTCGATCGCATCCGCTCGCCGAACTTCTCGATAAAATCAACTGGTAGAAAATCTTACAAAAATCGAGTTTGAGCGGAAGCCCAATTTTTACTTGGCTGGCGGCGCGTTCAGTACTGATTTTCAATAAGGTGGCAAGGCTGTCCGCAAGCTCTCCGCATTGTTGCGCTGTAAAGGAGTATTCAGAATCGTCCAAAATACACGTGACGACGTTCCCGGTTAACTCAATCGAGGCTGTGAATACCCTCTCTTCAGTGAACGCCCGACACATCATTGAACGTTCAGCTTTGAAGATTGTGCTGATCGGCAAACAACTTTTATCCAACACCCGCATATACCATGCACCTAAATACAAATTTAAACGGCTCGTCGCTTAAAAAACTTTAGGAGAAACTAAAAATATTTATTCTGATGTCGCGTATCACGTAAAAATGCCTGGAAAAATTGCAGTGCGCGCCCTTCGGGACGGCTGTCGTGAACCAAGCCACCGCCAAGTCGGCGTCTTGTCCCGGTGGGCTTCCATCCTCGCACCTCGGCCTCGCGGCCAGCGCGCTCCGCTTGCCATAGATTCCCAGCCGGCAATCGATAGTAGTGTGGGTTGATGTTGGCCTGGGCGATAGATGTGATCCAGTACCGCAGTAAAACAGGGAGCGGGGGTACCACCGCAAGGAAGGTGATATGTGGGTCGGCGATCAACTGCAGGCAGGCGAAATGCCAACATCTTTCGCGAAAGGTTTGTTTGCACCAGCCCTCAAGTTTTCTTGAGAAATTCCGTTTAACAATTAAGCGGCTTATTTATGAGAGAAAATGCATGAGCATGAAACTACCACCAAACAGATTTTATACTTTCAAGGATCCTTCGCTCGACAACGGATCGCTTGAGATTACGTATGCTGTATTCACTCGACCCGGCACACCTGAAGCTGGAGTAATAGACGAGACGAATAGCTATGGGGTCTTCTTGGACAGGGAGCTCGACGGCATTATTTCCTTGGACATCGATGACTGCCGTTTTAGTTTGACTCACAAACAAGCGAGTGTGTTGGCCTCAAGACTTACAGAGCTAACACAGGTTGATGAATGAATACCTGCGCTTCCCAGTGCTAAAGCCTTCAGCATCCTAGGATAGTCGCCGGCCGAATCCAGTCTCACCCCGCAGCTGTTCCTCAACGAACTCTATCGACGAATTTAGCTCGTCCTGTATTTCTTTGAAAACTGACTCAAGACCGGGATGATTGCCTGATGATAGTAGCTCAGCCACTAATCTGGAAAGCTCCCGTCCCTTGGCCATGGGCATCTGAATGTTGCAGTACACAGTGTCTTTGTTGTCACGAGTCATAGATCCTCCGGTCTGTTTGGGGCGCCATTCTTGTACCTAGGAACAGCAAATCTTTAGAGCTTTAGATTGAAAAGCGTTAACTGTTGGTGCTGTGCGCGCCCTTCGGGACGGCTGTCGTGAACCGAGCCGCTCGCTAGCGGCGTCTCGGCCCGATGGGCTTCCATCCTCGCGCCTGCGCGCTCCGCTTAATGTCCGAGTACCAGTCGACTTCTACCCCGACGGGTTTGATCCTTCTTTTCGCCCATTCTTGGAAGAGCCGCCTCTGAGGACACCATCTATGCTAAGCGCTGGTCTCCTCGTTTGGATATGCGCCCCCTCCTCCCCTGCACTGCAAATTCTTCGGAGGCTATAGATCCGGCCAACACATTAGTGCGCTCGAGCCATTGGCTTCAGATTGACACAGCCAGATGAATCCCAAATAGTGGCACGATGACAGCCCATGCTACCGCGTAGATAGTTTGCCCTGGCGTGTGACCGCGATAGGTGTCCCATCTGCCTACATAGGATGTGAAAATGCTGACTGAACCAAAGCCTCTTTCCTCTGGATCTCGCTGGCTTCGATGGGATCCCCACGTACACGCGCCGGGCACGTTGCTCAACGACCAGTTCAAAGGTGACTGGGAGGGATATCTCAAAGCTCTTGAAGAGTCATCTCCATCCATAAGGGCGATCGGGGTTACGGATTATTACCTGCTTGATACCTACAGGCAGATGCTTGAGTACAAGCAGGCTGGCAGGCTGACAAACTGCGAGCTTCTTTTTCCAAATGTCGAAATTCGCTTCGATGTTGGGACTGCGAAATCATGGATCAACGCTCACCTATTGGTCTGCCCCGATGAGGAAAATCATATAGAAGAGCTTGAGCGCTTTCTTGCCTCACTGACTTTCAAGGCCCTCGACGACGAGTTTAGGTGCACGCCAAGCGATTTGAGAAGACTTGGAAGGCGAGCGAGTCCGGAAATACGTGATGACCAGGCGGCACTTCGACATGGCGCTGAGCGCTTCAAGGTTTCGTTTCAGGAACTGAAGGACAAGCTCAAAAACAATCAGTGGGCACAAAAGAACATCATTATCGCGGTCGCGGCTAAGGAGAATGACGGAACCTCCGCATTGAAAGAGGGTGCAGATGAAGTGTTGCGTCAGGACATTGAGGGATTCGCACACGTTATTTTTGCCTCGAATCCTAATCAAAGGGATTTTTGGCTGGGTAAAAAAGCCTTATCAGCGGAGAGCTTGGTTAAGCGATACAACGGCTTGAAACCTTGCTTGCATGGCAGTGATGCCCATCAAACTGCCAAGACTGGTGCGCCTGATGAGAAGAGATTTAGCTGGCTCAAGGGAAGTCCTAGTTTCGACACGCTTCGGCAAGCTTGTATCGATCCGGGAGGCAGGGCTTTTATTGGAGAAGAATCGCCGGCCTACGGAAACGCCTCCGAGGTGATTTCCCAGGTCGATATCACTAACGCTCCTTGGCTCAAGACACCATCTTTGGCTCTGAACCCGGGTTTAATCGCCGTGGTGGGCGCTAGAGGATCAGGAAAAACCGCACTGGCTGACATCTTGGCGGCAGGTTGTGATGCGCGGGGCAACGCAATCACAGGGCACTCGTTCTTGGTGAGAGCCCAAGACCACCTTCAAGATGCTGAAGTGAATATCACTTGGTGCAATGGGGACACGCAGGCAAGCGCGCTCAACCAAACGGCTGACGATGAATTCGTATATCCAAGAGCCCGGTATCTGTCGCAGCAGTTCGTGGAAGAACTCTGCTCAGCCGATGGCATGACGGACGGCCTCCTGGCAGAGGTCGAACGGGTGATTTACGAGTCGCACTCCCCCACCGAGCGTGACGGTGCCATCAGTTTCAATGACCTAAGAGACATCCGTTCCGAGCGATATCGAGAGGCTAGGCGTCGGGAGGAGGAATCTCTTGGCAGTCTGTCAGAAAAGATCAACACCGAACTCGAGAAGCGTAGCCTCGTGTCACAGCTGACTACGCAGGTGCAAGAAAAGGATTCGCTTGTTAATCGGCTCGGCGAGGACAGGAGCAAGCTTGTCGCGAAGGGCTCAGAGGTCAGATTGTCCAGATTGCAATTACTGACCGCTGCCTCAGAAAAGGTTGCCGGCTATGTGAGGTATTACAAGGCCCAAGAGCAGCAGATTCTTCTCATGCAAGATGAGGTCAACAATGTTCGTCGAGTCGTGGCGCCCAGTGATCTCAGAGACATCCAATCACGCCATTCCAAAAGTGGTCTGGGGAATGATGAGTGGAATGCTTTTTTCAGGGACTACAAAGGCGACGTCGGAGCGATCCTTTCGAAGATGCTGCTCGAGGCTCAAAAGAACAGAGATGCATGGATAGGAATTCCACCGATTCAGAGCGAAGATCCTCAAAGCGAGTATGTTGACGAGGGCGCCAAGCTTGAAGAATGCAGTCTCTCACTGTTAGAGGCAGAAATTGATCGACTACAGCAGCTGGTCAGCATTGACCAAGACACCGCAAACCAATTCAAAGAGCTTTCAACGAAAATCACAACGGAAACTGAGCTATTGCGGGCAAGCAGGGAGAAGCTAAATGACCATGTGGGGGCCTCCCAACGTCTCGAGGTTTTAGTAAGTGAAAGGTGCGAGTCATACAAACGCGTTTTCTCTGCCCTGATAGCTGAGGAACAAGTCCTGCAAGAGCTCTACGCACCCATCAAACAGCGATTGGACAGTGCCAAAGGGACTCTTAATAAACTTTCGTTTTCAATAGCCAGAACTGTCGACATTGAAGCTTGGGCAGCCGAGGGAGAGTCGTTGCTCAACCTTTCGAAAAAGGGCCCTTTCAGAGGCCGGGGAACCTTGCGCGAGAAAGTGCTCGAGTCTTTGAATACTCCTTGGCTCCATGGAGATGACGAGTGCGTGCTTCTTGCGCTGAGAGAATTTATTAAGAATTATCAGGAGCAGCTCATTGAGCATGCGCCGGTAGCCACATCGGATATCGCGGAGTATCGACGATGGACTAAGCGCCTGGCTCAATGGCTCTACGGTACCGACCATATTTCTGTACGCTACGCCATAAATTACGACGGCGTCGAAATCCAGAAGCTCTCTCCTGGCACCAGAGGAATTGTGCTGTTGCTTCTTTACCTTTCGCTTGATGCGAAAGACAGCCGGCCACTGATCATTGATCAGCCAGAAGAAAACCTCGACCCCAAGTCAATTTACAATGATCTCGTCCCATTGTTCATGGCCGCCAAGTCGACTCGACAAGTCATCATGGTGACGCACAACGCCAACCTGGTTGTTAACACGGATGCCGACCAAATTATCATCGCTGAATGCGGCCCTCATGGTAACGGGGAGTTGCCTCCTATTACCTACATATCAGGTGGACTGGAGGATAAATTGATCCGCGAGCGGGTATGCGAAATTCTTGAGGGTGGTGAGACCGCGTTTAAGGAGCGTGCTCGTCGACTACGAGTTCGACTGTCCAGGTGAGCCGCGAATGACCGATACCCCACGCGTACCTGGCAGAGTTTATCAAGCCAGCTGCGACCCTGAGCGAGTGCAGATCGAAGAGCGGGCCAAGGCACTCTCAGAGGCTGGCTACCCTCTGCCGGAAGATGACCCCGCTATGCACGCTGAGCAACGACTGAAAGAGGCTAAGCAGGCGGCGCATGCAACCGTAATGAGTCAGGTGAACACGCGCCGACGATGCTATCTGCAAGGGAGGTGTGCCAGGTACTGTGCGAAGTCGTCTTCGGACGCCTCACGATTACTAATACGGGTCAGCAGTCTTGGGATGACATCTACGCCGGTCATTTTGCAGTGGAGGCTGGGGGCTGGAGGCTAACTATTTATAACGACTGCGATGAGCTCGATTACTGTAAGGAATGCGTATGTCCTGAAGGTAGGCGCTGGACGTTCGAGTCAGGTGACCGTAGTGGGACAGATCCGGTTGCTCTGTTATCCACTTGGGAGCATCAGAACCTTGAGCGGATTCTGAAGGCGCTTTGATATAAAGCTTATTTGAGCCTGCCTTGCAGGACGGCTGTCGTGAACCGAGCCACTTCGTGTCTCGGCCCTGCTGGGCTTCCATCCTCACGCCTGTGACCTCGTGGTCTGCGCGCTCCGCTTGCCCCGGCGTGTCAGATCCTAAGTATCAGCTGCACAATCGCACGGGCTTGTAGGATGAATTCCCGCGCTGATTGGCTCAGCCAGACTGCTACAGTGGATAAGGCATCATCCTTGGCACTCGCAATGACCGAATCCCCGAATCACTGCTGACTCCAAATCAGAACAACTACCAACGTTGGAGGACACGATGTCTGAGCAGTTGCATTTCACTCGCCAAACCTTGTTGGCCGCATCGGACTTTATTGAGAAAGCCGGAACAAACGCAGGCTTTGATTTGATGGTGCAACGGCTTGCGCTTGATCAGTGGGTACCATCCGGAGGTGAGTGGTCGGTTCCCAAGAAAAGAGTGGTATTCAATAAGGCACTCTTGGAGCGAGCTGGGCTTGTTTTCCCCGGTCGAGAAGGTCAGATGACGCATGGCGAAGCCCTGACTCGTGAAGCCGTAAGGCTCATGAGCTTGCCTTCCTTACATGAGGAGCAGGAACAATTCGAGCGCTGCTTGGCGCGGGATGGGTTCACTGTTTCTTGGGATGCAGGCGACTGCGGACAGGGTACACTGCCTTGGCTAAGGCGAAGCTTGCCACAAAATGTGGATTTGCCAGCGAGCGATGATCAAGTTCACCAGCACCTGAAACGATTCGGTTTCGTCAGATCATGCGGCCATCTTGATCAGGCTATTGACGCGCATACGAGAGGCGACTGGGCTGCAGCAAACGCGCAGATCCGGACATTCATTGAGAGCCTCGTTCTGGAGATAGCAACCCAGATTGCATCCGCTAACCTTCCTCGTAACCGTCCGGGCAACACACCTTCCTGACACCGTCGCTTGAGGCGATGGTGTCCACCCAAATATAGGTGGACACCATTTTTAGCCTTTTTAAGCGGACGCCCATGCCACAAGAACGCCGTTCCTATTCCAAGTCCTTCAAGGCCCAGGTCATTGCTGAGTGCGCCCAACCTGACACTTCAATTGCCAATGTCGCCTTGACCCACAACCTCAATGCAAACCTCGTCCATAAATGGATTCGGGTGCATGCACAGAAAAACCTGACACTTCAAACCGCCTTCATCCCGGTCAAGACATCGCCGCCGGTGCCGATGCATCAGGCCCTTCCTGCCACGATCCGAATCG
>Ga0065712_10067881_pt1 | contig 23542 bp, 11 predicted proteins | sample MisRhiReplicate1_FD_59099 | JGI IMG/M metagenome (GOLD analysis project Ga0065712, IMG submission 59099) | Miscanthus rhizosphere microbial communities from Kellogg Biological Station, MSU, sample Rhizosphere Soil Replicate 1: eDNA_1 v3... | ecosystem: Host-associated > Plants > Roots >...
GGCCGATGCTGCCTCGGCCTTTCGTGCCGCGTGGAAGGCAAGCCCGGAGCAAGCCACCACGGCGTATCTCGTTCTTCGAAGCGATCCGTCGATGAGTGACGCACGCGAGGCGCTGTGGACGGCGGTCCGCCGTCGCGCCGAGGCGTCGAGTGGCGCGCCCGAGGGATTTTCCGTCGCAGAACTCCTCGATGATGCGTCGGTAACGACGCCGCTCTTTGCGCCCGCCGCGTACGCGCCAGCGTTTGCGTTGATTCGTGATGGGACGTACGACCAGGCAGTGGCGCGATTGAAGCAGGCGGTCGCCACCGATCCGTTGGTGACCGATCAGGCGCTCCAGTCCGAGGAAGCGAAGCAGGGCATCGCGGCGTTTCGCAAAGGGGATCTGCGGTCCGCCGCGGCGTCTCTGGAGGCGGCGGCGAAACGTTACCCACAATCAGCCGAAGTCCGTCGCATTCACGGCATGGTCCTGGCCGTGGCCAAGGCTCACGACGCGAGTCTCGCGTCGCTTCGCGAAGCCGCGCGGATGAACCTGCGCGACGAGCGTTCGCGGATCGCGATTGCCGACGTGCTCGTTGCGTCGGGGAAACCCGATGTGGCGCGCGAGAACCTGCGCCAGACCGTTCGCGAGCTTCCTGAGTCGGCAGAGGCGCAGTGGCAGCTTGGCCGGATCGAACAGGCACTCGGCGATGCGACCGCGGTGAAATCCTTCGAGCGTGCGGCAACTCGGCCTGTCGTCGCTGGCCTGGCCAGGTTGTATGCGATCGTCGGCCAGGCGTATCACGCACAGTTCGATCTTGATGGGGCAGTCGCCGCCTATCGACAGCGCGTGGCGATCGCACCCAACGATCGCGCTGCGCACTTCGACCTCGCCGAGGTCTATCGTGCCCAGGACAAATTGGACCAGGCGCTCGTCGAGTATCTCGCCGCGGCGCTGATCGATCCCGCGAACGCGAACACCTTCGGCATGATCGGACAAGTCGAAGTCGCGGCCGGCCGCGACGAACAGGCCGTCGTCATGCTGCGTCGCGCCATCGCGCTGAACGAAGGATTGCTCGAGGCGCGTTACGCGCTCAGTCGCGCACTGCTTCGTCTCGGCCGCACCGAAGAATCACAGCAGGAACTCCGTGCCTACGAAGCCGCGCAGGCCAAGGCGATGGAAGAGCAGCGCCGTCAATTCCGCGACAACCAACAGAAGATCGACGAAGTGCTGAAGACCAAATGAGGCGGTGGGTGCTCGGCGCGGCGATCCTGCTCGCGACCGTGTCGCTGCGCGCGCAGTCGAACGTGACGTTCGAGAACGTGGCCAAAGCCATTGGCATCACCTTCACTCACGTCAACGGCGCCAGCGCTGACAAGTACCTCGTCGAGACGATGGGGTCAGGCGCAGCGTTTCTGGATTACGACAACGACGGCTGGATCGATTTGCTCGTCGTCGATGGTGGCTCGATTGCGGCAGGGCAGGGCAAGCCTGGCTCGCCGAAGCCAGAGGCGAAGGCAGGCCACCGGCTCTTTCACAATGAGGGGAAAGGGATCTTCAAGGATGTGACCGCCGCGTCCGGCATCGTCCATCGCGAGTACGGGATGGGCGCCTGCGCCGGAGACGTCGATGGTGATGGGCGCACCGATCTCTACATCACCAACTACGGACCGAACACGCTGTATCGGAATGCTGGCAATGGCGTGTTCACCGATATCACGCGTACAGCGCGTGTCGGGCTCGACGGATGGAGCACGAGCTGCGCGTTCCTGGACATCGATCGCGACGGCGATCTCGACCTCTTCATCACCAACTATCTTGATGCGCCGCCGAGCAAGAATCCGTTTTGCGGCGACCCGCAGCGTCGCATCCGCGTCTACTGCCATCCGCTCAATTACACGGGTCTCGCCAGCGTGCTCTATCGCAACGATGGCAAGGGCGTGTTCACCGATATCAGCGCCGAGGCCGGCATCTCGAAATCGATCGGCAACGGGCTGGGCGTCGCCGTCGGCGATTACGACGATGACGGGTTGCCCGACGTGTTCGTCGCCAATGACGCGGTGCCGAACTTCCTGTTTCACAACGAGGGCAAGGGCCGCTTCAGTGAAGTCGCGCTGGCGGCGGGTGTTTCAGTTGGACGTGACGGCAAGCCGCGCGCCGGTATGGGCACCGAGTTCGCCGACTATAACGGGGACGGTCGCCTCGATCTTGTGGTGACGAACCACGAGTTCGAGACGCACAGCCTGTTTCGCAACGACGGGAAGGGTTCCTTCTCCGATGCGTCGGTCGAGGCAGGCATCGCATCGCCAACGCTGCCGTTCGTCGGCTTCGGCGTCGCTTTCTTCGATGCCGACAACAACGGCACGCTCGATTTGTCGATCGTCAACGGCCACGTCATCGATAACACCGCAGTGTTTCGTCCGGGTTCGTCGCACGCCCAGCGCCGGCTCTTGTTTCAGAACACCAATGGGCGTCGGTTCGCCGAAGTCAGTAAGCAAGCAGGTCCCGGCTTTTCGGTGCAGACAGTGGGACGCACGCTGATCGAAGGTGACATCGACAACGACGGCGATGTCGATCTTGTCATCACAAACAACGGTGGGCCGCTCGAAGTGCTTCGCAACTCCACCTCCGCTGAAGCGACGCCGGACAGGAACGGGGGCCGCGACACACACGCGCTCGAGATTCGCGTCGTCGGCGTGCGGAGTAATCGCAACGGTATCGGCGCGCGCGTCACGATCACAGCGCAGGGACGAGCTCAGATGCGCGAAGTCAAATCAGGATCGAGTTATCTGGGGCAGAACGATCTGCGTGTTCATTTTGGGCTTGGCGACGTCACACGCGTCGAGCAGATCGACATACGCTGGCCGACGGGAGATGTGGAAACCATCCACGACGTGGCAGCGGATCAGATTGTGACTCTGACCGAAGGCAAGGGAATCACCGGACGGACCGCGTTTACTCGATAGACCTATCAGGCTCTTCGTCGCTCGATCCGCTGGGCGATCGGCTGACCCACGCGTGCAACACCCCGTGTGCGAACGTAATCGGATGCCACCGACTCCACAGAGTTCACCAGCTCAGGATGTTGCGTGAGCATCCCTTCGATGCGGCGCACCGCCTGACGCAACACGGGCAACCGCTTCTTGATCATCGTGTCGCGATCGAGCCGATTCGTGACGTCGGAGCAGTTCGCCGCAGCCACGATGCGACCGTGCGGCCCAAAGATGGGTAGCGACACCGAGACGATGCCGTAATCGAGCTCATCCTGAATCGCCGCATAGCCTTTCGCGCGGACGTCCTTCAGGATGCGGCGAAGAACAGCGGGATTGGTTTCAGTGTGCTCGGTCAGTTTCCGAAGCGACGCGCGCTCGAAGTACGCGTCGATCGCCGAGGTCGGCTGAAACGCGAGCAGCACGCGGCCCATTGAGGTCGGATAAACCGGATAGCGCGAACCGGCGCCGGCGGTCAGTCGGATGGCGCGATTCAGCGACGCATGCGCAATGTAGACGATGTCGACGTCATCGAGGACGGTGACCGAGGAGCTTCCGCCCAGTTCGTTGACAACGTCCTGGAGAAACGGCTGCAGCACGACTTCCGCATTAATCGCGCTGAGATAACCAGTGCCGATGGCCAGGACCTTGGGCCGCAGCAGGAAGCGCCGGCCGCTGCGGCCGATGTAGCCCAGCGACTCGAGCGTGTGCAGCGAGCGCCGCGCCGTCGCCGGCGTCAACTCCGTCAGCGTGGCGACTTCGCTCAAGGTCAACTGCGGATGCTCTCGGGAGAACGTCTGCAGGACTCGCAACCCGCGCTCGAGCGAGGCGACGAATTCAGCCTTTGAGTTTTTCGCCATGCGAAGGCGGGATTATAGCCGTACGTTCCGGCGAAATGAGAAACTTCTTTCGAGATGCGCAGACGAACTTCCCGTATTTCCCGGCGTGCCGTGATGAAAGACGGTGCGGCGATCCTCGGCGGCACGATGCTCGGTGCGGGATCAGCCCTAGAAGCGGCGAGAGGGGCCGAGGCTCAGGCTTCTTCGCCTGCCGTGCAGACGCGCACGAGCGCCGGTCGTCCGTTTCGCGGATTGGTCCGGCACGGGACAGGTCTCACCGTTGAAGATTTGCGTCTGCGCGCGATTCAGCCGCGTCAGGTTGTCATCAAGTCGCAGGCGGTTGCGCCGTGTTACACGGTCGTGTGGGGAGGTGCCCTCGCGACCACTCAGTCGCGACGTGCCTACGTGCCCAACCACTGCGGCTTCGGCGTGGTCGAGGAGATTGGCCCCGACGTCAGGCGCGTCCAGGTCGGCGATCGCGTCATCGTCGCCGGCACCTCGCAGTGCGGTGTCTGTTATCAGTGCCTGCACGGGCGGCCCGACTACTGCCAGTTCACGTTTGGCGGCGACGACTTTCCAGCGTTTGCCGAGCTGCGCGATGGCACGCCTGTCTTCGCCGAGGCGGGCATCGGCGGGATGAGCGAGATCATGGTCGCGTACGAGGAGTACTGCGTCCCGGTCTTCACCGATCTGCCTGCCGCCGAGCTCACGCTCCTTGGCGATCAACTCACGTCCGGGTTTGCCGCCGGCCAGTGCGACATGCGCTTCGAGGCCGGCTCCGACGTTGTCGTCTTCGGAGCGGGACCAGTCGGGGTGGGTGCGATTCAAGCCGGTCGCGTGCTCGGCGCGAATCAGGTGATCGCGATCGATCCTGTGCGCTATCGCCGTGAGTTCGCGATGAAGATGGGCGCGACGACCGTGCTCGACCCCGTTGCTGAAGGGACCGGGCTGGTCGAGCGCATTCGCGAGATGTGCAAGGGTCCCAACGATCGACGGTTTGCCGGTGGCACCACGTGGTCGAAAGCCGCGAACGTCGCCATGGCTCGCGGCGCGGACTTCGTCGTCGAAGCAGCGGGCGTGCAGATCGTGCCGCCGAAGGTCGAGCCGCAACCGGATCCCACCAACGTCACCACCGTGCGCCAAGCGTGGGACTGCACACGCATGGGCGGCCACGTCATGCTCATGGGCCTCACGCTGCAGGAGGTACCACTGCCGGGTGTGTCGCTGGCGCTTCTCGGGCGCACCATTCACCCTGGTCAGCAGGGCGGGCTGCACATGATGCGCGACCTTCCACGGTTCGTGAAGCTGATCGAGAAGGGGCGTCTCGATGCGAAGTCGATGATCACGAAGACCTACCGATTGAACGACGGTCGACAGGCCGTTCAGGACGTCGCCGATCGAACTGTCATAACAGCTGTCATCGTCTTCGAATAGGCACAGTCGCCCCAGCCTTGACAGCCCCCGGTTCGAGGCGTATACGTTCGGTCCGTATAGGGAAAACAGATTCGCATAGCGAAAAACCTTCTTGGGCTTCCTGGAGGGATGTGATGCGGATACCAATGCGGAGCGCTCGGCGACAGTACGTCCCCGCACTGCTCCTGACTCTTGGACTCCTGAGCGTGGCGAGCGTCAGCGCGGCACAGGTACTCGGCACCATCGCGGGTACGGTGAGCGATCCGTCGGGCGCGGTCTTGCCCGGCGTCACTGTGGAAGCGTCGAGCCCGGCGCTCATTGAAAAGATCCGAACAGCCGTCACCGACGGCTCCGGTCAGTACCGGATCGTCAACCTGCCGCCGGGCAACTACGTCCTCACGTTCACGCTGGCCGGATTCAGTACGGTCAGGCGTGAAGGTGTGAGCGTCTCGATCAACACCACGACCACCATCGACGCCGATCTGCGCGTCGGTGATTTGAAAGAGACGATTACGGTGAGCGGCGAGACGCCGGTCGTCGATCTGCAGTCCGTCGCTCAAACCACCGTCGCTGATGCGCGGACATTCAAGGAACTCCCGTCAGGCGGATCGTGGATCAACATCGCCCAGCTCGTGCCAGCCATCAATTCCGCATTTTTTGGCAATCGCGACGTCGGCGGTCTTCAGGGCGATCAGACCGGAACACAGGTGTCGGTGCACGGGGGAATCCCCGGCGACGGTGTGTCGATGATCGACGGCATGCGCATCGGCAACATGTATCTCAGCTCGAACCTGACGAACATGAGCCTCTCGGCGCTGCTCTACGACGAGGTCAACATCTCGTTCTCAGGACAGACGCCTGAGTCAGGGACCAACGGCGTGATCATGAACGCGATTCCGAAGTCGGGCGGCAACGAGTTCCATGGCTCGCTGCTCGCCAACGGATCCGCGCCGTCTCTTCAGGGCAGCAACGTGAACGATCGGCTTCGAGCCCGGGGCGCATCCGACACCGATTCGTTGAAGAAGCTGTACGACATCAATGGCGCCATCGGTGGACCTATCAAGCGTGACCGGCTCTGGTTCTATTACACGTCGCGGTACTTCACGAACGAGTACTACATGGCCGGGCAGTACTTCGCGGTCGATCCGGCTGCGTTTATTCGCTCGCCCGACTTGGCGCGGCAGGCGTTCGCCGGCACGTGGACGGCCGACAACAACATCCGCCTGACGTGGGCGCCCACGGTGAAGCAGAAGATCTCAGGCTGGTACGCGTATCAGCGCAAGGACGATGCGCACTGGCTGCAGCAGATTCTGTTCATGTCGCCGGAAGCGGCGCAGCTCGTGAAGTGGCCGACGCAGTTGAGCACGATCACATGGACGTACACGGCCACGAACCGTGTGCTCGTTGAAGCAGGAGTCGCACCCGGCGAGAGTCCTGACACGATCGTGCAACCGGTCGACAAGATCGCGGGCGTTCCGATCTTCGAACTGGGTGGCACGGATGTCCCGTTCAACTTCGCCCATCGCGCGTCATGGTTCAACGATTTCGACGATCGTCTTCCGTCGCAAACCTTCAAGGGCTCGATGAGCTACGTCACGGGCAGTCACAATTTCAAGGTCGGCGCGCAGCTGCAGCGCGGCCACTTTGAACGGCGAGACAGCAATCACGCGCAGGGCGACTACTACATTGTCTCGCTCAATGGGTCGCCACTCCTCGCGACGATCACGTCGCCGCTCGCGGGCTGGGTGGACCGTCTGAACTACAACCTCGGGATCTATGCGCAGGACTCGTGGTCTATGAGACGGCTGACGCTGAGCGGAGGAGTGCGGCTCGATTTCCAGAACGAGTCGGTTGATGCGTATCACTACGGGCCCGGCCCGTGGCTGCCGAACCGGAACGTCAACGCTGCGGAAATCAAGAACGTGCCGAACTGGAAGGACGTGAACCCACGGGTCAACGCCAGCTACGACTTGCTCGGCAACGGGAGGACGGCGATCAAAGCGAGCGTGAGCCGCAGTGTCCTGCAGGACTCAATCGGTGTCGCCCGCGCCAACGATCCGGCTGCCAACGCGCTCGTGACGTCGACCGATCGCCTGTGGTTCGACAACAACGGCAACCACACGCCTGACTGCGATCTGTCCAATCCCGCGCCGCAGAATTTCTTCGGGCCGACATTCGATCCCACACGGGACTTGTGCGGACCCTGGAACAATCTGAATTTCGGGAATCCCGCGCTGGCGACCACCTGGGATCCGAAGATTCTCAATGGCTGGGGCGTGCGTCCGAACAACTGGGAGTACTCGATCGGCGTCCAGCAGGAAGTGATCCCGCGTGTCTCGGTCAGCGCTGCGTACTTCCATCGCGCGCTCGGGAACTTCTGGGTGACCGACAACGAGCTCGTGAGCGCGTCCGACTATACGTTCTACAGCGTCACGGTCCCCACGGACCCGCGTCTCCCCAATTCGGGGCAAGTCCTTACTGGCGTTCCCGATCTGAACCCCGACAAGCTCGGTCTGAGCCGCAACGTCGTCAAGGATGATTCGCAATTCGGCAAGCACATCGAGAACTACGACGGCTACGACGTGACGGCGAACGCGCGGTTCAGCAACTTGTTTCTCCAGGGCGGTATCAGCAGCGGGCGAAGACTGACTGACGTCTGCGCGGTCCGCACGCAGGTACCGGAATCGGCATTCCTCGCCATCACCGGCCAGGCAACGGCCGTGATCTTTCCGTTCTGCCGCGTGAGCGAGCCGATGCAGAACAACATCAAGGCGTACGCGTCGTATGGGCTGCCCTGGTACGGCATCAGGGTGAGCGGAACGTTCCAGAGCGTCATTGGCCCGATCATCAACGCCTACAACACGTACGCCGGCACGGCCCCAGGGCTGGGGCGACCGTTCTCTTCGGGTTCGTCGACCGTCAACCTGATCCCGGGATGGGTCGATGCGTTTGCGTTTAGAGGTCTCCCGACGGGCACCGAGTTTGGCGATCGCCTGAACCAGTTCGACCTTCGCTTCACGAAGATCGTCAATGTCGGCAAGGGGCGTGTCGATTTGAACGTCGATCTCTATAACGCGTTCAATTCGGACGCCATTCTGCAGGAAGTGCAGAACTACGGTGTGGCCTGGCGCAATGCCACGTCGGTCATCCAGCCACGTTTCGTCAAATTCGCGGCGCGGTGGGACTTCTAGGGAGTCCCACTGCGCTGTAATCCTTATCAAACGAGGCTTTGACCGCTGTTTGAGCGGCCTTTGCCTTGACACTGCTGGGGCTCAGGCGTATATACCTCTCCGGTCAGGGAAAAGAGATTCGCATAGCGAAACCTCGCGTGTGTTGACCCTGATAGATCCCGGAGGGAAAGTGATGCGGAGAGCTCTGCGACAGTACGCACCAGCCCTGCTTCTGGCCTTGGGAATCATGGCCGTGCCGTGTGTCAGTGCGGCACAGGTACTCGGCACCGTAGCGGGTACGGTGAAAGACGCCTCGGGCGGCGTCCTGCCGGGTGTCACCGTGGAAGCGGCGAGCCCGGCGTTGATTGAGAAAGTCCGGACGGCGGTCACCGATGGCGCCGGTCAGTATCAGATCGTCAACCTGCCTCCCGGCACCTACACGATTACCTTCAGCCTCACTGGCTTCAGCACCGTGAAGCGCGAGGGGCTCGAGGTGCGCACGAACTTCACGTCGAACGTCGACGGCGAGCTGCGCATTGGTGCGGTGCAGGAAACGATCACCGTCACCGGTGAAAGCCCGATCGTGGACATTCAGTCCTCCGCGCAGACGCGCACGATGACCGACCAGGCGTTCAAGGAACTGCCGTCGGGTGGATCGTGGATTCAGATGGCGGCGCTCGTGCCGGCCATCCGCGCGGGAAACACCGACGTCGGCGGCGTGCTCGGCGATCAGACCGGCGCGCAGGTCGATGCGCATGGCAGCCGGCCTGGCGATGGCGTCTCGATGATCGACGGCCTTCGGATTGGGAACATGTATCTCAGCTCGAACCTGACGAACATGAGCCTCTCCCCGCTGCTCGTCGATCAGGTGGACGTGCAGCTCTCGGGACAGATGGCCGAGACCGGCACCAACGGCGTGATCATGAACATGATCCCGAAGTCGGGCGGCAACCGCTTCAGCGGCACCGCGCTCGTCAACGGATCGGGTCCGAGCCTGCAAGGCGATAACGTGACGGCCGATCTTCAGGCGCGCGGCCTCCTCGGCGCGTCCTCGACGCTGAAGAAGCTGTACGACCTCAACGGCGCCGTCGGCGGCCCGATCAAGCAGGACCGGGCGTGGTTCTACGTGACCTCGCGGTACTTCACGAACGAGTACTTCCTGGCGGGCCGTTTCTATGCGACCGATCCAACTGCGATCAACCGGACGAACGATCTGTCACGACAGGCCTTCGCGGGCACCTACACGTATGACAACAACGGCCGCGTGACCCTGGCGCTTTCCGAGAAGCAGAAGATCTCGGGCTGGTACGCGTATCAGTACAAAGTCGACCCGCACTGGGTACTGCAAGTACTCAATCAGTCGCCGGAGTCGTCTCGTATCACGACCTGGCACACGCAGCTGTCGACGACGAAGTGGACCTACACGAAGACCAATCGACTGTTGTTCGAAGCGGGCCTGATGGCCGGAGCAAGTCCGGACACCATCCTGCTTGATCCAGAACAGGTGGGGACGTGCCCCGGTCAAGGCAACCTCGCGCCGCGCTGTATCGCCATCGTCAACCAGACGACTGGATTCACCTATCGCGCGCCGACCAGCTTCGACTTCGACGATCGGTTGCCGAGCCAGACGTTCAACGCGTCATCGAGCTACGTGACCGGATCGCACAACGCCAAGATCGGGTTCGAAATTCAGCGCGGCCACTTCTGGCGCGGTGACAACAACGATTCGACCGGTGGCATCTGGTACACGGTCAACCAGAATGCGGACGGCTCACTGACCCCTGCGTTCGTGAACCTCAATGCGCCCGCCACCGGCTGGCAGGACAATCTGAACTACAACATGGGCATCTTCGCTCAGGATCGCTGGACGGTAAACCGCATGACGGTGAGCGGTGGTGTGCGTCTCGATTTCCTGAACACCTCGACCGAGCCGTTCACACTCGGACCGCATCGCTGGCTGCCGAACCGCAACGTGCACTTCGATGCGGTCGAGGACGTGCCGAACTGGAAGGACATCAATCCGCGTGTGTCGGTCGCCTACGACTTGTTCGGCACCGGCAAGACGGCGCTCAAGGCCAGTGCGAGCCGTGGCGTCCAGCAGGAGTCGATCGCCTTTGCCCGCGCCAATAACCCGGCCAACACGGTCGCCACGAATAACTACACCGTCCCGAACAACGGTCGCGTCTGGGCCGATGCCAATGGCAACTTCATTCCTGATTGCGATCTGACGATTGGCACCGCCAACGGTGAGTGCGGACCCAATCTGAACGCCAACTTCGGCAGCGCCGTGCCGGCGCTCCGTTATGACCGCGCGATCATGGAAGGCTGGGGCGCGCGTCCCTACAACTGGGAGTTCTCGGCGGGCGTGCAGCAGGAAGTGGCGCCGCGCGTGTCCGTGTCGGTCGGCTACTTCCGCCGCATCAACGGCAACTTCCAGATCACCGATAACGAGGCGCTCGCCGCGAGCGACTTCACGCAGTACGCGGTGACGGCGCCGACTGACCCGCGTTTGCCGACGTCAGGTCAAACGGTGACTGGCTTCTACGATCAGAACATCAACCCGCCGGCCCGCAACGTCGTGAAGAACGCCGACAACTTCGGCAAGCAGCAGTTGCACTGGAACGGCGTTGACGCCTCGATCGATGCGCGGCTCCGGAACGGGGTGTTCCTGCAGGGCGGTGTGAGCACTGGAAAGACGGAGTTCGACAACTGCGAGATCGCCGCGCAAGTGCCGGAAGTGCTGAGCGGCTTGCAGGGCGTGCTTGGCGCTGCTGCTACCGGCGTGCAGCCGATCTCGTACTGTCATCAGGAGACCGGCTTCATCCCGCAGTACAAGGGGCTCGCTTCGTACACGCTGCCGTGGTACGGCATCCGTGTGTCCGGCACGCTGCAGAGCCTGCCCGGTCCGATACTCCTGGCGCAGAACATTTACAACAACAACAACCGGACGACGTCCACGACGCTCGGCCGGCCGTTCACGCTGGCTCAGGCGAACGCGAATCTCATCGCACCCGGTACGGAGTTGGGAGATCGGCTGAACCAGATCGACCTGCGTCTGACGAAGATCGTCAACGTCGGCAAAGGCCGAGTCGACTTCAATGTCGACTTCTTCAACGCGTTCAACTCAGACGCGGTGATCACTGAGATCTCGGCGTTCGGACCGGCCTATCGCCGTCCGACCACCGTCATCCAGCCGCGCTTCGTGAAGTTCGGCGCTCGCTGGGACTTCTAGCGAGTGCGTAGGGCCGGTCCGCCTCCGCAAGGCTGCGGTGGGACCGGCCGATAACGCGGCGCGTCCGAAAGGACGCGCTCATCAAGGCAAGGCGAGTCACAGAAACCCAGTCGCACGCCTGGGTCGCGGGCTCGTCCGGCAGGGTGCGCTGTCCGTCCCTACCCGCGCGGACAGCGCGCCCGACTTCCTCTACTCCCGCTTCATCCCACCTAAAGCATTTCTTAACTCAACGCCTATCACGCTGCCGTAACGTTCTTGACACTTGGCGATGTGCCGCGCCATAAACGGAAGTTCGGATAGTGCACGATGAATTCGCAGTGCGAAAAAACTATCGTTCTGGGTCGAGTCAGCCGGGGGCGGCCTGGGTTCGCGAACTAACGATCGGAGAAGTGCGATGCGTGTCTGTGTGCGAGTGTTCTTAGTGCTGGCCTGCCTCGTCGCTGTGCAGTCAACGGCATGGGCGCAGGCCACGATCGCCGGATCGGTGAAGGATTCGTCCGGTGCAGTACTGCCTGGCGTGACGGTGGAAGCCGCCAGCCCAGCGCTGATTGAAAAAGTCCGGACGACAACGACCGATGGGTCCGGACGATATCGAATTGAGGATCTGCGGCCCGGCACGTACAGCGTGACCTTCACGCTGCCAGGCTTTGTCACGATCAAGCGCGATGGCGTGATCGTCAGCGGCACGGCGGTCATTGCGATTGATAGCGAGTTGCGCGTCGGCGGCGTGCAGGAGACGGTCACCGTGTCGGGCGAGACGCCCGTGGTCGATGTCCAGAGTACGAAGCGCGAAGTCACCCTCGACAACGAAACGCTGCGCGCGTTGCCCAGCGTGCGCAGCTACAGTTATCTGCTCACCGCCGTACCCGGGCTGCAGACGAACAACAACAACGTCAACACCGGCCCGGTGTTTGCGATCTTTCCGATCCACGGTGGCCGCGGTGTCGAGTCGCGCCTGACGGTGGACGGGCTGAACATCAGCAACCCGCCCGGTGGCAATCAGCCGCCGAACTTCACCGCCGACATTGGCAATGCTCAGGAAGTGACGATGCTCAGCTCGGGTGGTCTAGGCGAGATCGAGACCGCCGGCCTGACGATGAACATCGTGCCGAAACAAGGCGGCAACCGCTTTTCAGGCCTGGCATTCGTGTCTGGTTTCTCGGAGGGGATGCAGTCGGACAACTTCACGCCTGAACTCCAGGCGCGCGGCGCGACGCAGCCCACTCCGGTGACGCGCGTCTACGACGTCAACACCTCGGCGGGTGGGCCGATCGTGCAGGACCGGCTCTGGTACTACTTCACCTTCCGCGTGCAGGGGCAGCGGCAGAACACGCAGAACGTGTTCTACAACCAGAACGCCGGCAACGCGAGCTCGTTCGTCTACGCGCCGGATCTCAGCCGGCCGGCGTTTTCCGATCGCACGTGGGAGAACTACACACCGCGTATCACCTGGCAGATCAACGCTCGCAACAAGCTCACCGGCTCGTGGGATGAACAGCCGGTCTGCCGCAAGTGCTCCGGCACGACCTCGCTGACCGGCACGCCGAATTTCGTCTTCCCGACCTCGCCAGAGGCCGATGGCCACGGCGAGTTCAATCCGCAGCGCGTCCAGCAGCTGCGGTGGACCTCACCGCTCACGAATCGACTGCTGCTCGAAGCGGGCTACGGCACGACCTACTACGAGTGGGGCGGCAAGCAGCTCGAGAACGATCCGACCTCGAACCTGGTGCAGGTGCTGAACCTCACACAGGTGATCACGCCGACCGTCACGTCGGCGATGCGCTATCGCTCACAGACATGGTTGAACAACAGAACCAGCGGCAGCACCTGGAACGCGTCGGCGTCCTATGTCACCGGCTCGCACAGCGTGAAGTTCGGGTATCAGGGGAACCACTGGCGCGACGATCGCGAGATGCACGTGAATGATCGCGATTTGGGATACGTGGTGGTGGGCATCCCGGGCGGGGTGTTCCCGATTTCCCTCAACCAGTACCTCAACCCGTACAACGTGAACGCCCGAGCGATGCAGACGTCGCTCTACGCGCAGGATCAGTGGACGATCAATCGTCTCACGCTGCAGGGTGCGATCCGCTACGACCGGCCGTGGAGCTGGTTCCCCGAGACGGTCGAGCCGGCGAACCGGTTCTTCCCCGGTGCCACGTTTGCGAAGACGGACGGCGTGACCGGCTACAACGACGTGACGCCACGCATGGGCGCCGCGTATGACGTGTTTGGCAACGGCAAGACGGCGCTCAAAGTGAACCTCGGAAAATACCTGCAGGGCGCCAGCGTCAGCAACCTCGCGTACGGCGCGAACCCGGCGCTGCGGATACCGATGGGTACCGGACTTTCGTCGACGGGGTTGTGTCTGTTCGGGTCGCTTGGCTTCACCAATCCATGCGTCGCCCGGCCCTGGACCGATCTCAACTTCAATTTAGAACCAGACTGCGTGTTGACCAATCTCAGCGCCAACGGCGAGTGCGGCCCCGCCGACAACCTCCAGTTCGGGAGCAATCAGCTCGTTGGCGCCCGCTTCGCCGACAATCTGTTCAGCGGATCCGGCCTGCGTCCGTCGGACTGGTCGTTCGGCGTGTCGGTGCAGCAGGAACTCTTTCCCCGGGCGTCGGTGGAGGTCGGCTACTTCCGCCGCTCATTCACGATGTACACAACGAGCGGCACGGTGACCGACAACGAGTTGATAGGACCGAACGATGTCGGATCCTTCACCCTCGCCGTTCCCAATGACCCGCGTCTCCCGAACGCGGGATCGACGATCACCCAGTTGTATGACATCAACCCGAACGTGTTCGGCCAGGTGAGCAACGTGATCCGCTCGACGAAAGATGTCGGCGACGACAGCCGTGTCTTCAACGGCGTCGACGTCAACTTCACCGTGCGTGCGGCGCACGGCGTCACGTTCCAGGGCGGCACCAGCACCGGCAAGGTGACCAACGACTGGTGCGAGATCCGCGCGGCGGTTCCGGAGGCCTTCCTGCTCAACCCGTACTGCGATGTCGAGTCGCCGTGGCAGACGTCGGTCCGTGCCCTGGCAAGTTACACGCTGCCACGTGTTGACGTGCTGGTCAGCACGGTCTTCCAGGACAAGCCCAACATCGGCACCGATCAGATCACTTCGCTGGTTGCGACGTACACGCTCACCCCGGCTGATCTGGCTTCGGCCGCCGCGCAGCTTGGTCGTCCTCTGACGGCGTCGGCGCCCCAGGTCAACCTGCTCGCGCCGGGCGAGTTGTATGGCGACCGCATTCGTCAGTGGGATTTGTCCCTGAAGAAGATCTTCCGCTTCGGTAGTCAGCGACTGACGGCGGGCGTGGACATGTACAACTTGCTGAACAACAACGTGACGCTGCTCTTCAACCAGACGTTCGTGCCGAATACACCGGGCTGGAATTCGCCGTCGCAGTACATGAACCCGCGCGTGTTCCGTCTGAACGCCGAGTTCGCCTGGTGATCGAGCGATGAGATTGACGATTGACGTGGCAGATTGACGAATTCGGTCAATCCGTAAATCGTCGATCGTCGATCGTCAATTCATGCAGCAGATCCTCACGACTCACGTCGGCAGCCTCCCGCGGCCTGCCGACGTTCTCGACATGCTCTTCGCGTTGGAGCGTGGAGAGGCGCGTGACGCTGGCGTCGTCGAGGAGACGTTGCAGCGAAGCGTCAGCGACGCGGTGCGCATGCAGCAGGACGCCGGGCTCGATATCGTGAGCGACGGCGAGATGAGCAAAGTCAGCTATGCCACCTATGTGAGGCATCGGCTGACGGGATTCGACGGCGACTCGCCGCGACCGACCCCTCAGGACCTCGACGACTTTCCCCAGTTCCGCGATCGCCTGGTCAGCGAAGGCCATTCGCCCATCTATCGTCGTCCGGTGTGCGTGGGACCGATCGAGCTCAAGGACTGCACGCCCGTGCAGCGCGACATCGCGCGGCTGCAGCGCGCGTTGATTGAATCGAAGGCCGCGGGATCGACAGCAGTCGCCGCTCGCCACCTGAAACAATCCGGGCCAGCGGTCGGTTTCATGACCGCCGTGTCACCAGGCACCGTCGGTGTCTTTCATCCCAATCAGTACTACCGGTCGCATGAGGACTACATGCACGCGATCGGCGCGGCGATGCAGACGGAGTACGAAGAGATCGTCCGCGCTGGATTCATCCTGCAGATCGACTGTCCTGATCTCGCGATGGGGCGTCACTCTCGATACAAGCACATGGACGATGCCGAGTTTCTGCGCTACGCGGAGATTCATGTTGAGACGTTGAACGACGCCGTTGCCGGCATTCCCGCCGATCGGATGCGCATGCACGTGTGCTGGGGCAACTACGAGGGACCGCACACGCACGATATCCCGCTGCAGACGATTCTTCCGCTCGTGCTCAAGGCCAAGCCGTCCATGCTGCTCATCGAGGGGGCGAATCCGCGCCACGAGCATGAATGGGAAGTATGGGCAAGCCAGAAACTTCCTGAAGACAAGGTGCTGGTCCCCGGTGTCATCGACACGAGCACGAACTACGTGGAGCATCCCGAGCTCGTGGCTCAGCGCATTACCCGCTTCGCCAACCTCGTCGGCCCGGAACGGGTCATCGCCAGTACGGACTGCGGCATGGGGACTTTTGCCGGCTTCGGGCCGGTGCACCCGGATATCGCCTGGGAAAAATTGCGCGTGTTGACGCGTGGCGCGGCGATGGCGTCGATTCGCCTGGCGAAACCCGCTGCGATAATCGGCTAAGCGTTTGCGCAGAGCGAAGTTACGCTTGACACCCGATGAGGTAACGCGCGATAAACGTTGGCGCTTCGTTCTCGTTACATGATGGCTCGTCTCGCGTAGGAAGTTGCCAGGCCGAGTTTGGGGGTAGCCGGGGGCGGCCTGAGCTTCGTGAACAACCAATCGGAGAAAACACAGATGCGAGTGTGTGTACGGATGTGTTTGATGCTGGCGTGCCTCTTCGCCGCGCAGTCGACTGCGTGGGCGCAGGCGACGATCGCCGGCGCCGTGAAGGACTCGTCAGGTGCAGTACTGCCGGGCGTCACCGTGGAAGCGGCCAGCCCGGTGCTGATTGAGAAAGTGCGAACGACTACCTCCGACGGGGCAGGTCGATATCGCATCGAGGATCTTCGGCCGGGTACCTACGTCGTGACCTTCACGCTGCCCGGCTTCGTGACCATGCGTCGTGATGGCGTCGTGGTCAGCGGCACAGGCGTGATCAATATCGACGGCGACCTGCGCGTGGGGGGCGTGCAGGAAACGGTGACTGTCACCGGTGAGACGCCCGTCGTTGATATCCAGAGCACGAAGCGAGAAGTCTCGCTCGACAACGAAACGATGCGCGCGCTGCCAAGCGTCCGCAGCTACAGCTATCTGTTAACGACCGTTCCCGGCCTGCAGACGAACGTCAACAACGTCAACAGCGGTCCGGTCTTCGCGATCTTCCCGATTCACGGCGGCCGCGGCGTCGAGTCGCGCCTCACCGTCGAGGGAATGAACATCAGCAATCCGCCTGGAGGCAACCAGCCGCCGAACTACGTGGCCGACATCGGCAACGCCCAGGAAGTCACGATGACCACCTCGGGTGGACTCGGCGAGTCGGAGACGGCGGGCCTCACGATGAACATCATCCCGCGATCGGGCGGCAATAACCTGTCGGGGCTGTTCTTCGTGTCCGGTTTCTCCAAGGGGATGCAGTCGGACAATTACACTCCCGAGCTCGTGTCGCGCGGCGCCATTCAGCCGACGCCACTCACGCGCGTCTACGACGTGAACCTTGCCGCGGGCGGTCCGATCGTGCGCGATCGACTCTGGTACTACATGAGCGGTCGCGTGCAGGGATCGCGGCAGAACATCCTCAACACCTTCTACAACCAGAACGCGGGGAACGCGAGCGCGTGGCTCTACGTGCCGGATCTCAGCCGGCCGGCGTACTACGACCGCACGTGGGAGAACTACACGCCTCGCATCACGTGGCAGGCGAGCAACCGCAACAAGATCTCCTTCTCGTGGGACGAGCAGTACGTCTGCCGCAAGTGCACGGGCACGGCCTCCTTCAGCGGCTCGCCGGCGCCGAATACTTCGCCGGAGGCGGATGGCAAAGGCGAGTTCAGCCCGCAGCGTGTGCAGTCGGGCCGGTGGACGTCGCCAATCTCCAACCGGCTGTTGCTCGAGGCCGGGTTCGGCACCACGTACTACCAGTGGGCGGGCAAGGAGAACAATCCGAACCCGACGCACGATCTCGTGCGCGTTGTCGGTCAGAACACGCCGGTCCTTCCCGGCTCGGCGCCCGTCACCGTCACCTATCGCTCGCAGAACTGGTACGAGAACTACACGCGCGGCAGCAACTGGGCCGCGGCCGCGAACTACGTGACCGGTTCGCACAGCGTCAAGATCGGGTATCAGGGAAACTACTGGCGAGATGACCGCAACATGTTCGTCAACACCACGAGCACGGCGTACACGTTCCTCGCCGGGGTTCCGAGCTCGATCACGATGTACGCGAACGGCTATCAGGTGAATGCGCACGCGCGGCAGGATTCGCTCTACGTGCAGGATCAGTGGACCGTCAATCGCTTCACCCTGCAGGGCGCCCTCCGGTACGATCATCCGTGGAGCTATTTCCCGGAGACGACCATCCCTGCCAGCCGTTTCTTTCCGGGCGCGTCATTCCAGGCAGCCGACGGCGTGACCGGCTACAACGACATCACGCCGCGCTTCGGCGCAGCCTATGACGTGTTCGGCAACGGCAAGACCGCGCTCAAGGTGAACATGGGCAAGTACCTCCAGGGCGCCAGCGTCAGCAATCTTGCTTACGGCTCGAACCCCGTGCTCCGCACGCCGGCCGGGACCGGGACCTTTGGCGGCACATTCGCGCCGTCGATGACTCGTACCTGGACGGATACAAACGGCAACTACATCCCGGACTGCGTCCTGGAGAACCCGGCCGCGCAGAGCCCCGCGACGACGGGCAGCATCGACACCTGCGGACCGAACAGCAACCAGACCTTCGCCAGCACGCAGCTGATCGGCGCCACGTACGATCCTGACCTCCTCAGCGGCTGGGGCAAGCGTCCATCGGATTGGTCGCTCGGCATCTCGGTGCAGCAGGAACTCTTCCCGCGAGCGTCGGTCGAAGTTGCCTACCATCGTCGCTGGTTCACGATGTACACCACGGGCGGTTCGGTGACCGACAACCTTGCTATCGGGCCGAACGATGTCAGCAGCTTCACGCTGACGGCGCCGAGCGATTCGCGGCTGCCCGGCGGCGGAGGTCAGACGATCGGTCCGCTGTACAACACCAACCCCACGGTGTTCGGACAGGTGAACAACCGGATCGTTCCGACGGACAAGATCGGCGACGACACGCGCTTGTTCAACGGCGTGGACGTGACGTTCAACCTTCGTAACGCGAAGGGCTTCACGTTCTCGGGCGGCACGAGCACCGGCAAGGTCGAGAACGACTGGTGCGACATTCGCGCGGCGGTGCCCGAGAACTTCCTGCTGAACCCGTACTGCAACGTCTCGTCGCCGTGGCTGACCTCGGTCCGTGGCCTCGTGACCTACACCATCCCGCGCGTCGACGTGCAACTCAGCTCGGTGGTGCAGGACAAACCGAACGTGGGCACTGACCAGATCGGGTCGATTGCCGCCAACTACACACTGACGGCGGCGGATCAGGCCGCGGCGGCCGCGCAGATCGGTCGTCCGTTGACGACGGCCGGCCTGTTCACGGTCAACCTCGCCCCGCAGGGCGAGGTCTACGGGCCGCGTATCCGGCAGTTGGACATCTCGGCGAAGAAGATCTTCCGCTTCGGCGGGCAGCGGTTGACAGCGGGCCTCGACGTCTACAACGTCACGAACGACAACGTAACGCTCGGCTTCAACCAGACGTTCGTTCCGAGCGTCGCCGGCTGGCAGAACGTGACGTCGTATATGAACCCCCGCGTATTCCGGCTCAGCGCCGAGTTCGCCTTCTAAGTTCGACCAAGTCGACCGGATCCGCCACGGGGCGGATTCCGGTCGGCTTCTGTTCTATGATCCCGGAGGCGCGGTATGGCCTCCTTCGTTCAGGGCATCCACCACATCACGCTGTGCCCAGGTCCGGCACAGGAGGATCTGGACTTCTGCGCCCAGGTCCTTGGGCAGCGCCTCGTCAAGCAAACTGTGCTGATGGACGGGCGAATTCCCATCTACCACTTCTATTGGGGAAACGGAGACGCTGAGGTCGGATCGATTGCGACCTCGTTTCCGTACTCCCGCAGACGCGGCCGACCAGGTTCCGGCCAGGTCACGGTCACGTCGTATGCGGTGCCTCATGGCTCCGCCCCGTTCTGGAAAGATCACTTCTCCCGCCATAAGGTCGAGCACAGCGAGATCCAGGAGCGCTTCGGGACCAAGTTCGTCCGCGTCTGCCATCCTGCCGGCATGGTGTTCGAAGTCGTCGAGACGCGCAACGATCTGCGGCGTCCGTGGGTGACGAATGAGATCAGCGCCGACGTCGCGACGCGTGGATTCTTCGGCGCAGTGATGTCAGTGCGCACCGTCGAGGAGCAGGAGCAGTTCCTCGTCGAGGCAATGGGTTTCCGCAAGCTCGGGATCGACGGCGACGTGCATCGCTTCGAAGCTGGCGGACGTGGTCCGGGTAGCATCATCGATCTGCATCACGAACCGACACGCCCGCCGGGATCGTGGACCTTCGGCGCGGGCACCGCGCATCACATTGCCTTCAACGTCGAGACCGACGAGTCGCTCGTCGCGCAGAAGGCGTTGTTCGAAGAGTTGGGCTACACCGACGCCTCGGACATCAAAGATCGTTACTACTTCCACTCGATGTATGTGCGATCGCCCGGTGGCATCCTCGTCGAGTGCACGGCTAATGTGCCGGGCGGCTTCTACATCGACGAGACGCCGGACGATCTCGGTCGGCACTTGAATCTGCCGCCGTGGTACGAAGAGAAGCGCGAGGACATCCTCACGATGCTCGAGCCGATCGTCGTACCGGAAGCCAATCGCCCACGCCCCGGCTCGGTGCGGGCGCGATTACCGCTGCAGCCTGCCGCGATGACACCCGCCGGCGTGCCGCTGACGCGCACCAGGGCCGAATTCATCACCCAAAAACGGTAAGACAAGCGGCGACCCATATACAGGTATGATCCGCTTCGATGCGGACGGATAGCCGGGAGTTCAATCTCTCGGGTCTCGAGCGAGTCGTCTCGGGTGCGGGCTCCGTCGAGCGTCTGTCGCACGAACTGGAGCGTCGCGGACTCGAGCGCGCTGTTGTCGTAACCGGACGGACGCTTGGCGCCTCGCGGTTGCTGGATCGCGTCACCGCCCCGCTTGGCTCGCGGTGCGTCGCCGTCTTCAAGGACGCGCAGCAGCATGTGCCATCGTGTTCGGTGGCCAAGGTCGCACGGCTGCTGCAGGATCATCAGGCCGATACCGTCATCAGCTTTGGCGGCGGCAGTCCGATCGACACGGCCAAAGCGGCGATTTACAGCGTGATTGCCGGCGGCTCACCGTCCGCAGTGGCACAGCCGGCTGGGCGCGGAAGCGCAGAGCGCGCAGGCGGCCCAGCACACATCGCGATCCCGACAACGCTGTCGGCGGGTGAGTTCACGGCTGTGGCCGGAATCACCGACGAGCAGACGCGCATCAAGCGTCCAGTCACTGACTCGCGCATCACGGCGCGCACGGTCATCGCCGATCCGACGCTGACGCTGGAGACGCCGGCGTGGCTGTGGGCGGCCTCAGGTATCCGCGCGCTCGATCACGCCATCGAGTCTATCTACTCGGTGCGCCACTATCCGGTGAGCGATGCGGCGGCATCGAGCGGGCTGACCATGCTGCTGCAGCATCTCAAGCCGTCGCTCGATACACACGGGCCACGCGTGCTCGAGCATCGCGGCGAGTGTCAGCTCGCGGCATGGATGTGTGTGTTCGGTGTCACCAACGCCGGCTTCGGTCTGTCGCACGCACTGGGACACCAGATCGGTCCGCGATGGGACGTGCCGCACGGCATGACGTCGTGCATCACGTTGCCCCATGCGATGCGGTTCATGGCCGATCTCGCACCCGAGCGGTTCCGGCCGATTGCGGAAGGGTTTGGTGTCTCGTTCGATCCGGCCGACGCAAGACACGCCGCGCTTGCCTGCGCCGATCGCGCCGCGGCGTTCATCGGGCAGTTCGATGTCCCGCAACGGCTGCGCGATGTTGGCGTGCCGCGTGAGGAACTCACCGAGGTCGCGACCGTCGTCCATGATGTGATGGACGCCGCGCACGTCGTCGATAGGCTCGTCACCAGGGACGACATCGTGACGCTCCTGACGAACGCGTACTGAGGCGCAAGTTCCAACTCCCAACGACCAATTCCCAACCACTCCCAAATTCCAATTCCCAACTCCCAAGAACTCTCGAAACAACGTTGGGAGTTGGAGATTGGGAATGGTTGGGCGTTGGCAGTTGGGCGTTGGGAGTTGATCGAGATAAGATTCGAAGGTTGTTCGAACAATTTTTCGCATAGCGTAGCTCGACGCGCCGACAACGCGTCGCATGGAGTCGCACGCAATGGTTAAGAAGGTTGTTGACACGCTGCTGCCCACCACCATGGTCGGGTCGTATCCGCGGCCGCATTGGTTCACTCAGCAGCTGAACGGGCGGGATGTTCGTGTCGCGTTCAAGGAAGTCCAGCACGAAGAGGCCTACAACGACGCCGTCGCGACGGTGATTCGCGATCAGGAAGTGGCCGGGCTCGACATCGTGACCGACGGCAACATGTGGTACGACGACTACGTCGGGTCGATCGGCTCGTTCTGCTGGTATCTGTACGAGCGCATTCCGGGATTCGAGGCGGCGCGCGAGGAGCACCCCGGGTTCGTCAACCAGGAAGCGAGCTTCGGCAAGGTGATGTTCGACGACTGGGGCGGTGTGATCAACAGCGGCCCGGTCTCGCGCGGCCCGATTCGCTGGACCGATCTCTACAAGATCGCCGCCAGGAACGCGCACGTGCCGGTCAAGGTCTCGGTCGGCGCCGGTCCGATCAACCTGGCCTGGCACGCCTACTTCAAGCACTACAAGGACGCCAAGGAACTGAGCTACGCGCTCGCGCCGATCTTCAACGCAGAGATGAAGGAACTCGTGGCGGCGGGCGCGAAGTATCTGCAGATCGAGGATCTCGGCGCGTGGATGCCGCTCTTCACCGGCGACAAGGCCTATTACACCTGGATTAAAGACGTCATTGCGCAGTGCTGCGACGGCGTGGACGCGAAGATCGGTTGGCACTTCTGCTTCGGCAATGCGTGGGGCAACGATCTGATCAGCGGCGCGTTCCCTGAGGGCTATCAGACGGTGCTGCCGCACTTCTTCGACACGCCGGGCATCGACGAGTTCGTCCTCGACTACGCCAATCGCAACATGGCGGGTGTCGAGTTCCTGAAGAACCTGCCGAAGGACAAGTCGGTGCAAGTCGGCGTGCTCGATGTTCGATCCAACGCGATCGAGTCGCCGCAGACGATCGCGGCGCGCATCAAGAAGGCGCTGGGTGCGGTGTCACCGGAGCAGCTGGTGCTCAGCACCGACTGCGGCATGAAGCCGCTGGCGCGCATGGTGGCGAAGTTGAAGCTCCACTCGCTCGCCGAGGGCGCGGCGCTGGTGCGCAAGGAAGTCGCTGGCGCGTAGCGCTGAGTGGAAGAGTGGAAAGACTTACTTTTCCACTTCTTCCACTTTTCCACTTTTCCACTTTGAGGGGAACCGAGACATGTTGAAGGCCACTGCCGGGATCATGCTCCCGACGACGATCACAGGCTCGCTGCCGCGACCGAGTTGGTATACGGAGAATCTGGGGACGCGGTCGTTTCTGGACGCGATGGTGACGTCGCGGTTTCGCGAGCAGTATGTCGATGCGCTGTCGGTGTA
>Ga0065712_10067883_pt1 | contig 23337 bp, 20 predicted proteins | sample MisRhiReplicate1_FD_59099 | JGI IMG/M metagenome (GOLD analysis project Ga0065712, IMG submission 59099) | Miscanthus rhizosphere microbial communities from Kellogg Biological Station, MSU, sample Rhizosphere Soil Replicate 1: eDNA_1 v3... | ecosystem: Host-associated > Plants > Roots >...
CGGTCAGGTGTATCGCGGCCCCGGCGCTCGAGCAGCGGGCCCGAAGCATCACTACACGTTCGAACTCTACGCGCTCGACACGACGATCGATGTGTCGCACGGCGCCAACGAGCAGGAGACGCGCACCGCGGTCTTCGCCGCCATGCAGGGACACATTCTCGGCAAGGCCGTGATGGTCGGTCTGTTCAAGCGGCCGCAGTAACGATGAACAATTCGAACATGCGGCTGTTGGTCAGTGTGAGAGACGCGGTGGAGGCCGCGGCGGCCCGAGTAGGCGGAGCCGACATCATCGACGCCAAGGAACCCGCCTCGGGCGCGCTCGGCGCCGTTGACCTCATCACGTTCAGGCACATCGTCGCCGAGGTTGCCGGCACCCGCACCGTGACGGCCGCACTCGGCGATGCGGTGGACGTGCGTGCACTCGCACGCACGGCAGAGGCGTTCGCCAGAGCCGGGGCGGGACTTGTGAAGATCGGCTTTGCCGGAATCCAGTCGCCAATACGCGTTATGTCACTGCTCGCAGCGGCGCGCGAGGGCGCAGCCGCAGACGCGGGCGTGATCGCGACGACGTATGCCGACGCCGATCGCGTCGCGAGCCTGGATCCGTTTGCGATGATCGACGCGGCGGTGAGAGCCGGTTCGACGGGAATCCTGCTCGACACCGCCGACAAGCAGGGCCCTGGCCTGACCGGACTCATATCGCAGGAGCGGCTGTACTCGTGGGTTCGCACTGCGCACGATGCTCGATTGCTCGTCGCGCTCGCCGGCAAGTTGACAGCGGACGACCTCGGCGACGTGAGCGATGCCGGCGCCGACATCGTCGGCGTTCGCGGTGCGGCGTGTGACAGAGGCCGCACCGGACAGATTGCCGCGGCGCGCGTTCGCGCACTCAGGTCTGCTGTGTCTCGTCGCTCAGCACTCGCACCTGTGCCTGACCCTGTTTCAGCGTCCGAATAAACGTCGCGACCAGATCGGGATCGAACTCCTCCCCCGCCCGCTCTTCGAGATAGGCCATCGTCCGTTCCGTCGGCCACGCGTCGCGATAGGGACGCTTCGTGCTCAACGCGTCGTAGACGTCGCAGATGTGCACCAGCCGGCTGGCCAGCGCGCACTCACGCTTGTAGTGCAACACCGGATAGCCGCCGCCGTTCAGCATGATGTGATGCTCGTAGGCAACGGTCGCCGCCATACCGAGATCCTGATCGCTCTGCATGATCAGGCGCGCGCCGTCGACCGGATGCGAGTTCATAATCGCGCGCTCTTCGTCATTGAGCTTGCCCGGCTTGGTCAGGACTTCGAGCGGAATGCGGATCTTGCCGATGTCATGCAGCAGACCGGCGACGCCGATCGCGCGAATCTCCTTCGGCCTGCAGCCGAGAGACTCGGCCAGCCCCATGGAGAGCACGGCGACATTCAATGAATGCGTCGTCGTGTATTGATCGAACTCCTTCAGCTTGAGCAGCGGCAGCACCATGCGGCTATCGCCGTGCATCGCAACCGAGAGCGACCGGACGACAGCCTCGGCCTCGAGCAGCGGCACCGTCGCGCCGGACTGAATCTCAGTCTGCAGCCAACGGAATGTTTCCGCTTCTTCACCCAGCGTGAGTTCCAGCGTCGTCATCGCCATCGGCAGCGACGCAAATGCCGCGTCGAGATCCGGGTCGATGGCGTCCTGCCCCTGAAGACCTACGGCGCCGTAACGAATGCCCAGCGATCGCATTTGGCGCACTTCGGTGGTGTCCACCGTCGACAGCATCATGCGTGCGAGCACTTCCTCGAGAAAACTGTTGAATTCCTCTCGTGTCACCCTTCGCTCGAGCTCGAGACGTTCGATGCCCGCGGCAACCAGGCGCTTGCCCCAGTCCCACGACTTCAGCTCGCGCAACCGTTCGCGGCCGAAGACGACCTCGTCTTCGAGGAAGGTGAAGGCGGGCATGTGGCCGCCGGGCAAGGACAGACCACTGAGCTCGTCGAACGCCGAGTCCACGGCCTTTTCGCGCGACGGATGGCCCTCTGGATAGAGGGTCATCACGCCCAGTGAATGCGCAAACGCGTTGAGGAATCGGACCGGATCGCTCATGAGGTCCCACGAATCACGGCCTGTCGAAGGTCGCGATCGGCGGATCGGACGGCGGCCGTGAGGACGCCTGACGCGCGGGGATCACTGGACCACGTCGTCGCGAGCGCTCGAACGACGGCGACGAGCACCGGGGTCTTGGGCTGCAGACGCGTGCGGCCGAACCACGATCTGCCGCCGACCGACAGCTGCAGCAGCGCGGCAAGCACGTCTTCACGCTGCTCGCGCGCGAGTGTGTTGACGGCCAGCAGCCGACTGTCTTCGCCAATGTCGGAGGCCAGAGCGAGATCGATCATGCGCTCTATCAGGTGCGGCGGACACTCGTGAATCGCGGTCAAGCCCAGATGCACGATGCGAGGATCGGGATCGTTGAGGGCGGCATCCACACCAAGGTCGCGCTCGTGCGGCAGCGTGAGCTGCAGGCGGATCGCTTCCGATCGCACCCGCGTATCAGGATGCTGCGTCCACGGGACAACGGAGAACGTTGGTGGAAGGTGGCCCCTGCGCGCCAGGAGCGTCAGCATGTTGCGCTGCACGAACCATCGGTCGTCATTGAGGCGACCGATGATGAGCGGCAGGATGTCAACCTGTGTGCGGCCAAGTGAATCGAGCAGCCGTCGACGCACCATTCGACTTGGTGATGAGCTGAGCGCTTCAAACAGCGGCTCGAAGCTTTCGACGGGAAGACGCGGCAGCAGATGATCGAGACTGGAGAGATCGACGTTATCGCCGGCAAGGAGCCCCTTGAGATTTTCAGGTCGGGTAAGCCTGGCGAGGAGCATGTCGGCACCAGCGTGACCACCCTCGGGTGGCGAGACGATCAATTCAAGCAGCCCGTTCAACTGACCGCCATTAATCGCGTCGTCAATCGCTTTGTCAGCGAGCGGCCCAAAGGCACCGGCCTCGAGCGCCATCTGCACCAATCGCAGCGGCTCGGGCTCGGCCGCTACCGCCGACTTCACGCGCGATGGCTCCGACTGCGATGAGACGGCGAGGTGCTCGAGCACGCGGCCATAGGCCTCCGGATTTGGATCCTCGAGGCGCCAGTCCTCGAGCAGGCGACCGACTTGCTCACGGAGTTCCGTGTCGGCGCGCGGCCGTGAGATCTCGGTGCCGATCTCGGCGTGCGTGGCCAATTTGCTCAACATTCTCACGAGGCCGTGGGAAATGGTCTGGCCGCTGGCGTCAGCGGAGGCGGTCACGATCGCGAGCACGGCATCAACTGGGAGGCCATTGGTCGCCTCGCGCAGAAACTGCGCGCGCTGATTCCCGTCGCCGCTCATCGCCAGGAGCCGCCGCAGTGTGGCTGGATTGAGCGAACCGAGGAGACGGGTCGTTCGGCGCTTGAGATCCTCGGCCCCCTGCCCAGATGCCGTTCTCAATTCGTGGGCAATCTGCACAAGGTGGGCGACGATGGCCTGATCGCGGCTGGCGTTCTCATCGATGGCCCTCGCGATCTCCGACTCCGACGGAGGTGCCTGCCCCACAGATCCATCCGACGACAACGCGGCTTTCGCCAGGCTCAGCCACAAATCCGAAGCTGCAGACGATTGCCCATCCGTGGCGCCGCCTCCACCCACTCGATCGTCAACGATCCCCAGACCATCAAACACCAGTGGCTGCAATTTGATGTGCGGCCAGCGTGCGTGATCGGGCTTCAGGCCAAGAGGTCCCTCACGGTCGGCCTCGGCGGACAGCGCACGCAGTGCCTCGCCCAGTTCCTGTGTGTCCATGCCGGGCATGAAGCTGACCGCGCCGATGTGATGCTTGTGCAACGTGTCCGCGAGACGACGCAAGACGGGCTGCTCGGGATCCGTCGCCACGCCGTCGATGATTAACTGGCGGCGCGCGACGCCAAAGGCGATCTGCGGGCGCTCGTGAAGAAGCTGTTCCGCTCGGCGAAGGACCGATTCAATCGCGGGAATGAGAGCCGGGTGGCCAATGGGGTACATCGACTGCCGATGCAGGGCGATGGACAGCTCGATGAGGAACTCGTTCAGGTCACGAGACAGCGTTGCTCGCTCGGATCTGGGGGAAGCCTCCATCGGCTACACGCAGACTAGGCTAGTGCGGTCCCGTGCGCAAGCAAGAAGGCAGCCGAAATGGGTAGAAAAACAAAGAGAGTGTGCAAATCAGGGGCGCATAGACTGGCTCAACGCCTCGATGGCATCCCCCGAAATAGTTTCAACTCCAAGCTTTCCGCGGACGTGCACAAAATAGTCGTCCACGGCATCAGGACCAGTCCCTGCGCCGGGCGGCTTGATAAGGACGAGGCGACCTGCCCCGATGGTGCGCGCAATCCATGCCGCAATGCTGTCGCTCGTGACCGCCCACGAATGCGGCAGCGGATCGACCCGACGCAGCCACGCGTACGACGCGAGCACCGGGATGCGCTGCGACGCGAGTGCGCTGGACATTTCTGTCGCGTCCCCCACGAGCACCGCCCGCGGCATCCGCGACACGATGAGATGCGCGTACTGGTCCATCCCCAGCACCGCCATCCAATGTGACGCATCGTCGGTGAGCGCTAATCGCGCATCCTGATCGCGCACGGCGTCGGCAAAGGGTCCGCCGCCGGGGATGATGAGCAGAGGTTCCTCGCGCGCGATGTCGGCGAGGACCGCCAGGACCTTGTCGAGAACGTCCCCATGGTCGAGCAATCCTCCGCCGACCTTTACGACTGTGGCAACGGACTGCCGCTTCTCGTAGAGCGCAGGCTGTAGCGTGCGCGGACCAATGGCGGATGATGAAGCGAGCAGTAGTGCGACTGAGGCCGCAGGCGCGCACCTCGCGGCATCACTGCCCAATGCGGACGCCAGCGACAGAACGTTCAGTCCGGCCAGCCGCGCGGCGCGTTCGGCGATAAACCCACCGAGTCCGGTCACGACCGCAGTGTGCAACGCAGGATGTCGTGCGCGAACCCTACCGATCGCCGCGGCAATCCGCTCGGTCTGCGCCGCCGCCAGCGCATCGGCGATCTCAGTGACGCACGATTCGTTCACCATCTCGCGATCGGCGCAGATGGCACGGGCGAGACGCTCGCCCGCGAACTCGCGAGTGGCAGGACGACGATCCGGCGTTGGCGCCGAGTAGTCGGCGGGCTCGAGATCCCCTCGCCACACGTGCACATCGCCGCTCAGCGCAAACGCCTCGGCGGACAGACCCACCTCTCTCCCCTGAAGGGGCACGGACGCGGCAAGCGCTTCAACCGGCGTTCGTACCGCGCCGGAGTACACCAACTCGCCGGACGCGAGGCGATCTGGATCGGTCCAGCCAGACGCCGCCACCTCGCCATCGACGATCGGGATGATGTCGGTGCTCGTGGTGCCAATGTCGATGAGCACGGCATCAGGCAGGGACTGCGCCACCACGCGCGCAGTGGCGGCCCAGTTCGCGGCAGCGACAAGCAGCGGGGCTTCGCGCGCAGCGGCCACGGTGAGGAACCGGCCGTCAACGGCGTATACGCAGATCGTTCCACCCGGGAATGCAGCGGCGACGGCATCGAGCACGAAGTGCACTCCATCGCGCTTGGTTCGAAACATCTGCGACAGTTCCGCCGTCATCGTCACCGCGTGCGTGTCAGCGTCGCTTCCGCCCGTTTCGGCGGCAAGCTCGCGCAACACCTGCACAAGCCCTCCGGGATCGTTCTGCAACTCGAATGGCCGCGAGCAGACAGCAACTACATTCCCGCCGCTGACTCGTGCGACCTTCGTGTTGACCCCGCCAATGTCCCAACCGAGGATGACACTCATGCCAGGTCAAAGGTCAAAGGTCAAAGGGCAAAAGCGAGGTCGCGCTTGGTGATCTGACCGTCGAGGAGCGCCGAGGCCACCAGCGCACCAGCGCACCCAATGGTTCGCACGACTTCGAAGTCGTGCGGAGCGCGGACGCCACCGCCAACGTACAACTGAACCGAACCAGCCCTGGTTCTGACACGTGTCAGGAGATTGATGTCGAGACCCGAGGCCATTCCTACACGCGCCAGATCGAGCACGATGATGGCAGAGACACCCGCATCGGTTGCTTGCATCACCAGGTCTTCTGGACTCTGGTGCGCCAGTTCTGGCGCTGTCGCGATCGGTTCGCCTTCGCGAAGGTCGAGACTGAACACCACTCGTTCGCGCCCGACCACGTTCACGATCGATTTCAGCATGTCGAACGATAGCAAGGTCTCGAGGCCAACAATCACTCGTGATGCGCCACACAGGAGCGCGCGTTGCGCGTCGTCGGTTGACGAAATAGCCGCATCGAGCCACACAGGAGCGCCGATCGAGGCGATGGCTCGAACGACCGCATGCTGCTGCACGCGCCGCTCGATCGCATCAAGATCGGCAACGTACAGGGCCGCCAAGCCAAATCGATCGACATACTGGCGCGCCAACGCCGCCGCGTCCCCCGCTGGAATGGTCTCGCCGGCTACGCGTTCTATCGGCGCGTATTCGTCTCGACGTCCGCCCCGCGCTCGAACCGCAAGACCACACCGCACATCTACGACGCCCAGTACTTCGAAGCCCAATGACCTGAACCTGGACCTTTGCCCTTACTTGCCGTCAATCGAGAAGGCGAGGACGACATTGCCGGGCATGAAACCCAGCGACCCATAGCCGGAGTTGACGAAGAGCATGCCGCCGACGATGGTGGCGCCAGGACCGTTCATCGATCCGCCACGCGCGGGCACGCGGTTCACGGTGTCGTACTCATTGACCGTATTCACGTCCCAGAGCACGTTGCCAGTCTTGCTGTCGTAGGCGCGCAAGTGACCGTCGAGGCTACCCGAGAACACCACGCCGGGAATCGACGACACCGCTGCCGGCTGACCGGTGTTGCATCCTCGTCGCGCATTGCATGTGTCCGGCGATGGCGGAATCGTCCATCGCGGCTTCCCATCGGCGATGTCCACCGCGACCATCCCGCCCGCCTCGCCAGGCTTTTTCTCAAGTGCGTTCGACAGCGACACGTACGCCGTCGCGCCATCGACGCTGAATCCCCACTCGATGCCGCCGAGGACGCCGCCCTGACCGACTCGTGTTTTCCACAACTGCTCACCGGTGTCGGGATTGATCCCATGCAACTCCCCGGACTTCTGTCCGGCGACGATGACCCGCTTGCCGTCAGGAAGCACGCCGATGGACGGCGCACTGGAGAAATCGTGGTCAGGACCTGCACCTTCGGGGCAGTTCACCCGACCGGCACCGGCCTCGAGACACGCGACATTCCACGCATCGCCAGCCAACGTTTGCTGAACCCAGAGGACTCGGCCGGTGTCCATCGCCAACGCCATGATCGCGTCGGTCTCACGAGCGGCGGGATGCGAGTATGCGTCTCCGGTGGAAACATAGAGGCGGTTTCGCTCGGCGTCGACCAGGGGCTGCGACCACACCGCCCCACCGGACGGTCCCCATAGTTGCGTGCCGCGCGCAGTCTTGGTCGTTGGCTGCGGCGTCTGAGAAATGGTGTACGTCTTCCAGAGCTGCTTACCGCTCGCCGCATCGAGCGCGACCACGCTGCCTCGGAAGGTGCAGCACTCATAATTTGGGAGCGCCGCTGTCCCTTCTTCAAGCGACGACACGGGCACGTAGAGCCGTCCGTTCTGATACGCGGCCGCGCCGGTGATCATCGCGTCGAGGTGATCGTCGACCTTCACCTTCCATCGGCGCTGACCGGTGTTGACATCGAGCGCATACACGAACGCGTGCGCGTCGCCGAAGTACAGCGTGCTGCTTCCATCGGCCGCTCGACCGACGATCGGCGTCGATCGCACACCGGCATCGGCCTCGAAGGCCCACACCAGGCATCCGGTCTTCGTATCCAACGCGTAGACGACGCCATTACGACTGCCGACAAATGCACGCGAGCCGACCACGGTGATCTGCGATCCCGAGGCGGACACACCTGGAATGCCAAATGACCACTTCAATTTGAGCTTTGGTATATCGGCTGCGGCGAGACCAGCGGCGGCAGCAGTCTGCGATCGCGAGTTGCGCGCATCGACGCCCCATCCATTCCATGCGGCGCCAGCGAGCGGATCGCGTGGTGCCGTGCCCGCCGCGCAATACGCTTCCTTGGCGATCATGTCGAGCGGTGCGCGATACGACCCGGCGGGACGTCCGGCCAGGAACGCGGCAACCGCACGACGCTCGGCGGAGCTCAGCGTCGCGCCCTGACGACGCATGCTGAACGAACTCAGCGCGGTGTCGATCGCCTCGGGCTCCATCGCGCGCAGCGCTTCACGGTTCGGCGCACGCGGGATCGACCCTTCATGGCACCCCACGCAGTGCTGCTTGTAGACGGTCTCACCGTTCGGTGCCTGTTGCGCGGCCGAGACCGCAGGCAGGCAGAGTCCGACGAGGATGCTCAGAACGACTGCGCGCCGCATACGGCCTCCTTGGAGTCAGGAGGACAATCCTACGCGATACACGGCGGACTGGCCGAAGTTCTCTTCGACCTCCATCTCGATCGCCGTCAGGCCTTTGGCGCCGAGCTTCTGCAGCTCACCCTGCAGCCGCTCGGTGAGCATCTGCGCCAGCATTTCGACAGTCGTGTTCGGGATCGGCAGCAGCGCACAGTCACGCCGCGGGAAGACATACCTCGGCTTGCCATCGACCGACACCGACACCGTCTCGCCGTCCTCAACGACCCCGACGCGATCGCTCTTGAGCGGCAGGAGCACCAGGTGATCGATCTCATCGCACAGCCGCTTCATGATGCGCTTCAGCTCGACAAAGTCGAACACGAACCAGCTCTCCTGGTTGAGATCGCCTTCGATGGTCACGCGCGCGCGATAGTTGTGGCCGTGCAGTCCTTCGCAGCGATGCCCGGCGAACGTAATGAAGTGCGCCGAGGCGAAGACCAGATAGTCTTTCGTCACCGAAACGCGGAATTCACCGCGCATGTAAACCCTCCGAGCTCACCAGCGTAACGAAGATTGCGGCCGCTGTCAGGTCCGCCGTCGTGCCCGGGTTGTTCGAGTTCCTGGCATCGCGCATCGCACGGTCCATCTCCTCGACAGCCTGCCGGCCCGCGGCCGAGCGAACACCACCTGCCGCGAGCACCTCTCGCGCCTGCGCCGAGACCCGCTCCGCCGCAGCCGCGCCGGTCCGCCGGACGATGTGCGTATCGAGAGAGCGCGCCAGCAACGACAGATACGTTTCGACGACGGCGTCGCTCCACGACAGTCCGTCAGCCCGCGCTTGTGTGAGTGTTGGCGCGCCGTGCTCGAACGTCACAGCGAACCGTGTCTCATATTCCCGAGCGATGCCGTCGCGGCCGGCGGCCAGACGCATCGCCTCGAGCAGCGTCACATCAGGTTCGCTCGCGACATCTTGCGTCTCGGCCCGTCCCAGACCACCTGGACTCGCGCGGCGAATCGCCGCGTACACATCACGCGCGTCCTCCACCGTTGTCTCATCGAGCACGCGGTGCAACGCTCCGCGCAACTCACCGCCACCGCCCATGGTCGCCGCTTTCGCGAGCGGCGCGAGCAAGAGCACGATGCCGAGGTTGGTGTTGGTCTTCGTCCAGCATGCCGTCATCTCAATCGCCTGCCGAATCGTCGCGCCAAGCGACTGGTCGGCGACGCGTGTGAACGCTGGTCCGATGGCAACAGCGCTGGTCAGGAAATCCTCGTAGGTGAGATCGGCGAAGTGACGGCCCGGCGAGACATTGCCTGGCTTCGGCGCGCTCACTTCGAGCAAACACGCCAACTGTGCGAGGGCGGCGTTGTCGGCCGCCGTGCGAACGGTAGTCATTCCACTTCTTCGACGATCAGATCGCGCACGGCTTTCACGCGTGCGACGAGTTGGCCGACGATCGCACCGGCGACGTCGATGCCCGTCGCCTTCTGGAATCCTTCCCACCCAGGAATGCCATTCACTTCGAGCACAAAGACTCGGCCGTCACGTGACGGCAGGAGATCGACGCCCGCATAATCGGCGCCGACCGCGTTCGCGGCGCGCACCGCCAACTGCGCCCACTCGTCGGGCAGCTCGAACGGCGTCGCCGATCCGCCGATCGCGACGTTAGTGCGCCACTCGCCTGCTGGCGCACGTCGTTCGATCGCACCGAGCACCGCGCCACCGACGACGAACGCGCGGATGTCGCGACCGCCGTGATCGATGGCCTTCTGTATGTAGAACACCGTACGGGTCTGCTCGAGAGCGCGCACAATTCGACGAGCGACTTCCGGCTCGTTCACGCGCACCATGCCATGACCCAGCGATCCGAAGATCGGCTTGATGATGCACTCGCCCATCGTCCGGACTGCGGCTAGCGCCTCGTCCGTCTGCTCGCAGACGACGGTCTCCGGCGTCGGCAGGCCGGCGTCATGCATGAGCGCCGTCGTATAGAACTTGTCCACGCACCGCTCAATCGTCCGCGGCGAGTTCACGACCAGCACACCACGATCCTCGATCCAGTGCAGCGCATCCACGCGGTAGATGACCTGCTCGAGCGAGCCACCTGGAATAATCCTGGCGAGGACCGCGTCGGCCTCGAGGATGGGGACGGCCTCGCTGGACAGACCTCCAGGCAGCCGCCCGACCAGCTTTTCGTAAGGAAGTACCACGCCCGCGTGGCCATGCTCAGCCAGAGCCCGGCACAACTCGTCGGTGTGCCAGCCAGTACGGGCGCTCAAAATCGCGACGTGCATTCGATCGATTCTATAGCCCAGCCAGTGAGGCGGGGTCAGGCAGGTCTAAAGACCCGCCTCTACGAACGCCACTGTCGATCTTGGCCTCGCTCGCTCGACGTGTTGATAGAGGAGCAACCTGGCTATGAAGAAGATCCTGTCGAAGGACGGCACGGCCATCGCTGTCGAACGCAACGGGCGCGGGCCGGCGTTGGTATTCGTGGACGGCGCCATGTGCTATCGGGCCTCGGGACCGAGTCAGCCGATGGCCACGGCACTGGCCGAGCATTTCACCGTCTTCACCTACGACCGCCGCGGCCGGGGCGACAGCAGCGACAGCGGACCCTACGACGTCCAGCGTGAGGTGGACGATCTCGACGCTGTCATCAGGGAAGCAGGCGGTCAGGCGCTCGTCCTCGGCGTGTCGTCTGGCGCCGCACTGGCGCTCGAAGCCGCCAACCGCGGCGTGCCAATCACCAGGCTGGCCCTCTATGAAGCACCGTTTATCGTCGACAGCACACGTCCCGCGCTTTCCGACGAATTCGTGCCGCAGATGAATGCCGCACTCGCAGCCGGCCGGCGTGGCGAGGCGGTGAAGATGTTCATGAAGCTCGTTGGCGTGCCGACCATCTTCATCATGTTGATGCGCGTGATGCCGGCGTGGCCGAAGTTGACCGCAGTCGCGCATACGCTCCCCTACGACCTGACCATCGTCGGACCGTATCAACAAGGTCGACCGCTCCCCGCGACGCGATGGAGCGGCGCGACGATGCCAACGCTGGTGATGGATGGTGGGAAGAGCCCAGCGTGGATGAGGAACGCGACGCGTGCATTGGCTGGCGTGCTACCCAACGCGACCTATCGCACGCTCGACGGACAGACGCACATGATCAAGCCGAAAGCGCTCGCGCCGCCGCTGGTCGAGTTCTTCAGGAGCGGTGCGGCTACTTCGGTTTAGCGCGTACGAACTCGATCGTGAGTCGCAGTGGGACCGCTACTGGCACGCCTCGGACCGTCGCGGCGTTCCAACGTTCGTTCAGCACTGCGGCGACGGCCGCCGCGCTGAGTTCAGGATGCGGTGACGACACGACGGTCACATCTTTTGTCGCACCATCAGTCTCGACGCGCGTCTCGAGCACCACGGTCCCAGTGAGCGCACGCGCGCGGATGACGTCGGTCACTCGCACATCAGGCTGGTAGTACTCCCACCCCACCGCTGGTTCAGCACCACGAACCGACTGCCTGGCGGTAGCGTCACGGTCGGTCGCGAATTCCTGGACCAGAGAATCGGGAGGGTTGTATCGCGGAACCGCCTGACTGCAATCGATGCAGACCGAGAACGTCCCGGTCACCTCCTCGATGTGCATCCGGATGTCCTGTCGAACGACTTTCCCGTCATCGAGCGAGACTTCGATGAACGGCGCGAACTCAATCGGGACCGAGATGGTGTACACGCCTGGCGGCAGCTTCTCGAATCTGTACTGGCCGGCCTTGTCCGTGTGAGTCTCGTCAGATACACCTGAACCGAACGGCCCGCTCTCGATGTACACGAGCATGCCTTCGACTGGCGCTCCTAACGGGTCGTAGACCGTTCCGATCAGCGTCGCTTGCGACTGCTGCGCGTGCATGGGCACGACCGCAGGCGATGCGATCGACAGGAACATCACGACGGCAACGGTGAGAATCGGACGCACGAGAGATCCAATACGGATCTTACAGTCAGGAAATTCAACACAGAGATACCGTGTTGAGAGTTCAGGCGAATGACGCTCTCAACACCGCAGCATTCACGCTGCCTGCATGAAACGTACGGCCGCTGGAGACACTGGTCAGCCACACCTCAGCCGGGCTGAAGAGCAGCGGATCGATTTTGTAGAAGTCGTTGTCGTAGCGCTTGAAGATGTCATAAAACGGCGTGCCGTAATCCGCCGATGACGATGAGGGCAGTCGCTCGGCCAGCGACGCGAGCTCCTCATCTTCCGCGCGTATGGTGTAACGCGCGTGTCCGCCGTACAGCACGGCATCGTTCGTACGGCCGATCGCTCGCATGTCGCTCTTCGCCACCGGTGGCAGCGGTGCAACACCGCTCGCGCTCACCACCTTTTTCACGTCGAAGCCAAGCGTGTCCATCTTGTGCAAGCCGGTCTCGATCGATCGGGCGACGATCTGCATGCCACCGGCGAGGCTCGCGGTGGGTGCGATGGCGATCGTCAGAGCGCTCGGCGCGATGCCGGCTTTCGCAGCAATCCACTTGGCCACATCGTCGGTTGGCAGCGTTCGTCCTTCGAGGACCAGCACGCCGCGCGTGACATCTTCGCCGTATCCAAGCTTGCCGAAGAGCTCCTTCTCCACGCGCGCCCGAGCGCGAAGCGGTCCTGATCCCATCGCAAAGAAGCCTTCGGGATTAATCGCCCAACCGGCGTACTGCGAGGCCATGCAAGCTTCTGCCGGATGATCGGTCCACACCTGCACACCCGACCACGTTTCTCCATCGATGGTCAGCGGCACGAGCGCGACGTGTCCGAGTCCACCCATGCACAGTTCGGTGAGGACGCGGCCCGCACCGAAACCTCCGGCGGCCTCGATGCCAGCGTCGATCACGCGTGCGCCGGAGGCGAGCGCGCGCACCGCGATTCGCAGTTCGTCGGCTCGGCCGACACAGGCGTCTGCGAGTGCCCAGGCGCGCTCGTTCATCTTGAGATTTGTCATCTAGTGGTATGTCCTTCGTGAATGCTACCGGCCGCTCCACTGTCGCGGCCGCGAACTCGCCGTCGGAGGCTAGGTCTTGCTATAACCCCCTCAGCAAATTCGAACCACTAATAGCCTAGTAGAATGAGCGCCCCATGCGCAGACTACTGCTGACGGTTGCCTCCCTTGCGATCGCGTCGTTGGTCGCGGCGGCACAAACTCGAACTGGTCCGCTCGTCTTCGAAGGCGCACGCCTGCTGACTGGAGAACGACGGCCACCGATCGAGGACAGCGCCGTCGTGGTGAACGACGGACGAATTACTGCGGCGGGACCACGAGCGACGATCAAAGCACCGGCAGGCGCAACGGTCATCGATGTCCGCGGCAAGACAATCATGCCGGCGCTCGTCGATGCGCACAGTCACCTTGGCTACACCGATGTGCGCACCGGTATCACATCGTCGGCCAGCTATACACGCGACAACCTGCTCGACCAGCTCCGGCGGTATGCGTACTACGGCATCGCCGCGACATTGAGCCTCGGTCTCGATCGTGGCGACCTGCCGTATCAACTGCGCGCATCCCCCACGCCAGGCGCGGCGCTGTTTCTCACGGCTGGACGTGGCATCGCCATGCCGAATGCCGGCCCCAACGCCGACTACTGGAAGGACGCCGCGTACGGTGTGACGACGGAAGCCGAGGCGCGTGCGGCGGTCCGCGAGCTGGCCGTCAAGAAAGTGGACATCGTCAAGATCTGGGTGGACGACCGCAATAAGACCGTGACGCCGCTACCGCCGTCACTCTATCGGCCGATCAGTGCTGAAGCGCACTCGCGCGGTCTGCGCGTCGTCGCGCACGTGTTTTACCTGGCGGATGCGAAGGAGCTGCTGCGCGCTGGCATCGACGGCTTCGCGCACGGCATCCGCGACCTCGACGTCGACGAGGAGATCATGACGCTGTTCAAACAGCATCCGCAGGTCTTCGTGATCCCGAATCTGCCGGACACGCCGCCCTCGATCGCGGATCTCGCCTGGCTCAGCGAGACGCTTCCTTCACGCGCGATCGACGAGTTGAGGAAGACGGCCGTCGCGTCGCCGGCACGACCGCGGCTCTTCGAGGTGCAGGCGCGCAGTCTCGCCAAGCTCTCGGCGGCCGGCGTGCGTATCGCGTTCGGCACCGATGCGGGCGTCGGCGCGCCATACGGATTCTCAGCGCACACCGAGCTCGCTGATATGGTCGCCGCCGGCATGACACCCGCCGACGTGATCGTCGCCGCCACTCGCACGTCCGCAGAGGTGATGCGTCTGAATCAGCTCGGTACGATCGCCGCCGGCAAGAGCGCGGACTTCATCGTCCTCGACGCAAACCCTCTCGACGACATCAAGAACACACGTAAAATCGCACAGGTTTACCTGCGCGGCGCCAAGGTCGACCGGGCTGCGCTCACTGCCGGTTGGACCCGCTGACGACCCGTAGCGCCGAAGCCGGCAGGCGAAGGCGGCTCGTTGACTTCGCCTCGTTTTCGTTCACACTCTCAGACCTGCGGTATCCGTGACGATGCGCAGAGCTGTGCGGATGTTCGCGTGCGGGGTACTGGCCGCCGTGGCCGGGTATCTGTACGCCTATCCGCTCGTCGCGCAGGCTCCTCAAGAGGGTCCGGCTAAAGCCGGACACTACGATCTCAAGCCCGCGCTCGATCGCTACTGCATCACTTGTCATAACGCGAAACTGAAGACCGCTGGCCTGTCACTCGAGCAGGCAGACCCATCGCGTGTCGGCGGCGACGTGGAGATGTGGGAGAAGGTCGCGCGCAAGCTTCGCACGCGCGAGATGCCGCCTTCAGGACTTCCTCGCCCGGACCGCGCCACATACGAGCAGCTTGTCTCGACGCTTGAAACTGCGCTCGATACCGCGGCAGCGGCGGACCCACATCCGGGGCGCGTCGTCATACATCGGTTGAACCGGACCGAGTACACGAACGCCATTCGCGATCTGTTGTCACTGGACGTCGACGGACGCGCGCTTCTGCCAGCCGACGAACCCGATCAACAGGGATTCGATAACGTCGCCGGCGTGCTCTCGGTGTCGCCGCGTCTGCTCGAGAACTACATGACCGCGGCGAACGCGATCAGCCGTCTCGCCATCGGCGACGCGACGATCAGCGCGGTTGAGGACACGGTTCGCATCCCTACGGCGACGGTGCAGGACGACCGTGCCAGCGACGATCTGCCGTTCGGATCGCGCGGCGGCGTTTCGATTCCGTATCAGTTCCCGCTCGACGGCGACTACCGCATCAAGGTGGTTCTGAAGCGACAGCTCTATCTCTACCTGATCGGGATGGGCGAACCGCATCAGCTCGACGTGCGTCTCGATGGCACGCTGCTCAAGCGGTTCACGATTGGTGGTGACGGCAAGGGCATGACGGCTCCCGAAAGCTTCGCTGGTAACACGCAGGGCGATCCGGAGTGGGAGGAGTACATGCACACCGCGGACGCCGGGTTGATCGTGCGCGTTCCGGTGACGGCCGGCACGCATCGCATTGGCGTCTCATTCGTGCGGCGACAGTGGGAACCGGAAGGCGTGCTGCAACCGCCGCAGCGGGGCTTCGCGCGCACGACCAACGAGCTGTACTTCGGTGACCCGTCGGTGGACAACGTCTCGATCGCGGGACCGCTCGCCGTCCGCCAGACGAAAGACTCGCCGGCCCGGCGTGCCATGTTCATCTGCCGGCCATCGAGTGCCGCCGGCGAGGACGCCTGTGCACGGCGCATTCTGTCCACGATCGCTCGACGCGCATATCGAGGCTCGGTGAGCGAGAACGACATCAACACGCTGCTTACGTTCTACCGTGCCGGCCACGCCGACGCCGACTTCGAGGCCGGCATCCAGCAGGGTCTGCGCCGCATCCTTGCGTCGCCGAAGTTTCTGTTCCGTATCGAACGTGAGCCGCAGCCCGCTGGACGCCGCGGTCCGGAGAGTGCAGGCGGCACGGGTCAGGCGTATCGGGTGAACGACATCGACCTGGCCTCACGGCTCTCCTTTTTTCTGTGGAGCAGCATTCCGGACGAGGAGCTCCTCGCGGTGGCCGCAAAGGGTGCGCTCAGCGATCGCGCGACGCTGGAACGGCAAGTGCGCCGCATGCTTGCCGATCGCCGCGCGCAGGCGCTGGTCGACAACTTCGCCAGCCAGTGGCTGACCATCGGCAAACTCTCCGGCGTCGTGCCCGACGTCGATGCATATCCGGAGTTCGATGAGAATCTCCGCGACGCGTTCCGGCAGGAAACGCGACTGTTCATCGGATCGCAACTCCGCGAGGATCGCAGCGTCGTCGATCTGGTCACCGCCAACTACTCATTCGTCAACGAACGACTCGCGCGCCACTACCGTATTCCGAACGTCTATGGCAGCCACTTCAGACGCGTCGCGTTCAGCGATGACGTCCGCGGCGGCCTGCTCGGTCAGGGCAGCATCCTCACCGTCACGTCGTACCCCAATCGCACATCTCCGGTGCTGCGCGGCCGCTGGCTGCTCGACAACATCCTCGGTGCTCCGCCTCCGCCGCCTCCACCCGATATCCCGCTGCTGAATGAAGGTGGCGCCGACACAAAGACGATGTCGATCCGCCAGCAGATGGAAGCGCATCGGAAGAATCCGTCGTGCGCCGTCTGTCATGTGCGGATGGATCCACTCGGGTTCTCACTCGAGAACTTCGATGCGCTCGGCAAATGGCGGACGACCAGCGAGGGGATTCCAGTGGATGCGTCGGGCGCGCTTCCTGACGGCACGCGGTTCGAGGGCGTCGCCGGCCTGCGGCAGCTCATCGCCAGTCATCAGGATGACTTCGTGCGCACATTCACGCAGAAGCTCCTGGCCTACGCGCTCGGGCGAAGTCTGGACGCACACGATTTGCCGGCCGTGCGCCGCATCGCGCGCGATGCGTCACGCGGCGGATATCGATGGTCGTCGGTCGTTTCCGGCGTCGCGACGAGCACGCCGTTCACGATGAGCACCACGCAAGGGACCCAGAGCACGGGGACTGCGGCGTCCGCGTCCGCACGGCTTCAGCCAGACAAGTAGGAGCACGCCAATGCTGATCACCAGGAAGGCGATCCCACGCCGCACAGTTCTTCGAGGCATCGGGGCCACGCTCGCCTTGCCGCTGCTCGACGCGATGGTGCCCTCGTTGACAGCGCTCCAGAAGACCGCGGCGAAGCCGATCACGCGATTCGGGGTGATGTACGTCCCGAACGGCATGGTCATGGAACAGTGGACGCCCGCCGCTGAAGGCGTCGGCTTCGAGCTCACGCCGACATTGGCGCCGCTCTCCCCGTTCAAAGATGACCTTCTTGTCTTGAGCAATCTCGCGTGCGTGCCTACGCCCGGGCGCCCTGGCGGTGCCCACGCCAAGGCCAGCACGCGGTTTCTCACCGACATCTCGCCACCAACCAGCGAGACCTGGCTCGACGCCGGCATCTCGATGGACCAACTTCTCGCGAGACAAATGAGCGCGTTCACGCAGCTCGGATCGCTGGAGATGGCGGTGGAATCAGGCGAGACGGCGGGCGCGTGCGACGTCGGCTTTGCCTGCGCCTACACGAACACGATTTCATGGCTCGGGCCCAGCACGCCGCTGCCGACGGAGAACAACCCGCGCACGATTTTCGAGCGGTTGTTTGGCGACAGCGGCAGCACCGATCCACGCGCGAGACAGCGCCGCATCCGGCAGGACCGCAGCCTCCTCGACTCGGTTCGCGACGAAGTGGCGACGTTGCAGGGCGCGCTCGGTCAGGGCGATCGCGTCAAGCTCGTCGAGTATCTCGAGGCCATTCGCGACGTCGAACGTCGCATTCAGAAAGCCGAGGAGCAGAGCGACAAGGAACTCCCGCGCGTCGATCATCCGGCCGGCGTGCCGGCCACGTACGACGATCACGTCCGGCTGATGTGCGATCTACAGGTGCTCGCGTATCAGACCGACCTGACCCGAGTGGTCACGTTCATGCTCGGGCGCGAGTTCAGCGGTGTCACCTATCCGCAGATCGGCGTGCCGGATGCCCACCACCCAATCACGCATCATCAGCAGGAGCCGGAGAAGATCGTGAAGGTGACGAAGATCAATCACTACCACGTGACGCACTTCGCCTATCTGCTCGACAAGCTGCGCTCGACGCCAGACGGCGACGGCTCGCTGCTCGATCACGTCGTCATGATGTACGGGACCGGCATGGGCGACTGCAACGCGCACGATCCGCGCAGTATCCCGCTCGTGCTGGCGGGCGGACGGTCGGTGCAATTGAAAGGCGGTCGTCATCTCCGGTATCCGAAGGAGACGCCGCTCGCCAACCTGCACCTGACGCTGCTCGACAAGCTCGGCGTCCGCATCGATCGCATGGGCGACAGCACCGGCCGCCTCGACGATCGCGCGCTGTCGGGGATTTGACGCCGTGCTCAATCGCGTCATCCTGAGCGCGTTCGTCGCGGCGACGTGTAGCATCGGACTCGCCGCCGCGGGCGACCTGCGACTGATCGACGCGGTTCGCGCGCAAAATCTCGAACACGTCCGCGCGCTGCTGGCGGAGCGTGTTGACGTCAATGCCACGCAGGGCGACGGCGCAACAGCCCTGCACTGGGCAGTGCACCGCGACGATAGCGCGCTCGTTGATACGTTGCTCCGCGCCGGCGCACGGGCCAACGTCGCCGACGATACAGGGGCGACGCCGCTCTTTCTCGCCTGCACGAATCGAAACGCTGACATCGTCGGCCGACTGCTCAGCGCCAATGCGAATCCGAACGCGGCGCTTCTCAGTGGAGAGACCGTGTTGATGACCTGCGCACGCGCCGGCAACGCCGACGCCGTGCGCGCCCTTCTCACGCGTGGGGCGATGGTCAACGCCAAAGAGTCGGCGCACGACCAGACCGCACTGATGTGGGCCGCGGCCCAATCACACCCGCAAGTCGTACAGGCTTTGCTGGAGCGCCGGGCTGATGTGCGCGCGCGTTCGCGCGAGTACACGCAGACAGTCACGAGCGAAGTCACGCAGCGAGCCGGGCGCGAGACGTTGAACTACACCGTGCCGCGTGGCGGCATGACGGCGCTGCTCTTCGCGGCGCGGTCCGGTGACGCCGAGTCAGTGCGACTGCTGATTGCGGCCGGCGCCGATGTGAACGACGCCCTCCCCGACGGCGCCAGCGCGCTCATCGTCGCCGCGCACAGCGGTCATCGTCAGGCGGCGATGGCGCTGCTCGACAACGGCGCCAACCCGAATGCCGACCTCGTCGGCTACACCGCGCTGCATGCCGCCATACTCAAGAGCGACGTCGAGCTGGTCAAGGCGCTGCTCGCGCACGGCGCCGATCCGAACACCCCGATCACGAAAGGCACCCCGGTCCGACGCAACAGTCAGGACTTCGAACTGCCTAAGACGTTGATCGGCGCGACGCCGTATGCGCTCGCGGCAAAATTCCTCGAGCCCGAGATCATGCACGCGCTCGCGTCAGCGAAGGCGGACACGCAACGGCCCATGAAGGATGGGGCTACACCGCTGATGGCAGCCGCAGGGATGGGCATGGTCGCGCCGGCGCAGGATGAGAAGCGTGGCACCGACCGTCGCGGCCTCGCGATTCTCGACGGCGGCATCGGCGAACCCGAGAGTCGCGTACTCGAGACCGTGATGGCCGCATTGAGCCTGGGCAGCGATCTCGAGGCCGTGAACCCGTCCGGCGAAACCGCGTTGCACATCGCGTCGGCGCAGGGATACGAGACCGTCGTTCGAGCGCTGGCTGAACACGGCGCAAATCTCAACGCCCGTAACCTGCGCGGTCAGACCCCGCTGGGCGCACTGGTCGCGCGCAAAGCCCGGCCCAACATGATCGAGCTGCTCCGCAAGCTCGGAGCCGGCATGTAGAGGCGAGTCCTCAGACTCACCTGCCGGAAGGCGGGTCTAAAGACCCGCCTCTACTCATAGAACTGCGGCGACTTCTTCAACTTCGCGTTCTGCACGAAGTCGTGCTCGATCCAGATCTCGGTCTTCGTCCGTTTCAAATACTCCTCGATCATTACGCGTGACGCCGCCGATTGCTGGACGTTGAACTCGGTGTCAGGCGGTGGCCGCTTCAAGGTGCGCTCCTGCGGATAGTGATAGAGATCGCCCGCGATCATCACGCGACCGGTCTTCGGCAGATTCAACACCAGCACCTGATGCCCGGGGGAATGACCGGGCGCTGCCTTCAGCACGACGGTGCCGTCGCCGAAGACGTCGTACTCGTCGCGATCGAGGCTGATCGACTTACTCGATTTGATGTTCTCGAAGAACGTGCGGTTGACGCGTGTGTTGCCCTCTTCCCACATGAAGGCTCGTTCGGCCGGCCGGGCCAGCCACGTCGATGCGACGAACAGGTTCGCGTTGGCGTTGTGATCCACGTGTGCGTGAGAGAACGCAAAGTAGGTGATGTCTGACGGACGATAGCCGAGGTCGGCCAGTTGACTGGTGAGCGTTCGCGGCACGGTGGTCACCGCGGCAGACGTCGCCGTCGGGTTTCCCTGTTCGCCCCGAGCGCGTGCCTCCACCGTGTCGTCAGGCAGAATCCCGAGGTCCCACATCAACGTGCCCTTCGGATGCGCGACCAGGAAACAGGGCACAGAAAACCGCGTCTCGCCCACTTCCTCCGGCGTCACCTTGTAGCGCTCGGTACCGGCCCGATTCACGTTGATGACACCGCAATCGAAGACGTAGAGCCGCGGTGTCTTCGGCGGCGCCGGTAGTGAGGCAGTCCGCTGCGCATCGACGGTCACCTGAAGACCGAGAACAAGGGCCGGAAGCAGCATTCGCGCGAACGTTTTCATGACGGCCACCCTCGCTGAAGAGGAGCGACCGGAGTCTACTCCTGTCGACGCAGAGCGTGCTATCGTCCTCGCCTCAAGCGTAGAAAGGTGAACCGATGCGTACTGCCATTCGATTGACCATCGCGGTCTTCGCGTTCGTGCTTGCGGCGACCACCGCGCGAGCAGAGGAAATCCGCGTGCTGTCCTCGGTCGGCATCAAGGCCGTCATTGAAGTGCTCGGACCGCAGTTCGAGCGGGCGACGAAGCACAAGGTGACGACGATGTTCGATCTGGCGGGCGTGCTAAAGACACGCATCGAAGGCGGCGAGCCCTTCGACGTCGCGATCCTGACGCCGGCGATGATCGACGAGCTGATCTCGAAGGGCAAGCTGGCGGCCGCGTCACGCACGGAGATCGCGCGCACAGGTCTCGGCCTGATGACCCGTGCGGGAGCGCCGAAGCCCGACCTCAGCACGAGCGAAGCGTTTCGCAAGACACTCCTCGGTGCCAAATCCATCACCTATGTGACCACCGGCGCGAGCGGCGTGGCGTTCCTCGCGACCGTCGAGAAGATGGGAATCGCCGATGCCATCAAGGCCAAGAGCAAACCGGCTGCGAACGGCGAGCAGGTGAACGCCAACATCCTCAACGGCACCGCGGAATTCGCCGTGCTCCCGGTCAGCGAGATCTTGCCGGTCAAAGGCGCACAGCTCGGCGGCGTGTTTCCGTCGGCCGTGCAGACCTACATCGTCATGGCAGCCGGCGTGAACACGAATGCCAAGAGCAGCGTCGCGCGGGAATTCGTCGCCTACCTGATGTCGGCGCCGAATTCAGCGGTGATTCGCGACAAGGGAATGGAGCGATAATCTCGCCACCATGAGGCAGGCGTCTTTTGTTTTTCTTGCGGTCATTGCTCTCATCACCTCATCGTCCGCGGCCGGCGACTACACCGTCGCCGCGAACTGGCTGAAGCTGCCCGAGGGCAAGGCACAGCTCGGCAATCAACATGGCGACGTTGCGGTCAGTTCCGCGGGTGACGTGTACGTCAGCGTGCAGGACCCGGCGGCCGGTCTACAGGTGTTCGCACCCGATGGCAAGTTCCTGCGTAACGTGAACGGCGCACCGAGCGACTTCCACGGCTTTGTGATTCATAAGGAGGCTGGCGGCGAGTTCATCTACGGCGCCACGCTGCGCGGTCAGACGATCGTCAAGATGACCCTCGAGGGCAACATCGTGATGACGATCGGATCGGCCTCGATTCCCGATCAGTACAAGGTGCGCAACGCCCGAAGCAATCAGTTGGCGCTGCTGCTGACCGGACTCGACGTCGCGCCGAACGGCGACATCTACGTCGCGGACGGCTACGCCAGCGACTACATTCACCGGTTCGACAAGACCGGCAAGTACCTCACGTCGTTCGGTGGCAAGAACCCGCCTTACAGCTTCAACACGCTGCACAAGCTGGCCATCGACACGCGCTTCACGCCGGCACGTCTCATCGCCTGCGATCGCGCCAACAACCGCGTCGTTCATCTGTCGCTCGACGGGCAATTCCTTGGTGTCGTCGCGAAAGACCTGCTGTTGCCGGCGGCGATCGTCATCGACGGCGACAACGCGATCGTCGGTGAGCTGAGCGGTCGCGTGACGGTGCTCGACAAGGCCGGCGCCGTGGTCACGCGTATCGGCGCGAACACCGAGCAGGGCGTCGGCACCAACAAGCTGCCACCGGCGCAGTGGCGCGAAGGATTCGTCCTCTCACCGCATGGCGTTGCGCTCAATGCGCATGGCGATCTGTTCGTCTCGGAATTCAATGCATTCGGCCGCGTTCACCGCTTCAATCATCCGTAGTCCCTAGAGGCGGGTCTTGAGACTCGCCCTGGAGATCGATCCATGACGATCAAAACCTCCGCATTCATCGCCGTCATCGGCTCCGCGCTGCTGGCCTCGAACGCCGGCGCGGCCACCTGTGAATCGCTCAAGTCGGTCGCAATTCCAAACGTCACGATTGTCAGCGCCGAGTCAGTCGCCGCGGGCCCGTTCGTGCAGCCAGGTCGGGGCGGCGCCACCGCACCAGCGCCTGCTGCGCAAGGAGCCGGACGAGGCGCAGCGGCGCAGCCGATCCCGGCG
>Ga0065712_10000342_pt1 | contig 23229 bp, 22 predicted proteins | sample MisRhiReplicate1_FD_59099 | JGI IMG/M metagenome (GOLD analysis project Ga0065712, IMG submission 59099) | Miscanthus rhizosphere microbial communities from Kellogg Biological Station, MSU, sample Rhizosphere Soil Replicate 1: eDNA_1 v3... | ecosystem: Host-associated > Plants > Roots >...
AAGGGACTCGCGCGGGGCTGAAGCCCCGCCGCCACATGTGTCAGGCGCGGGCCAGGTACTCGCCCGTGTCGGTGCTGACGCGGATCTTGTCGCCGGTGTTGACGAAGGGCGGCACCTGCACGACGAGGCCCGTCTCGAGCGTCGCCGGCTTGAGCTGCGCGCTCGCGGTGGCGCCCTTGATCGCCGGTGTTGTCTCCTCCACGACCAGATCCACCGTCTGCGGAAGTTCGATGCCGACCGGCTCGGTGCCGTAGAACTCCACCTGGATCACCATCTCGGCGAGCAGGTAGTTCACGGAATCACCCAGAGCCTCGCTCGAGATGTGGGTCTGCTCGAACGTGTCGGTGTCCATGAAGTAGTAGTCGGTGCCGTCGTTGTACATGTACTGCATCGCACGCTCGTCGAGCGTCGCCCGCTCCACGAGATCTTCCGATCGCAGCTTGTTGTCGGCCAGGGTGCCGCTGCGGATGTTGCGCGCCTTCACGCGCACGAAGCCGCGGAGGTTGCCGGGCGTGACGTGTTGTACATCGAGCGCCCGGAACAGGTCGTTGTCCAGCTTGAACAACATGCCCTTGCGCAGCTTGGTCGCCTGAATCGTGGCCATGGGTTGCGGTGTCCAGCGAGTGTAGAACCTTGCGAGGGTACCACAGATCCCGCGAATTCCTCAAACATGCTACGATTTTCCCGATGGCTTTCACGCGCTGGGATCCGCTGCGCGACCTGCTCGCGCTCCAGGAGCGCATGGAGCGGCTCTCGGGCGTCGAAGCGGCCGGATGGACGCCGCCGGTCGATCTCTACGAGACATCGGACGCCTTCATTGTCTCGGCCGAGTTGCCGGGCCTCTCGCGCGAGGACATCGACATCCGGTTTCACGATGGACAACTCACGCTGCAGGGCACGCGGCGCAAGCCCGACGTCCCGTGCGAGCGGTACCACCGCGTGGAGCGCGGCCATGGCTCGTTCCATCGCCGCTTCTCGCTGCCCAGTTCCGTGCGTGCCGACGACATCACCGCGGAGTTCCGCGACGGCGTCCTCACGGTGACCGTACCCAAGACGGCCGGCAGCGTGCCGCGCCGCATCGACGTCAGTTGACGTGGCCCGACGCCTCGCCTTCATCAGCCTCCTGGTCTTCGCCGGCTTCGCCGCAGGCCTCGTGCTCACGGGGCGCATGCGGTCGGCCGATCAGGCCACGGCTGCGTCCGCCACGGGCTCCGCGCAGCCGGCGTCCGCGACGCCTGCGTCACGCCCGCTTCCGAGCGGTCCTGACTTCACGGAGGTCGCCGCGCGGACGGTGGATGCGGTGACCAACATCTCGTCGCTGCAGCCGCTGCGGCGGCCGAACAGCCCGTTCAGCAACGACCCGTTCTATCAGTATTTCTTCGGCGACATGGACGTCTTCGGCGGACAGAGCCAGCGTGACCTGTCGCTCGGCTCGGGCGTTGTCGTCTCGCCCGATGGCTACGTGCTCACGAACGTGCACGTGCTGGGCGCGCTCACGCGCGGCACCGAGGTTCGCGTGGCGCTGTCCGACAAGCGGGACCTGCGGGCGCAGGTGGTTGGCGCCGACCAGTTCACTGACATCGCGCTGCTCAAGATCAACGCGCGCGGGCTGCCGACCATTCCGTGGGGCGACTCGAGCAAGCTGAAGGTCGCCGAGTGGGTGCTCGCGATCGGGAACCCGTTCCAGTTGAGCCAGACCGTCACACTGGGCATCGTCTCGGCGCTGCGGCGGTCGAACATCGGCGCCGCCGGCTACGAAGACTTCATCCAGACCGACGCGGCCATCAACCCCGGTAACTCTGGCGGGGCGCTCATCAACAGCCGCGGCGAGCTGGTTGGCATCAACACGGCCATCTACTCGCAGAGCGGCGGCTACCAGGGCATCGGCTTCGCGGTGCCGAGCAATCTCGCGCGCAAGGTGATGGACGACCTGGTGCGGTACGGGGAAGTGCGGCGCGGATACCTCGGCTACTTCGAGACGATTCCGCTCACGGCGGATATCGCCTCCGAACTTGGCGTCTCGCGGACCCGCGGCATCGTCGTCAACCGGATGGATCGCACCAGCGCGGCGTATGGCGCCGGCATGCGCCCCGGCGACGTGATCCTGACCTTCGAGTCCGCCACGATTGAGGATGGCGGGCAACTCCAGCGGTTGATCGCCGACGCGAGGGTCGGGACGACCGTGCGGATGCGTGTCGAGCGCGGCGCCCGTCAGGTCGACCTGCTGGTCCCGGTGACCCAGGCCGTACCGCGCCGCGCCGTCAACTACTGACGTTCCGCCGCCCGCGGGGCGTGCCCCACAATCATGTCCAGCCCGGTCGCCTTCTCGCTCTTCGACGGCCAGCCCGAGTGGTCGGAAATGGCGCTCGTCGTGGCCGTGACGTTCCTGCTGGCCTCGATCGTCTCGAGCTTCACGGCACGGCTCGTGCGGGTGCTCCTGACGAAGATCTACGGCAAGGCGGCGGAAGGGGCGCCCGCACTGGTCAGCCGGCCGGTGCTGGTCACGCGGCTGGTCACCTTCCTGCTCGTGTTCGCCGTCACCACGATCCCGACTCTCGACGGGATTGGCGAGCACTTCGACGTCGGCCTCGACAGCCAGACTGCCTTTCGCTGGGCGCTGGCGTCCGGGTTCCGCATCATCATCATCGTCACGCTCGCGTGGCTGGTCATCCGCATGGTGACCACTTCGTCGGCGCGCCTCGAGCGCGAGCTGGCGCGCAGCACGTCGGGCATGGACGACCGCCTGAAGCGGGCGCAGACACTGGGCGGCCTGATTCAGAACGTGACGACCGCGCTGGTCTGCGGCGTGGCGCTGATGATGATCCTGCGCGAGCTGAACGTGGACATCGTGCCGATGCTGACCGGCGCGGGGATCGCCGGCGTGGCGCTGGGCTTCGGGGCCCAGTGGCTCGTGCGTGATCTGATTTCGGGATTCTTTCTGATCCTGGAAGATCAGGTGCGCGTGGGCGACAGCGTCGTCATAAACGGGCAGGGCGGCTCGGTCGAGGCGATCAACCTCAGGACTGTCGTCCTGCGCGACGTCGAAGGCGCGGTGCACATCTTCCCGGCAGGCGGCATCAACATGCTCGCCAACAAGACGCGCGACTTCGCGTTCGCGCTCGTCGATCTGGCGGTCGACTTCCAGACCGACAGCGATCGAGTCGTTCAGGTCCTGCGTGATACCGCCGCGAAGCTGCAGCAGGATCCGGCCTTCACCGACGGCATCCTCGAGCCGCTCGAAGTGCTCGGCATCGAAGGGTTCCGCGACGGCCAGGTCATGATCCGGTCCCGCCTGAAGACTCTCCCCCAACGGCAGGCAGAAATCGGCCGCGAGCTTCGCCGGCGCGTTCGGTACGCGCTCGAAGAGGCAGGCGTCGATTTGCCGCCGGCCGGCCTGCATTCCCTCCTGACCCGCAAGAATTAGGGGCCGGGATATCCCGCCCCCCCGCGTCTTGTATACCCCCATAGGGTATAATGATCGCGAGTACTTACCATGGCGGCGACTGAACAGGTAACGCTGAACGTGGACGGCATGACCTGCGCGGGCTGCCAGGCCCACGTGCAGGAAGCGCTGTCGGGCAAGGCCGGCGTCACGCAGGCGTCCGTCAACCTGCTGATGAAACGTGCCGCCGTTACCTTCGACCCGTCCGTCATCTCGCCCGAGGCGCTCGTCGAGGCGGTCCGCGAAAGTGGGTACGAGGCGTCGCTCCCGGACTCCAGCGTCGATGCCATCGCGGAGCAGGAAGCACGGGACCGCGCCCAGGAGGCCGAGTACCGCTCCCTGCGCCTCAAGGCGATCGCGAGCGGCGCCGCCGCGCTGCTGACGATGCTGCTCTCGATGCCGCTCATGGCCGCAGCCTCGCATCACGGCGGCGCGACCGTCGATCCGTTCATGCGCTGGGCGATGACAAGGCTCACGCCGCCGCTCCGCATCGCGATGCCGTTTCTCTACAGCCTCGACCCGGCAGTGCTGAGCTGGGCCCTGCTCGTCATTTCCCTCGCGGTGATGGGTTGGGCCGGGCGCCACTTCTACGTGCGCGCCTGGGCGAGCGTGAAGCGCCTGGCCGCAGACATGAACACGCTGGTCGCGGTCAGCACGATCGCCGCGCTGCTGTACTCGCTCGTCGCCACTATCGCGCCGGAAGCGTTCCTCGCGCGCGGCGTCGCGCCGGACGTCTACTACGAAGCGGTCGTGTTCATCATCGCGTTCGTCCTGGCCGGCAATGCACTCGAGGCTCGCGCCAAGCGCCAGACAACGGCGGCGCTGAAACGCCTGGCAGACCTGCAGCCGAAGGTCGTGCGCGTCATGCGCATCGACCAGGAGATCGATCTGCCGCTCTCCGACGTGCGGCGCAACGACGTCGTGCTGGTGCGGCCGGGCGAGCGGCTGCCGGTGGACGGGGTGGTCGTGCAGGGCTCGAGCGCGATCGACGAGTCCATGCTGACCGGCGAGCCCATGCCCGTCGAAAAGCGTCCGGGCGATCGCGTCGTGGGCGGGACGGTCAATCGAACGGGCGCGCTCTATTACCGGGCGACAACGCTGGGCGCCGACAGCGTGCTTGCGCAGATCGTGCGCCTGATCCGGGACGCGCAGAGCACCCGGGCGCCGATTCAGGCGCTGGCCGATCGCATCAGCGCCATCTTCGTCCCGTCGGTCATCGGCCTGTCGGCGCTGACGTTCTTCGTCTGGTACGTGGCTGCTGAACAGGCGCCGCTCGTGCGGGCCTTTGCGGCAGCGGTGGCCGTGCTGATCATCGCGTGCCCGTGCGCCATGGGACTGGCCGTGCCGACGGCGGTGATGGTGGCCACCGGCCGGGGCGCCTCGCTCGGCCTGCTCATCAAGGGCGGCGACGCACTGGAGCGCGCCGGTCAGGTGACGACGGTGGTGCTCGACAAGACGGGCACCGTCACGGAAGGGCGGCCCGCGGTGACCGACGTAGTCGTCGTGCCCGGACTCATCGATGAGAAAGCGTTGCTCGCGTTCGCGGCGGCGGTCGAGCGGCTGTCCGAACACCCCATCGCGTCGGCCGTGAACGCGCGTGCGAACGCGGATGGCGCAACGCCGTCAACCGCGCGCGGCTTCGCGTCGCGTCCTGGCCTTGGCGCGACGGCGATCGTGGATCGCCGGCCTGTAGCGGTCGGCAATCTGGCGCTCATGCGGGAGCTGGGCGTGGACGCGTCGCCGATCGAGCAGGAGGCCGCTCGACTGGCAGCCGGCGCCAGGACGCTGGTCTACGTCGCCGTCGACGGAGTGATCGCCGGCGTGCTCGGTGTCTCGGATCCAGTCAAGGCGACATCGGCCTCCGCCATCGATCGCCTGAAGCGCCTGGGCCTGCAGGTCGCTCTCCTGACCGGCGACGCGCCTGCCACGGCCCAGGTGGTGGCGAGGCAAGTCGGCATCACCGACGTCGTAGCGGGGGTCCTGCCCGAAGGCAAGGTCGCCGAGATCGAGCGACGCCGTACGGGGCGGGCACGCGTGGCAATGGTAGGGGACGGCATCAACGACGCGCCGGCGCTGGCGAAGGCCGACGTCGGCCTCGCAGTCGGCACGGGCACCGACATCGCGATCGACGCGGCCGACATCACGCTGATGCGAGGCGACCTGGGCGGCATCGCCGACGCCATCGCGCTCTCGCGAAAGACGATGCAGACGATGAAGCAGAACCTGTTCTGGGCCTTCGCGTACAACGTCGTCGGGATTCCGATCGCCGCCGGCGCGCTCTACCCGGCATTCGGCCTCCTGCTGAGCCCGATTCTGGCGAGCGCAGCGATGGCGTTCAGCTCGGTGAGCGTGGTGTCGAACAGCCTGCGGCTGCGCACGGCGAGGCTCTCATGAGCACTCCAAAGCAGGCGGGATGCGGCTGCGCGGTGCGGGAGAGCAGCGGCCGCAGGGCCATTGCGGTCGATCCCGACGTCAAGGCGAAGAGCCTGAACCGGCTGCGGCGGATCGAGGGGCAGGTGCGCGGCCTGCAGCGCATGGTCGAGGGGGAGCGCTACTGCGCGGACATCCTGACGCAAGTGGCCTCCGTGCAGGAGGCCCTGCGCGCGGTCGGCAAGGAGCTGCTGCGCAATCACCTGCGGCATTGCGCGACCGAGGCCATCCGTCACGGCGGCGCGGAGGCGGACGCGATGTACGACGAGTTGCTCGCTCTCATCGACCGTCACGCGCCTCGCACGTAGGGCCGAACTTCAGTTCGGACCCATGGACCCATGGACCGATCTAACATTCTGGAATGGCCTGGCTGCTCCCCTACGTCCTGATCGGTCTGGGCGTCGGGTTCCTCGTGGCCAACGTCCGCGCGTTCTCGGACTTCCTGCGCTATCGTCGGCGCCGTAAGAACGCGGTACTCATCTGGCCCGGCCCGCCGCCGCCGTTCTACGGCCTCGTCCTGTTCCTCGGCGTCGCGCTGGGCGTGCTCATCTTCGTCAAAGTCGTGTTCCTGCACCGGGGGTTCCTCGGCGTCTTCGGCGAGGTGATGATGTTCATCTACTTCGGCTACGCGGTGCCGCTGTCGCGGAGGATCGGCCGGGGGTTCTACGCCGACGGCGTGTGGTCGGAGCAGGGGTTCATCCCGTACCACCAGATTCGTGGGATTGCCTGGCGGGAGGGTGAGCCCGTCACGCTGCTGCTGATTTCGCGGTTCCGGCAGCTGGCCCGGCCGTTGTTGGTGCCCTCCAGCTACTATGGAGCCGTGCGGCGGCTGCTTCACGATAAGATCGGAGCGCACGACATCATGTTCGCCGGCGACACGCTGAACCTGGGTGGACACGATGAACGACAAGACGTCTAAAGTGCGAAGTTGGAAGTGAGAAATGCCAAGTGACGGCTGCACGCCTGCACTCCTGCACTCTTCACTTGGCACTGCTGACTTCTAACTTCGCACTCTTCACTTCTAACTTGGCACTCCTGGGGGGATTTCATGGCAGCCCGGTCCACGTGGAAAGGATTCCTGAAAGTCAGCCTGGTGAACATCCCGATCCGCGTGTTCCCGGCGACCGAGTCGGCGGCGTCACTCTCCTTCAACCAGTTGCATGCCGAGTGCCAGACGCGCATCCAGCAAAAGCGGTGGTGCCCGCACTGCGAGCGTGAAGTGCCCCTGAGCGAGGTGGTCAAGGGCTACGAGTTCGCCAAGGGCCGCTACGTGGTGATGCAGGAAGACGACTTCGCCAAGGTCTCCACGCCCTCGACCCGCATCATCAACCTCGAGCAGTTCACCGACGAGACCGCGGTCGATCCGATGTACGTGGATCGCGCCTACTACCTCGCGCCGGATGGGCAGGTGGCCGGCGACGCCTACGCGGTGATGCGCGAAGGCATGCGCGGCAAGGTGGGCATCGGCAAGGTGGCGCTCTTCGGGCGCGAGTATCTTGTCGCTATCAAACCGCAGCAGCACGGCCTGGTGATGTACACGCTGCACCACGCCGCCGAGATCCGTACGATCGATCAGATCGAGGAGCTGAGCACCGTGCCGCGGACGGTGAAGCCGACGGAGCTGAAGCTCGCCAAGCAGGTCGTCGACATGTTCGACGGAGAGCTGAATCTCAAGGACTACAAGGACGAGTACAAGGAAGAACTGCGGAAGATCATCGACGCGCGCGTGGCGGGCGAGGAATACGTGGCCGCGGAAGTCGAGGAGCCGCCCACCAACGTCGTCGACCTGATGGCCGCGCTGCGCAAGAGCCTCGATGCCGCGAGCGCGTCGAAGAAGAAGCCGGCGAAGGCGGAATTGACGGAGAAGAAGGCGACAGCGAAGGCAGAGCCGAAACGCAAGCGGGCCTGATAGACGTGGGAGACGTCGGCAGGGCCAGTACTCGGCGCTCGGCCCTACGACTGTCCGATCGCCGCCATGATCCAGCCGGCGAGGCCGTGCCCAATCGCCGTCGGGTCGCCGATCCACGCCGGCGGCGTGAGCCACACGAACGCGAGAATCGCGATCACCCACAAGTCGTAGGCGACGGTCGCGCGTTCGTCGGTCCAGAAAAACGCACGCTTGAAGACGCCGCCCACGCCGTCATGCGACGGCATCGGCAGCTTGTTGAGCGCGAGATAGGTGTAGTAGATCCGGTCGGCGACGGTCACCACCGACAGCACCAGGATCACCCACAGCACGCCGGCCATCCGATCGGTGAAGGCGCCGATCATGAACAGCACGATCCGCTCGGGCCGCTCCATGAAGCCCACCTTGCACTTCTGCACGAGCGACTCGGCACGCGCGCGCGCGTAGCTGGTCATCGTGGCGAAGATGAGCGTGAGCGTGGTGATCAGGACGTAGTCGTGCCGGCCCAGCGTCGAGTACAGGTAGATGAGCCCGGTGAACAGGGCGAGATCCGAGAAGCGATCGAGCGTCGAGTCCCAGAAGGCGCCGAAGGCCGACTGTGTGCCCGTGATGTGCGCCACCTTGCCGTCGATGAAGTCGAAGATGTTGGCGACGATCATGATGACGCCGGCCAGCAGGAACCGGTTCTTCGCCAGCGCGATCCCGGCGAGCACGTTGATCAGCACGCCGATGAGCGTCAGGACGTTGGGATGGATGCCGAGTGCGACCGACGCGTTGATGATGGCCTTCAGCGGCAGCATGCAGGCCGCGCCAATCGCGCCGGTGACGGTGACGCGGTGAGCTGGCCGGGTCGGTATAATGAGAGGTTCCCTGACAGGCATCAAACGTTTCATGGTACCCGATGGCGATTCACGATCTCAAGGCCCAGATCGCCCGGCTGCCTGAACAGCCCGGCGTCTACCTGTATTTCAATCAGGCCGGCGAGACCATCTACGTCGGCAAGGCCCGCAGCCTCAGAGACCGCGTGCGCAGCTACCTGGGCGCCTTCGGGATGAACCCGAAGACCGACGCCCTGCTCGACGAGATCGCCAGGCTCGAGGTGATCGTGACCGACTCGGTCGTCGAGGCGCTCGCGCTCGAGAACAATCTGATCAAGACACGCAGCCCGCGCTACAACATCCTGCTGCGCGACGACAAGAATTACCCGTACCTCCAGCTCACGACGGGCGAGCCGTTCCCGCGCGTCCTCGTCGCGCGCCGCGTCGAGCGCGACGATCACTTCTACGCCGGCCCGTTCCTGCCCGCCCGCTTCGCGCGGCGAACGATGGCGCTGACGCACCGGCTGTTCGGGATCCGCTCATGCAACGAGGTGATCACCGGCAAACGCGGCCGGCCGTGCCTCGAGTACGACATCAAGCGCTGCATCGCGCCCTGCGTGGACACGATCTGCAGCGAAGAAGACTATCAGCGCGCGGTTGCGGACACGCGCCTGTTCCTCGAAGGGCGTACCGAGGAGCTGGCGGATCAACTGCGCGAGCGAATGGAAGAGGCGTCCGGCGCCGAACGCTTCGAGCAGGCCGCACAGTTGCGCGACGCGATGCGCACGGTGGAGACGCTGACGGATCGCCACCAGAAAATGGCGTCGCCCGATCTCGGCGCGCGCGACGTCTTCGGCCTCAGGATCGGTCCCGCGGGCACGGTGATACAGGTCTTCCAGGTTCGCGGCGGCCGCGTCGTCGATCGCATCGAGCTTTCCGGAGCGACCGGCCTCGGGGTGGTGTCGAGCGAGGGAGAGGTGCTGGCCACGGCGATCTCGCAGTTCTACGAAAACACCACGGCGCCACCGGAAGTGCACCTGCCGGGCGACGTGGACGAGCGTGAGGCGCTCGAGGCGTGGCTCGGCGATCGCGCCGGACGCCGCGTGCGGATCGTCGTGCCCAGGCGCGGCGAGAAGAAGGGGCTGCTCGAGCTCGCTGCGCGCAACGCGGCGCTCGCCTACGACGCACGCTTCAACGCCGAGACACTGAGCAACTACCAGGCGCTCGAGACGCTGCGCGACGTGCTGGCGCTCCCGGCGCTGCCGCGCCGGATCGATTGCTTCGACATCTCCACGATCCAGGGCAGCGAGACGGTCGCCTCGATGGTGGTGTGCGAAGACGGCAGGATGAAGAAGGCGGACTACAGGAAGTTCAAGATCAAGGACGAAGGACGAAGGACGGAGGAAGGACGAAGGACGGAGGAAGGACGCAGGACGGAAAGACGCAGGACGGAGGAAGGACGCAGGNCGGAGGACGAAGGGCGATTTCTCGACGACTTCGCGGCCATGAAGCAGGTGGTCCAGCGGCGGTATCGTCGTGTCCTCGAGGATGGCGGGCCCTTCCCGGACCTGGTCGTGATCGACGGAGGCAAGGGGCAGTTGGAGGCGGCCTACGAGGCGCTGGAATCGCTCGGGCTGGCGAACCTGGTGGCCATCGGCCTGGCAAAGAAAGAGGAGCTGATCTTCACGCGCGACCACGTCGAGCCCATCGGCCTGGCCGCCGACGATCCGGCGCTGCTCCTGCTGCAGCGGATCCGCGACGAGGCGCACCGGTTTGCCATCACCTTCCACCGCGCCTCGCGAGCGAAGCGCACGCTGACCTCCGAGCTGGATGCCGTGCCGGGGCTGGGCCCGCGCCGCCGCAGGCTGCTGCTCCAGAAGTTCGGCAGCCTCGCCGGCGTGCGCCGCGCCAGCCGCGAAGACCTCGAGGCGGTCGTGGGCGCCCGGGTGGCCGAAGCCGTGCTGCGTCACTTCAGCTCGTGACGCGACCTTCGAGCAGAACTAGAGTTCTGCTCCACAAGGGTTGCAGGAGGCCGCGCTCTCGGCGTACGCTGGTGTGCTTGGGCAGTGCTGAGTTCGTCCCGCCATTCATAGGCCGCTTCCAGTCGTGACAGCGATGAACCGTCGTCGTGTGGTGTCGGGCATGCGCCCGACCGGCAAGCTCCATCTCGGACATCTCGTCGGCGCGCTCAAGAACTGGGTAGCGCTGCAGGATACGTACGACTGCTACTATTTCGTCGCGGACTGGCACGCGCTGACGAGTCACTATGCCGACACGTCAGAAGTGGTCGCGAGCGCGCTCGACAATGTCGCCGACTGGATCGCCGCCGGCCTCGATCCGGAGCGGTCCGAGCTGTTCATCCAGTCGCTCATTCCCGAGCACGCCGAGCTCGGACTCCTGCTCGGCATGATCACGCCGATCCCGTGGCTCGAGCGCGTCCCGACGTACAAGGAGCAGATCGATCAGCTCTCCGAGCGGGACCTCTCGTCGATCGGCTTTCTCGGCTACCCGCTGCTGCAGACGGCCGACGTCATCATGTACAACGCGTCGTTCGTGCCCGTGGGCGACGACCAGGTGCCGCACCTCGAGCTGTCGCGCGAGATCGTGCGCCGCTTTCACAACTTCTACGGCGAGGTGTTCGTCGAGCCGCAGGCGCTCCTGACTCCCGTCCCGCGGCTGCCCGGCCTCGACAACCGGAAGATGAGCAAGAGCTACGCGAACACCATCGACCTCACCGACGATGCGGAGACGGTGAAGAAGAAGGTGCGTCAGATGTACACGGATCCGAAGCGGGTGCGGGCGGATATCCCCGGTACGGTCGAGGGCAACCCGGTGTTCATCTACCACGACGTCTTCAATGCGAACACCGCCGAGGTGGACGACCTCAAAGCGCGGTATCGTGAGGGCAAGGTCGGCGACGTCGAGGTGAAGACCAAGCTAACGGCCGCGATCAACGCGGTGCTCGAGCCGATGCGCGCGCGGCGCGCCGATCTCGACGCCAGGCCGGACTACGTGAAGGACGTGCTGTTCGAAGGATCGCGCAAGGCCCGCGTCGAGGCCGCCGAAACGATGGCGCGCGTGCGCGACGCGATGAAGCTGCAGTACCGCTGACAGGACGAGTGAAGGCCATGGCGCAGGACGCACCGGATTTCGAGTCGGCCCTCGAGGCGTACCCGATCCGGCTTCAGCATTTCGAGGGGCCCCTCGATCTGCTGATTCACCTCATCAAGAAGAACGAGGTGAACATCTACGACATCCCGATCGCGCTCATCACCCACCAGTACCTCGAGTACCTGTCGCTGATGCAGGAGCTGAACCTCGACCTGGCGGGGGAGTTCCTGGTGATGGCCGCGACGCTCATCCACATCAAGTCGCGGATGCTCATCCCGCGCCCGACGCCCGAGGTGGACGGCGAACTGGACGAAGAGGACCCGCGCGAGGCGCTGGTCCGCCGGCTGCTCGAGCACCAGAAGTTCAAGGCCGCCGCCGAGCTGCTGCACGAGCGCGAGACGCTCCGGAGCGCGCAGCATCGCCGCCCCGACGCCGCGGTGGCCGAGGCCGCGGGCGAGGAACAGGAACCGGAGCTCGAAGTCGATCTCTTCAGCCTGCTCGCGGCCTTCCGCGGGGTGCTCGAGCGCGCGAAGTCGCGCCCGCGCGTGGTGCTGCCGCCCGAGCAGATGTCGATCGAGCAGCGGATCGAGCAGTTGCTCGAGCGCCTGTCCGAGACGGAAGCCGTCGGTTTCGAAGAGCTGTTCGCCGACGCCAACACGCGCGCCGCGCTGATCGTCACGTTCCTCGCGCTGCTCGAGATGATCCGGCTGAAGCTGATCCGCGCGTTCCAGTCGGGCAGCTTCGGGCCCATCCGCGTCTACAAGCGGTCGCGCCCGGCGGACGCGCCGCACCCTATTCGCGATCCCGAGCAGGTGTTCGCCGAACACCACCAGGCCAAGGACGAAGGACGAAGGACGAAGGACGAGGGACGAAGGACGAAGGACGAAGGAACGGACTGATGAGCGACACGCACGACCCGAAGAATCCCGACGCGAACGCGGTCTCGGTGGACACGCTGATCGCGACGGCGCCTGCGAATGCCGCTGCCGATGAAGCCGACGCGACAGGCCTCGTCGGCATCGTCGAGGCGCTGATCTTCGCGTCGCCGGAGCCGATCACGCCGAAGCAGCTCTTCAAGGTGCTCGATTCGGAGCCGAAGGAGGAAGTGCTGGCGGCGGTGGAGGAGCTGAAGCGGCGCTACGCGCGATCCGGTGGGCTGCAGCTCGTCGAGGTCGCGGCTGGCTACCAGATAGTGACGCGGCCGGAGCTGCACGAGTGGGTGCGGCGGCTGTTCCACGAGCGCACGTCGCAGAAGCTGTCGGTCGCAGCGCTCGAGACGCTCGCGGTCATCGCATACAAGCAGCCCGTGACCGCGATCGAGATCGCCGAGATCCGCGGTGTGAACACGGCCGGCGTGATCGGCACGCTGCTCGAACGGAGCCTGGTGAAGATCAGCGGCCGCAAGCAGGTGGTGGGCCGGCCGTTCCTCTACTCGACCACGCGGGAGTTCCTCGACCGCTTCGGCCTTCGCGATCTGACCGATCTGCCCAGGGTGGAAGACATGGCCGACGCGCTCGGCTTCGAGCCGCCGGCCGGTCTTGCGCAGCAGGCGGATCTCGCCGAAGAGCAGGCCACGCCCGAAGATCAGCAGGTGCTGTTCGGAGAAGGCGCGGAGGGGGACGAGGGCGAGGGGGGCTAGCGGGGCGAGCAGGGCCGGGCCCATGGACCTATGGACCCATGGACCCATGGACCTCTGACCCTACGTGCCGACGGCTTTGCGCAGCGCGCGCACTTCGTCGGCTGTCAGGTCCCGCGACTGACCGGGCTTCAGCCCTCCATCCGTGATCGGCCCTATCCGGATGCGCGTCAGTTGCTCCACGGGATGACCCACCGCTTCGCACATCCGCCGTACCTGCCGGTTCCGTCCTTCACGTAGTGTGATCAGCAGCACGGCCGACTTCGCGCTCGTGTCGCGATCGCCGTGGACGAGGCGCACCTCGGCCGGCGCCGTGCGGCGGCCGTCGAGCACGATGCCGCGCGCCAGTCGGTCGAGCGCGCGCTGACCCGGCACGCCGGCGACGCGCACCTTGTAGACGCGCTCCACCTGGTGGCGTGGGTGTGTGAGCGCCGCCGCCAGATCCCCGTCGTTGGTCATCAGCAGCAGCCCCTCGGAGTCGAAGTCGAGGCGACCGACTGGGTAGACGTAGTCGCGCACGTTCCCGATCAGTTCGAGTACCGTTCGGCGCTTCTGCGGATCGCTGAGCGTCGTCACGTACCCCTTCGGCTTGTTGACGAGAAGATAGCGATGCCGCGCGACCGCTTTCACCCGGCGGCCGTCGACGCGGACCTCGTCGTGCGCGAGGTCGGCCTTGGTGCCGAGCTCCGTGACGGTCTGGCCATTGAGGCTGACCCGGCCCTGGCGGATCAGCTCCTCGGCGGCACGACGGGAGGCGATGCCCGCGGCCGAGAGCAGCTTCTGCAATCGCTCCACGGCGTAATCCTCGCCTGACGAGGTGGCGGCGTCAACGAATGCTATCATCGCCTTCTGTGTCGCACGGTCTGGTCGTTGCCGCGATTCTGGCTCTCGGTACCGGCGTTCTCGCAAGCCCGATTCCCGCAGCGGCGCAAGACACGCGCGAAGAGGTGATCGCGGCCGCGCAGGCCGAGAAGGAAAAGACCCCGCCGCCCGCGACGGAGAGCAAGGCTGAGCACATCTCGGAGCTCGTCGGCGGCGTGCTCACGCCCAAGTCTCACTCGTTCTTCCCGTACTTCGACAGCGTGTACTCCGGCGGCGGGTTCACGCTGGGCGCCGGCTACGGCTGGCTCTACGGCGATCACTCCAATGCGGCCATCCGCGGCCTCTACACGATCAAGAACTACAAGCTGATCGAAGCGGTCACGACCTCCTCGCAACATCTCGACGGCAAGCTGACCATCGGCGCGCTCGTCGGTTGGCGGGACGCGCCTCAAGCCGCCTTCTACGGCCTCGGCATGGACACCGTGCTGAACGATCGGGCGAACTTCGACCTGAGTGAGGGCTATGGCGACGTGACCGCCGCGCTCCGGCCAACCGACTGGACGCTGCTGGCTGGCAGCGTGGGCGTTGAAGGCTACACGATCAAATCGGGAAAGGGCGAAGCGCCGTCGATCGAGGAGGCCTACACGCCCGCGACCGCGCCGGGCCTGGGCACGAACCCGACCTACATCCACTCGCAGGCGACCGCCGCCATCGACTGGCGCACGTCGCCGGGCTACTCGCGCAAGGGCGGTTACTACGGCGTGACGCTGCACGACTACAGCAACACGAACGGCGCGTACGATTTCAACCGTCTCGATGCGACGCTGATTCAGCACGTGCCCGTGCTGCGCGAGACGTGGGTGCTGTCGTTCCGCGGCGACATGAAGACGACACTCGGCGACGATCTGGTGCCGTACTTCCTCCTGCCGTCGCTCGGCAGCGGCAGCACGCTGCGGGCGTATCACAGCTGGCGCTTCCGCGACCGCCACTCGCTCGTGATGTCCGGCGAGTTCCGCTGGATTCCCAGCCGGCTGGGGATGGACATGGCGATTTTCTACGACGCCGGCAAGGTGGCGGGCCGCCGCGAAGATCTCAATTTCGTCGGGCTCGAGCACGACTGGGGCGTCGGCATGCGTCTGCACGGGCCGGCCCAGACGCCGCTCCGCATCGAGGTGAGCCGGGGCTCGGAAGGCTGGCACCTCACGTTTTCCGGAGCGGCGGCCTTCTGATGATTCGAGCGAATTCCCGCCGCCGGTTCGCCGCGCTCGTCGTCGTGCTTGCGATGGCGGCGTTCCCCACGTTCGCCATCCGCGGCGCCGGTCCGAAGTTCTACCGCGACGATCCGCTGCCGCGCGAGCCCGAGACGGTCAACGCGTCGAAGGTCGCGCCGCAGGACGTCGATCTGATCCCGGATCTGCTGCTGCACATGTTCACGAAGCGGGGCGACCCTGCACCGAATGTGCGCGCGAAGGATATCAACACGATCGACGAGGTTCCGGATTCGAGCTGGTTCACCAATCGGATTTACGCGCACGACATGACCGTCGAGGAAGTCGTGGACGGCCAGATCGTCGATGCGCCGCCGGCGCCGGGCCGCTGGACGTTCATCCGTCCGAAGTCCGCCGGCTTCTCACCGGGGTTCACCGCAAAGGACAGCCACGGCGTCATCTGGTTTCTCACGTTCGATCCGAATGGCTACCCGCAGGCATCCAGCGCAGCCGTTGCGGTCGCGACGCGGCTCTTCTGGGCGCTGGGCTACAACCAGGTTGAATCGTTCATCACCCGCATCGATCCGAAGCAAGTGGATATCGCTCCGGAGGCCACGATCTCGCCGCGTCCCGGCAAGCGCCGCGCGTACCGCCGTGACGATCTCGAGGCGGTGCTCCGGCTGGCCGCGCGCGATGCGGACGGCACCTACCGTGCCGTTGCCGGCCGGCTGGTGCCAGGCAAGGTCGTGGGCCCGTTCAAGTACTACGGCAGCAGGCGCGACGATCCCAACGACCTTGTGCCGCACGAGCACAGGCGCTCGCTGCGAGCGCTCAAGGTGTTTGGCGCCTGGACGAACCTGGTCGACATGAAAGCCGGCAACACGCTCGACACGGTCGTCGAGGAGAACGGCCGCAGCATCGTCAGGCACTACCTGCAGGACGTCGGCTCGACGTTCGGCACCGGCGCCAACGGGCCGCGCGACTGGGACGAAGGCTACGAGTACCTGTGGGAGCCGGATTCGATGCTGAAGCGGCTCTGGTCCTTCGGCTTCGCCCTCAGCCCGTGGCAGACCGTTCCCTATCAGGAACTGCCGGAGGTCGGCCGCTTCGAGGGCGACGAATTCAACCCGGAGGCCTGGGTCCCGCGAGTGCCGACGCCGGCGCTGGTGCGCGCCAGGGCTGACGACACGTTCTGGGCCGCACTGCGTGTAACGGCTTTCAGCGACGAGAAGATCCGCGCGGCCGCGCACGCCGGCGCCTTCAGCGATCCGGCCGCCGAGAAGCTCCTCGGTGACGTGCTGATCAAGCGGCGCGACGCCATCGGGCGCGCCTATCTCGCGAAGGTGACGCCGCTCACGCAGTTTGCCTTCGACGGCGCCGCACTGACTTTCCGCAACGTCGCGACTGATGTGGTGAAGCTGCCGCCACCCGACGGCGGCTACTCGGCCGAGTGGTTCGCGTTCGACAATGCGACGGGGGAGTCGCGTTCGCTGGGCAAGTCGGACTCCACGTCGCTCACGGTTCAGGCACCATCCGGCGTCACGGTGGGCGAGGGCGGCTATCTGAAGGTGGCCGTCGCCGCACGCGACAGCCACCATCACGACTGGGTCCCTGTAGATGTCTATTTCCGTCGAACCGGCGGAAGCTGGACGCTAGTGGGCCTCGAGCGCCTCCCGTAACGCAAGTAGCGCCACACTTGTGGAGCAGGACTTCAGTCCTGCTCGTTCACTACTTCGCGGGCTCCACCGCCGCCAGCAGCGCCTGGGTGTACGTGATCACGATCCGATCGCCGGGCGCGACACCCTCGAGATTCTTCTTGTCCTCGATCTTCCGCGTGATGACGTCGCCGTTCTGCGTCTTTACCGTGATCGACGGCAGGTTTGGATCGACCGAGACGACGGTGACCGTCATCGTGATCTGCTGAGCGAGCGTACCGCCGGGCGTCTGCCCGGCGCCGCGGCTCAGGGCCACTTCTCCTTTGTCCGCGGCGGAAGCCCCTTCCTTCTTCAACTGGAAGACCATCGACTCGTAATAGCGGAACGTGACCTTGTCACCCACCTTCAGCTCGTCGAAGCGCGCGATGGCTGGCCCCGCCTGCACGGTATCCGTCGTGCCCTGCTCGTCCTTGAACGTGATCAGGCGCTGCGAGCGTTCGATGGCTTCGATGGTGACGGTCTTGGTGACGGTCTCGGTCTTCACGATGGGCTTCTGCGCGAAGGCGGCAGGCGCCGCCGCGAGCATCAGCCCGGCAATCGCAATCGAAACGAGTGACCTCATGTGTGCTCCCATATTCACGAACGGACGACGTGGCTCCCACAACCTCTCGAACCGGCTCAACCGTTTCAAGGCCCGCGCGGAGCGCCGGGACTGCGTAGAATAGCGCGTCCGACCGTGAGTTCAACCTCCGAGATGTCGCGCGTATGGCGCGACCGCCTTCCGGCGGCCCTGGCCGTCGCCCTCTTGTACTACGCCGGCGCCCACATCGGCGCCCTGCTGAAGATTCCGCCGGCGACCCCGTCGGCCATCTGGCCGCCGAACGCGATCCTCCTCGCGGCGCTGCTGATGCACTCGCCGCGCGACTGGTGGTGGCTCCTGCTGGCGGCGCTGCCCAGCCACCTCGCCGTGGAGCTGCGCTTCGGGTGGCCGACGTCGCTGGTGCTCGCGCTCTTCATCACGAACTGCTCGGAGGCGCTCATCGGCGCGGCGGCGGTGCGGGCGCTCAGCGACGCGCCGGATCGCTTCGACTCGCTGCCGCGAATGTCGGCCTTCATCGTCGGCGGTGCGATGCTGGCGCCGATCGTCTCGTCCTTCGCGGACGCCGGTGTCGTCGCCGTTCTGCGCGGCGATGCCTTCTGGGCCGTCTGGCGCGCGCGCACGTTCTCGAACATCCTCGCGGACCTCATCATCGTGCCTGCCGTCGTCGCCCTGGTCAGGGACCTGGCCCGCTGGACGGCCACCGCGCGGCCGCGCGTGCAGATCGAAGCGGCGCTCCTGGCGGTTTTCACGATCGCGATTGCCGTCGGGGTGTTCGAGGCGCCGATCGGCGACTCGCTCATTCCCGGGTCGCCGCGGACGCCGGTGGCGTTCCTGCTGCCGTGCTTCCTGTGGGCCGCCGTGCGCTTCGGTCCTAGCGGCGTCAGCTTCGCGCTGGTGTCGACGGCGCTCGTCGCGAGCTGGGCCGGGACGCACGGCCGCGGTCCATTCAACGGGCTGCCGGCGGCCGATGCGGTGCTGGCCCTGCAACTGTTTCTCAGCGTGATGGCGGTGCCCCTGCTGTGCCTCGGCGCGTTGATTCAGGAGCGATGGCGCACGGAAGCGGAGCTGGCCGATCGGCTGGCGTTCGAGCAACTGCTCTCGCGCATGTCCGGCGCGTTCGTCCTGGCGCCGGGCCGTGGAGTGGACGACGCGGCGGCGATCTGGCTCGGCAAGCTCGCCGTCTACCTGCAGGTCGATTGCGCGTGGCTGCTCGTGCGGTCCTCTGATGCGCCGTCGATGTCGATGGGTTCGAGCTGGGTGGCGCCGCGCGTGCCGGTGGTCAGCTCGGTCGATCCGATGCGGGACCTGGGCTGGCTCGTTGCGCCGACGCTCGATGCCGCGCCCGTCGCGGTGGAAGACGTGGGCACGCTCGCCACCGATGAACGCGCGTCGATGCGCCGGCTGTCGGTGCGCGCCGTTCTGGCGATGCCGATTGGCGCCGGCGGACGGGTCCTTGGCGCGCTCGTGCTGGCGTCGATCGATGGTCCGCGGCCGTGGCCCGAACTGCTCCGCGCCCGCTTGCGCCTGGTGAGCGAGGTGTTCGCCGGCGCTTTGGCGCGCCAGGCCGCCGACGCGGCGCTGCATGCCGGCGAAGCCATGAAGTCGGCCATCCTCGCGTCGCTCTCGACGGGCGTCGCCGTTCTCGACCGAACTGGCCGCATCATCGCGGTGAACGAACGCTGGACCACGCTGGCGCACGACCAGCACGAGATCGTCACGGGCGACGTCAGCGTCGGCGCGAACTATCTCGAGCTGTGCCTCATGGCGTCGATGCAGGGGGCCCCGCACGCGGGCGCGGCGAGGGCCGGCATCGAGGCCGTCCTCGGACGATCGCGGTCGATGTTCACGATCGAGTACGAAACCGACGGGCCTGCCGGCGAACGGTGGGCCGTGCTGTCGGCGGTACCGCTCTCGGGCGCCGACGGCGGCGCCGTCGTCACGCACACGGACATCACGGAGCGGCGGCGCGCCGAGCTCGAGGCCCAGCGCAGCCGCCAGGAGCTCGCGCACTTCAGCCGCGTATCGACGATGGGCGAGCTCACGGCGTCGCTGGCCCACCAGCTCAACCAGCCGCTGGCCGGGATCCTCAGCAACGCGCAGGCGGCCAGGCGCCTGCTGGACAGCAGCCAGCCGGACGTCGAGGAAATCCGCAGCATCCTCGACGACATCGTCGAGGACGATCGCCGCGCGGCCGATGTGATTCAGCAGCTCCGCGAGCTCATGCGCAAGGGCCGGACCGACCACGTGCTGCTGGACCTGAACACGGTGCTGCAGAGCGTTGTCCGCCTCGTGAGCAGTGACGCCATCATTCGCGGCGTCTCGGTCGAGGTTGATCTCACGCCGGAAATGGCGATCGTCCACGGCAATCGCGTCGAGCTGCAACAGGTGATCCTCAACCTGCTCCTGAACGCGCTGGAGGCGGTCGGTACCGGCTCGGACGAGCGCCGGGTGCTGCTGTGCACCCAGTTGACGCCGACGAGCGTCGAAGTCATGGTGGAAGACACGGGAGTCGGGATCGTGAACGGCGCCGACCATCGGATCTTCGAGCCGTTCTTCTCGACCAAGCCCGGCGGCATGGGGATGGGACTGTCGATCGCCCGCTCGATCGTCGAAGCGCACGAGGGACGCATCGCCGCGAAGCGGCGGACGCCGCGCGGAACCATCATGACGTTCGTGCTGCCCCTGGTGGGGGGCCGCGCCGTGTGACCTCCACGCGTCCGCTCATCGCCGTCGTCGACGACGACGTGTCGGTGCGGCGGGCGCTGGCCCGCCTGCTCCAGGCGGCTGGATATCACGCCGAGACCTTTGCGGACGCCGAAGCCTTCCTCGCGTACCCGGCGAGCCATCCGCCCGCGTGCCTCATCCTCGATGTGCGGATGCCCGGCATGTCGGGTCGCGAACTTTACGACCACCTGAGAGCCGAGCGTCGCGCGATCCCGACGATCTTCATCACCGGCCATGGCGACTCGAGGATGGCCGCGCGTGCCGTCGAGGCCGGCGCCGCCGGGTTTCTGCTGAAGCCGTTCGAGGACGAGCAACTGCTCGAAGCGGTGGAAGAGGCGGTCGCACATGGGCCATAGGTCCATGAGTCATCGCGCGCGACTGTCGAGCGACCCGATGAGCCCGCTTAGAGGGGCTGCGACCCTGCGAACCTCCATCAGGTCGTCCGCCGACCCTTCGGAGATGTACTCCAGCCGCGTCGCCACGTGAATGAAGTCACCGACCCGACGGCCCATGGACCTACCGATCCAGCAACCGCCCCCAGAAGCCCACCAGCTTCCACGTTTCGCTGGCCGCCGCGGCCTTGTCCACTTCTGCATGCGTGATGAGGCCGCTCAGCAGCGGGTGGACCTCGATGTGCTCGTCCTCGAGATGCTTCGCGAGCAGCAGCGTCTCGACGGCGGGGATGACGGTGTCCTCGGTCCCGTGCAGCAGGTACACCGGCGCAGATGGCGGCGGCGACTTCTCGGGTGACATCGAAGGGGGATAGACCTCGATGGCGTCGAGCACCGGAAGCAGGCGCGCGCCCAGCCCACCGGTGTCGCGATTGGTCACCATCTGCATCAGCGTGTGCGAGGGCTCGGGCAGGCTCGCCCCGATGCGCTTGGAGTCTTCGTAGACGGACTTCGCGCGCGTCATGTCCACCAGCGTCAACTGCGACGCCGTGAGATAGGTCTCGATGCCGTTCCTCAAGCCGTCCACTTGTTCGGCGGGCACCATTCGATCGGCGAGCGACAGCAGGATGACCGCGACGCCGTAGTCGTGCGGTGCACGAAAGTGTTGAGGCGCCGTGGCAGGTTCGCCGGGATGTCGCGGTTCGAGGCCCGAGCAAAGGTACCGCAGCACACGCTGCATATCGCCGTGCCCCCCGAACGAGAAGACGTACGCCACGTGATCGCGAAGCGCCGGACGTCCCGCGGCGACCACGGACAAGCCGCCCGCGAAGCTGATGCCCATCAAGCCAGTCTTGCCGTCGGGCGACAGCGTTGGTTGGCTCGACAGCCACAACCCCGCGTCCTCGATCTCGTCCACCGCATCGAGGGAGAAGCGGTAGCGTGTCAGATCGGGGAGCGCGATCGTGAGCACCGCCACCCCGCTCGCTGCCAGATCGCCGGCGAGGCCCTTCAACCGGGGCTCGTCGATCCCCATGGCGTGGATGCCCGGCGTGAGGACCGTGGCGCGCCGGACCTTGCCCTCGGGCACATAGAGGCGCGACGCAATCGGGCCGTGACGCGTGGGAAGTTGCTCGGCCGCATTGGCATGCCACGCGTGGATCTGCATCCCGGCGACGTGACCGAGCCAGCCCTCGATATGCGCGGCGCGGACGACCAGCGACAGCCCCCGCGCGTAGGTAGGCCCCCAGACGATTCCGGCGAGAACGATCGTGAGGAGCAGCAGGAGCAGCGTGCGGCGCGCGAATCTCATCGAGAAGAGATCATAGGTCCATAAATCCATAAGTCCATGGACCCATCGACCTATGGACCTGAACGGACCCCTGTTAGACTGTCCGTTTGACGATGAGACCGATGGTGATCGCGATTGACGGGCCTTCGGGCGTCGGCAAGGGCACCGTGTCACGCGCGATCGCCAGGGCGCTGGGGTACCGCCACGTGGACACCGGCGCGATGTATCGCGCGATTGCGTGGCTGGCTCTGCACCGTGCGCTCGATCTCGACGACGAGGCCGCGGTCGGCGCGCTGGCCGAGGCCGCCCAGGTCGACATCAGCGACGGACGCGTGACCGTTGACGGCGTCGACGTCACGCAGGCGATTCGCACCCCCGACATCGATCGCGCGGTGACGTCCGTCGCGCGGCTGCCTGCCGTCAGGCGGATTCTGGTCGCGCGTCAGCGCGCCTTCGCCGAGGCCGGGGGCGTCGTGATGGAAGGCCGGGACATCGGCACCGTCGTGTTCCCGGATGCGGACGTGAAGGTCTACCTGGATGCGTCGCCCGAGGAACGGGCGCGGCGTCGCGCGGCGGATCCCGCGCATGGCGGCAGGCCGCAGGTGCTCAGCGACGTCGCGACTGCGCTGGCGACGCGCGATCGGATCGACTCGACCCGCGCCGCGTCGCCCCTGACGATCGCACCGGACGCCGAGGTCATCGACACCACTGGAGTGCCCGCCGCCGACGTTGTGGAGCGTGTGCTCGAGAGTGTCCGGCGCCGTCAGCGGTCCTCGTAGTCCTCCGACGAAGCCGGGTCCAGCTCCCAGCGGTGCTTGTCGCGCTCTTCGAGCTTGGCCGCGCCCTTCAGCTCCTCGTCGTCTTCGTATTCCAGGCCGAGCGACTTTCCAATCTGGTCGACGATGTCCTGGTCGGGCGTCGGGTTGTCGCCGCCGGGTGCCTCGTCGCCCGTGCTGTAGGCCGTCTCCCAGTTCGCGTCGAGATCCCCGCCGGTCAGCGCGGGGCCGGCTTCCGGGTGATCCGCCAGGTGATGTTGGATTCCAGCCTGCCCCGAGCGGGCGGCCGACGGGTGGACGGCAAGATCGAGAGAAGAGGGCGGCGTCGGAAAGGCCTCGGCCTCCGGCAAGCGCCTGCGCTCCCGGTGCAGGCCCGGCGGCGGAAATGCCGGCTTGGGCTTCGGCGCCTTCGACCGCGGC
>Ga0065712_10000220_pt1 | contig 23138 bp, 15 predicted proteins | sample MisRhiReplicate1_FD_59099 | JGI IMG/M metagenome (GOLD analysis project Ga0065712, IMG submission 59099) | Miscanthus rhizosphere microbial communities from Kellogg Biological Station, MSU, sample Rhizosphere Soil Replicate 1: eDNA_1 v3... | ecosystem: Host-associated > Plants > Roots >...
CGATAGAAGCGATCCTGGCCGCCGCCCTTCGTGAACATCTGCAGCTGATCGTCGGACTCGGCGAACGTGCGGCGCTTGAACGCGACGCCGATCTTGTGCGGCCCCGCGCTCGCGGAGAACTTGATGTTCTTCAAACGCGCGTTGACACGATCGAGCGCACCGTTCTGCACCTGATCGTAGAGCTTCATGTCTTCTTCGCCGCCGATCACGGTCTCGTAGATCAACCTGTTGTCGAGCGTGACCACCAGCGGATTTTCGTACTCCATCCCGTTGCCCCAGATGTGCGTCGCCATGTCGGCGATGTCGATGGAATACTCACCATCCGCGGGCAGATCGACGGTGGCGAGAATTCCTCCGCGCGTGCCAAGCGGAAGGCCGGGGACATGGGTCAACTGCGTGCCGGGCTCGGCGCGGAACGTCCATCCGCCGGGACGCGCATCGGCTTTGCCGAGCGCCTTCACCGCGACGGCGCGCGCCGCAATCACGTACTGCTCGATGAACGACGGCGACACCTGCAGGCCCGTCGCGATGTTGTCGAAGCCGTCGACGACGTCGTCGGCCGGGAGCACGGTCGTCGCATCGAAGTCCACCTCGAGGAGATCGCGCACCGCATTCGAATACTCTTTGCGATTGAGACGATGGAGGACGATCGTGTCAGGGATGTGCGCCTGACCAGCGGCCTTGTCAAGCGTCGTCTCGAGCCAGGCGACCAGGCCATCGGCCGTCGCGGCATCAGGCTGACGCGATCCGGGCGGCGGCATCACGCGTCCGCGCAGCTTGCGCACCGCTTTCTCGAACACATCGGCGTGCTGCGCGACACTCGCTGCGGTCATGCCCTCGAAGCTGACGCCGGCGGTCTTGGCGCGATCGTTGTGACACGCGACGCAGTACTGCGTCATCGTCGCGATCTGCTTCTGGGCATCACCAGACGCAGGAGCCGCAGACGGCGCCTGTTGCGCGGCCGTAAAGACCTGCGTCAGCGATGCGATGAACGAAATGCAAAATGCAAAATGCAAAATGAAAACACTGCGACGTCCGCTGCGTTTGGCGTTCGGGTTTTTGCATTTTGCCTTTTGCATGTTGAATTTCACCTACGCATCAGGTGACAAGTATGCCCAGAGGCTTTCGAACGCGCGCCGCACGAATTCATCGGGATTGCCCATTTGCGCATCGAATTCCTTGGTCGGTTTCGCGGCAACCGCTTCGCTCGGTCCTCGCCCCTTGTTCAACAACCCGGAGAGACGATCGTAAATCGTCGAGTACATCGAGGCGTGCGCTTTGAGCTCGGCGAGGCTCATCACCGGACCGCGACCGGGGACGATTCGCGTCTGGTCGTTGGCGAGCGTCATCAGGCGCGGCAGCGCGCCGGCGAGGCCTCCAATCCAACCACCGGTCTGCCAGTCCACAACCGGCCACCCGTGATTGCTGACCACGTCGCCAACGGCAAGCACGTTCTGCTTCGAGAAGTACACGTACATGTCGCCGTCGGTATGTGCCGCGTCGGGGATGTAGCCGTATGTGATGCCGGAGTCCAACTGGCCCGTGGTGTAGAACGTCTTGTTCGGCTGCGCGATCTTTGGGAGCCGATTGAAACGCTGTCCATTCCACGACCACGTGATATCCGTCGATAGCCACAGCCGCGTGTTCTCGTGCGAGACGATCGTCTTGCCCGCCTTTCCGATCCTTTCGTTCAATCCCGTCTGCTCGGGATGCCAGTGCGTGTTGAACAGCGTCTGCACCTCCGCGTCCGCGCGGCGACTCCCGCCAGGCAACTCACCGATCGTCTTCATCAGCGCGTCGGACGCCTTCGCTGATCCGCCGTCGACGAGGACAACACCGCTCGCGCTCGTCTGCGCGACGATGTTGGCTTCACCGGGAAGCTGAAGGAGAAAGAGATCGTCGGCGAGTCGCTGAACAGCGCTGTTTCCTGTGCCGGATACGGCCTGCACCGCGGCCGCGCTTACGCGTGGCGAGGCGCCCAGCACGAAACCGGCGGCGCCACCGACGACGCCTTTCAAGAGATGCCGACGAGTGAGCGTGAGACCCTGCAGTTCGCGCATTACTACAGGGTCAAGTTTAGGCGGGCTTACAGTTGGGATCCACCCCCTAAAAAGGGGCGTGTCATGATGGCCCACCTGCCGTATGGACCTGATCTACGCGCGGTGGCAGATGGGGCTGTCGCTCGGCTTCCACATCATCTTTGCGGTGATCGGCATGGCGATGCCGGTCATGATGGTGGGCGCGGAAATCGCCTGGCTACGCACCCGTCGCCCTGAGTATCTCGACATCGCGAAACGCTGGGCCCGCGGCACTGCGATTCTCTTCGCGGTGGGCGCCGTCTCGGGCACGGTCCTCTCGTTCGAACTCGGCCTGCTCTGGCCGACCTTTATGGCGTTCGCCGGGCCGATTATCGGCATGCCCTTTTCTCTGGAAGGCTTTGCCTTCTTTCTTGAAGCGATCTTCCTCGGCCTCTATTTATACGGCTGGGATCGTTTGCGACCGTCGGCACATGTGTTCGCCGGCGTAATCGTCGCGCTCAGCGGTGCGCTCTCTGGCGTATTCGTGGTCACCGTGAATGCCTGGATGAATACACCGGCCGGGTTTCGCGTCGAGAATGGCACGCTCGTCGAGGTCGATCCGTTCACCGCGATGTTCAATCCCGCCGCAGGCGCGCAGGTCGTCCATATGCTGCTCGCCGCGTATAGCGCGGTCGGCGTTGCAGTCGCCGGGATTCACGCGCGTTTGTTACTGCGCGATCCGCTGCACGCGTTTCACCGGCGAGCCTTCGTCATTGCGCTGCTCGTCGGTCTTCCGCCGGCTCTCGCACAACCGCTCGCCGGCGATTGGGCCGGCAAGGTGCTCGCGCAAACGCAGCCCGCCAAGCTCGCTGCGCTCGAAGGACACTTCGACACCGAGACGTACGCGCCGGTCCGTATCGGCGGCCTTCCTGACGTTGAGGCACAGGAGACGCGCTATTCGATCGAGATTCCAGGCGGACTCAGCTTCCTCGCCTTCGGTGATCCATCGGCGCGCGTTGTCGGTCTCAAAGATCTTCCGCGCGACGAGTGGCCGCCCGTTCTCCCGGTGCACATCGCCTTTCAGGTGATGGTCGGGATCGGCAGCTGGCTCGCCTTGCTCGCGCTGTGGGCGGGACTGCTCTGGTGGAAAGGCCGTCTCTTCGACTCGCGTCTCTTTCTCACTGCCGTGTTCTGCTCAACGGCGCTGGGATTCGTCGCAATCGAGGCTGGCTGGATCGTCACCGAGGTCGGACGGCAGCCATGGATCGTCCAGGGCGTGATGAGGACGTCGGACGCGGTCACGCCAATGCCGGGACTCATCGCCCCCTTCATGCTCTTCACCGCGATCTACATCGTCCTGGCCGCAGTGGTCATCGCGTTGATCCGGCGGACGATCGTCGAGACAGCACCTCGAGGCGTTCAATGATCGAGCCGCTGCTGCTCGCGTCGGCTGCTCTCGTCCTGGCGCTGACGACGTACGCGCTGCTTGGCGGCGCAGATTACGGCGGTGGCGTGTGGGATCTGCTCGCGAGCGGTCCGACCGGCGAGCGGCAGCGCGCGACGATCGCCAAGGCGATTGGTCCGGTGTGGGAAGCGAATCACGTGTGGCTCATCGCCGCGGTCGTGATCCTCTTTACCGGCTTCCCGCACGCGTTTGCGACGGTGAGCATCTATCTGCACGTGCCACTGCTGATCGTCCTCGTCGGTATCGTCCTTCGAGGATCGGCGTTCGTCTTCCGCGCTTACGGTCCCAGGGATCCTCGTCACGAGTGGCTGTGGGGCCGCGTCTTCGCCGTCGCCAGCACCGTAACTCCCCTCTTTCTCGGTGTCGTCGTCGGCGCGGTAACTGAGGGCAAGCTGCCCCAGACACACACCGGATCGTTTGCGGACGTGTTCGTCACGCCGTGGCTGACACCGTTCGCGTTGAGCGTCGGCATCTTTGCTCTGACGCTGTTCGCCTTTCTCGCGGCTGTCTATCTGACGCTCGAGGCTCGAGACGCTGAAGAGCGCGCCGCGTTCCGCGCGCGCGGATTGGTATCGGGCGCGCTTGTCGGGGTACTTGCCGCCGCGGTGTTGATGCTGGCCGGGCCAGATGTTCGCCGCGCGCTGACCGCNTCAGCGTGGGCGTTGCCGCTGCATCTGGCGACCGGCGTCTGCGCGGTCGCNGCATTCGCGTGCTTGTGGTTCGAGCAGTATCGGCTGGCGCGGACCGCGGCGGCCGCGCAGGTTGCGCTGATCCTCTGGGGCTGGGCGCTGGCCCAGTATCCCTACGCAATTCGCCCGCATCTGACGCTGTCCGCATCGGCCGCACCAGAGAACGTCCTGGTGCTACTGCTACAAGTACTCGCCGTGGGTGCCGTGTTACTCGTACCGTCGCTGCTCTATCTATTCGGAATTTTTGGTCCCCGCGGCCACCACGCTAACGAATCGTCGGGTACTTGATACCGAGCTGATCGAGGTACGTCTTGTACTTCGTCGGGTCGTAGTAATACTGCTTCAACTCCGGCCGATACTTCGCCATCGTCTCTTCGTTCAGCCACGTTGCGGGTTTGTCCTGTGGACGGATCAGCGGCGTGTACTTGATGTTCTTCGTCTGCACGTTGCGGAAGTAGTCCCACGCGTCGGTGACAACTTCAGGACGCATCAGCACATCGAGCACGGTCATTGCCTGCACCTTCGCGCCGGCGATGACGCCCTTGTGCGCGATCGGCGTCGCCATCGCGATCCCGTTGGCCCAGTTGTGTCCAGGTCCCGCCTGGAAGTTCGCCGGAAAGTTCAGCATGACCGTCGGCACGTTCCACGAGATGTCGCCGATGTCGTCCGAACCACCGCCGCGCTTCTCCTCGTCCGGTATTTCCGCACGACCGCGAAGCTCGGGGATCTGGGTCGCCATCCCGATCTCGGGCACCTTCAGCTCGCGCTGAACCGCTTTCGCCAGCGCGACATCAGCCTCGCTCCATTTCGGCAAGCCCACCGACTTGATGTTCTCGTATTCCACTTCGGCGAGCGCCTTGTTGGTGTGAATCGGCCACGCCGAGCCGAGCACGCGCGACGTCACGGTCGTGTCGGTCATGAGCGTTGCGCCCTCCGCCATCTTGTCCGCGATCTCCCAGAGCCGCTTGATCTCGGGATACGACGTTTCACGGAGGTAGTACCAGACCGACGCGTTCCGCGGAACCACATTTGGCTGATCGCCACCGTTGGTGACGACGTAATGCGATCGCTGCTGAATGCGCAGATGTTCGCGGCGGTAATTCCAGCCGACGTTCATCAGCTCCACCGCGTCGAGCGCGCTGCGTCCGCGCCATGGCGCGTTGCCGCTATGCGCCGACTCACCCTGGAACGTGTACTCCACCGACACAAGACCGTTGCCGAAACTGTCGCCCCAGCTGGTTGTCAGGTTCGTGCCGATGTGGTTGTAAAGGACAACGTCGACGTCTTTGAAAAGGCCGGCGCGCACGTAGTACGCCTTGGTTGCCAACTGCTCTTCGGCGACACCCGGCCACAACACGATCGTGCCGGGCAGCTTGTCGCGCTGCATGATGCGCTTCACGGCAATCGCCGCAACGATGTTGAGCGGCATGCCGGAGTTGTGGCCTTCACCGTGTCCCGGTGCGCCCTCGATGATCGGTGCATGGTAGGCAACGCCCGGCTTCTGTGACGCCTGCGGAATACAGTCCACGTCCGAACCGAGCGCGATCACGGGCTTCCCCGATCCGAATCGCGCGACCCACGCCGTCGGAACCCCGGCCACGCCCTTCTGAATCGTGAAGCCTTCCTTCTCGAGAATGCCGGTCAGATAGCGCTGCGTCTCGAACTCCTGGAAGCCCAGCTCGCTGAAGCTGAAGACGGAGTCCACCATCTGCTGCGCGAGGTCGTACATGCCGTCGATGCTCGCTGCAGCTTCCGTCTTGTAGGCCGCCAGCTTCGGTGGTTCGGTCTGCTGCGTCGAAGGAGTGGCGACGATGGACGTCAGGAGTACGAGGACGGCGAGTGCGATTCGGCGTGAATGCATGCCGAGAGGATACCCTCAGTCAATTCCCAACTCCCAACTTCCAAGTCCCAACCACTCTCAAATTCCAACTCCCAACTCCCAATTAAGTCGGAGCTTGGTTCTTCGCGCGTCGAGCCCACTCGGGCTGCCTGGTGTCTAACGGATTTAGCAGTGCGTACAGTGGCTGTCATCGCCGTCGTGATTGTCTGTCTCGCGGGCTGTCGCTTCGAGTCGACCAATCCGCAGCTGCCGCCACGGCCGCTCGAGCGCAACACTCACACGCTGTCCCTGCCGCGTAACCGGCGACATCAGCCGTCCGATCGCACTAAGCTGCTCGGGCAGCTTGAGGCTGCCAACGCGCACTGGAATCGCGAAGGGCCGATGACGTACGAGCTCACGGTCTCGCTCAGATGTTTCTGCGATCCGGGCGTCCCGTTTGTTTCGCGCGTCACCGGCGTCACTCTCGTGAGAAGCACAGGAGGGTACCGGCGCGATGGTCGCAGTTGGGGGCCTTCCCTGCGCACGGTCCAGTTATTGTTTTCCGAAGCGAGACGAGCGATTTACAGCGACGCAGACGAAGTGGAGGTGGAATTCGATCCGCGATTCAGGTATCCGACGCGCATCAGGATCGACGACTGGCGTGATAGCACGGACGACGAACTGGAATGGATCGCGACGCTTCAGGTGCTGTGATAGCTTGGAGATCGACAGATTGGGAGAAGTAAGACGTTCACCACGGGCTGCTAAACGCGATCGCATGGTGCATCCACGAACGACCGGTCAAGGTCACCCATCGATGCACAACCGAGCAACCGCATCGTTCTGATTAGATCCGCCTTGAGAATCCCAATCGCGCGAGCGACACCAGGACCACCCGCAGCACCAAGCGCCCACCCATAGGCGCGACCGATCAGCACGGCCCGCGCGCCGAGGCAGCGCGCCTTGACGATGTCGGCGCCGCGACGGATGCCGCCGTCCATGAGGACCTCGACGCGATCGCCAACGGCGGCAACCACTTCCGGAAGCACCCGGACGCTCCCCGCGACACCATCGAGTTGACGGCCGCCGTGATTCGAGACGATGACGGCATCGGCGCCCGCATCAACGGCCTGCCGCGCGACGTCTCCGGTCTGCACGCCCTTGACGACGATCGGCCCCTGCCATGCGGCACGAATCCACGAGAGGTCTTTCCAGGTCACGTTCGTTTCCGCCAGCAGCACACTGGTGTCGCCGCACGGCATCGGGCCGATGCCAGGGAGCTCGACGTTCGGAAACACACGAGGCGAGCCGTCGCCGAGATAGCCCATCACCCATCGCGGATGAGTCGCGAACTGCCAGATGAACGGCAGCATCGTCCCCATGTCGCCTTTCAGTAACGGACCTGCGCCGCGACGGATGTCGCGCTCTCGCATGCCGCTGACCGGCGTATCGATCGTGACGACAAGCACCGAGTAGCCGGCCGCGCGTGCACGGGCCATCGCTGCTTCAGCAACGGCCCTCCCACCGGGCACGTAGAGCTGATACCACAGCGGACCGCTTGTATCGGCGCGAACGTCTTCAAGCCGCTGCCCGGAGAATGTCGACAGGATGTAGGCGGTTCCTGCTGCGTGTGCTTCACGCGCTGCCACGCTTTCGCCGCGCGGATAGAACATGCGACAGAAGCCGAGTGGCGCCAGCACGAATGGCAGGTCGAACGTCGTGCCGAGCACCGTCGTGCGCAGATCAGGATTCGGCGTTTCCACACACTGCCGCGGACGGAACGTGACGTCGGCGAACGCCCGCTCGTTGTCGCGCAGCGTGATCTCGTCCTCGGCGCCGCCGTCGATGTAGTCGAAGACGACAGGCGGGAGACGGCGCTGCGCCATCCGCCGCAAGTCGGCGATGTTGACGACCTGTGAGAGTCGCATCAAAGAATCGCGTCAGCCGATCTCGCCAGTCGGCGTTTCGGCTGCAGCAAGCGGCGCCGGGTCGGGCGACTGTACGCCGCCTTCAGCCCACCACGAGACGAGCATCGCGGACGCGCTGAGCGCGGCGAACCCAATCACCAGCGGCAGCACCGTCCCGTTGTAGCTCTGTCCGATCAACGTGCCCAACACCAGCGAGATGAGCATCGAGGTCGCGCCGACGATGGCCGCGCCGGTGCCGGCGATGTGACCAAGCGGCTGCATGGCCAGCGCATTGAGATTGCCAAACAGCAGGCCGATGCCGAAGAACGACGCCATCAGATACGCCATCAGCCCCCAGAGCGGTGGCTGACCCGACGACAGTGTGGCAAACGCGCCGAACACGATCGACACCACGAAGATGCCGCGCAGCGACCAAGTTGCCAGCGGTCGCATGCCGTAACGGAGGACGAGGCTCGCATTCGTGAACGACGCAGCGCCGATGGAGATCGCGACCATCGCGAAGAAGATCGGAAAGCGCGGTCCGAGCGAATACTCCTGCTGCAGGATCTGCTGCGCGGAGCTCAGATATCCGAGGAGCGCTCCGAAGATGAGCCCACTCGCCACCGTATAGCCGATCGACTGCCGGTTACCCACGACTTCGCGCGTCGCGGCGACGATGCGGCCAACGGCTAACGGATTGCGCCGTTCGCGTGGCAGCGTCTCTTCCTGGCGCACGGCGAACCAGATCGTGGCGACGAGTCCCGTCGCCAGATACACACCGAAGATGGCCCTCCATCCTGACAAGGCGAGGACCGTCTGCCCGATGGCAGGAGCGACCACAGGAACGAGGATGAAGACGACGGTGATGAGCGACATCACGCGCGCCATCTCGCGCCCCTCAAATCGATCGCGCACCAGCGCGAGCGTGATCGTTCGTGGTCCGGCCACACCAAGGCCCTGCAGAAGCCGACCCGCCAGCATCATGGGAAAGCTTCGCGACGTCAGCGCCAACACGCATCCCGCGGAAAAGAGCGTGAGTCCGGCGAAGGCCGCCGGTTTGCGACCAACCGCATCTGACAACGGCCCATAGAACAGCTGACCGAGACCGAATCCGAGGAACAGCAGCGAGACGATCAGTTGATTGTCGTTCGCACGCTCGACGCCAAGCGACGTGCCGATCGAAGGAAGCGCCGGCAGCACCATGTCGATTGACATGGCAGCAAGCGCGGTGAGCGTCGCCATCAAGGTGACGAATTCACCCAGGCTGGTCGCTCGGTTCGCTGAGGTCATACAGCGAACCAGCATATCAGCCCGCGCGGCGACTCCCTGATACGCCTGAACGATTCGTGGATAATGCACATCGCAGAAAGGCCTCTATGCACATCCGCTTGATTGTTGCGTCGATGCTCGCCCTGACTGTCACCCTTGATGCGCAGTGGCTGAACTATCCGACGCGCGGCATCCCTCGCGGCAGCGATGGGAAACCCAATCTCGCGGCACCGGCGCCACGCACCGCCGATGGCAAGCCCGACTTCTCGGGCATCTGGCAGCTCGAGCCGGATGCGCCTTGTCCTGCACTGGGATGTCAGGTCGACTACCCCGTCGGAGTTGAATTTCGAAATCTCGGCGCGAAGCTGCCGGGTGGAACGCTTCCCTATCAGCAGTGGGCAGCCGCGCTGGTCAAGGAGCGTACGGCGCAGTTGGGCAAGGACGACCCCGTGGGATTCTGCAAGCCCGGTGGCGCGGTGCGAATCCTCACGTATCCACCGTTCCGGAAATTTCTTCAGCTTCCTGATCTGTTCGTCATCCTGTCGGAGCGCGACGTGACCTACAGGCAGATCTTCCTCGATGGGCGTCCGCTGCCGAACGATCCGGATCCGACCTTCAACGGCTACTCGACAGGTCGATGGGAAGGCGATGCGCTGGTCGTGCAGACCAATGGCCTACGCGAAGGCACCTGGCTCGATCGCAATGGCAGTCCGATTAGCGAGGCCGCACAGATGACCGAGCGCTTCCGGCGTGTGAGCTATGGCCGGCTCGAGATCGATCTCACCATCGACGATGCGAAGGTCTACACGCGCCCGTGGACGGTGAAGCTGGTTCAGAAGATCGTGCTCGATACCGAGCTGATCGACTACCACTGCAACGACAACGAGAAGAGTGCGCCGCACATGGTCGGCAAAGAGTGACGGGCACGGCTTAACTCCCAACGCCCAACTCCCAATTCCCAACCACTCTCAACTCCCAACTTCCAATTCCCAATCGAGAGTTATTGGGAGTTGGGAGTTGGGAATTGGGAATTGGGAGTGGTTGGGAGTTGGCAGTTGGGAGTTGGGAATTTACAACCGATCAACGCGGAGCAACGGAGACGCGTCTCCGTTGCTCCGTTGTCCGTGTTCAGATCAGAAATCGAGTTGCGCGCTGATCTTGAAGAAGCGACCGACTGTGATCGAGCGCGGGTAGAGATATGTCGACGTCGCGCCCGGAGCGGAGTACGTCGTGTTGAACACATCCGGCGTGTTCGAGTTGAACAGGTTGAAGATGTCGAGTGCGACGAGGGTCTTCGTGCGCCCGTATCGCAGGTTCTTCCCGATCCGCATGTCAGCCTGGCTCAGTCGCTCGTAATTCAACTTGCCGGGTTCGACGAGGTTCAGGAACTCGACGGCGCTGCCGCTGGCGAGCGGACGTCCAAGGTTGGTCTGCAGGGCCGGGAGTACGAGGATCTGCCCACCGAGGCTCTGGCTGGTGATGCTCGGGAAGTTGTTCCCAGGATACGGAACGCTGTGCCATGTTCCGCTGAGCAACACGTCAATCTTCGGGACGACGTACGACGCCAGCCCCTTGATGTTCGTCAGGAAACCGGACTCGCGATGACAGAACGACGCTGGCCACTGGCCGGCCGAGCCGTTGAACTGCTTTCCGAATGTGAGCGAGCCGCCCGCAAACAGAGCGGGCACGTAGATGTCCGGATGCGCCGCCACCAGGCCGCATTCGTCTTCGACGACGTTGCCGGTGCTGGTCCCGCCCTGGAGAGTGATGTCTCGCAGACGCACGTTCGCACTCACGTCGATGCCGTTGAACGTGTTCGAGACGCCCCCGAGGTTGTCGGTGAACGTCTGGTAGTTGTCGACGACCCCGAACCTGCCCGGCTTCATATCGAGGAATGTCAGGCTGTAGCCACCGCCGCCCGGCAGTCTGGAATCAGTCGGCACGTTATACACGAAGGGATCGAAATCGGCCGGTGTCAGCGCGCGGTTAATCGTCGTCTTGAGGTTTCCCCAGGTCCGTCTGACGTAGTCGACCGAAACCGAGATTCTCGGCGCCACCTGCTGCGTCACGCCCACCGTCAAGTCCCAGCTGTACTCACGCTTGTTCCAGCCGCTCGTCGTGTCGGGATCGATCGTGAGCGGGTTGATGGTCTTGCCGAAGGTCGGAGTCGCCATCGGGCCGCACTCACCGTTGGCAGCCGTATTCAACAGGTCGCACTGGGGGACGTAGTCGCCATTGATCCCCAGGCCACCGCGATCGTTCCAACTCCTCGTGGTGCTCGTCGTGAAATGTCCGGCGCCGGCGGGACTGTAGGACGCCCACTCGTCGACGGTGTTGGTCGTGGTGACGTAACGGCCGAAGAACATCTTCGCCGCCGTCTTGCCGTTGCCAAACACGTCGTACGAGACACCGACGCGTGGCTGGATATCGTTGAGATGTAACGGACCGTCAGTTTCCTGAAACACGATGGCGGTCGGCAGGAAGACATTCGGACCGAACTTCTGCTCTCCGAAGTGATCCGCGAGGTGCTCATAGCGCAGCCCGCCTTGCAGAGAGAGCCGGTTGACCGTCCAGCGGTCCTGCGCGTAGATCGCGAAGATGCGCTGGCGCTGCTGCTGCTGCGATCCCTGATCGGCAAACATGGTGAGTTGCGTCGGCGCGCCAGGGGTGTGAATGTTGTTCGCCGGATCCACAAGCCCGCCGCTGACCTGATACGTGAGCTGCGAGTTGTTGTAGAAGTTCTTCGGGAACGTCGAATTGTTCTCGTGGAAGCGCGCACCGAACTTCGCGGTGTGCGAACCGGTTACGTACGAGACGGCCCCCTGCGCAACGGTGGTGAATCCCGTATGCCCAGACCAGTTAGCCGATCGGTAATTGAGGTTGGTGAACGTGACCGGTCCATTGGGCGTGATGACGGTGAGCGCCGCGTCCTGCACCGGAATCGTCGTCGGGTCAAACGAGTTCTTCTGCTGGGCGCCCCACCAGAAGTTCGGTCCGATCTGGACGTTGGCATCGAGCAGCAGGCGATTGGTGAGCGGCGACGTCCACCAGACCTGGCTCAAGATGCTTGGATGGTTCTCGTTACGCTGAAGCGCCTCTCTGGTTGCGACCAGGCCGGTAAACGTGAGACCGGAGCTCGAGCCGCCGGCGTCGCAGTGTAAGCAGTTGTAGTGGACATCCGTCCAGCCGACGATCTTATTGCGCGGCGTCGCCTGCCATGTGAGACGAACCGAGTGATTCCGCCACTCGCCGTCGTCTTCCGATTGCGCGGTGAAATCCGGGTCGTAATCCCACCTGGCGTTGTTGCCGGCGTTCTTGTTGTCCCACATGCTGGCCACCGACTGCCGGTTGTACTGATAGCGGTAGGTGCCGAAGAACCACAGCTTGTCGCGCACGATCGGACCGCCGAACGACGGATTGATGTCCCACAGCCTGATCGGTTTCAACGGCGATGACAGCCCTTTGGCCTTCTGGTCTGCGGACAGGTTGTCGGTGACCAACCCGCTTCCCGAGCCGTTGATGAAGAAGCTGCCCGCAAACGTGTTCCCGCCCTGCCTGCCGATGATGTTCAACTGCGGCCCGCCAGTGGTCGCTTCACCGAGACCGCCACTGAGAGAGAACACGATCTCCTGCGCGTTGCCGACTTCGGGCGCGTAGCCTGACACGCCCATGCCCTGGTAGCCGGCGCTCATGCCGTCAACGAGCACCTGTCCTTCGTTGCGGCGTCCGCCGTGAATCTGGAACACGCTGAACACGTTTCCTTGTGAGCCGCCGACGTCGTTGCCCTGCACGTTGAGGGCGGGCACGAGTTGTGTAAACGATGAGTAGAGACGTGAGGTCGGAATCTCCGCCACCGTCTTGCCATCGATGGTCTGCTGGCTGCGCGAGCTGGTCACGTCCACGACCGGCGCCTCGCCGCTGACAGTGATTGTTTCGGCCACACCTCCAACCCGGAGATCGGCGTTCACGGCGGCAACGAAGCTGCCGCTCAATGCGATCCCTTCGCGCTTGACGCTGGTGAATCCCTGGAGCGAGAAGGTGACTGTGTAGGTCCCGGGCCGCAAATCTTCGATCGAGTACTGACCGACGCCGTTGGTGACGACCGTGCGCGCCTTTTCGATCAGCGCGGGACTTGATGCTTCAACCGTGACACCCGGCAGTACTGCCCCTGACGCGTCTCGTACCGTGCCAACGATCGAGGCCTGCGCAAACGCCGTGGCCGGCATCAGCGCCGCCGATGTGAGTACGATCACCCGTAGTAGTCGCTGCATCATCAACCTCCGAAGGACCGAGAAACTCGGTCGCCCCGCTCTTGTGTGGCCGTGATTGTGCGCCTGTCCTACCCGTCGCACAACCTGTTTCGGATGGCGAAACCCTTAAGACTGCTTAATGTTTGACGAGTCTGTTGGGCGACGTACTGGGAACCAATGGCGATGCGATGGGACCGACCGGCAGATCTTCGTCGACGAGCGTCAGTGAACGGAACAACGGAGACCAACATCTCCGTTGTTCTCCGTTGCTCCGTGTGAACCCGTTACCTCCGCTATCTCCGTTCACTCAGATCAGAAATCGAATTGCGCGCTGATCTTGAAGAAGCGCGCCGACATGATCTGCAGCGGATCGAGATACGTCGATCGCGGTGTCGTGGACGGGGCCGAATACGTCCGCTGGAATACTTCCGTCGTGTTCGAGTTGAACAAGTTGTAGACGTCGAAGTTGATCATCGTCCGGCTGTTGCCGTACCTCAGGATCTTGCCGAAGCGAAGATCGACGGAACTCAGGCGATCACCATACAGTTTGCCGGGCTCGACGATTTGCAGGAACTCGACGGGGATGCCACTGGCGAGCGGCCGCCCGAGAGTGGTGTTGTCCACGCCGGGGATTCCGAGGAACAGTCCGGTCGCAGTTCCACCGAGGCTCTGACTCTGCACGGAGGGGAATTCGTTCCCCGGATACGGCAGGCTGCGGAACGTCCCGCTGAGCAGCACGTCGATCTTCGGGATTGTGTATGACGCCAGCCCCTTGAGGTTGGTCTTCCAACCCGACTCGCGATGACAGAACTGTTGCGGCCACTGTGCGACGCCGCCGAGGAAGGTGTCACCGAACGTCTCGGTGCCGCCCCACGGACCGAAGATGTAGAACTCCGGGTGAGCCTGGACCACACCACACCCGTCCTCGACGACGTTGCCGGTGCTGGTGCCGCCCTGGAGCGTGACGTTGCGCAGACGCGCGTTGACCGTGACGTCGACGCCGTTGAAGTTGTTCGTCGCGCCGCCGACGTTGTCGGCGAAGGTGAGGAAGTTGTCGACCTGCTGGTACTTCGCCGGCTTGATGTCGCGGAACGTCACCGGATAGCCCCCGCCGCCTGGCAACCGGCTATCTTGCGGCACGTTGAACACAAACGTGTCGAAATCAGCCGGCGTCCACGCACGGTTGATCGTGGCCGGCAGGTTGCCCCAGCTGCGGCGGACGTAGTCGACTTGCACTGAGACTCTCGGCGCGACCTCCTGCGTGATACCCGCGTTCAGATCCCAGCTGTACTCTCGCGTGTTCCATCCGTCAACAAACGCAGGATCGACCGTCTGAGGAGAGGTTTGCTTCCCGAAGAACAGACTCCCTGGGCCGCACTCACCATTGGGCGCCGGGTTCAGAAAGTTGCAGTCGGCAACGAAGTCGTGGTTCGCGTCCGTCCACCCCCGGTTGTCCGAGGTGACAAACTTACTGAGGCCGGCGGGACTGAAGTTCACCCACTCGTCAACGGTGTTGAACGTCGTGACGTAACGGCCGACAAAGAACTTCACGGCCGTCTTCCCGTTGCCAAACACGTCGTAGGATGCGCCGATACGAGGCATCAGGTCTTTCTGATTGAGCGGGCCGTCCTCGGCAGGGAATACCACCGCGGTGGGCAGGAACCTGTTTGGCCCCATGCGCTGCTCCGGGAAGTAATCACTCAGATGCTCGAAGCGAAGTCCAGCCTGCACTGAGAGGCGATTGATCGTCCAGCGATCCTGCGCGTAGAACGCAAACATGGTCTGCTGCTGTTCCTGCTCCGACGCCTGATCGGCGTACGCAGTCACGTTGGTGGGCACGCCGTCCTGGAAGGTGTATTTGAGCTGAGTGTTGTTGTAGTAGTTCTTCGGGAACGTCGACATGTTGTGGTGATACCGGAAGCCAAACTTGGTCGAGTGTGACCCGGTAATGTACGACACGGCCCCCTGGAAGATGTTCGTCGTTCCGGTGTGTCCGGACCAGTTCGACGAGCGGTAGTTGATGCCCGGAACGGCGCCTCCGGTGTCCTGCACTTGAATCGTCGTCGCGTCGTACGAGTTCTTCTGACGGCTGCCCCACCAGAAGTACGGACCCAGTTGCGCGTTGGCCTCGAGCAGCAGGCGATTGGTGTACGGCGACGTCCAGCTCAATTGCGTCAGCATGCTCGGGTGGTTCTCGTTCGTCTGCGTCGCCTCAGGCGAACTGATCGCTGCTCCAAAGCCAAGGCCGGTGCCATCGCCGCCGCCATCGCAATATAAGCAGTGGTACTGGACGCTGGTCCAGGCGCTGAACTTGTTGCGCGGTGAGATCTGCCACGTGAGCCGCCCGGAGCCGTTGTTCCAGTTGCCATCAGCGACGGCCTGCTCGGTGAGGACCGGCTCGTATACCCAACTGTTCGGATTGCCTGCGTTCTTATTGACCCACATGCTGGCCACGTTCTGCCGGCTGATCTGATACCGGTAGGTGCCGAAGAACCACAGCTTGTCACGCACGATCGGGCCGCCGCCCGACGGGTTGATGTCCCACAGCTTCTTGATCGAGTTGGTGGCCCTGAGACCCTGGGCTTCTATTTCCGGCGTCAGGTTGTCGCCCTGGAACGAATCGCCCGTGCCGCTGATGAAGAAGCTCCCGGAGAAGTTGTTGCCGCCCTGCTTGGGGATGATGTTCATTTGCGGACCGCCGGTCGTGGCCTCGCCGAGACCGCCGCTCAGACTGAACACCACTTCCTGTGCGTTACCGACCTCGGGCACGTAGCCCGACACGCCCATCCCCTGATAACCGCCGTTCATGCCGTCAACGAGGACCTGTCCTTCGTTACGGCGTCCGCCGTGGATCTGGAAGACGCTGTAGAGGGCCGGATTGGATCCCGAGAAGTCGTTCGCCTGAACGTTGATGGCCGGGATGAGATGCGTGAACGCCGAGTACTGCCGAGACGAGGGAATCTCGGCGACTGTCTGCCCGCTGATCACCTGCTGATTGCGGGCGCTCGTCACGTCAACGATCGGCGCCTCGCCGCTCACGGTAATCGTCTCCGCGACCCCGCCGACCTTCAGATCGGCGTTCACGGTCGCGATGAAACTGCCGGCCAGCTGGACCCCTTCACGCTTGATGGTGGTGAAACCAGAGAGCGAGAACGAGACCGTATAGGTGCCCGGCCGCAAATCTTCAATCGAATACTGACCCACACCGTTCGTGACCACCGAGCGTGCCTTCTCGATGAGCGCGGGACTCGATGCTTCAACCGTAACGCCCGGCAGTACCGCCCCTGACGCGTCTCGTACCGTGCCGACGATCGAAGCCTGCGCAAACACCGTGGCCGGCATCAGCGCCACCGATGTGAGTACGATCACCCGTAGTAGTCGCTGCATCATCTACCTCCGAAGGGCCGAGAACCTCGGCCACCCCGCTTTTTGTGTGTTGGGGATTGTGCGCCTGTCCACCTCTCTGCGCAATCGGTTTCGGATCGCGAAACGCTTAAAAGTGCTTAACATTTGACGGCGCAAACCGGCGAAGTGTTGAGTGGTGGATCACATGAGCGTGGCATTCAGGAACGGCATCGGGGCCGTTACGAGCTTCGTTGTCGAGACAGCCATATCAGAGGAAGCTCGGCAACGCGCGTCGATAGCGTTCATTGATACGTGTGGCGTAATGCTCGCCGGCGCCGGCGAGCCTGCCGCACGCATCGCGCAGTCGCTCGCGGCAGAGGAGGGCGTCGGCGACTGCCGCGTCGTGGGCACGTCGATCACCACGAGCCCCGCGCTTGCGGCGTTCGCGAACGGCGTTGCCGCACACGCGCTCGATTACGACGACATGTGTTTCGTATCGCTCGCGCATCCAAGTTGCGTGCTCGTGCCCGCACTGCTCGCCGCCGGCGAGATCACTGGCGCGAACGCACGCACATTGCTCGACGCGTACGTTGTCGGCTTCGAGATCGAGTGCCGTCTCGGACTCGTCATGAACCCGCGCCACTACCACCAACGTGGCTGGCACTGCACCTCGTCGATCGGCACACTCGGTGCAGCCGCCGCGGTCGCGCGCGTGCTCGGCCTCGACCTCGTCTCAGCGAGTCACGCACTCGGCATCGCGGCCTCGTCTGCGTGCGGGCTGAAAGAAAACCTTGGGAGCATGGTGAAGCCGCTGCATGCGGGCATGGCGGCGCGCAACGGAGTCACCGCGGCGCAACTCGCGAGGCGAGGATTCACCGCGAGTCCTCACGCGATCGATGGACCGCAAGGTTATCTCGCGGCGATGGACAGCGAACACGCTTCGCTCGACGCGGCTGTCGCCGACCTCGGCACGCGTTGGGAAATCAACGAGAGCGGTGTGACCGTGAAGCTGTATCCGTCATGCGCCGCGACACACCCACCGCTCGATGCGCTCACGACGATCGTGCGGCGCGAGCGGTTCACGGCCGATCAGGTCACCGCGATCGATGTCGAGGTCGACTCGATGACGCCACGATTGCTCATTCATCCGAATCCATCGACTGGCCTCGAAGCCAAATTCAGCATGCCCTTCTGCGCTGCCGCGGCCGTTGCCTTTCCGCGGATCGGCATCGACACGTTCACGCCCGAGTCGATTCATCACCCTGACGTGCAGTCGCTCATGCAGCGAGTCTCGCTGCGCGCGAACGCAGCGTTCGATACGGCCGCGCCGCTCTCGCAGGCCCGCGTGACGGTCCGCCTGCGCGATGGCCGCGAATGGTCAGAGCATGCAGATGGCGCGCGCGGTTATCCAGGGAAACTGACGGACGAAGAATTGTCGGCGAAGTTCGAGGACTGCGCCGCGCGCGCGCTGGGGCCATCAACCGCGCGCGACGCGTGGAACACGCTCAACGCGTGGCTCGGGGGAACCCAAGGCGGTGACGTCCGCACGATAACCGCACACTTAGGAGCTAACGACAAGGAATCGGAGTCATCTAAGCCATGAACACGGCTGACATATCACGCACGTTGACCACACTGTTCAGCGAGCTCGTAAACGGCGCGCCCAAGGACGGCGCTTACATCTTGAACGCCGGCGACGAAGGGCTGCTCCGCTCGCTGGACAAGCTGTCGGCGCAAGCCGCGTCCACATTGACGACCACCGGATCATCGATCGCGGCACATGTCGATCACCTTCGCTACGGCCTGTCATTGATGAATCGCTGGAGCGCCGGCGAGAACCCGTTCGGCACCGCTGACTGGAGCACCAGCTGGAAAAAGACGACGGTGTCGGAGGAAGAATGGCGGACGCGCCGCGAGGAACTGCGCAGCGAAACCGCTCGCTGGCTCGACGCACTGGGCACGCCCCGTGACGTACAGCCGATCGAATTGAACGGCATCGTCGGCAGCATCGCACACCTCGGGTATCACCTTGGCGCGATACGACAGATCGATCAGGCGACGCGCGGTCCTGTTGAAGTGAGCCGATGAACGCCGACTTTCCCGAACACGTTGAGGAGAACCGCCGGATCTGGAACGCCAATGCCCGCTGGTGGGACGACCGCATCGGCGAGGGCAACGATTTCCAGACGGTGCTCATCGAGCCGGCAACCGAGCGTCTGCTGAGCGTCACGAGTAGCGACACGATTCTCGATGTCGCGTGCGGTGCAGGACGATTCGCGCGTCGCATGGCATTGCTCGGTGCCAAGGTCATTGCCATCGACACGAGCACCGAGTTCATCGCTCGCGCTCGCGAACGCACACCTGCCGATACATCGATCGACTACCGGTTGCTCGACGCGGCAAGCACCGATGACCTGCTGTCGCTCGACGGCAACCACTTCACGAAAGCCGTCTGCACGATGGCGCTGATGGACATGCCCGAGATCGCGCCGCTCTTCGGCGCGCTCGGCAAGTTACTTCAACGGAACGGCGCATTCGTCTTCTCCGTCACGCATCCCTGTTTCCATTCGGCGGACGTACAGCGGTTCGCGGAGATGTACGAGGACGGCCCGGGCCGACACGTCATTCGTACCGGCGTGAAGGTGTCATCGTATCTGTCGCCCTCGGCACGAAAGACAGAGGGCATCATTGGGCAACCTGAGCCGCACTTCTTCTTTCATCGCCCGCTCAGCCGCTTGCTGCAGCAAGGGTTCGATGCCGGTTTCGTCGTCGATGGATTTGAAGAACCGAGCTTCGCGCCGATGGAGACGCCGAAGGCCGGCGTGAAGTGGAACGACATGCCGGACATTCCGCCGATTCTCGTCGTGCGAATGAGACGCGTGTAGGGCCGGTTCTTTCGGACCGGCCTAGCTCCTGCCGACGATCACCGCAGCACTCGCAGCGATGCCGAGCACGACGCCAATCATGACGTCGATGACGTAGTGGTAGCGGCCGGCCACAGCCCCAAGCGCCACACCAGTCGCGAACACGCCGAGCACGAGACCGGGCACCGGCGCTACGGCGCCGGCAGCGAACGCTGCAGCCATCGTCACGGCGACGTGCCCGCTCGGAAACGTATTCAGGTGATGACTGACGCGACCCAGCACAAAGACGTTCGCTCGACTGACGTTGCTCGGTTCTGCGGGAGCCGGCGCGCCTTCGAGCAGACGCGGCGGTCGGCTGACGAGCCACGGCAGCGTGATGTAGCAGCCATACCCGGCGAGGAGCACCGCCATCCAAAAACGCGCGACGTCTTCTTTCGATCCTGCCATCCAGACGACCGCGAACGAAATTGGAATCAGCGGAAAGCATGTCAGGTAGCCAACTTCAACGATGTAGGCGAGCCAACGCGGCAACGCGCGAGCGATGCCGCGCAGCATGTCATCGCTGCGAACGAGCCACGTCTCGAAGGCGCCCCCCCGTCGCGACGGCACGAGCGGCACTGGAATCCAGTAGCCGAGTGGGATGTACAAGAACGGAAGCCATAGACGCGGGGTCACCGGGAGCGTTCGCGACGCACCGTAGACGAGGACCGCACACAACAGCGCCGTCAGCGCCGTGCGGATTCGTCGCGGACGGTCGACGTCCGCAAACGCTGCGGCCACCGCAAAGAACATCAGGTAGCCGATGACGAATAACTCAAACGGCAGCGTGGCTCTGCTCAATGTGGACGGGTATCGCCGGAGAGACCGGCTGCTGCCTTGCGAAAGAGATGGCGTCCCGGGCTCGTGACAAACGCCCACTTCAGGACCTTCACCGGCAATGGAAACTGCGGTGGCGCTCCATGCCCCGGCGCAGCGAACCACTGTGCCAGCGTTCGCTGCGGGTCACCACGAAGCTCGTCGACTTGTGCGACGCGATGCACGCAGCCCACGGTGCAGAACGGCGCACACGTCTTGACAGTGTCGTACTCGCGGCGCAGATCGTCTTCACCGTAGCGATCGAGCGGAATCCCTGGATGGCCGCGCTGCTGCGAGCACCAATGCACGAGACCATCCTCGCACACGTAGAGATACCGTGCGCCGGCGCGACACTGCCACTCGTTGGGCTGTCCATCGGCGAGGTTCTTCTGGAACCGGTTGTAGTTCGCGTAGTCGAACGCCGACTTCCCGAGCGCCACGACGCGTTCGAGAATGGCCCGCTGAGTCTCGTCAAGCTTCACCAGATGCCCGGAGCCGTCGTGAATGATTCCGACGGTCGTCGAGAACCCGAGCTCGCGCGCGCGACTCGCCACCGTCAACGCGTCTTCCGGACGTGTGATCCCGCTACCGACGACGGAGTTCACCGTGACATCGAACTCGGCGACTGCGGACAGCGAGACCAGCTTCTGGTCGAGCACCTTGAGACTCTTCTTCGACACCCCGTCTGGCTGCACGTTGTCGATGCTGATCTGGAGGTGATCGAGGCCGGCACGATTCAGACGCGCGATGCGATCGCGGGTCAGGAAGTAGCCATTGGTAATGAGCGTCGCAATCGCGCCACGTCGTCTGATGTAGCTGATGATCTGATCGAGGTCCGGATGCAGCATCGGCTCGCCGCCGCTCAACGTGATCACGCCGGTGCCGAGCGCGACCAGCCGATCGATGCGGCGAAAGACCTCGGCGGTGGGAATCGGCGCCGATCGATCGTCGTACTCGTTGCAGTAGGTGCAGGACAGATTGCAGCGACGGATGGGAATCAGGTGTGCCGCGACAGGCCGATCGCGGAATCGCAGTGAACGAATCAGCATTCGCGCCTGGCGAATGCGCCGACTCGCTTGCCGAAGACTTCGCCGCACTCGAACCAGGCTCATGATGCTGAAGCCGCCGCGATCTTCGCAGATGGTGTGACGGGAGACGAACGCTCGTGTGCTTCCGAGTTAGCGCTGCTGAAGCAACGACACGATTTCTTTGGAGCGGCCATCGCGGCGGCCGCCATCGACCACGTCGATTGGAGACTTGCCCATGTCGTCCAGCAGATCCGGCTTGGCGCCGTTGGCGAGCAGATACTTCACCACCTCGGTGCGTCCGGTCTCGGCGGCGAAGAAGAGCGTCGTCTGCCCCTGACGGCCGGTCAGCGTGTTGGTGCGCGCAATGCGCGCGGTCAGGCTGGTGACGTCGGTGATGCGTGCGTTGACGTCCGCTCCGGCCTTTCGCAGGATCTCCATCGTCTCGAGCGAGAGCGCGATGACGTTGTCGGGAACACCAGGGCCGAGTACACCACCGCCGGTGCGTGTGCCGACGCCAGCCGCAGCCATGAACGGCGTGACGCCCGACGCGTTGGGCAGATCGACGAGCGCGCCGTGCTCGAGCAGCAGACGCACGACGTCGTTGTCGAAGGTCTGCGCGGCACGCAACAACGGCGTGGCGCCAGTGGTCAGGAGATCGTCTCTGAAGCGATTGTCGCGTCCGCCGCGACTCGGCTCCTTGAACGCCAGCTGCGCGTTCACATTCACCCCGGCTGCGAGCAGCGCCTTGATGAACGCCAGCGACTCAGGGGATCGCGATCCGGAACGGCCGTCCAATCCACCGCGCATCGTCACCGCGATGTAGAGCGGTGTTCGGCCCCACCAGTCCCACGTGAGCGGGCTGGCGCCGCGCTCGAGCAGGTAGTGGGCGACGGCGGGATAGTTGTTGTCGAGCGCCATGATCATCGGCGTCATCCCGTCGGGATTGGGACGATCCTTGTCGGCGCCGGCTTCGACCATCGCCTTCACGCAACCGAGACATCCGGCGCGTGCGGCGTAGAGCAACGGCGTCAGACCACCCGTGGGGCGGTACTGCACGCGCGGCTCGCTGGTGATCTGCGTCTCCCAGTCGTTAGCCTGCGCCCGCACGGTGAGGTCGGCGCCCTTCGAGATCAGGAACGTCACCATCTCCGGATGATTCTGCGCGGCCGCCCACATCACGGCTGATTGCTGACGGAACCGCTCGCGGCGATTGATGTCGGCGCCGCGCTGCACGAGCCTCGTCGCCAAGGCGACGTTGCCAGTCCGTGCGGCCAGCATCAGCGGGGTCTGTCCGTCTTCGTTCTCAACATTCACATCCGCGCCGGCCTCGAGCAGCATCTCGGTGATCTCGAGGTTGGCGACGCGCACAGACTCACTGAGCGGGCTTGCACCGTAACGATTGATCGTATTGACGCGCGCGCCTTTCTTGAGCAGCGTCTGCACCAACTCGCGATCGAACCGATACACGGCCCAATGCAGCGGCGTCGTCCCGTCGGCCTGCGCCTGATTTACGTCGGCGCCCTTGGCGACGAGTTCCATCGCAGCGCGGCGGTCTCCGGCCTGAATCCGATCCGCGAGCGTTTGGGCCTGAGCGCTGCCAGCCAGCACAAGCCACACGACGGCGGCGGC
>Ga0065712_10000195_pt1 | contig 23099 bp, 23 predicted proteins | sample MisRhiReplicate1_FD_59099 | JGI IMG/M metagenome (GOLD analysis project Ga0065712, IMG submission 59099) | Miscanthus rhizosphere microbial communities from Kellogg Biological Station, MSU, sample Rhizosphere Soil Replicate 1: eDNA_1 v3... | ecosystem: Host-associated > Plants > Roots >...
ATGTTCGGCGCGGGCATCGTCTTGTTCATGGATCGTGCGATTGCACGTGAGAACAGCGTCCGGGCGGCGGACCTGATGACGCGGCGGTTGCTGTGGCTGATCCTGTTCGGGGCCTTGCACGGGTGGCTGATCTGGGCGGGCGACATCCTGTACGCCTATGGGCTGTTCGGCCTGCTCATCGTGCCGATGCGCAACGTGTCGCCACGCAAGCTGCTCATCACGTCGGGTGTCGCACTGCTCTTGTTGTCGCTGGCTGTTGTGGGTATGGGGTTCAGGCAGCGTTCGACGCGTAATGCCGCAGTGGCCGCCCGTGCGGCTGAAGCACAGGGGCAGACACTGACGAAAGAGCAGCGGGACGCAAAGAAGGAATGGGACGAGGCCTATAACACGGCGCTGCCGTCTCGCGAAAAACTACAGGAGGAAATAGACAACTACCGCAAAGGCTACGGCGGCGTCATGACCCAACGCGTCCCGGTCATGCGCCAGTTGAATTTCGCTCCCGTGTACTTTCCGGGGGGCGTCGACATCTGGGCGCTGATGCTGATTGGCATGGCGTTGTTCAAGCTCGGCGTCCTGCAGGGCGATCGGCCGACTGGCTTCTACCTCCGTCTGGCGGCGGCCGGGTATGGATTCGGGATCGCCGTGAACTCACTCTCGACCTACGGCATGATCACGTCGAACTTCGACATCGTCGCGACCATTTTCTGGAACGTGCCGTATGAACTCGGCCGCGTCGCCGTCGCGGTGGGGCATGCCTCGGTCATCATCCTGCTCGCGAAGAGCGCGGTCATGAAGTGGCTGACCGATCGTCTCGCCGCCGTCGGGCAGATGGCGTTCTCGAACTACATTTCGCACTCGATCATTTACGCGCTGGTCTTCTACGCACCCGGCCTGCGGTTGTTCGGACAGCTGCAGCGCTATCAGCTTTATTACGTCGTGCTCGGGATGTGGATCGTGAGCCTGGCCGTCAGTCCGATCTGGCTTCGCCATTTTCGATTCGGTCCGCTCGAGTGGTGCTGGCGGTCTTTGACGTACTGGAAGCGGCAACCAATGCGACGCCGCGCGCCGCAGTCCGCGGACGTCTATGCGTTGGGATAGACATGCGTCGTCGAATTCACCCGCATTCTCTGTCCCATTGATTTGAGCGAGTCCTCGGAGGGTTCGCTCGTCCATGCTGCTGCGCTTAGTCCGATGGTACGACGCGAAGCTGACCGTGCTGCACGTCGCGCCGACGTTCGACCCTGTGGACGCGCGGGGCGTGCCGGCAACCGCCAGTCACTATGAGCCGCGCGATCACGCACAGAGCGTCCTATTCCAAGTCGTACGCGATCACTTCGAGACGTTTCGCGCACAGACAGCCTCGCTGCGGGAGGGTGAAGGCCCGCCCCGGTTCGTCGAGCGGGAGTTGCGCGAATTCCTCACGTGCGGGTGTCTCGCCGCGGGATTCGCGCTGTGGCCCGGGGCGGCCTCTGACACCTCACTGTGAAATGCGGTTCTGACGCTGTGAGAATGAACGAATCGAAGCGGCTGATACCCAGCTACGATGCTTGTAGTGCAGTGGCAAACTCGCCCAACTCGGCACTGTTCACGTCAGACACGGCCCAGAACGACATTCCGTTGTGGATCCAATGACGGAGGTTGAATCCGCGAACGGTCAAGACGACATTGCTGGTGGACGGATCACCGCCCGCCGGGGAGACAAACACGTTGATGGTATGTTTCCGCCGCTGATATACCAGCGCGGCCACTGGCCGCCCACCCACGTAGTCGAGGCGGCCGCCGACGAGCGCGAACCCACTCGAGGTGAGATCAACGACGGGCGGGGAGAAATCGAGCTTGCCAAGGAACCACGGTTTCACCGTGTGCTGATCTGTCGACTGGACATCGAACAGATGATTCGCCATCAGGGAGCGCACATGGCCGTTGACCACGTCATCAGCGATGACGTCCCCGCGGCTTGCCCCCGGCCGCCACAGCGTCATCCCCGCGCCGACCGAGAGGACGAGCACCGCTGCGGCTGCCCATGTGAGGACGCGACGGACCGAGTGGGACTGGGAGGACGCTCGCACTCGAGCCCGCAGGCGATCTGGAGCTGAATAATACGGCGCGCTCCGCACGAGCCTCGCCAACGTCTCGCGTTGAGCGAGCTGTCGGCGGCACGCCGCGCACGTCCCGACATGCTCGCGCACGGCTGTCAAGGCCGCCGCATCGAGCTCGCGATCGAGATACGCATCCAGGTCGCGTTCCACAAGTTCGCAACTCATCGGAGAGTCTCACTGAGTGCGTTTAGCTTCAGTATCGTCTGCAACCGCTCGCGTGCTCGGGCGAGTCGAGACATGACCGTGCCGATCGGCACGCCGGCGACCTCCGCGATCTCCCTGTAGGAGAGGCCCTCAATCTCGCGCAGGACGATTGCCTCGCGGAAGTCGACGGGCAGCTGTTCGAGGGCCGCGCGGACGAGCCCGACCGTATGCTGCTGAAGCAGCCGCTCCTCTGGATCGAGAGCATTATCGGGCCGTTGGTCCTGTCCGTCGTTCAACCGTGTCCCCTCTGCCACGTTCGCCTTGCGCGAGACCCGGCTGTACCACGCATTCCGCACGATCGTGAACAGCCAGGCGCGCGCGTCGTCGTCTCGCAGCGACGAAAAGAAGCGCATCGCCCGCACACAGGCATCCTGGACAACATCCTCGGCGTCGGCTTCGTTCCTGGTGAGCCAGCGAGCGTAGTTGAATGCCGCGTCGAGGTGCGGCAGAACGGTTTCCTCAAACACTCGCGGACGCATCTATTCATCTCATAGACATGCATCCGATCCGCTTTATTCCCGGGAATAGCTCCCGTGCCGGCGCAGTCTCTACCCGCAGATGGCATTCGTCGGTCGCCTCCACCCGCTGCTGATTCACTTTCCGATTGCGCTCGTCATCGCGGCCGCATTGGCCGAGGGCGCGGCGATCGTCACAGCGGACGAGGGCTGGCGGACGGTGGCCGTCGAAAACGTTCGTGCTGGTGCGGTCTTCGCGTTGTTGGCGACCGTCGCGGGCTGGCGTTTGGCGCTGGCGCCCGAAATGGATGTGTCGCCGCTCCTCGAATGGCATCGGTGGCTGGGAACCGTAGCGGCTGGGGCGGCGCTTGCGGCAGCGCTCGCGACGGGAGGCGTTCGCCGTCGATCGGCGCTGGGGGGAAGACTTTACCGGATTGCTCTGTTCACTGCGGGAGTGCTGGTGGCCGTCACCGGGCATGTCGGAGGACTGCTGGTGTGGGGTGCGAACTTTCTGCGCCCATAAGGGAGGTACGTGTGTCACGGACAGAAGATGAGAAAGACCTTGATCGACGGAACTTTCTGAAATGCATGGCATGGGTAGGGACGGGTGCCGTCTGGACATTATCGAGTGGCATCCTCAAAGGGTCTCCGCTGGGCCAGTCGGCGGGCGCCGCGATGTTGTCTCACGATGCCGGAGCGCTCCGCTTCGTTCAAATCAGCGACAGCCACATCGGATTCGATAAACCGGCGAACACGGACGTCACGGGGACGTTGCGTGCAGCGGTTGCGAAGATCAAGGCTGCTCCCGAACCACCGGCATTCGTCCTTCACACGGGAGACCTGACGCATCTCTCGAAACCGGCGGAGTTCGACACGCTGCAGCAGGTGCTGTCGGAGTTATCCGTTCCGGTGTTCTACGTCCCGGGCGAGCACGACGTGCTCGAGGACGATGGCAAGAGCTATCTGGCACGGTTCGGCAAGGGGACGCAGGGCGCCGGGTGGTACAGCTTCGATCAGGGCGGCGTCCATTTCATCGGCCTCGTGAACGTCGTGAACCTCAAAGCTGGCGGCCTCGGCACGCTCGGCGCCGAGCAACTCGAGTGGCTCGAAAAAGACGTCAATCGCCTCAAGAGCAGCACGCCGATTATCGTGTTCGCGCACATCCCCCTGTGGTCGGTGTACCCGGAATGGGGATGGGGCACGGAGGACAGCGCACGCGCGCTGTCGTACCTGAAGCGGTTCGGGTCCGTATCGGTGCTCAACGGGCACATCCATCAGGTCATGCAGAAGGTTGAAGGCCACGTGACGTTCCACACGGCGATGTCAACCGCCTTTCCGCAACCCGCGCCAGGCACCGCTCCATCCCCTGGACCGATGAAAGTCGCCGACGACCGGCTCCGGAAAGTGCTCGGCCTTTCCCGGATGTCATTCCATGGCGTCAATCATCCGATTGCGATCACCGACGTCCCGCTCGAAGCGGAGACGCAGACAGCCGACGCCCACGACGTGATGATGGACAATTTCAGCTTCACGCCGGGCACCGCATCCGTGCCGATCGGCACGACCGTCACGTGGACGAATCACGACGACGTGCCCCACAACGTGGTCAGTACGGAGCAGAAGTTCAAATCGCCCGTGCTCGACACCGACGAACGGTTCGCGCATCGGTTCGACGCGCCGGGTGCCTACAAGTACTTCTGTTCCATCCACCCGAAGATGACCGGTCGCATCGTGGTCGGGTAATCCATGCGACGAATCACCTTGTTCGCTATCGCCATCGCGCTCGTAGCGGTCTCCTTGGTTTTGGGAGCAGCGTCTTCAGGCGCGAATCCCGTGCATGAAGTGCAGGTGGTGGCGACAAAATTCGCGTTCGAGCCGGCCGTCATTCAGGTGACCGCAGGAGAGCCGGTCCGGCTTGTGATTCACTCCCTCGACCGCGTACACGGGTTTTCGATACGCGACTTGAACATCGACGTTCAAATTCCCCGAAGCGGGGACGTCGTCGTCGAATTCACGGCCCCGCGCGCGGGGCGCTACGAAATCGCCTGCTCCGAATTCTGCGGGAGCGGGCACGGGCACATGAAAGCGGCAGTCGTGAGCGTGGCGCCCACGCCAACGGCTGGCAGCTGATTATCGAAAGGATCAACATCATGCACCGGTTCTTCTTTGCGGCGGGTCTGGCCGCGTCGACGTTCGTTGTGGCTGCATGCGGCGGCAGTTACGGCACTTCATCGCCGTCTGGTCCCAGCGACACACCGCCTCCCGCCGGTGCAATCAGGTCGACGTCACAGTTGAGCACTTGCAGCAAGGCGAGCAGCTGATCGACAGACTTGCGGTAGTTCGTCTGATCGAGCAGTCGATACCGCTGCGCCGCGCACGTCCCGAGCCTGCGCATAATCTCGCGCTTCGAGAGCGGGCTCTCTGCAACTCGCTTCTGTGCTTCGAGCGTCAGTCGGTACAACAGGAGATCGCGGAGGTAGGTGGGATCCTCGTTGTACTCGAGCACCTGTTCGACGTGTACGGTGCCGGCGTGGCCCGAATGGAGGACGTAGCTAAACGCTTCCGGGCCAGCCTCTAGGTCAACGGAGATCTCCGTGACGCGACAGCGTCCAGGGGTGGAGCGAGGACGGCCGCGCGGTTCTGGTAATTGAATCATCGACGGTGCGACGCGCGTGATGCGGGTCGATCTCGCTACGGGAACGCGCACCTTCATCCGGCAGCTCATGCCGAGCGATCGCACGGGCGTTATGGCGATCTACCCGGGCACCGTGCGGCGCGACGGGCAGATATGCGTCTACTCCTACTGGCGTCAATCGCAGGACGCCGAGATCGTCAAAGGAGTGCAGTTCGACTAATTGTCGGTACACCTCAGTAGCATCCAGCCCGACGCTGCAGCGCCGCACCCGCTGCATATAATCGCACTTCAATGAGACTGACAGCGGGCACGCGATTGGGCCCGTACAGCATCCAGTCTGCACTCGGCGCGGGTGGCATGGGGGAGGTGTATCTCGCACGGGACACCAACCTGGCGCGAGACGTGGCGATCAAGGTGCTGCCCGAAGCGTTTGCCGACGACCCGGAGCGGCTCGCCAGGTTCGAGCGCGAAGCCAGAACGCTTGCCGCGTTGAATCATCCGAACATCGCCATCGTCCACGGGCTCGAGACCGTGCCGCTCGATGCAGGGCACGTGCGCGCGCTGGTGATGGAACTAGTGGACGGTCCAACACTCGCCGAACTGATCGGCGGCTTGAGTGTGCCCGAGGCGTTGCGTCTCGCGCGGCAGATCACCGACGGCCTCGAAGCTGCGCACGAGCAAGGCATCGTGCATCGCGATCTCAAACCGGCCAACATCAAAGTGCGGCCCGATGGCACGGTGAAGATCCTCGATTTCGGTCTGGCCAAGACGGCGGGGGAGCCCGCACGCGCGTTCTCGCCCGGCCTCTCGATGTCTCCGACGATCGCCTCCCCGGCGATGACGCAGGCTGGGCTGATTCTGGGTACGGCTGCTTACATGTCGCCCGAGCAAGCGAAGGGGCGCGAGGCCGACAAGCGCAGCGACGTCTGGTCTTTCGGTGCCGTGCTCTACGAGATGCTGACTGCGCATCGGACGTTCGCCGGGGAGGACGTGAGCGACACGCTCGCGAGCGTGCTGAAGAGCGAGCCGGATTGGTCAATCGTGCCGGCCGATGTGCCCCCGGCTGTCGTCAGCCTGATGAAAGGCTGTCTCGCCAAGGATCGACGCGAGCGCGTATCGGATATGTCCGCCGCGAAGTTCGTGCTCAAGGATCTGAGCACGAGTAGTGCAGTGCTTTCCGCGGCAGCGCGCACGCCGCCATCGTCATGGCGAGCGCGTGTGCTGCCGCCTGCGATTGCCGCTGCGCTTACCGCGATTGTCGTCGGAACTGCTGCGTGGATGATGCGACCAACTCCTCATCCACCGGACGTGGCCCGATTCTCGTTGATACCGGAAGGTCCTTTTACGTCCACTGTCCAGCAGCTCGTCGCGGTCTCACCTGATGGAACCAGGATCGCGTACAACGCCGGTGGACGTCTTCGCGTTCGCGCGCTTGGTGAGGTGGAGTCACGCGCCATCACCGATGTCGATACCATCGCGCTCAATCCGGTGTTTTCACCTGACAACACCACCATCGCGTTCACGACCTTCTCCAACAATGGCCTGGCCCTGAGACGGATACCGGCCGTCGGTGGGACGGTCACGATCGTTGCCTCGTTCCCGGGCAGCACCAATTTTTCCGGAATCAGCTGGAGCCGTGAGGGCATCCTCTTGGGTCTGACTGGTGCTGGAGGTGGCATTGTGAAGGTATCGGGTGACGGCGGCACTCCGGAACGCATCATCGCCGTCGATGCTGACCAGATCGTGCATCGTCCCCAGATGCTGCCGGACGGGCGAACGGTCCTCTTCACGCTAGCCAAGGCTGTGGGGGATGACAGGTGGGACAAGGCGCAGATCGTGGCGCAGTCCCTCGCCGACGGCACCCGACGCGTGCTGGTCGAGGGCGGTTCGGATGCCCGGTATCTCGAGAGCGGTCACCTACTCTACGCGGTTGGTGGAACCATCTTCGCCGTTCCATTCGATGCGGCGACGCTCACGATCAAGGGACCTGCGGTACCTACCATCGTCGGTGTACGGCGAGCGGTCGGCGGCACGAGCGGCGGTGCCCAGCTGGCTGTCTCAGCGACGGGTACGCTGACCTACCTGCCGGGACCTGCTGCGTCGCCGTTCTCCACCGGTGGAACGCTCGTGATCGGCGACGGTCGCAGCGATCCGGCTCCGCTGAAGGTACCGGCTGGCATCTACGCGCATCCACGAGTTTCGCCCGACGGCCGTCTCCTGGCGGTGAGCAGGAGTGAGGCTGGGGCACCGGACATCTGGACCTACGAGCTCTCGGGCGGTGCGGAGATGCAGCGTCTGACGTTTGGTGGACGGAGCCGGTTTCCAATCTGGTCGGCGGACAGCCGCCGCGTGACCTACCAGTCTATTCAGGACCGCGGAATCTGGTGGGAAGCGGTTGACGGCGGTACTCCAGAGCGTCTCACGACTCCAGTCGAGAATGAAGAACATGTGCCCGAATCGTGGTCGCCCGACGGATCGCGGCTGCTCTTCGCCGTCCGAAAAGCGTCGGTGAATTCGTTATGGGTCCTGACCCTGGCCGATCGGAAGACGATGCCGCTCGGGCAGATCCAGTCGGCCGAATCGTTGAGCGCGACCTTCTCGCCGGATGGACGATGGATTGCGTACGCATCCACTGAGCGAGGTGGAGGAGTGCTGTCACCGAACCGCGGCGTGTTCGTCGAACCGTTTCCACCGACCGGAGCGAAGCGTCAGTTGCCGAAGCGCCTGCTCGATTACCATCCGCGATGGGCGGCGGACGGCAACGGTATCTGGTACGTTCCGGGCGCGGCACGACCGCTCGTCCTGGTTCCGATCAGGCTTCAGCCGTCGATCGTCTTCGGCATGCCCGTCGAGATGACTCGCGCCCCGCTTCCCGGGCTGCTCTCGCTGGACGTGCGCGGATACGATGTGCTGCCGGACGGACGGATTGTCAGTGTGTCATCAAACACCGCGGGAGCGGCCGCGTTCCCGCTCGAATTCCGTGTGGTGCTCAACTGGTTCGAGGAGCTGAAACGCCTCGCGCCGGCAAAGTAAGGAATAAGTCCCTGGTGTTCTACACGTCGGCGAGTGTGAGCGGCCGCGGGCTCTTGCCGTCGATGTCGATGAAGCCGTAGTCGAGCGCGAGGGCGGCAGCGACGAGCACCTTGCCTGTGTGGCGCATGACATTTGAATCGGCAGCGAGTGCGGCGATGGCGCGACCGATGAACTCCGGTGACTCGGAGTTGCTCAAGTCGAGCCACGCTGCTGACGCCATCACCTTCTCAGTCCGCACCATTCCCGGATAGAGCGAGACGACCGCAACACCGTGCGGCTGCAGTTCGGCCGCCATGTGCGCGGTCATCTTATCGGTGGCGGCTTTCGACACGCCGTAGGCGACGTTCCCGAGATGCTTCTGTGCCGCCCAATGCGAGAGGTTGACAATCAGTCCGCGACGACGAGCGACCATGCCTGGCGCGGCGAGCTGGCTCGCGTGATAGTGCGCGCGAACACCGGCAGCGAACATCGCATCCCATCGCCACAGCGGCTGCTGCCAGAACGGCTTCATCCACGTGAACTCGCCGTTGTCCACCATCCGCTCGTAGCCGCCCCAGACGTTGTTGACCAGCACGTCGATCGGGCCGTCCTGCGCTATCCGCGCGAACGCGGCCTCGACGTCGCTGTCCACCGTGTGATCGCAACGGATGCCGATCGTGCCTTCACCGATTGTGGCGAGATCAGATGCAGTGCGCCCGGTGACAAACACCTTGGCCCCGTGCGTCGCGAGCTCACCCGCGACGCCCCTGCCGATGCCGCGGCTGCCTCCGGTAACGACAGCGACCTGGCCGTTCAGCACACGACTACAGCCGTCGGAGTTGGAAGGTGCCCCGCTCGGCACCGCGCGACCAGGTTCCCGTGATCCGCCGGTTGCCGGCGACCGGGTTCTGCAGCGTGCCGTCGAAGACCTGACCGCCGGCTTCGATCCGTACTTTGAAGGTCGGCGGAATCCCTTGGGTCGAGTCGCGGCCTTCGGGCGCGGGCTTGCCTGGAGTGATGTCCATCATCGCGGAGGTGATCGGGACGGCATTGGGTCCGGGATTCATCGTGCCCGTCGTCTGCTTGCCGTCCCACTTCATGATGATCGTCAGATCGCGCTTCTGTTTGCCCACCTCGTACTCGCCGTACCACGTACCGGTCAGGGGATGCCCTTCCTGAGCCGCAATCGGCGTGGCCAGAGCGATGACGACCAGAATGAGTAACGCGCGCATGAGCGTGAACCTACGGAACGAAGAACCGTGTGTTGTCGATCTCTTCCTGGCTGCCGAGCATCAACTCGGGCCCCTGGTTGAACTGCTGGCAGATGTATTCGAACAGCTCGTCGCCAGGTCTCCAGCGCAGCGTGAAGTCGGTCGTCGTCCACGGCCTGGTGTACGCGCCCGGGTCGTCGATCGTGGCCTGATACTTCAGCGTGTTCATGTCGCTGCGCGTGATTCGCTCGGTGAATTTCAACTGGGCGGTGTGCGGCGTGCCGCGCGTGTCCATCCAGAACTTCTCATTCAGTCCGCGCGTTTCGACGACGAGCGTGTCGCCTTCCCAGTGGCCGATTGAATACCCGTAGTTCGTGGGGGCGAGATTCGCCGGGAACGAGCGTCCATCGAGATAGATGATTCGGTAGGAGTTCGGGCCGCCGTTGTCCATGATGTACAGGCGCTTCAAATCGGGGACTTCGACGAACTCAGTGCCGTAGGGCGTCGAGAACTGCCGCGACACGCCCGATGCCTTGCATCGCGTGTGCGGCTCGAATTGATCGATCTGCCGCATGTCGTACACGGCGCGGGCCCACGGCTGAAACGGGATGTCATCGAGCTTCAGTCCGCGCGGCAATGTCGTGACGCCAGCGCCCCATCCGCCCACCGGTTGTCCGGGCACCGAGCCGAGAATCGGCTTGCCGTCCGGCCACCGCGGTGTCGGTGCTGCAGGCGACTCAGGCGCACCGCCGCCGCGACCGCCGCGTCCCTGAGCCGCTGGGTCTGCGTTCATCGCGAACACGATCGCGACGGCGACGAGCGAGCCGAATACGCAGGCGCGATTCATCAATCCAGTGATCATGGCCGGTTGTCCTGACACAGAAAGTACGGCGTCTCTTCCCCCGGAACCCAACTCAACGTCCAACTGCTTTTCCACGGCCGAGTGTAGGCGCCCGGATCGTCGATGGTCACCTCGTAGCGCATCGTCGCCATGTCCACGCGGGTGAAGCGTTCGGTCAACTGCAGCTGCTCGGTGTGCGGCAGGCCGCCGTTGTCGAACCAGAATTCCTCGTTGAACTGCCGAGTGTTCACGACGAAGGTGTCTCCGTCCCAGCGGGCGACGGCAATGCCATAGAACAGCGGGTTGTCGTCGTTCCCCTGAATCTGTCCGACCTGCTTGCGTCCGTCGGTGTAGATGATACGGCGGTTGCGGTTTCCGCCGCCGAGCAGGACGAAGACGCGCTTGAAGTCGGGCTGCTCGACGAACTGCAATCCGTAGATCTGCTGGAACTGACGCGGGCCGCCCGGCGGCTTGCACCCGAGCAGCATGGGATCGCGCTCCAGATGCGTGCTCTGCCGAAGACGATAGAGGCCGAGCGCCCAGGGCTGCATCGGTGCCACGCGCGGCGCATCGTTGATGTTGTTCAGCAGACCGTAATCGCCAATCTGCACCTTGACGCCGTCCTCGATCAGGAAATTGCGGCTCGGATATCCCCAGTAGCCGGTTTCACCGGGCGGCGGACCGAGTCGCGGCCGGCCGTCGGGCCATCGCGGCGTAGGACCTGACGCGGTGGGACGTGGGCGCGGTGTGCCGTTCACGCCCACATAGACCTCGCGGCCGGTGCGGGTCACGACCACCGACTTCCCCGAGATCTGCTTGCTGCCGTTGCGCGCGATGTAACCCTCGACGCGAATCGCCTCGCCCGGACTCAGCGAGGTCTCGCTCCATCCGTTGTTGGCGAGGATGATTGGACTGTCGACCTGGACCGCCCATAACGTCGGCAGCGGATCGCCAGCGACTTTCATGAGCACGTGCACGTACGGGTTCGCCCAGTCCACCTGCGTCACCGTACCGGTCAGGGTCAGCGGCTTCGTGAGATCGAACTTGGCCGCAAGCGGGTACTGCGCGCGGAGAGACGCCGCACCGAACAGCATCGACAGCGCCGCCGCCCAGGCGACTCCATGCCTCATCGGAACACCACCTCCAGACAGGTGGTGCGGACTATACCTTCAGGGGCGAAAGAAACCAACCGTGGCTGTCACCGCGCGAGCGCGTACACCAAGGCGACGATCGATGTGGCGAGGGCGATCGCGCTGATGATGGTCGCCGGCAACGAGGTCGCCGACAGAAAGGTCGGGGCGTGCTGGTGAAAGGGCAGCGCCGCTTCCAGCGCCGGAACGATCGACGGCGGCACGTCGAGCAGCGACTGCTTCATCACCTTCTTCGCTGCGAGCACTTCGCGCATGCCTTCTTCGAAATGCTGCTGGTGAATGCTCTTGAGCAGATCGCTGCCTTCTTCAGCGGCCGCGGCCAGCGCCGCTTTCAGCACGGCGTTCCGGATATCGCCGCCGCTCACGTCATAGGCCTCGGCCAGCGCGCGGAAATTCACATCGTCGGCGAGCGGTGTGCGCGAGGGATGAACCTGTACGCGCCAGATCCGCTCGCGTTCCTCGACACCCGGCATCTCGAACAGGATGTGCGTGCGAATGCGACGTTCGAACGCTGGGTCGAAATTCGCTGCCAGATTCGTCGCGAAGATGACCACACCGTTGAACCGTTCGAGCTCTTGCAGCAGTACGTTGATCACCGTGTTGGTCTCGCGCACGAACGCCTGATCGAGCGACGACGATCGACGTGAGGCGATCGCGTCGGCTTCGTCGAAGAGCAGTACGGCGTTCTCCTTGCGAGCCATGCGGAACGCCGCAGACACGTTCTTCGCGGTTTCACCCATCCACATCGACTCGACATGCGCGTAGCGGACAATCAGCAGCCGTGCGCCAAGCGCATGCGCGATCGCTTCCGCGCAGATCGTCTTGCCTGTGCCGGGCGCGCCGGCGAAGTTGAACGCGAGCGCGAGACTCGTGGGATGCCGTTCGCGAAAACCCCAGCGGTTGAACACAAGGTCGTGCTGCGTCACGTGCACAAGCGCCTGCTCGAGTGAACGCCGAGTCGCCGGCGGGAGTATCACATCATCGAGGGTGCGCTGAGGCACGACGCTTTCGACAACACGTCGATCGTCGTTACCGGTGAGCACGCGGAGGAACGGGTTCGACATCGCATCAGCGTACCAAACGCGGTACAGCTGAGCCTGGGCCGCAACGGCCGAGGTCGGTGCGTTCTCTGTTTACCGGGACAACTTCGTCCGATAAAATACCTGCACGCACTGACGACGATCACCATCGCGCGTCATGTCGCGTTCCTCCATTCAATCGAGCAGTTCCACACGCGGCGGTGTGTGTCTGGTCGCGATCTAATACGGCGTAAGAAGTCGCCGCACTGGGGAGTACTGTGCTTCGAGGAAAGATGCCACACATTCGACTCGCTTGGTTGATAGCCGGAGTGTTGACTGCCGCGCTTGCTATTGCGGTGTACGCGTTCCGGTCGCGACCAGTTGTCGAGTTCACTCCAGTCGCCTTCAGCGATTTCCTCCGCGAGGTCAAAGCCAACCAGGTCAAGTCCGTCGTCGCCGACGGTGATGCGGTTCGGTTCGAGCTTCGGGACGGGGCGCACCTCGAGACGACGGCGCCGCCGGGCTACATCGCCTTGAACCCGACGTTCCTGTCGGGCTTGCTGGAGCGTGGCGTCCAGTTCAGCGCCAAGCCCGTCGATCGCGCGAGCGGCGAGCTGTATCAGTCGCTGGCGATCGGGCTCTTTGTGTTCGCCATCGCCGGCCTCGTGTTGTTCCGCGTCACCGGCCGCGTGACGACGCTCGAGAAGGTGCGCACAGTCGATCCCAACGACGTGACGGTCACCTTCAAGGATGTCGCGGGCGTGGACGAGGCCAAGGATGAAGTGCGCGAGATCGTCGACTTCCTCAAAGACCCTGGCCGCTTCTCGGCAATTGGTGGACGAATTCCACGCGGCATCCTCCTCGTCGGACCTCCGGGTACGGGCAAGACGCTCCTCGCACGGTCGATGGCCGGCGAAGCGGGTGTCCCATTCATTTCTGCAAGCGGTTCCGATTTCGTCGAGATGTATGCGGGCGTTGGCGCGGCCCGCGTGCGACGGCTCTTCAAGGAAGCCCGACGCCATAAGGCGTGCATCATCTTCATCGACGAGCTCGATGCCGTCGGACGCAATCGCGGCAGCACCTCCCTCAGCCACGAAGAGCGCGAACAGACACTCAATCAGTTACTCGTCGAGATGGACGGCTTCTCACGCGCGGACAGCATCGTCGTCGTGGCGGCCACCAACCGTGCCGACATTCTCGACTCAGCGCTGCTGCGACCGGGCCGCTTCGATCGCCAAGTCACCGTCGGCAATCCCGATCTCAACGGCCGTGAGCAGATCCTGCGCGTGCACACGCGGAAGGTCGAGCTCGAACCCGACGTCGATCTCCGGTCCATTGCACGCGGCACCCCGGGGTTCTCGGGCGCCGATCTCGCCAATGTCGTGAACGAAGCCGCCCTCATCGCGGCGCGGCTCGGACGCCACACGGTGAGCAATGTCGATATGCACGCCGCGCGCGACAAGGTGCTCATGGGTGCCGAGCGCCGGTCGCTGATCATGAGCGAGTCTGAGCGCAACACCTGCGCGTATCACGAGGCGGGCCATGCGATCGTCGCGGCGCTGTTGCCTGAAGCCGACCCGCTCCACAAGGTGACAATCATCCCGCGCGGCCGGGCGCTCGGCGTCACCATGCAGTTGCCCGAGGCCGATCGTCACGCGCATTCGAAGTCTTTCCTCGAGACGCAGATTGCGATTCTGATGGCAGGCCGTGTTGCCGAGGAGCTGTGCCTGCGGCAGATGACCAGCGGTGCTTCCAACGACATCGAGCGCGCGACCGAGCTGGCCCGCAAGATGGTGTGCGAACTGGGCATGTCGCCGCTCGGCCCGGTTCACTTCCGTCGCCCCTCAGGGGCCTGGGATTCGGATTCACGCGCCGCCGGCTTCAGCGAAGAAGCGGCACGCCGCGTGGACGATGAGATCAGCACGTTCATCATGCGCGGCTACGAGACCGCACGTCAGATCATCGAGCGTGAGCGTCCCGCGGTGCGTGCATTGGCGCTCGAACTCCTCGAGGTCGAGTCAGTGGATGGCGAGCGGATGAAGCAGATCATCGCGGAGAACACCGCCACCGTTCGCGCGTGATTCACTGATCAGGATTTTCAACACAGTGGCCCCTGTGTCTCTGTGTTCAAATTACTCCGTGCTCTCCGTTTTCCTCTGTGATCAGTAGGATCGAGAGATGCCGGAGCTCCCTGAAGTCGAAGCCGTTCGCCGGAGGCTGGAGCGCGCGACGCGTGGCGCGCGCATCGATCGCGTCGAGTTGCGCCGGCCGGATCTGCGCCGCCCGTTTCCATCCGATTTCGTCTCGCGACTAACCGGCCAAACCATCACGTCCGTCAGCCGGCGTGGCAAGTATCTGCTGGCGACGCTCAGCTCCGGCGACACGCTCCTCGTGCACCTCGGCATGTCGGGTGCGTTCCGAACCGAGAGACCGGGCCGTGCGTTTCGCACCGAGCGACCGCGTTCTTCATCTCCTCCGTCTCAGCCCATCGATCCTCACGACCACGTCGTTATCGTCCTGTCGTCGGGCGTCGTCGTGACATTCAACGACCCGCGCCGCTTCGGGTTGATGGATCTGATTCGCGCGAACGATGACCATGAGGCGCTGCGCGAAATGGGTCCCGAGCCGCTCGACGATGCGTTTGACGCGAGGGTGTTGGCGCGCGCGTGCGCAGGGAAGCGGGTCGCGCTGAAGGTCCTGCTGCTCGATCAGCGATTGGTCGCAGGCCTCGGCAACATCTACGCGAGCGAAGCGCTGCACCACGCCGGGCTCTCGCCGCGGCGTCGCGCGTCCACGATCGCGACGCCTGCCGGCGCGCCACGCGCACCGGCATTCGCACTTGCCAAAGGCATCAAGGCCGTCCTGCAAAAAGCCGTCGCCGCCAATGTGCAGGCGTACGAGTCAGGGCGGTTCCGCGTGTACGAACGCGAAGGCAAGCCGTGCCCGAGGCGTGGCTGCGCGGGCACGATTCGGCGCATCACGCAGGCCGGCCGATCGACGTACTACTGTCCGGTTTGCCAGAAATAGAGCGTCGGATTCCTTCTTGACGCTGGTCGTCGCTCGTGGTACCACGAGCCCTGCACTCTCCCCCACGGGAATCTTCGGAGGTCTACGATGTCCCTTCGACGCACGATCCCGTTTCTCTGCGTGGCCGCGGCCGGTGTCGTGGCGCTCGTCTCGTTCGCATCTTCCTCGCTCATTGGACAGGCGCGCGCGCCGACCGGCACGCAGTTCCCAGCCGCGTATCGCGCGCCGCGACTTGCCGATGGCCGTCCCGATCTGAACGGCGTCTGGCAGGCATTTGTCACCGCCAACTGGAATCTCGAGGACCATGACGCGCAGCCAGGTCCGCATCCCGAACTGACCGGGGCGTACGGTGCAGGCCCTGGCGGGCAGAGCGTCATCGAGGGCAATGAGATTCCGTACCGTCCTGAAGCGCTCGCGAAGAGGAACGCCAACTTCCAGAACCGGCTGAAGGTGGACGTCAGCAACGACAAGACATGGCACGCGCTCGGAGATCCCGAAGCGAAGTGCTACATGCCGGGTGTGCCGCGCGCGACTTACATGCCCTTCCCGTTTCAGATCGTGCAGGGCACCAGCCAATACGTCCTGTTTGCGTACGAGTTCACCAGCGCAACACGCATCGTCCGTATGAACTGGCAGCAAGAGGCCCCCACTGACGCGTGGATGGGGTGGTCGCGGGGACGCTGGGAAGGCGACACGCTGGTTGTGGACGTCACCGGCCAGCGCGAAGAGACCTGGTTCGATCGGGCCGGCAACTACCACAGCGATGCGCTGCATGTCGTCGAGCGTTACACGCCAGCCAGTCCCTATCACATGCTCTACGAAGCGACCATCGAAGATCCCAAAGTCTTCACCCGTCCGTGGAAGATCCGGTTCCCGCTCTATCGCCGAATGGAGACCAACGTCCAGCTGCTCGAATTCAAGTGTGTTCCGTTCACCGAGGAACTGCTGTTCGGGAAATTCCGCAAGCAGGCGGCGAGGTGACTGTCATGCGCCATTCACTTCTATTCACAGTCGTCGGGCTGGCACTGGCTGCCGTCGTCGGTCTGGTCATGCCAACCGCGGGACAAGGGTCCAAGACCGGACCGGCGGCGAAGAAATACACGGCGCCCAAGACGCCGTGGGGTGATCCTGATCTGCAGGGTGTCTGGAACGACGCTACGAGCACGCCGCTTGAACGGCCAGCCAACGTCGGAGAGAAAGGCGTACTGAGCGACGAGGAGGCCGAGGAGTTCCAGGCCTCGCTCGCCAACGAGCTGTCGCGCGATCGCCGCGACGGCGGCAATGCCGCCGACGTCAACCGTGCCTACAACGAGCACTGGATGGACGCACGCCGGCTGAAGATCACCGCCGACAAGCGCACGTCGCTCATCGTCGATCCGGTGGACGGGCGCATTCCGGTGCTCGCCAATCTCTCGCCCGAGCGACAGAAAGTACGAGCCGTCCGCGCCGAGGGCGCGAAGCGCTTTGCGGCGGGATTGCCCGACGACTACACCGACATGTCATGGCCGGTGCGTTGTGTCGTGCGCACCGACGTGCCGCCGTATCTGCCGACGATCTACAACAACAACTTCCAGATCTTTCAGAGCCCGGGGTATGTGACCATCGCGCCGGAAATGATCCACAGCGCGCGCATCATTCCCATGGACGGCCGTCCGCATCTGCACAAGAGCCTGCGGCAATGGCTTGGTGACACGCGCGGCCGTTGGGATGGGTCGACACTCGTCATCGAGACGACGAACTTCCGGGCCGACGAAGGCGTGTTGTTTCAGAACGCCAACCCCGCGACGTACAAGATCACCGAGCGCTTCACGCGTGTTGCCGCCGACTCGATCAATTACGAGTTCACCGTCGAGGACCCGGCCACGTGGTCGCGGCCGTGGACCGCGCTCATCCCCTGGAACAAGGTTGATCCCGACGAGCAGATGTTTGAGTACGCCTGCCATGAAGACAATTTCGACATCGTGCATTTTCTGACCGGCGCCCGGTTGCGAGAGAAGAAAGCTGAGAGGTGATTCGATGCGCATGGCACTCGTAATTCTCCTGATGACGACGCCGGCACTCGCCCATCACGCCTTTAACGCGGAGTTTGACGCGAACAAGCCGATCAAGTTCAAGGGCACGGTCACGAAGATGCTGTGGGTGAATCCTCACGCGTGGATTTACGTGGACGTGAAGAAGGCCGACGGCACCGTCGAGGAATGGATGGTCGAAACCGGTACGCCGAACACCCTGTTGCGGCGCGGGCTGACCAAGGAGTCCTTGAAAGAGGGGACCGAGATCGTCGTTGACGGCTACCAGTCGAAAGACGGGTCACGCCGTGCCAACGGCCGCGACCTGACGCTGCCCGACGGACGAACGCTCTTCCTCGGCTCGTCGGGAACTGGCGCACCATACGAGAAGAAGTAGAGGCGAGTCTTTAGACTCGCCTTGGTCATCGCAGCGACGAACACGACAGGCGGGCGAGGGTGCCTGGTGCCGATTTCCCGCCGCCTTCGCCGACGACGACAAGCGTGCCGTCGGTCGTGAGTGTCACGCCCTCGCCTTGAGGTTCGTCGAGATCGGCGAGATCCACCACGTGCGCCGGACGCCAGTTCCCGCCCATCAGTTCCTTCGTGTGATGGAAGGTCACTGCGCGACTGGTGCGCAGCACGATCCATTCACCATCGGGTGAAGCCGTCGCATCGGTGACGCGCTCGCTGTTCGGCGACTTGCCCGGGTCGCGCGGTTTAGCGACGCGTTGCAGCGGCATGGCCGGGCCTGACTTCAGGTCGCGCGGGAATCGATACAGGGCCACGCCGCCTTTCTCGCCTTTCGTCACGATGTACAACGAGCCGTCCGAGGTGATCACCAGCGATTCGGCGTCCTGCGGTCCGTCCGGATATGTGGCGTGGAACACGTCCGCGGTTGCGGTCATGTCATCGCCGACGGCAGGTTCAGGCACGCGATAGATCGTGATCTGTTTGCGTGTTCCGTTGTTGTCGCCAATGTCGCCGACGTACAGGCAACTGCCGCTCTTGCAGGGCCCCGCAGCAATCGCTTCCCAGTCCTCGACCTGCGCGCCGGTCACGCGAACGCGACCAGTTACCGCGCCTTTCGCGTCGAGTGCGTAGACGACCGGGTCACCGGAGTCGTTGATCGCCCACAACGTTCCAGGAGTACGACGGCTCGCCGCGATGCCGCTCGCTTCGGCGAGTTCGTTCATCTTGACGACTGCCCCCAATGGGCGGCACTGCATCGTGGCGCCACTCTGTGCACCTAATGCGTGAAGCGGCATCGCGAGTGCTGTCACCGAGACGATTGCGACTGTGCGATTCAGGCTGTTGAGCACGACCGCTGACCTGTGAAGACCCTCACGTCGTTCGCAACATCGATGCCGCGGCTGGTTCGGCTGGAGCGTGCGCGAAGGCTCAGCGCTGCCCCGGGAGTACGGATTGCAATGCGCTGGCGGAACGGAGTACAGGGGAGACCAAGTAAGTCATCGGCCTGCCCTTCTTATCACTCTCAAACACCCCAACATGTTGATGGATTGCAAAGAACCAGGACGAACGCGTACGCGCCCGGCGATGGCGCGCGTGCAAGACCATGCGCCGAGCTGCGTGCGACTGCGGTGGAGATTATCGGGCTCAGCGTTTGCGCGGCGGGCGATTGCCGCGTTCCGCATCCACCGCGTGCAGATGATCGGTTCGAGCCGGCCGAGGCCGGCGTGGAGCCGCTAGTCGTGCTGGCTCATGCGCGGCGCTTTCCGATCGGAGCGGAAGTCGTTGCCGACGGCCAGGTCTCGTTCCGTGTCTGGGCGCCGGCTGCGAAGCGCGTGCAGGTTGTGCTGTCCGATCGTGACAGCAGCCAGCACGCGCTCGAGCCAGAGCCCAACGGATATTTTTCTGGTGTCGTGCGCGCACGCGCCGGCGACCGCTACCGCTTTCAACTCGACGAGTCCGCTCAGCTGTACCCCGATCCGGCCTCGCGGTTTCAGCCGTGTGGCCCGCATCAGGCGTCGGCAATCGTGGACCCCACCTCATATGAGTGGGGCGATGCGAGCTGGTCGGGCGTGCGGCTCGAGGGACAAGTGATCTACGAGCTGCATTCGGGCACGTTCACGCGTGAAGGGACCTGGGCCAGTGCGCAGTGTCAGCTCGACGAGCTCGCGCGTCTCGGTATCACCGTGATCGAATTGATGCCGGTTGCGGAGTTCGAGGGTCGTTTCGGATGGGGCTACGACGGCGTCGATCTGTTTGCACCGTCGCATTTATACGGTCGCCCCGACGACTTGCGGCGATTCATCGATGCGGCGCATGCGCGCGGCATCGGCGTCCTGCTCGACGTCGTCTACAACCACTTCGGGCCGTCTGGGAATTACCTGCGTGCGTTCTCGCCCTCCTATTTCACCGAGAAGCACGAGAACGAGTGGGGCGACGCCATCAACTTCGATGGACCTGATTCAGACCCGGTGCGCGAGTTCTTCATTACCAACGCGGCGTACTGGATCGACGAATTCCATGTCGACGGCCTGCGGCTCGATGCCACGCAGCAGATCTTCGATGGGTCGCAGCCGCACATCATTACCGAGGTCGGTGAGGCCGCGCGACGAGGTGCGAAACATCGTCGCGTGCTGCTGGTAGGTGAGAACGAATCACAGGATGTCGTGAACGTGAGAGCGCCGCGCGAGGGCGGCCGTGGTCTTGATGCGCTGTGGAACGACGACTTTCATCACAGCGCAATCGTTGCGGCGACGGGCCGTGGAGAGGCGTACTACTCGGACACGTACGGAGTCCCGCAGGAATTCATCTCATCGGCGAAATACGGGTATCTCTATCAAGGGCAGTACTACCATTGGCAACGTCATCGACGGGGCACGCCGACCTCAGGGTTGCCGCCAGCGGCGTTCGTCGTCTTCTTGCAGAACCACGATCAAGTGGCCAACTCGGCCCGCGGTCTGCGTGGCCATCAGATAACCAGCCCGGCGAAGTGGCGCGCGTTGACGACGGTGACGTTGCTCATGCCAAACACGCCGATGCTGTTTCAGGGGCAGGAGTTCGCGGCCTCGTCTCCGTTTCTGTATTTTGCCGACTTCGAGCCGGAGCTCGCGGATGCCGTGCGTAGTGGGCGGCAGGAATTCCTCACCCAATTTCCGAGCGTTCGTGACTTCATGGCCCGATCGACACTCGACGATCCCGGAAACGAAGAGACGTTCGAGCGCTGCAAGCTGGATTTCACTGAGCGCGAGACGCATCGCACGTGGTACGCGCTTCATCAGGACTTATTGCAGCTGCGGCGACACGAGCCGGCGTTCAAGGCGCAGCGACGCGGCCAGGTCGACGGTGCTGTCCTCGCCGCGCATGCATTCGTGCTCCGGTTCTTTGCTGACGCTCCCGCGGACGAGCGCCTGCTGATCGTCAATCTCGGCCCCGAACTCAATCGTCCGTCGTTCGCGGAACCACTGCTCGCGCCGCCGTGGTGTTTCGAGTGGCACGTGCAGTGGTCCAGCGAGGACCCGAAGTACGGAGGTGGCGGAACGTCGGATCTCTGGCCGGATTGCACATGGAGCATTCCGCCCGAAGCGGCGATCGTGTGCCAGCCGGCGTCACTGCAGCCTCGCACCAGTGGTCCCGTCCGGCGTCGCACCGCCTGAAGTGTCGTGTCCGCCTTCAGGCGGACCGGGTCCGGCTTACGCGGACACGACATCTATCGCAACTCCGTCACGCGACGTTCAAGGAACTCGCGCTCGGCAGCGTTCTCGCATCGTTCGATGGCCGCGTCGTAGGCGTCCACCGCTTCTGACGAGCGCCCCAGGCGGCGCAGCAGGTCAGCGCGTATCGCATGAAACAGGTAATAGCGATCGAGGTCGAGGGCATTGACGATCGTAAGCGCAGCGTGCGGGCCCTCGATTTCGGCGACGGCGACGGCTCGATTGAGCGCTGCGACCGGCGTCGGTGCGACAGCCATCAAGTGATCGTAGAGCGTGAGAATCTGCCGCCAGTCGGTGTCCGCCGCTGTCGTTGCGTCGCTGTGAACAGCGTTGATCGCCGCCTGAATCTGATACGCTCCCGGCTCGTTGCGGGCGAGGCATCGACGAACCAGTGCCTGGCCTTCGCGGATCATCGCGCGATTCCATTGACGACGATCCTGATCGACGAGGCGCACGAGGCCACCGTCCGTAGACACGCGCGCGGCGCGCCGCGCGTCGATCAGCAACATCAGCGCGAGCAGTCCCATGACCTCGGGTTCGTCAGGCATCAGCTCATGCAATTGGTGGCCAAGCCGGATGGCTTCCGCGCACAAGTCGTCGCGCGTCAGTCGCTCGCCAGAACTCGCGGTATAGCCCTCATTGAAGATCAGATAGATCACCGCGAGCACGCCGCGCACACGAGCGGGAAGGTCACCGGCCTGCGGCACGCGATAGGGAATGCGTGCATCACGAATCTTGCCTTTCGCGCGCACCAGTCGCTGCGCAAGTGTCGCGGCCGGCACCAGGAACGCGCGCGCGATGGCCTCCGTCGTCAGCCCACCGAGTAGGCGCAGTGTCAGCGCGACCTGGGCGTTGAGCGCCAGCGCTGGATGGCAGCACGTGAAGATCAGGCGCAGCCGTTCGTCGCCGATTTCCTCATCCACGGCTTCCTCCTGCAATTCTGCCAGCGAGCCCCCGTGGAGCAACGCGGCTTCTGTGTGGCGGTCATCGCGCGACGCCTCGCGTCGCAGACGATCGATGATGCGATTCCGCGCCGTCGTGATGAGCCAGCCGGCGGGGCTCGGTGGAACGCCATCGGCCGGCCAGCGCTGTACGGCGGTGGCAAACGCATCCTGGACCGCCTCTTCGGCGAGGTCGATGTCGCCGAATCGACGGACCAGGACGGCCACCGCGCGGCCGTACTCCTCACGAAAGATCCGCTCGATGTCGTGCGCGCTCAATGCGTAGTTTCGTCGTGGAACGGGCGGACTTCGATCGCCAGCGGCGACAGCACGGTGGCCAGCTTGCGTCCCCAATCGAGCGCGCCATCCAAATCGGCGGCTTTGATGATCGTGAATCCACCGAGGTGTTCTTTGCCCTCGGTGAACGGACCGTCAGTGATCAGCGCGTCGCCGTCGTTGACGCGCACGACGGTTGCGGTACTCGCGTCGTGCAAGCCGCCCGAGAAGACCCACGCCCCGGCTCGCTTCATCTCATCGCGGAGGGCGTGGACGTCGCGCATGATCCGTTTCAAATCGAGGTCGGCTGGTGGCGGTCCGTCGGGCTGGTAGATGCTGAGCAGATACTGTTTCATCGGTTTCCCCTTTCTACCTCCTACACGAACGGAACCGGCCAGGATCGACAGGCGGGCGCAGACGGGTCTCAAGACCCGCCTCTACGAATATGATGTGCTTGTCATTTTTGAGGAGTCTCATGCGCATCAACAAGTTTGCCCTCGTTACGGCGGCGGTAACGCTGTGCGTTTCAACGTTGTCAGGCC
>Ga0065712_10067886_pt1 | contig 23018 bp, 21 predicted proteins | sample MisRhiReplicate1_FD_59099 | JGI IMG/M metagenome (GOLD analysis project Ga0065712, IMG submission 59099) | Miscanthus rhizosphere microbial communities from Kellogg Biological Station, MSU, sample Rhizosphere Soil Replicate 1: eDNA_1 v3... | ecosystem: Host-associated > Plants > Roots >...
CACATTGGATAGCGTTTCGTCAGAGGCTCAAGGCTTTTTTGACGAAGCACCACGCGGCAGGATGCCGTCCAGGATCATGCTGCGCAGACTCTCCAGAACCTCGTCGAAGAACTCGGGGTCATCCAGGGTTCTACCCGTCACCGCCTCGACCTGCGTGCGGAAGTCTGCGTAATGCTGGGTGGTCGCCCACAACGAGAAGATCAGGTGATGCGGATTGATCGGCGCCAACTGGCCGCTGTCGATCCAGTGCTGAATGACCGCGACCTTGGTCTGCACCGTGTCGCGCAGCGGATGCTGCAACTCACCCTGTATCAGCGGCGCGCCCTGCATCACTTCCATGCAGAACAGCCGGGACTCGGCCGGATGATCGCGGGACATTTCCAGCTTGGCCTTCAGATAGGCACCGATGGCCTGCTGCGGGTCCTTGTCGGCCGTGAAGTGCAGCAAGGGGCTGAGCCACACTTCCAGCAACTGGCGCAGCACGTTCAGATACAGGTCGTCCTTGCTGCTGAAGTAGTACAGCAGGTTGGTCTTGGACACGTCCGCCAGGCTCGCCACCTGGTCCAGGCTGCTGCCATGCACGCCGTAACGGGAAAAGATTTCCAGCGCAGCATCAAGAATCACACTGCGCTTGCCTTCCATGAGCCGCAGGCGTCGCTTGAGGGCGGATGCACTGGGCTCGCGGGTCGCCTTGACTGCCTTGTCGGGCTTGACCTTGCGCACGCGTTTGCTCGCGGGCTCTGTCACGGGAGGTTTCTTGTTCACGCACATCCATCCGGTGATGCCGAAATAAGCAGGCATCTTAACGGGCCGACACACTTTGTCGATATGGATGCGACCCGCGCCGCGCATTTATCCGCCGCATGCCCCATCAGCGTGCGCCCTGCACAAACCAAGTGCTCTAATCCAGACCAAATGGTCCGAAATAAACGAATCAATTTCCTAACCACTTGAATAAAAACAACAAACCAAAGCTGGCCCGCTCCATGCAAGTTCGGTTCAAGTGCCGCCCGTTGTCCCCGGGGCATGCATCGACTATCGCAGAGAGGCCTCATATGGACATCGGTATCTTCATCCCCATCGGCAACAACGGCTGGCTGATTTCCAGCAACGCACCGCAGTACATGCCCACCTTCGACCTCAACAAACAGATCGTGCAGAAGGCCGAGCACTACGGTTTCGACTTCGCGCTGTCGATGATCAAATTGCGCGGCTTCGGCGGCAAGACGCAGTTCTGGGAACACAATCTGGAGTCGTTCACCCTCATGGCCGGACTCGCCGCCGTGACCAGCAAGATCCAGTTGTTCGCCACGGTCGCGACCCTGACCATTCCGCCCGCGATTGCCGCACGCATGGCGTCGACCATCGACTCGATTTCCAATGGCCGCTTCGGCATCAATCTGGTCACTGGCTGGCAGAAACCCGAATACGAGCAAATGGGCCTGTGGCCAGGCGATGAGTTCTTCCACACCCGCTACGAATATCTGGCCGAATACGCACAGGTGCTGCGTGACCTGTGGGCCACCGGCAGCAGTGACTTTCAGGGCGAACATTTCAGCATGCAGGACTGCCGCGTCAGTCCCCGTCCGCAAGCCGACATGAAGCTGATCTGTGCCGGGCAAAGCGAAGCCGGCATGGCGTTCTCGGCCCAGTACGCCGACTACAACTTCTGTTTCGGCAAAGGCGTGAACACCCCGACCGCGTTCGCACCCACCGCGCAGAAGCTGATCGAGGCCAACGAGCAGACCGGGCGCAACGTCACCTCCTGCGTGCTGTTCATGATCATCGCCGATGACACCGACGAAGCCGCACGCGCTCGTTGGGAGCACATCAAGGAAGGCGCCGACGAGGAAGCCATTGCCTGGCTGAGCGACAAGGGCTCGGCCGACAAGAGCGCAGGCTCGAACCTGCGGCAGATGGCCGACCCGACCTCGGCGGTCAATATCAATATGGGCACGCTGGTCGGCTCCTGGGCCAATGTGGCGAAGATGCTCGACGAAGTAGCCAGCGTTCCTGGCACTCAGGGCGTGATGCTGACCTTCGACGATTTCGTGAAGGGCGTCGAAGATTTCGGTCAGAAGATTCAGCCACTGATGAGCAGCCGCAGTCACATCCTGCCGCTCAAGGAGGTGGTCTGATGAACGCGCCCGCGACGATTGCCGGTGTGGATTTGCCGCCCGATCTGCAGCCCGCCCGCGACCTGCCCGCCCGCCCGGAAGCCTTGCGCATGAAAGCTGGCGAGACGGCGCTGGTGGTGGTCGACATGCAGAACGCCTACGCCTCGCTCGGCGGCTACCTGGACCTGGCCGGGTTCGATGTCAGCAGCACGGGACCGGTCATTGCCAACATCAAAAGGGCCTGCGCCGCCGCACGTGCGGCCGGGATCCCGGTGATCTTTTTCCAGAACGGCTGGGACCCGGCCTACGTGGAAGCAGGCGGCCCCGGCTCACCCAACTGGCACAAGTCAAATGCGCTGAAAACCATGCGCAAGCGGCCCGAACTTGAAGGTCAACTGCTGGCCAAGGGCGGCTGGGACTATCAACTGGTTGATGAACTGAAGCCTGAACCCGGCGACATCGTGGTGCCTAAGATTCGCTACAGCGGCTTCTTCAATTCCAGCTTCGACAGCGTGCTGCGCAGCCGTGGCATTCGTAATCTGGTGTTCACTGGAATCGCCACCAACGTCTGCGTCGAGTCGACCTTGCGTGACGGCTTTCACCTGGAATATTTCGGCGTGGTTCTGGCCGACGCCACTCATCAGGCAGGCCCCGAGTTCGCTCAGCAGGCCGCCCTGTTCAACATCGAAACCTTCTTCGGCTGGGTCTCCAGCGTCGATGACTTCTGCACCACCTTCAGCCCGGTCGGGCAACCTTCGTGAGGATCTGAGCATGACCAAGAAAGCGATCATTCCTGCTGGCACCACCAAGCCGATTGCCCCATTCGTACCGGGCTCGATGGCCGATGGCGTGCTCTACGTATCGGGCACCCTGCCCTTCGACAAGGACAACAACGTGGTGCATGTCGGCGATGCGACTGCACAGACCCGTCACGTGCTGGAAACCATCAAGAGCGTGATCGAAACCGCAGGCGGCACGATGGATGACGTCACCTTCAACATGATCATGATTCGCGACTGGGCCGATTACGCCAAGGTCAACGAAGTGTATGCCGAGTACTTCGCAGGTGAAAAACCGGCGCGCTACTGCATCCAGTGCGGCCTGGTAAAACCCGAAGCACTCATTGAAATCGCCAGCATCGCCCACATCGGCTGAACCTCGACCGTGGGCGCTCGCCGCCCACCTGGAGCGCCTGCATGTTCCATGAACTTCACGCTTCGCAAGCAGCCGACGCCCCGACACTGGTGCTCAGTTCGGGCCTCGGCGGCTCCAGCAGATACTGGGTCGACGACCTGCCGATCCTGACCCGTGACTATCAGGTGCTGGTCTACGATCATGCCGGCACTGGACGCAGCCCTGCCGTATTGCCGCCGGATTATTCCATCCGCCACATGGCGCTCGAACTGCTGGATCTGCTCGACTCGCTCGACATTCAGCGCTGCCACTTCATGGGTCATGCGCTGGGCGGGCTGGTCGGCCTTGAGCTGTCGCTGCTGCGCCCGCAACTGCTGGACAGTCAGGTGCTGATCAACGCCTGGAGCAGCCCGAATCCGCACAGCGCCCGCTGTTTTTCGGTGCGCAAGAAACTGCTGTTGAACAGCGGGCCTGAAGCCTATGTGCAGGCCCAGGCGCTGTTTCTTTATCCGGCCGACTGGATCGCGGCGAACACCACGCGGCTTGCCAGCGACGAGGCGCATGCGCTGGCGCACTTCCCCGACACCGACAACCTGCTGCGGCGCATTCATGCGCTGGAAAGCTTCGACATCGAGGCGAGCCTTGCGGACATTCGCACACCGACGCTGCTGATCGCCAATCGCGACGACATGCTGGTGCCATGGCAGCGTTCACAGCATCTGGCCGGCACGCTCCCCGACGCCAGACTGGTGCTTCTGGAATACGGCGGTCACGCCTCGAACATCACTGATCCATATCCCTTTCATCGAGCCCTGCTCGACTTTCTCAGCGCCCAGGCCTGAAGGACCGTTGCCATGCACACTCAATCCGCAATACACCCAGCCGAAGCCACTGCCGTCACCCAGCTTCAATTTCGCGACGCGATGTCCAGCCTTGCCGCCGCGGTCAACGTCATCACCACCGACGGCCCGCACGGCAGGGCCGGATTCACCGCGACCGCGGTCTGCAGCGTGACCGACCAGCCACCGACGCTGCTGGTCTGCATCAACCGCAGTGCATCGGTGTACGACGCCTTCGTGGGCAACGGCACGCTATGCGTGAACACGCTGGGGCATGACCAGCAGGCGCTGTCCAACCTGTTCGGCGGCAAGAACTCTCAGGCCGAGCGCTTCGCTGGCGGGCAATGGCTGGAAGGTCTGACCGGCGCACCGTTACTCGACGGCGCCAAGCTGGCTCTGGACTGCCGAATCAGCCAGTCAGTGAGTGTCGGCACCCACGACATTCTGTTCTGCGAAGTGCAGGACATCCGTCACGAACGCGAATCGGATGCGCTGGTGTACTTCGGGCGTCACTATTATCCGCTGCCCGGTGTCCTGCCGACGGTTTGAGAGAACGGTCGGCGCTCTAGGCCGCCGACCACTCTGTCACGGTCATTGATTGTTTTTATCAAGCGCTGGAGGCAAAACCCATTAAAGTTACAACCCATTGATTTAAAACAATAAAAACAGAATCATCAACTTATTGGCGTCAGTTAAATACACAAGATTTTTTCCCGAAGTGCTGCTTATACTGGCGTTACGAGATCAGGATGATCCTTGCAGTCAATAAGGTGAAGTCATGTCGCTCCATCGCCAGGCCAGACGCTTCAAAGAGTCCGTTACGTGCTGTTTCTGCACAGGCTGTTCCATCGAACAGGGTCTGGGTCGCTGAGCATGCTGAAAAAAATTCCCGTTTCCGAACTCAGCCTTGGCATGCACATTCACAAGTTCTGTCGCCCCTGGAACAACGATCCTTTCTGGGTCGCTCACGTCGAAACCGTTCTTCACGATATCGACGTGCTCACCCGCATTCAGTCGTCCGATACGCTTGAAGTGTGGATCGATACACAACAGGGCCGTGATCATACGCCGGAACCCGCACTGGCCTGCGCGCAGGACGACACTGCAGCTGTGAGCCTTGAGCAGGAGGTCGAACGCGCCAAAGCCATCTGCGGCAAAGCCCGTGATGTCGTGATGAATATGTTCACCGAGGCCCGGATGGGGCACGCGATGAAGATGGACAATGTGGACCTGATGGTCGATGAAATTTCCAACTCGATCCTGCGCCACCCGCACGCGCTGATCAGCCTGTCACGTCTCAAGACGTCGGATGAATACACTTACATGCATTCGGTTGCCGTCTGCGCGTTGATGGTTGCGCTCGCCCGGCGAATGGGCATGAAGAATGAACAGGTCAGGGAGGCCGGCGTAGCGGGACTCATGCATGATGTCGGCAAAATGATGATTGCACCGGAAGTCCTCAATAAACCCGGCAGGCTGACCGTCGAAGAGTTCACCCAGATGAAGACCCATCCCGAGCAGGGTCTGAAGATTCTCGAGGAGAATCTGCCCGTCGCGGCGCTGGTGATGGATGTCTGTCTGCACCACCATGAAAAGGTCGACGGCTCGGGTTACCCCGATGGATTGCAAGGGTCGGACATCAGCCTCTTAGCCAGAATGAGTGCGGTCTGCGATGTGTATGACGCGATCACCTCGGACAGGCCATACAAAAAAGGCTGGGGTGTTGCCCATTCGATCCGCGAGATGGCTTCCTGGAAAGGCCACTTCGATGACAAGGTGTTCCAGAATTTCGTCAAGACCGTGGGCATCTATCCGGTGGGGGCGCTGGTGCGTCTGGAAAGCGGACGGTTGGGGGTGGTCATCGAACAGAGTGAAACGTCGCTGCTGCTGCCCAAAGTGAAGGTTTTCATGTCCGCGCGCACCCGCAAAGCCTTCGCACCGCAAATCATCGACCTGGCAAGCAGTGAAGACCGCGACGCTATCATCAAGATCGAACTGCCCGCCGACTGGGGACTGGATAGCGTCGATCACCTCTGGTCAGGTATCAGGCCCGGTCAGGCTGCTGCGAACTAGCTCAGTAACCCCAGCGCCTTGGCCCTCGCCACCGCCTGGGTCCGACGCTCCACGCCCAGCTTGCTGTTGATGTGGCTGGCGTGGGTCTTGACCGTGTGCAGCGAGATGAACAATTGCTCGCTGATTTCCTGATTCGAACAGCCTTGAGCGATCAATCGCAGCACGTCCAGCTCACGTACGCTCAGGCAGTCGCTGCCGTGCACCATCTCTGCGACGTTAGTCACCGGACACGCTGGAAGTTGATCAAGCAACGCCTTACGCACAGGGCAAGGAGGCGTCTGAAGCAGCTGATCGCGAAGCCATTGCGGGTGCTCGCCCAGCAAGGTGCGGAATGGAAACAACGCGCCGCCAGCGGCCGTTTTCAGGCTTCGCATCAGGCGTTCCTGTGCTTCAACGTACCGGGCGGCGTCGAGCAGAAGGCCGATTTGCTGGATCACGGCGACGAGGCCTACCAATTGCGCACCAATACGATGGGCATGTTCTTCGAGCGCCTGAAGACGTTTCTCGCTGGCGCAGTGGTCGCCGTGAATCCGTTCCAGCATGGCGCGTTGCAATTCGATCTGCTGGGGTAACTGGGGATGACATTCAGGCGCGCCCGCCGCCAGCTCGCCGGTGTAAGTCTGAGTGAGGCGCAGCAACCAGGCCTCGGCCAGATCGATGCGGCCCTGCACCAGCCAGAGTTCGCATTTGACCAGCGTGATCATTGCCAGGTAATAAATCGGCGGTACATCCCAGATGTGCATCAGCCGTTCGGCCTCGGCCAGTTCCGCAAAGGCTTCAGCGAAACGCCCTGCACAGCCTTCCATCGTGGCAATCACACAATGACCGATGAGCACGCTGATGTCGCGGCAGGCATGGGCTTCGGCCAGACCGGCGAGCAACTTCGCACGCCCGGCATCCACCTCCATACGCAGCGTCAGCAGGTAGCCTTCATACAAGGTCAGGCGAGCCCGGACCGCATACAGACGAGACGGGGACAGTCCTTTGAGGCGTTGCAGCCCCTGACGCACTTCTTCGAGCGCCCGGAGAATTTCGCCCCGCGCCTGCAAGGCTCTGGCGCGATCATAGTGGGCGAGCGCTTCGAACAATGGATTTGCGACCCGTTGCGCCAACTCCAGCGCATCGCGATTCAATGCGCGGGCACGCCACAGATCGCCCTGGGCGATGGCCAGATTGGCAAGCGTCGAAAGGCAGACCAGACGCTGCCCATAACGTTTTTCGGGAAGACTGAGCAGGGCTTCGCTGCAGTAACGCAGCGTCCTGTCGCTGTCGCCTCTCCCACGAGCGATGACACCGCTCAGCGCCAGCCACTGGGCCAGCATGGATTTTTGCGCGGTAGCCGAGGGTGCGGGCAGAAAACGACTCAACTGGTTGGCCAGTTCTTCAGCGGCGTCCAGTTGGCAGGCCAGCCCCAATGCCCAGGCGTACAGCACGATCAGTCGCGGCGTGCTGGTCAGCAGGCTGTCTGGCAAGTCCATCTTCCAGCGCAGCAACATGCCGACGTTCTGTTCGGCCAACAGCTGTTCTTCGGACAGGTTCTGCACCAGATTGGCTGCGACATCCAGATGCCCGGCCCGCAAGGCCTGCTCAACGGCTTCATCAAGCAGGCCCTGGCTGCTGAACCAGCGACAGGCATTCAGGTGCAGGCGTGTCTGCTGCGGGCCGCTGGCCTGCCGGGTGCGCAGCAGGTCGGAGAACAGATGGTGGTAGCGAAACCAGTGGCCCTGCTCGTCGAGCGGCACCAGAAACACCTGATGCGCCTGCAGGTAGCGCAGCATCTCGGCGCTGTCATGAGTGTCCCGGGCAGCGTCGCACAGGGCGCTGCAAAAACGTTCCAGGCACGCCGTCTCATAGAGAAACGCCTGCGCCTCGGCCGGCAGGCAGTCGATGACTTCTTCAAGCAGGTACTCGCGAATCATCACCTCACCGCCGTGCAGTGACTGAGGCAATGCATTGTCATCACCGGCTTCGGCGGCCGCCAGCAACCAGAAACGCAGCCCCGCCACCCAGCCCTCACTGCGCTGAATCAGCCTTTGCAGCGCTTCGTTGTCGAGCGAGCGGCTGTGCTGGTCCAGCAATGTCATGGACTCGTCATGCGTGAGCCGCAGGTCATGCTCGTTGATTTCAAGCAACTGTCGTGAAAGACGCAGGCGTGCCAGATGCCAGTCAGGCCGCTGACGGCTCGTGACCATCACCACCAGACCGGCCGGCAAATGGTTGAGCAGAAATTGCAGGCAACGGTCGAGTACGCTGCCCTGGGCCAGATGGTAGTCGTCGAGGACCAGCAGAAGCGGCTGGCTGAGCATCAGGTGGACGGCCAGTTCGTCCAGCAGCCCGTCGAGCCAGGGTTCAAATGCAAAGGGCTGATGGCGCTGGCGCATCTTCAGCAAGCCCATCGCCTGTGCGCCCAATTGCGGAAAGAACTGCTGAAGCCCTGCAAGCAGGCGCTCCAGAAAACGCCCGGGATCGTGGTCTCTGGAGCTCAGCCCCAGCCACGCGCTTTGCCACTTGTCCGGTAACGTCTGACAGAACTCGACCGCCAGAGAGCTTTTACCGAACCCTGCCGGAGCGCAGACCAGCAGCAAGCGCCCAGACAAGCCTTCGTGGAGGCGCTGGCACAATCGGGGTCTGGGAACATAGCCATCGGGCAGCGGCGGTCGGAAGAATCGCCCTTCCAACGCAGGAATCGCGCTGTCTGCGAACCCTTGCATACGGGACAGATCAGTCATGGCCGGCTCTTGTATGAATCGATTTGTTCGGCTTGGCAGTGCTCGGAGACTAGCGGGTTAGCGGATCGTTTTGAAGGCCATCATCGAAAAGACTGTAACAAAATTCCTACGACTTATAAGACATGAGGCCAGACGCAAAAAAGCCCCGCGGACGGGGCTTTGCTGTTCAAACGGTTTCTATGGACGCGCTTCGTGTATCTGGAGCGCTACAGACCGATGCTTAACGAACACCCTCCTGACGCAGCGCGTTTGGCGTGAAGTCGCTGGTGCCCGCCGTGAAGCCGAACTCGTAGGCACGTTTCTCTTCGTTTTTCATGCCCAGCGCCACGTAACGGCCCGACTGCAGGTCGTAGAGTGTTTCAATGGCGTACCACGGCACTTGCTTGTCGTAGTAGTTCTCGGCATGTGCCTCGGCGACGCGCCACAGTTGGCCGCGACCGTCGTAATGGTCGATCACCGCCGCCTGCCAGGTGTCTTCGTCGATGAAGAAGTCACGCTTGGCATAGATGTGGCGCTGGCCTTCCTTCAGGGTGGCAGTCACGTGCCAGACCCGACGCAGCTCGTAACGGGTCAGATCCTGATTGATGTGACCGGCCTTGATGATGTCGGCGTACTTGAGCGTCGGATCGTCCAGCTTGTGGCTGTTGGAGGCGATGTACATTTCCTGTTTGCCGATCAGTTTCCAGTCGTAGCGATCCGGCGCGCCGTTGTACATGTCCAGGTTATCGGACGTGCGCAGGCCGTCAGATGCAGTACCCGGACCGTCATACGACACCTGCGGGGCACGGCGCACGCGACGCTGACCGGCGTTGTACAGCCAGGCCGAGCGCGGCTCCTTCACCTGATCAAGCGTTTCGTGGACCAACAGCACACCACCGGCCAGACGTGCCGGGGCGGTCACTTCCTGCTTGAAGTAGAAGAGTATGTTGCCCGGATTCTTCGGATCGAAATCGCGCATCTTGTCGCGAAACACGAATTGGTCGGCGAAGTACACCAGACTGTAGGAGCCGTTGGGCTGTGGAGTGGCCTGGGTCACCAGTCGCTTCACACTGCCGCCACGGTAGCGGGTGATATGGTTCCAGATCACCTCGACGCCATTGGCAGGGATTGGAAACGGGATGGCGGTGTCGAAATTCTCCAGACCGCTGCCGCCGCCGACCAGTTTGGTGGTGGTCGCGTTACGCTTGATGGCTGCGTAGACATCGTCCGGCACGGTTGCACCACGATGCGTCGGATACACCGGGATACGGTAACTGTCCGGGTAGCGCTTGAACATTGCGTATTGGCCGGGTGCCAGCTTGTCCTTGTACTGCTCGACATTGGCCGCGGTGATGGTGAACAACGGCTTTTCGCTGGCATAAGGATTGGCCAGGAACCCCTTGCTGTCGACTGCGCCCGCGTTCTTCGGCATCGGCGTCCAGGCCGAAATGGTGTTCGCCGCGTTGCCTGCCTTTTCTGCCCCCATGGGCGTCAGGGACGCCCCCAGTTTTGCCGCCTCGGATTCAGACACTGCCGCCATCACGCTGGTCGCCACTAGCGACACGCTCAACAGACCGGCTTGCAACAGACCCTTTGTTATTTTCATATTTATTGTCATCCCGAAAAAACCGTGTTCTTAGAAGTTCATGCCGAAGCTGAGCGCAACGAAGTCGCGGTCATCAACCGTGGTGTACTTCCCATCGAAGAAGTTGGTGTAGGAAAGGGCTGCGGTGTAGGTGTTCTGATACTCGGCATCCAGACCGAGACTGACCGCCTTGCGTCCTTCCTCGAAGTTGCCGCCAGGACCTGGCGAGTAGCCCTTGACGTCATGCGACCAGGCCACGCTCGGGCGCAGGTTCACACCGGCGAAGAAGCTGTTGTAGTCCCAGATGGCGCGAGCGCGGTAGCCCCAGGAGTTGGAGGTAGTGAAACCATCGTTCTCGCAGTAGCGGGTCAGGTTGTTCTGGTCGGCACCGGTGAGCGTACCGGCGTTGAGTGTGGCGCACTGGCCACCTGGCAGCGGGCCCGGCCCATAGACCGGGTCACGGCCGTAGCGGATCTCGGACGTGCTTTCCAGACCGCCAACGTGCGTGAAGCCGACTTCGCCCACCAGAGTCAGACGCTCGGCGCCCATGACCTGATCGAAGAACTGGGTGAAGGTGGTCTGCAGCTGGGTGATTTCCTTGCGGCGATAACCCGGCTGGTCAGTGTTGGGCCGGCCGTTCAGCAGCGAAACGTTCGGGTTGAGCGGCGAAATGCCCGAGTACAGGATGTCCGTGGTGTTGACCTGAACCGGCGCGTTCGGACGGTAGCTGATTTCGCCGCTCCACGCGGTGCCGGTAGGCAGCGTGGTGGAGAAGCTCAGGCCGTACAGGCGGATGTCTTCAGGGTATTCGACGTAGTAGCTGGAGTTACCCGCAACCACAACCGGTAACAAGGTCGGAGCCAGGGCAGTTGCCGTCGCTTGCGGAATGCCGTTACGCACCAGCGACCCCACCAGCCCGGCCGGGCTGAAAGACGCTGCCGAACCGCCGCGTCCGCTGAAGATCGGCGCACGACTGTGGTAGTTCATCATGTAGGCGCCGAACTCGGTGTCCAGCGGCTCAAAGTTGTAACGCAGGGCGAAACCGAACTGGCCGCTGTCACGCGCATCGCGGTCAGGGCCACGGCGCACGACGGCGCCTTCGTCAGGATTGCCGAACACTACGCCCTGCTGGCTCAGCGAGTTCAACACGGCACCGCGCGCTGCAGCCGGCAGACCCGCGGCGGTCAGTGACGTGTTCAGACCGCTGCGGCTGCGCAATACGGCGAGATTGTTGTCACAGCCGTCGGAGATGACGTCAGGTTGCGAAAAGAAGGTGCCGCAGTTGTCGGTGACCGTCTGGTCCCACTCAAGCTGGTAGAAACCTTCAGCCGACAGATTGTCGGTCAGGCTCTGCGACAGATAGAACATGTTGACCGGAATCAGGCCTTCCTTGATTTCCGAGCCAGGCCGACGGAACGCGGACACGTCGATAGGGTTGACGCTGTTGATACCACCGCCGATGAAGGTGCTTTCGCCCCAACTGATGACCTGCTTGCCGAAACGGACCGAGCCCGGTTGATCAGCGATCGAATAGTTGTGATAGACGAAGGCATCGAGCAACTGGAACCCGGACGACTTGGCGCCCTCCTTGCGGTTCGAATCGCTGATGTCCTTGAATTCGCGCCCTTCGTCCTTGAGTTCGAAGTCGTACCAGTACTTGCCACGCATGAACACGCCGGTGTCGCCGTACTTCAGTTCCAGGTCATGGATGCCCTTGAATATCTTCGAGAACGTCTCCCCACGCTTGAAGTTCAAATGGCCATCATCTGACGTCTGGGACAGCCCGCGACCGCCGTTGTTGGCGCCGATCAGGTTCTTGTTGGCCTTTTCGGTCGACCAGCTGGCACCCACGGAGAGCGAGGAGTCGAAGCTGCCTTCAATCTCGCCGATGTTGAAGGAAACGCCGAAAGCAGGGCCGGCGAGCGAAGAGGCAAGACTGACGGCCAAGGGCAGTTTTGCCCGGCGCCAGAAAGGGTTGGTGGTTGTCATCGACGCTACTCCATGTGCTTTTATTGTTATGGCAAGGGGGAAATTCCAAAAACGACTCAGCCGTCGAATCAAAAACTGACTGGCAACACTCATCAGGCAGCCTGGTTGACTCCAACACAGAATGTAATTCCGCTCTTGCGCATTCCCTATGCCGACTATATCCAGCAAGCGCTGATGCTAGATCCCTCTAAAGTGTGATTTGCAGCATCAACGCCTCTGGCCCGCCTGTTCCGGAGGAACTGTGCGACAGGCCTGGAGGGGAGAATGGCTCATATTGGCGATTTGGCAAGGCGCAGAGCGGTGCCCTCGACGCAAGCGCCTGCCGCACTGACTCGCGCGGCAGGTGCACAGCGTGAAAATCAGTCAGAGCGTAGAGAGAAAAGCGCTGTTGCTGCTCTGCCACTGGACGATATCCAGGCGCATCTTCTTCTTGTCCAGCTTGCCGACACTGGTTTTGGGAATTTCAGTAACAAGCGCGATCTGGCTGGGAATGGCCCACTTGTTGATGTGTCCCTGCTCGACGAAAGGCTTGAGGTGCTCCTTCAGAATCCGCGCATCCAGCTCATGCCCTTCGCGCACCACCAGCAACGCAAAAGGCCGCTCGCCCCACTGCGGATCAGGGATGCCGACCACGGCCACTTCGCGAACGGCGGGGTGCCGGCTGCACAGGTCTTCCAGCGCGAGGGAGGAAATCCATTCGCCGCCCGTCTTGATCACGTCCTTGATGCGGTCGCGAATGTCGATGAAGCCCATGCCGTCCAGCGTCGCGACGTCACCGGTATGCATCCAGCCACCCGCCCACATCTCGGCACCCTTTTCAGGCTCCCGGTAGTAACTCTCGCTCAACCACGGCGCACGCAACACCAGTTCGCCCTGGGTTTCGCCATCGGCTGGCAGGAATTTGCCGTGCTCATCGACAATCGCCGCCTCCACGAGCATCCCCGGCACACCCGCCTTGATCCGGTAGGTAATGCGCTCGTCTTCGCTGCCCGCTTTCAGTTCTTCGTTGATGTGCGCCACGGATATTAGCGGCCCGGTTTCGGACATGCCGTAAGCCGCCGTGAGCTGAATCCCTTTCGCCTTGGCCGCCTTGTACAGCGTGCGTGTCAGCGAACTGCCGCCGATGATGATCTTCCAACCGCCGAAATCAATGTCGGCAGCAGACTTGGCGTTGAGCAGCATCTGCATGATGGTCGGCACACAGTGGGAGAACGTCACCTTCTCCTTGCGCCACAGCTCGACCAGCAGTTCAGGATCGTAACGGCCGGGATACACCTGTTTGAGCCCGAGCATGGTCGCGGCGTAGGGGACGCCCCACGCATGCACGTGGAACATCGGGGTGATCGGCATGTAAACGTCATCGGTACCCAGCAGCCGCACGCTGTCGATGCAGCCCATGATGGTCGCGACCCCCATGGTGTGCAGAACCAGTTGCCGGTGGGTGAAGTACACACCCTTGGGATTACCCGTCGTGCCCGTGGTGTAGAACATGGTGGCGACCGAGTTTTCGTCGAAATCCTCGAATTCATACTCGGGGCTCGCCGCCGCCAGCAGTTCCTCGTATTCACCGACCAGATTCGGCAAATCCGCCGTCTTTTCCGGCAGATCGGTCAGCAGCAGGGTGTTCTCGACGGTGGTCAGGTGCCCGGCAATAGCGTTGTAAAGGCCCACGAACTCGCTATTGACCAGCACGACCCGGTCGTCGGCATGGTTGATCGTGTAGGCAATCTGTTCCGGCGAGAGTCGCACGTTGACGGTGTGTATCACCGCGCCAATCATCGGAATCGCGAACATGCATTCCAGATACCGGTGGCTGTCCCAATCCATGACTGCCACCGTATCACCAGCCTTGACGCCGGCAGCTGTCAGCGCATTGGCCAGGCGACAGATACGTTCATTGAGTTCGACATAGGTGTAGCGAACTGAATCCCGGTAAACGATTTCACGCGTTTTTTCGTATCGGCTGCCAGACATCAGAAGCCGTTTGAGCAACAGAGGGTACTGATAAGCGCCATCGGCTGGCGGAAGAACGCGAGTCTGTAACATATGAGTCCCTTTCCAAAGTTCACAGGCCAAGCCTGAAATATGGACTCTAGAGCACTGCCTCGCCAGCCAAATCAGCCAAAATGATGATTTGTTCATCCGAGCCATGCAGGCGTCTGGCCAGCCATTCTCCGCTGCGATGACTGCACACTGTCACACGAACCTGCATGTTCACTGGCCGGAAACTCAGCGCACTTCGGTCAGCGCAAGCTTGATACCGAGCGCGATCAACACCCCGCCCATCGCCCGGTCGAACCAGTGCCCCATACGCGCAAAACCGGCGCGCACCCGTGCCTGGCTGAACAGCCGGGCGACCAGACAAAACCATAACGCGGTCGCCGCCGCGAGGTAGACACCGTATCCGCCCTGTACCAGCAACGGCGTGTGCGGGTTGATCACCACGGTGAACAGCGACAGGAAGAAAAGCGTCGCCTTGGGGTTGAGGCCATTGGTGACGAAACCGCTCACGTAAGCGCCTTTTGCTGTGCGCTCACCCACCGGGGTCTTGATGACGTCATCCGACGCGCTGGCAGGTTTGGCCCGCAGAGCCTTGAAGCCGATGTACAGCAGGTACGCCGCTGCCGCCCATTTCAAGGCGTTGAACAGCACGATGGATTGCGAAACGATGATTCCGATGCCCAGTAGCGAATAGCCCACATGCACGAAAATCGCCGAGCCGACACCCAGCGCCGCCCAGGTACCGGCCTTGCGACCGTGGGTAACACTTTCGCGTACCACCACCGCAAAATCGGGACCGGGGCTGGCCACGGCCAGCAGATGGATCAGCGCAACGGTGAGAAATTCCGGCCAGTACATGAAGCCTCCCAGGGAAGAGTGATGAGCATTGGCTCTGATAGGCTGATCACACTACGCTTTTCAATTTCCCGGCAAAAGGTACAGCTATGAGTAATCCCGGCAGAGCAGTTTTCCTCGACCACACATCGCTGGATCTGGGCGATCTGGATCTGGCGACGTTGCGTGAAAGTGTTGGCGAACTGGTTCTGCACGCCAGCACGACAGCTGAGCAGGTGGCCGAGCGCCTGAAGGGTGCTCAAGTCGCAATCAGCAACAAGGTCGTGATCGATGCAAGCACGTTTGCGGCATGTCCGGATCTCAAGCTGGTTCTGGTCACGGCGACGGGCACCAACAATATCGATCTGGCTTCCGCCCGCGAACATGGCGTGACGGTGTGCAATTGTCAGGGCTACGGCACGCCGTCTGTGGCCCAGCACACGCTGCTTCTGCTGCTGGCCCTCGCGACGCGCCTGCCGGATTACCAACAGGCAGTTCATCAGGGCATGTGGCAGAAATCGAAGCAGTTCTGCCTCCTGGATTTTCCGATTGTCGAACTGGAAGGCAAGACACTGGGCCTGCTGGGCCACGGCGAACTGGGCGGTGCGGTGGCAAAGCTGGCCGAAGCATTCGGCATGCGCGTGCTGCTGGGTCAGGTTCCAGGACGGCCAGCGCGTGCCGATCGTCTGCCACTGGCAGAACTGCTGCCCCGGATCGATGCGCTCACCCTGCACTGCCCGCTCAACGACAATACCCGCGACATGATCGGCGCGCACGAACTGAGCCTGATGAAACCTCATGCCTTCGTCGTCAACACAGCACGCGGCGGGCTGATCAATGAACAGGCCCTTGCTGACGCACTGCGCAACGGCCATCTGGGCGGCGCAGCGTCGGACGTGCTGAGCGTTGAGCCTCCGGTCGCAGGCAATCCCCTGCTCGCAGGCGACATTCCGCGCCTGATCATCACCCCGCACAGCGCTTGGGGCGCCAGGGAAGCGCGTCAGCGTATCGTCAGCCAGATCACCGAAAACGCCCGGGCATTCTTTGCCGGTGCGCCGGTCAGGGTGGTGAGTGGCTGATTCTTTACGGCGGCGCAGCGTGCAGGGACGCGGAGCGTCCTGAGCGGCATTCCCACGCGGAGCGTGAGGAACGATCAGCGTGAGGCAGACCTGATCGCAAGAGGGTCAGACACTGCGATCCTGTGCCTTTCTCCAGAATGCCCGTTCGCCAATCCTGTTAAACTGCGCGCTTTTTCAGGAGCCATTCCATGGACCCGCGCAGTGAAGTGTTACTCCGTCAGGCCGAGCTGTTTCAGGGCTCGCTGTTGTTGGCCGGCTTGCCTGCCGATGACCTGCTCGGGAAACTGCCGCAGGCCCGTGGCTGGTGCTGGCATGCCGGTGATCAGACAGCGCTGGACGCACGCTTCGAGGGGCGCACGCACTTTGGTGTCGAGGCGCCGGAAGAGCCGTTCGAGGCCGCCGTGCTGTTCCTGCCCAAGGCCCGCGACCTGACCGACTACCTGCTCAACGCACTGGCCTCGCGCCTTCAGGGCCGCGAGCTGTTTCTTGTCGGTGAGAAGCGCGGCGGTATCGAAGCCGCCGCCCGGCAACTGAGCCCGTTCGGACGCGCTCGCAAGCTGGACAGCGCGCGTCACTGTCAGCTCTGGCAGGTCACGGTCGAAACAGCTCCGCAGGCAGTCAGCCTGGAAAGCCTCGCCAAGCCTTATCAGATTGACCTGCAGGACGGCCCGCTCACCGTCATGAGCCTCCCCGGCGTATTCAGCCACGGTCGTCTGGATCGAGGTTCGGCGCTGCTGCTGGAAAACATCGACAAACTTCCCAGCGGCAATCTGCTCGATTTCGGCTGTGGCGCGGGCGTTCTCGGTGCTGCGGTAAAGCGTCGCTACCCGCACAACGAGGTGGTGATGCTGGATGTGGACGCCTTCGCTACCGCCAGTTCGCGCCTGACGCTGGCGGCCAACGGTCTTGAGGCACAGGTTTTGACCGGTGACGGAATCGATGCGGCGCCCATGGGTTTGAACACGATTCTGAGCAATCCGCCGTTTCATGTCGGTGTTCATACTGACTACATGGCCACCGAAAACCTGCTGAGAAAAGCACGCCAACATCTGAAATCAGGTGGCGAACTGCGCCTGGTCGCGAATAATTTCCTGCGCTATCAACCGCTGATCGAAGAGCATGTCGGCACCTGTGAAGTCCGTGCCCAAGGCAACGGTTTCAAGATCTACAGCGCCAAACGTTCTTGAAATAAGAGCTTGCCGAAAGGATTCTGCAAGGGCAGAATCCGCTCCGTCCTAGGGGAGTAGTCTCCCACGAGCCTCACGCTCGTCCGGCACGTATCAACATACTTGGTCCTCAGACCATGGTGCGTGCGACCCAGAATCCGCTCAGACGGATCGGTGGTTTGACAAGACCTATGACACGAACACCTTACCCGGGGCGGGAAGGCTGTACGTGTCATAGCCGTGTCGACCCGCCCCTTAGGAAACCTGATGCTGGAATCACTCTTAATCCCTACCGCAGTCGTTGCGCTCGCCGAGATCGGTGACAAGACGCAATTGCTCGCGCTTATCCTCGCCGCACGCTTTCGCAAACCCTGGCCCATCATCGCCGGCATCGTCGCCGCGACCCTGGCCAACCATGCGGCCGCCGGCGCAGTAGGGGCCTGGTTCAGCAGCTTCCTTTCCGACGCAGTCCTGCACTGGATTCTGGCCGCAAGTTTCACCGCCACCGCGCTCTGGACACTGGTTCCAGACAAGATGGACGATGACGAAGCCAGCACGGCACGCAAGTTCGGCCCGTTCATGACCACCCTCATCACCTTCTTCATCGCTGAAATCGGCGACAAGACCCAGATCGCGACCGTCATGCTGGCCGCGCAGTACTCGCATCTGTGGCTGGTGATCATCGGCACCACGGTCGGCATGCTGATCGCCAACGTGCCGGTGGTACTGGCGGGTAATTTCGCAGCAGACAAACTGCCGCTGACCATGATTCGTCGACTGGCCGCCTGTGCCTTCTTCGTACTGGCACTGGTCGCGGTGTACAAGGCCATGCAGGTCAGTGGCTGGGTTTGACGATTGACTGGATCAGGCGCGTTGCAGGTTGTCAGGCAACGCGCCGTTCATGGAGATCGATCAGGACTTGGGAGCGCTCTGATACAGCGGCATCACCTTGGGAATCGCAGCCTGCAAAGAGGCTATGCGGTTCTCGGAAGCCGGGTGAGTACTCAGGAACTCGGGCTGTGAACCACCCGCGTTCTGAGTCATTTTTTGCCAGAGGGTGATTGCCGCGTTGGGGTTGTAACCGGCGCGTGCAGCCAGTTCAAGGCCCAGCAGATCCGCTTCGTTTTCGTTGCTGCGGCTGTTAGGCAGGGTCAGACTGTATTTAACTGCGGTGTCGGTCATCGCAATGCCTTCCTGACTCAGACCGAGCAAGGCGGCGCCCTGCTTGGCTATTCCCACGCCATAAGCCTTGGACATCGCCTCACGGCCGTGCTCGCGAAGGGCATGGGCGATTTCATGGCCCATGACCGCAGCGATTTCGTCGTCGGTCAGCTTCAGGGTATCGATCAGGCCCGTGAAGAAAATGATCTTGCCGCCAGGACCGCAGTTGGCGTTCAGGTCGTCGCTTTTGATCAGGTTCACTTCCCACTGCCATTGCGCCGAATCGGGACGCAGTTTCGGCGCCTGCGCGATCAGTCGTTTGGCAATCGCATTGACACGCTTGGCGTCTGAACTGGTGGTGTCCAGCACGCCTTTACTGCTCGCCTCGCCTACCGTTTGCTGGTAGGACTGGGCGTACATTTTGTTCACTTCATCCGTGGTCAGCATGCTGAACATGTACTGCTTGCGCTCGACACCTACCGAATCACCGGTCGTGGTATTGACGGCCTGACACCCGCCGAGCAGTAACGCAGCGCTCAAGGCACAAAGGGCAAATGACTGACGCATGGTGGATCTCCTTGTTCGTAAGGCGGTCATCCTAGGACGTGAATACGTCCAGCGCCAGATACCAGCCAATTGCCATCTTGGTACATGGCAGCGGCAAATGGTTCCTTGGGTATGTCAGGTGTGGATCAGCAAGGCATCCGAACCAAGACTGCAAATTCGAGTTTCGTGCCAGCGCGAGTCAGGCCCCCGGCGAGATGAGACGACAACACGCGCTGCGCGCTCAAATAACAGTGTGTCAGAACCCGCGCGCGTTCTGATACAGCGGCATCACCTTGGGAACAGCGGCCTTTAATGAAGCCATTCGTTCTTTAAAATACGGACCCATACTCATTGGCTCATTCTTTGACCCACGCCAGGTCTCGATCACTTTCTGCCAGAGGGTGACCGCCGCAGCGGGGTTGTAGCCTGCCCTTGCCGCCAGCTCAAGCCCCAGTAAATCAGCTCTTTCTTCATTACTACGACGCGTTTTTTCCCTCAGTGAGGCATTTATCATCAAGTCGGCGAGCATCCGAGTATTGTCACTCCTGCCCGACAAATCATCCAAAACGCCACTCGCAGTACTCGAGCCGTAGGCCTGAGGCATTTCATTAAAAGCACTGGCAATCAAATTGCCCATCATCGCTGCGACTTCATCGTCGGTCAGCTCAAGCCTATCGATCAGGCCTTTATGAACAATGATCTTACCGCCCGGCCCGCTGCTGGCGTTCAGGTCGTCATTCTTGATCAGATTCATTTCCCATGGCCATTGAGACGAGTCGGGGCACAGCTTTTTCACTTGTGCAAGCATCCGGTCAGTAATCGCATGCAGCCGCTTGGCAGTTGTACTAGTGGTATCGAGTACGCCCCGGGTACTTGCCTCGTTCACTGTCTTCCGATACTCCTGCGCGTACCTTTTTTCCGCCTCATCCGTTGCGGGCGTGACGGAGTGACATCCACCCAAGAGCAGCGCTGCGCTGAAGGCATACGGGAAAAATGAAGGTGGCATGGCACGTATCCGGATTAATGGGGCGATTATCCTAAAGCGTGAATACGCAGGACGCCAGACATCCGCCAGTAACCATGCAGGCAGCCCGTTGATCAATCCGATTCAACTCAACGGCGTTAAACACTCAGGCGCATTGAGTTTCGGGTCGTTCACCAGATTGGCCAGTGGCCGTTCACGCAGCGCGACCTGCGGTGCGGCCAGCAAGGCTTGCAGTTTGGGGAGCGGCGTATCGGACGCCAGCCAGGCTTTCTGACCTTCGGCATCCAGAATCAAGGGACGGCGCTGAGTGGCGGCGGCCTGGGTCACCACTGCGACACTCAGGTAGGTATGACCCTGAACCGGATAGGCTTCCCAGATCGCTGCAAAAAACAAGGCTGAGCCTTCACCCGGAGTGAGCCAGAACGGACGCTTGCGCGAGGTGCCGCGCCATTCATAGAAGCCATTGGCGGGAAGCAGGCAGCGCCGCTGCTTGAAGGCTTCGCGAAACATAGGCTGCTCGGCCACGGTTTCAGCGCGTGCATGAGCCGGGGTTTTCGACAGATCCGTCAGCCAGGCCGGGGTCAGGCCCCAGCGGGCACGCACCAGTTCGATGTCGCCGCCCTCTTCGGCGGCGCGCATGATCAACACCCAGTCGGCCGGAGAAATATTCCACTGGGCCTGCTGGTCAGCCGGAAAACCGGGCAAGGCCGCGAAGGCGGGGGTCCAGCGAAACAGGGCATAACGTCCACACATGAGGGGTAATCGGACTCTTTAAAGACGGCGTTCAGCACACCAGTACATCGGGAAAACTGTCCGGCTCATCGCCACCGGACAACGGCGAAGCGGCATTGTACGCAGTGATCAGCTCCCGTGCGCGCTCGACCTTGTCGTCGTCGACAGTGATCCAAAGCAGGCCGAACACCGGCAACTCCCCCATGCCACCCAGAAGATCACGGCCCGTGAGGCCCGCTTCGATCCCTTCACTGGCCAGCATGCCTTGCAGCAACTCGCCTTCCATGAGGTTTTCCGGCTCGTAGATTCTCTGCATCACTCGTTCTCGGTGCGTACATCCAGCGTCCATTGCTCGCCGTCGGTCTGGAGGTCGAATACGATCGGGCGGCAGCAGACCTGACAGTCTTCAATATACTGTTGATCACCGCCGGACAGATCCAGTAACGCTTCAACGGGCTCGCCGCAGTAAGGGCAGTCGTAACTCTGTAATTCCTGCATCGCGGTCTCCGGGATCAGTTGTGCGTATAATTGCGCCATTCTTTGAAGGTTGTCGTGAAAAACCTGCCTTCTTTTTACCCTATCCGATTCCAACAAGAGAGCATGATGGGCGAATTCGATGCCATCCGACCTTACAACGATTCAGAAGTCCCAGCCGTTCTGGCACGTCTGCTGAGTGATAAAGCCTTTCTCGCGATTCTGACCAAATTCCGTTTCCCTCGTCTGGCGCCTGCGTTCGGCTGGTTTCTGCAACCGACCCTGGCCCGCAAGCTGCGCCGTGAGTTCGCCGGTATCGATTCGGTCGCCACACTGCAGGACAAAGTCGAGTACTACGTCGACCACACCATCGAGCGCGCCACCGACGGCGTCACCTATACCGGCGTCGAGCAACTCAAATCCGGCTGCGCCTATCTGTTTCTGGCCAACCACCGCGATATCGTGATGGACCCGGCGTTCGTCAACTATGCCGTGTACCACGCAGGCCTGCCGACGCCGCGCATTGCGATTGGCGACAACCTGCTGCAGAAGCCTTTCGTCAGCGACCTGATGCGCCTGAACAAGAGTTTTATCGTGCATCGCTCGATCATCGGGCGACGCGAGAAGATGGCGGCCTATCAGTTGCTGTCGGCGTACATCAATCACTCGATCACCAAGGACTGCCAGTCGATCTGGATTGCTCAGGCCGAAGGTCGCGCCAAGGACGGAGATGACCGTACCGAGTCGGCGATCCTCAAGATGTTTCACATGAGCCGCAAGGATGAGCCTTTCGGCGATGTGATTCGTTCGCTGAACCTGATTCCGGTGTCGATCAGCTACGAATACGATCCCTGCGATCAGGCCAAGGCGCGCGAGCTGTATATCCGCGCCACCACAGGCGTCTACACCAAGACACCGGGCGAGGACGACGTGAGCATCGCGCTGGGCATCACCGGCTATAAAGGTCGCGTGCACGTGAACTTCGCGCCGCCGATCACCGAGCATTTCGAAGACACCAAGCAACTGGCCGTCGAAATGGACCGTCAGATCCTCGGCGGCTATCGCCTGTTCCCGGTGCATTACCTGGCGTACGCGCAGTGGACCCATGCAGAGCCAGACCTGAACGTGCCACTGGCTGCCGACCTGTTCCCTGCCGATGAGCTCAATCGTGCAAAAGATGAATGGGAAAGCAGACTGGCCGGAGTGCCTGTCGAGCACCGTCCTTACCTGGTGCAGCAATATGCGATGCCCGTGCGTAATCAGTACCGGGTCAAGGCAGGCCTGGCGCTTTGAGTCGCCGGTGATCTTGCCAATGTGATCACCACCGGACGCGGAGCGTCCTGAGAGGCGTTACCACGCAGAGCGTAGGAACGAGCGGAGGTCTCAGACACACTGATCGTGCCCATACTCCGCGCTCATCGTTATACACAAGTCCTCTTGGAGGAATACGATGATGATCGTGCCCATCGCTCTGCGTGGGCATGCCTCCCGTGACGCTCCGCGTCACAAATGGCACAGACTGTGGATTCAGTTAGCCGAGCGCATGGCTCAGGTCACCTTTGCGCCCTTACGGCGCGCTACTTTGAGGGACCAAA
>Ga0065712_10000612_pt1 | contig 23010 bp, 19 predicted proteins | sample MisRhiReplicate1_FD_59099 | JGI IMG/M metagenome (GOLD analysis project Ga0065712, IMG submission 59099) | Miscanthus rhizosphere microbial communities from Kellogg Biological Station, MSU, sample Rhizosphere Soil Replicate 1: eDNA_1 v3... | ecosystem: Host-associated > Plants > Roots >...
TCACCCCGGCCAGCCGTAGCGTGGCACGCGATTACGATAATGACGGTAACTTTCCCCGAACTTTGCCTCGAGATACCGCTCCTCGCGCCTTACAACACCGAAGTGCAGAACAACGAAAAAACCGATGGTCATGACAAGCATCCAGTCGGAGGCGAGCAGAACGGCGAGACCCACAAGGAAAAGTGTACCGCCAACGTACATAGGATTTCGCAGCCACGCGAAGATGCCGTCTGTCACCAAAGCAGTAGACGGCTTCCAAGGTTCTGGATGTGTGCCGGCGGCCCGGAAAGTGATATTGGCCGCAATAACGAGTGCCAGACCGGCACCGACAAACGCAACACCAAGGATCGTCCGGACCGTGCCTGACAAAAACACGGTCAGCACATAGGCTGGCAAAAGCCAATCCAGCAGAAGGCCCAGAACAATCGTTGCCAGTGCCAGCAGCGGCGGCGGCGCAATCACTCCGGGGGTATCCTTCGTCCTCTGCATAGCTTCGGTTCTCCAAATCGGCAGCAACATTCCGGCCTAAGCTCTGAAAAGATTAAGAATTAATACGACTTATGCAGCTTTGCAGCATTGACTTTGGCGCATCGCACCCTATGTTCCCTGCAACCGATCAGACGTGAAGATTCGGTCGCCCCCGCGCATAGCAATCGGTTTTTCCAGTCCGGCGCGATCTGGGCGATCTCTGAGGTTATATGGCTTTCTCCCATCTCGGCTTATCTGCCAAAGTTCTTTCGGCTATCGAAACGGCCGGCTACAAAACCCCGACACCTATTCAGGACCAAGCTATCCCGCACGTATTGGCGCGGCGTGACGTGCTCGGCATTGCACAGACCGGCACCGGCAAAACCGCCGCCTTCGTGCTGCCGATGCTCACGATGCTCGAACAAGGACGCGCACGCGCGCGCATGCCGCGCACGCTCATCCTGGAGCCGACGCGCGAGCTTGCCGCCCAGGTTGCCGACCACTTCGAAAAATACGGCAAGAACCACAAACTCAACGTCGCGCTGATCATCGGCGGCGTTTCGTTCGACGATCAGGACGCAAAATTGCTGCGCGGCGTCGATGTGCTGATAGCCACGCCAGGCCGGCTGCTCGACCATTTCGAGCGCGGACGGCTGCTGCTCTCGGGATGCGAACTTCTGATCATCGACGAAGCGGACCGAATGCTCGACATGGGTTTCATTCCCGACATCGAGCGCATTGGAAAGCTGGTGCCGTTCACCCGACAAACTTTGTTTTTCACTGCGACGATGCCCTCGGAAATTCAGCGCATCGCAGACACCTTCCTGCACAATCCGGTGCGCGTCGAAGTGTCGAAACCGGCGACTACAGCCGTGACGATCACCCAATTGCTGGTCGCAACCGGCCGCGATCCGCACGAGAAGCGCGAAACCCTGCGCCGCCTGATCCGGTCCGCGGATAATTTCAAGAACGCGATCATTTTCTGCAATCGCAAGCGGGAAGTCGCCAACCTTCATCGATCGCTGTTGCGCCACAAGTTCAACGCGGTCGCCCTGCATGGTGATTTGGATCAGCCTGCACGCATGGCGGCCCTCGACCGGTTTCGCCGTGGCGAAGCGGAATTGCTCATTGCGTCTGACGTTGCGGCACGCGGCCTAGACATCCCGGAGGTGAGCCACATCTTCAATTTTGACGTGCCACACCACCCCGATGACTACGTCCATCGCATTGGCCGCACCGGCCGCGCCGGCAGAAGCGGCACCGCAATCACGATTGTTGCGCCGATCGACGGCAAGGCCGTCGGCGCCATCGAGCGCCTGACTGGCCAGACAATTCCGTGGATGGACAAGCCCGCATCCTCCGAAATTCCGGCGGAAATTCGCTCCAGCCAGGAAGCGGAACAAGCCCCACGCAATTCGTCGCCGCGTCATCGGCGCAGCAACCAGCCGCCCCGAGCGGCAAAACAAAAGCAACCTCAAAGGTTGCGGCCGCCTCAGCCGGCCGAGGATGACAGCGGCGGCCACCTGCCCGCCTTCCTGCTCCGGCCGGTAAAAGCCTAAAGCCTCACATCAGCCTGACTGAAAAGCTTACCGCGCTGCAGCGCGCGGGTTCCAAATTTACCGGTCGTTCATTTCCGTCGCATACTTTCGCCCAAGAGAGACGCCGTGCGGGCCGTCCTCTGCAGGCCAGACCTGCATCGGGGGTCTTAGCAATGACCGGGCGTGCCGAAGAGTACGAACGCACAACGGGATTCGCCGAACTCGCCCTCGGGCAGATGAAGGCGTTGCGACACGCCAACAATCCGCGCAATTACGAAATCTGGTACACCTATGCGACGGGCTATCACCCTGCGCTGAACGCGCAAATCAACGCGACGCTCAAGGCCAAGGGCTCGATCACGGAAGCGGATCTCGCCCAGATTTATGACGGCTACCTCTCGCCTTCGCGCCTGACCGAGCGCATCGACGAGGTGGGTAGCCAGGTCAAGGCCGAGATCGATCAGGTCATGGCGATGATCGATTCGGTCGCCGGCAACGCAAGCAGCTATACCGAAAGCCTCGCTGGCGCGACCCAGCAGCTTGCTCTTTCAAAAGACCGCGAAGGGCTGCGGGTCATCGTCGAAAATCTCGTGGCAACAACCAAGGCGATGGAGCGCTCCAACCAGCAGCTGGAAGAGCGGCTGGTTGCTTCGAAAAAAGAAATCAATGATCTTCAGGTAAATCTCGAGGCCGTCCGCACCGAGAGCCTGACCGATCCGCTCACGCAGCTCGCTAATCGAAAATATTTCGACGTCACGTTGGAGAAATCTATCGCTGATGCGGCCGAGAAGAACGATCCGCTGTCGCTGATGATGACCGACGTCGATCACTTCAAGGCTTTCAACGACAGCTTCGGTCATTTGACAGGTGATCAGGTCCTGCGTCTCGTTGCGATGTCGGTGAAAAACAACGTCAAAGGCAAGGATACCGCGGCTCGCTACGGCGGCGAGGAGTTCGCCGTCGTCCTGCCAAATACCGTTCTGCGCGCGGCAAGCACTGTTGCCGACCATATTCGTCGCGAAGTGATGTCGAAGGAGCTTATGAAGCGGTCAACAGGCGAGAAGCTCGGCCATGTGACGATTTCGATCGGGGTCGCCACCTTGCGCAAGGACGACACGCCTCAGTCGCTGATCGAGCGCGCCGACGCCTGCCTTTACGCGGCGAAGCGCAACGGTCGCAACCGCGTCATCTGCGAGACGGATCCGGAAGTCGCCCCGTCAAACGCGGCAGCGCAAGTCGCCTGACCGCCTAGTCAGCGGCCTTCGCCGGCGTCAGCTGCACAGATTCACCGCAGCCGCATGCACTGGTCTGGTTCGGGTTGTTGAAAACGAACTGCGCAGAAAGCTTTTCGGTCTTGTAGTCCATCTCTGTCCCGAGGAGGAACAGCACCGCTTTGGGGTCGATCAGGAGCTTCACGCCCTTGTCCTCGACGATCTCGTCGGTCGGATTTACGGCGTCGGCATACTCCATCGTGTATTCCATTCCCGCACAGCCGCCGTTTTTGACGCCGACCCGGACACCGGCCACGGGTTTGCCCGCCTGCGCCATCACTGACTTGATGCGCGACGCTGCGGCGTCAGTCAGCCGCATCACCTGGGGTCTGGGTCGTGCCGTAGCCATTTCATCCTCACCGAATCTTATGTAGGCAAGCGATTGCAGATTACCACATGTTGAGCACCAGCCGGGCCTCGTCCGACATCCGGCTGGGGTCCCACGGCGGATCCCAAACGACCTCCACCTTGGTCTCTTTTACGCCCGCAACGCTCGACACCGCGTTTTCGACCATGATCGGCAGATCCTGCGCCGCCGGGCAGTTTGGCGACGTCAACGACATGTCGATTTTCACGCCGCGATCGTCACCGATATCGATCTTGTAGATCAGTCCCAACTCATAGATGTCTGCGGGGATCTCGGGATCGTAAACGGTCTTCAACGCCGCAACGATGTCGTCGGTCAGCTTATTGAGCTCGTCCTGCGGCAGTGCCGGAGAGCCGGTGACCGCTGCATTCTCCGGCGGCTTTTCCGCAACAGGCGTATTTTGGATCGTGTCATCGGTCATGCGAAGAATTCCTGAGCCTTCACAAGCGAAGCGGCAAGAGTATCGACCTCATCCTGAGTATTATACATCGCGAATGAAGCGCGGCACGTCGCAGTCAGTCCGTAGCGCGCGAGCAGAGGCATCACGCAATGAGTGCCGGCGCGAACCGCCACACCGGCCCGATCTATGATCGTGGCCACGTCGTGAGGATGGGCGCCCTTCATTTCAAACGAAACGATCGGGCCTTTGTCAGGAGCCCTGCCGATAATCCGCAGTGAATTGATCTTGCCGAGCTGCTCGTGGGCGTAGTTGACCAGCGCGCCTTCGTGCGCGCGAATGCGCGCCTTGCCCACCGCGTTGACATAATCGATCGCCGCGCCGAACCCGATCGCCTGCACGATCGCCGGCGTACCCGCCTCGAATTTGTGCGGAGGCTCGCCGTAAGTGATGCGATCCTCGAACACCTCATTGATCATTTCGCCACCGCCGTTGAACGGCGGCATCGCCACAAGATGCTCGTACTTGCCGTAAAGCGCGCCAATGCCGGTCGGTCCGTAAAGCTTGTGGCCGGTGAAGGCGTAAAAATCGCAGTCAATGTCGCGAACGTCGACGTCGAGGTGCACCACCGCCTGCGCGCCGTCGACCAGAACCGGGATGCCGCGCGCATGCGCGATGCGCACGACCTCCTTCACGGGGACGACGGTGCCGAGCGCATTCGACATGTGCGTGATCGCCACCATCCTGGTGCGGGGCGTCAGCAGCTTCTCGAATTCATCCAGCAGGAAATTGCCGTCCTCATCGATCGGCGCCCACTTGATGACCGCGCCCTGCCGTTCGCGCAGGAAGTGCCAGGGAACGATGTTCGAGTGGTGCTCCATGATCGAAAGCACGATTTCATCGCCCGCTTTGATGCGCTCGCGCGCAAAGGTATAGGCGACGAGATTGATCGCCTCCGTGGCATTGCGCGTAAAGATGACCTCTTCCTTGCGTCCGGCATTGAGGAAGGCGCGCACCGTTTCACGCGCACCCTCGTAGGCTTCGGTTGCTTCGTTGGCGAGGTAGTGCAAACCGCGATGCACGTTGGCGTACTGCTCGGTATAGGCCTTCGCGAGCCGGTCGAGCACGGCTTTCGGCTTTTGCGCCGAAGCTGCATTGTCGAGATAGACGAGCGGCTTGCCATAGATGCGCATCGACAGCGCGGGAAAATCCGCCCTGATCTTGGCGACGTCGTAGGAGCCATTGCTGACCGCCGGGTGCATTCTCATTGCTCCCGCGCTTGCAGCCATTTGGCGGCCGCGTTCAACAGCGCTTCGCGTATTCCTTCGTGCACGATCTCTTCGATCGCCTCGCCGACGAAGGCCTGGATCAGGAGAGCCTCGGCCTCATTTTCCGGTATGCCGCGCGACATCAGGTAGAACTTGAGCGCACTGTCGAGCGCGCCGGCGGTCGCGCCGTGACCGCACTGCACGTCGTCCGCAAAAATCTCTAATTCTGGCTTGTTGTCGGCTTCCGCCTCGTCGGAGAGCAGAAGCGCATGGCTTGCCATTTTAGCGTCGGTCTTCTGCGCGTGCGGCTCCACGACGATCTTGCCCTGGAAAATGCCGTGGCTTTCTCCATCCAGCACGGTGCGGAAGCGCTCCCGGCTCGTGCAGCCGCCCGCGGCATGATTGATGACCAGCGTATTGTCGACGTGCTGGCGCCCTTTCAGCAGCGTCACTCCGCCAATCGAAGCTTGCGTCCCCTCACCGTCAAAGCGTGCAAATATCTGATTGCGCACGACTGCGCCGCCGGCGGTGTATGTGAAGCCATTGTAGATCGCCTTGGCCCCGACCTTTACGCCCAAGCTGGAAATGCGCAGCGCCTTATCTCCGTCACTTCCGATCGTGACATGATCGACATGCGCGCCCTCTCCGATCACCAGCTCGAGGGCGGAGTTGACCTGATAGTCGACACCGGCAGGGCCGTTGAACGATTCAATGAACGTCACACGGGCGCCCGGCTCCACGACAACGACCGAGCGCGGGTACATTGCTGCCGCCGTCCCATCGGCAAAAACATGCGCAATTTCGATCGGCTTTTCGACATTGACGCCCTTTGCCACGCGGAGCGCCACACCACCGGTCATAAAGGCCGTATTGAGCGACACGGCGATGTCGTCGCGACCCGGAATCTCGCCCAGACGATAGTTTTTTTGATCGGCCGCGAAGGCGAACACGTCGCTCAACTCAACGCCCGCGACCGGCTTGAACTCGCTCCACGCCTGCTCGTAGCGGCCGTTGACGATGACAATCCGACCGGCCGTCAGGCCTGGCAATGCCGGCACCTTGCCTTTGGCTTTCGCCGGCTCTGCGAGCGGCTTTGCCTCGCGCATGAGCGCGCGAAGGTCTGTGTACTTCCATTCCTCGATCCGGCGATGAGGAAGGCCTGCGGCGTCGAAGCGCTGGAAAGCAGCCTCGCGCAGATAGGCGATCGCGCCTTTGCCCGGCAGCTTTGCCCGCGCAGCCGCGTAAGCGGCATTCAGCGCCTGCTCGGCCGGTGTCCTTATGGCGCGCACTTCCGCGTTCATCAGGCTGCCTCGCCCTGGAATTGCGCGTAGCCCTTGGCTTCNAGCTCAAGGGCAAGCTCCTTGCCGCCGGACTTGACCACNCGGCCCTTCGCCAAGACGTGCACCACGTCCGGCACGATGTAATTGAGCAGCCGCTGGTAGTGCGTNATCACGACCATCGAGCGATCCGGCGACCGCAGTTTGTTCACGCCGTCGGCGACGATTTTCAACGCATCAATGTCGAGGCCGGAATCGGTTTCGTCCAGCACCGCGAGTTTTGGCTGCAGGACCGCCATTTGCAGAATCTCATTGCGCTTCTTTTCGCCGCCGGAGAAGCCAACATTGACCGCGCGTCGCAGCATCTCCTGGCTGATGCCGAGATGGCCTGCCGTGTCGCGCACCAGCTTCATGAATTCCGGCGTGGACAGTTCGTTCTCACCGCGCGTCTTGCGCTGCGCATTGAGCGCGGTACGCAGAAACGTCATCGTGGCGACGCCCGGCACTTCGACCGGGTACTGGAAGGCGAGAAAGACGCCTTTGGCGGCGCGCGCATCCGGTGCCATTTCGAGGATGCTTTCCCCGTTGAGCAGCACATCGCCCTCGGTGACGTTGTATTCGCTCTTTCCGGCCAGCACATAAGCGAGTGTCGATTTGCCCGAGCCGTTCGGGCCCATGATCGCCGCGACCTGGCCCTTCTCTACCGACAGCGTCAGGCCGTTGAGGATCTTCTTGCCCTCGATCTCGACATGCAGATTTTTGACTTCCAAAAACGCCACGTCTCTATCCTTTCACGAGCTTAATGAGTTGAGCCGTCCGGCCGCGGAGCATTCCAGTGCCAGCGCCACTCGCCATCGGTCCTTTGACGGCTGATGCGGACAAACGAAACGACGACGGCGGCGATAATGGTCGCCCACGCAATCCACACCGCGAAATTGGCGCGGTCGGCCAGCAAATTCATCGCCACCACCGAAATCGCGACGATCGCCGCAACCGCAACCGTCAGAGCCCAGCCCTCCCACGTGGTCGGCGTGGCGCCGTAGCCGTAGCGTCTCGGCCTGAACCAATAGCGCGCCATCGCGATTATCCCACGCTGCCTTCCAGCGAGATCGAGATCAGCTTCTGCGCCTCGACCGCAAATTCCATCGGCAGCTGCTGCAGCACATCCTTGACGAATCCGTTGACGACGAGCGCAGTCGCCTCCTCCGCCGACATGCCGCGCTGGCGGCAGTAGAAGAGCATGTCCTCGGAGATCTTCGAGGTCGTGGCTTCGTGCTCGAAGGTTGCCGAAGAATTCTTTGCTTCGATGTACGGCACGGTGTGCGCGCCGCACTGGTCGCCGATGAGCAGCGAATCGCAGTTCGTGAAATTGCGCGCGCCCTTGGCCTTGCGGTGTGCCGACACCAGCCCGCGATAGGTATTGTTCGATTTACCCGCCGCGATGCCCTTGGAGATGATGCGGCTGACCGTGTTTTTNCCGAGATGNAGCATCTTGGTGCCGCTGTCGACCTGCTGGCGGCCGTTCGAAATGGCGATCGAATAGAACTCGCCGCGCGAGTTGTCGCCGCGCAGGATGCAGCTCGGATATTTCCAGGTGATGGCCGAGCCGGTCTCGACCTGGGTCCATGAGATCTTCGAATTTTTGCCGCGGCAGTCGCCGCGCTTGGTGACGAAATTGAAGATGCCGCCCTTGCCCTCGGCATCGCCCGGATACCAGTTCTGCACCGTCGAATACTTGATCTCGGCATTGTCGAGCGCGACAAGTTCGACCACGGCCGCATGCAGCTGGTTTTCGTCGCGCATCGGCGCGGTGCAGCCCTCGAGATAGCTCACGTATGCGCCTTTGTCGGCGATGATGAGCGTGCGCTCGAACTGACCAGTGTTCGCTTCGTTGATGCGGAAATAAGTCGACAGCTCCATCGGGCATCGCACGCCCTCCGGCACGTACACAAATGAACCGTCGGAGAACACCGCCGAATTGAGCGTCGCGAAGAAATTATCCGAGGTCGGAACGACCGAGCCAAGATATTTCTTCACCAGTTCGGGATGCTCGCGGATAGCCTCCGACATCGGCAAGAAGATCACGCCCGCCTTTTTCAGTTCCGCCTTGAAGGTGGTGGCGACCGAAACGGAATCGAACACGGCATCGACAGCGACGCGGCCTGAACGGAAATCACCGCCAGTCGTCTCGTCGTCAAGCGCGCTCGGCTCGCCTTGCTTGCGCACGCCGGCGAGGATCTCCTGCTCTTTCAGCGGTATGCCGAGCTTTTCGTAGGTCTTGAGAATTTCCGGATCGACTTCATCGAGCGAAGCCAACGCCTTTTTCTTTGGCGCCGAATAGTAATAGGCGTTTTGGTAGTCGATCTTGGGATAGTCGACGCGTGCCCAGGTCGGCTCGCGCATGGTCAGCCAACGCTTATAAGCTTCCAGCCGCCAGTCCAGCATCCATTGCGGCTCGCCTTTCTTGGCCGAAATGAAACGGACTGTGTCTTCCGACAGGCCCTTAGGGGCCTTCTCGGATTCGATATCGGTGACGAACCCGTATTTATATTGGTCAACGTCGATACGGCGGACCTGGTCGACGGTCTCTTGTACGGCCGGCATTCTTCCCTCCGCTCACGGTTGCAAGGACCGCGGGTTGGATTTGTCGGTTATGGTCGGTTCGCTTTGTGTGTCGCGATCGATCCCGGTTGATGCCGCCTCAAGCGGCATTTGCTTGCTTGTTAAGTAATGTCGAAACCACCTTATTCCAAGCAGTTAGCAAGGCATCTATCTCAGCTTCGGTGGTGCTCCAGCCCAGGCTGACGCGAACGGCACCCCGCGCTAGCGCGGGTTCCACGCCCATCGCAGCCAGAACATGGGAGGCCTGCACTTTGCCCGACGAGCATGCGGAACCTGACGACACCGATATGCCATTGAGATCGAAAGCAATTACGGCCGTTTCCGCCTTCAGTCCTGGAACCGTAAACAGGCTGGTATTGGGGAGCCGAAGAACGTTTTCGCCAAAGATCACCACCTGCGGTGTCAACGACTTGAGGCCCGCTTCAAAACGATCGCGGAGCGTCGCAAGTCGCCGCAGATCCGGCTGGCTTACCGCTACCGCAGCGGCACCAAATCCTGCGATAGCCGCTACGTTTTCTGTTCCCGCCCGCAGCCCGCGCTCTTGGCCACCACCTTTGATCAGTGGATCGGCGATATGGATGTCACCGCAACGGACAAGCCCGCCAGCGCCCTGTGGACCGCCAAGCTTGTGCGAGGAGATCGACATCAGATCTGCGCCAAGTGCGCCGATGTCGCACGCGATCCGGCCCGGGCCCTGTGCAGCATCGACGTGAAGTATGCCGCCTGAAGCATGGACGATGTCGGCAATCTCGGCGATCGGCTGGATGACGCCTGATTCGTTATTGGCAAGCATCACGGAAACCAACGGCCGCTCAGATCGAGACAACATGACGCGAAGCGTCTTCAGATCGACGACCCCGTCAGTCGTGACCGGGAGTTTCTCGACCTCTCCTGCGTTGAAACGGCCGCCGCTCAAAACCGATGGGTGCTCTGTCGCGGAAACGAATAGCCGGTCGCGTGACTCGCGACGCCCGCCAGTCTCGATGGTCGACGTCAGAGCCAGGGCATTCGCCTCGGTGGCCCCGCTCGTGAAAGTGACATTCCTGCTCTCGGCGCCGGTTAACCTGGCGACCTCTTCACGCGCCTGTTCTATCAGGCGGCGGGCTACGCGGCCCTCGGAATGGATGGACGACGCGTTACCGGTCAGCACGAGTGCGGCGCACACAGCCTTCCGGGCCTCCTCTAGAAGAGGGGCAGTCGCGTTCCAGTCGAAATAAGCTCGTTCAGCCATAACCGTTGCTGGTATGAATTACCGTTTTGCTGCCCCAAGCCCTCAAAAAGCTTGCTTTTTGCCCTGCGGGTCGTGGTAGAAGCCCGAAATCACCCGGCCCTTATAGCGTGTGTTGCAGCTGGGGACAGCGGAATTCCTATAACTAGAATAATTCTAATCTAGATGCACCGGTTCGTTAAGGTCCCTCCGGAGCACGACAAAATCCCGTCGCCGCAGCCGGCGAACACGTCCGAGGTTGAGAGCAATGCCTGAGATCATCTTTGCCGGCCCCGCCGGACGCATCGAAGGGCGCTACCACCCCGCCCGACAAAAGAACGCCCCGATCGCAATCGTCCTCCATCCTCACCCGCAGTTCGGCGGGACGATGAATCACCCGATCATCTATCAGCTCTATTACGCTTTCGTGCACCGTGGCTTCTCGGCCCTACGGTTCAACTTTCGCGGCGTCGGCCGCAGCCAGGGTTCATTCGATCACGGACAGGGCGAACTGTCGGATGCCGCAGCTGCGCTCGACTGGGCGCAGACCATCAACCCGGAGGCCAAGAGCTGCTGGATCGCAGGCTTTTCGTTCGGCGCCTGGATCGGCATGCAGCTCTTGATGCGCCGCCCGGAAATCGAGGGATTTATCTCAATCTGCCCCCCGGCCAACCTTTACGATTTCTCGTTCCTGGCGCCTTGCCCCTCATCGGGCCTTATCATTCATGGGGACAAGGACGCGGTCGTCCCTCACAAAGACGTGACGACGCTGGTCGACAAGCTCAAGACCCAAAAGGGAATAGTGATCGAGCAAAAGGTTGTGCAAGGCGCCAATCATTTCTTTGACGGAAAGGTCGAAGCGCTGCTTACTTCAATCAGCGCCTATCTCGACAAGCGGCTGAAGACGGAGCGCAAGCCGGCTGCGTAGAAGTTCGGCGGAGGCCCACGTCGCAACGCTTGGTTCGTGTCTGGCGGGGGAATCGGCGACACGCGGACAACCGTCCGCGGAATAAACATGCTTCTTGTCAAAACTTACCTTGATAAAAGCGCCATCCACGGCCTTGGTGTTTTTGCAGGCGAAGTCATTCGCAAGGGCACGAAGGTCTGGCGATTCGTCGATGGATTCGACCGGGCCTATTCACCCACCCAGTTCGCCAAACTGCCGAAGCCCGCGCGCGACTACATCTGGAACTACGGATACCGCGTGGACGGCGAGATTCTGCTTACCAGCGATCACGACCACCACATGAACCACTCCGACAATGCCAACACCCATTGGCACAATGGTCACATCGTTGCGACTCGCACCATTCGCAAAGGCGAAGAAATCACCAATGACTATCGGCAGTTCGGCGCGGGTTTTTGTGCGGCATTCCTGAAGAGGAAGTTGCGGGTCGTAGCAAACAATCCAGGGGCACGCGACGACGTCGCCCTCGAACGGCTGCGGCGGGCCGGTCGACTTCGGAAAGGTGATCGGAAGGTCGTTTAAGGAACGCACGGCAAGATACGCAAGGGCCTGCGCCCCGAGGGCGTCTGCCGACCACGCCCAAATCAGACCCCGTTCCGTTCCCCGCACGGTCTTACCCGCAACCCGGCAGCCAACCCCCGACGCTGTGCTTGCCGGCACCACCTATTGTTGAATCCGACGGCGGACCTGTTACACCCGACGCATGCGACAAGGCCGCGGCACGAGAGCCCAAAATGAGTGCGTATAAATCAGACTTACTGAACGTCCTGGCCGAACGCGGCTTCATTCATCAAGTCTCGGAGTCCGAGACCCTGGATGCACGCGCGAAGGCGGGTGCGATCACGGCCTATATCGGATTCGATTGCACCGCGGCGTCGTTGCATGTCGGCTCGTTGCTGCCGATCATGATGCTCTACTGGCTGCAGCAGACCGGGCACAGGCCCATCGCGCTGATGGGCGGCGGCACGACCCGCGTCGGGGACCCATCGGGAAAAGACGAAAGCCGCCGGATTCTCACTGACCAGATGATCAATGACAATCTNACCGGCATACGGGCGATATTTTCCAAATTCCTNAAATTCGAAGGATCTGGCGGCAATGCCATCATGGCGAATAACGCCGACTGGCTGAACAAGCTCAACTACATTGANTTCTTGCGCGACGTTGGCCGGCATTTTTCGGTCAATCGGATGCTCTCTTTCGATTCCGTCAAGTTGCGTCTCGATCGCCAGCAGGAATTGTCGTTTCTTGAATTCAACTACATGGTCTTGCAGGCATACGATTTCGTTGAGTTGAACAAACGTCACGACTGCATCCTGCAGATGGGCGGTTCTGACCAATGGGGCAATATCATCAACGGTATTGATCTTGGCCGCCGCATGCAAAACGTGCAGCTGTTCGCCCTGACCTCGCCTCTGATCACGACATCGTCCGGCGCAAAGATGGGCAAGACCGCAGCCGGCGCGGTGTGGCTCAACGCCGATCAGGTGAGTCCGTACGACTATTGGCAATACTGGCGTAACACTGAGGACGGCGATGTCGTGCGCTTCCTCAAGCTCTTCACCGTCTTGTCGACGAATGAAATTTCGCGCCTCGCGTCACTCAAGGGTAACGAGATCAACGACGCAAAGAAGATCCTCGCCACCGAAGCAACGGCGCTGGTACATGGCCGCACCGCCGCCGATCAGGCGGCCGAGACAGCGCGAAAGACCTTCGAGGAAGGCGCCACATCCTTGTCCCTCCCGACAATACCCGTTTCGCAAAAGGATTTGTCGGCCGGTATCGGTGTGCTCAACGCCTTCGTGCTGGCCGGCCTTGCGGCATCGAATGGCGAGGTCCGGCGCGCCATCGGCAACGGCGCGGTCGCCGTCAACGACGCCCGCATCACAAGCGACAAGCACGTGATCTCCAGCACGGACATCACGCCGGATGGCGTCATCAAGCTGTCACTTGGCAAAAAACAGCACGTGCTGCTGAAACCGCACTGATTAGCGCGACGGCGGAATAAAGTTCTGATCGTACGCTCCCGGAGAGGGGGAGAACTTCGGATCGAATGTCCCCGGCGACGGAACAAATTTCCGAAGCAAGCCGGGCGCGATCGCACTAACCGGATTGACCGTAATCCTTGGCGCGCCAGGCGGGCCGACCGCCTCGTAGTTGATGCCGAGCAAACCCTCTTTGTTGCCGCCACCAAGGAACAGGCCGACGATCGGAATCTGCCCGAACATATTGTTGAGCCCGTAGAATGGAACGAATGTGCCCCGAAGGTGAACGTCGTCCCTTACGTAATCAATGTTTCCTTCGACGGTCGCGCCGACCAGGGGGCCGCGCACGATCCCGTCGCGAATGGCCATCTTGCCAGGGACGCGCGTAAACTCGGAGCGCATCTCGCTGAAGTCGACGCCGGAAGTTGCAGGGGCACCGGGTGTATTCGGAGCGCCGGATACAATCCTGTCCAACGCCGGTTCGCCACGCACCGCGAACCTGCGGATATAAAGAGTGCCGGTCTGCGGCGATTGTTCCTGGGTCGGCGGGTCCATCGCCATCCACATCTGACCGCCGTACATGCGCGGATACATGTCCGTGAACCGGAACAGCGCACCCGCATCATCCGTCTCAAAATAGATGACTTGGTGATTGTCGCGCGAACGTATGCGCAGATCGCCGTTGAATGGCGTGTCACGGCCAATCTTACTGGCCATGGCGAAGCTGCGGATGTGCCCTCCGCGGCGTGACATCTTCAAATCCAGACCGCGCAAGGTTTCGCCGTTGTGGCCGGCGACCGTGCCTACTTTTACCTCCAGGTCCAGATCCACCAGCTTTTGGCGGCTCTTATCTGTCGACGAGCCGGCCAATGACGACTTCACAAAATGTCGCCCGTCATAGATGTCGCCGCGCATGGAGAGATGCAGCACGCCGTCGGAGGTGCGGTCGGCCTTGAGCGCCACCCTGTCGCCGTCGGACAGCGCGAATACCGGAAAATTGGCGGAAACGATTTCGTTCGTCGAACCATCGAGTTCAACCGAACCGCGGATCGTAGCCCCTGAACCGTCAATGCTCAGGTCGTCGATGCGGATACTCTTGGCGGTCTTGAACATCTTGTAGCCTGCCCGCGCGGACCGGCCGGCCGGCTTGGTCCAGCCAGGAAAGAGATTATCGATTTTTACGGGCGTGAGATCGGCTTCGACGTTCAGGCCTTCGTCTTTCCCGTCATCATTGACTCTGCCGACGACCTTGATCGGGATGGCGCCGGTGATCGCGTTGCCGATATCCATGCCAAGCCGGCGCCGCGCCGCATCATCAATAACCGACTGCATGCGCAATTCGGTGTCCGTATCCCCTTTTTGCTTGCGCAATTCAATGAATGCGGGCGTACCATTGACCTTGGCATCGCCTTTGATCTGATACCCATCCCCCGACGCCGTAGCTTTTAGCGTCGACGCCTCGAGCCTCTGACCGAGCAGCATTTTATCGGCGGCGAAGTTCGTAAGATCGGCGTTGATCGTGTACGAAGATGAGTCGTCCGACATTGTTTGTGCGAGCGCCAGCTTTACAGCAACCTGTGCCGTGATTGTGCCGCGGGTGGATGCGGGGTCGAGCGATAGTCCGACAATGTCACGCAAACCCTCGCCGGAGAGGAGCACCACGGCTGCCGGCACAGAGCCGTCTATCCGGAAATTCGCCCGCGCTGGTGCTGGCTTGGGATGGGTATCAGGCACCTCGAAAACCCCACCAGCAACATTGAGTCTGCGCCCCGGAGCAACCTCAACCGTCCCACGCCCAACATTGACCGTTGCCGCGCGACCCCTGATCCGCACAGCCACATCGGCATCGCGAATGGCCGGCAGGCTCGCGATCGGACGCAAGGTCGTGCCACTCGTCTCGATGTCGACCGAGAGGCCATCGTCGGGCATCGGCGGCCCCTCGTGCCTGAAGTTAGCCGCCGGCGCATTGCCTGCAATGACAACGCGCTCAACCATGCCGTCCGAAATATGCGTCTCGACCCACGAACGCACGTCCGCCGCCGCAAAAATGGGCCAAATGCGCTTCAGCGCATAGACAGGCATGCGCGTACCCGCAACGCCGAAAGCAAGATGCGTCTCCTTGCCGCCAAAGTCCAAGCGGCCTGTAAGTGCCAGGCCAATACTGTGTGACGCGCGCGTATCGATTCGGCTGACGTCACCTTGCTCGAGATCGATCCGCTTGCGATTGGTGTCGACCTTCATGCGCATGGCCACTCGGTTGAGCGCTACACCCTCATTGTCGGATGATCCGCCTGGAGCAAGAATAACCGGATCAATGACGGAATCGCTGCGCGTAAGATTGATCAGCCATATGCCCGGTTGCTCCTGCGGCGCGTCCACGGTCGCGCGCATAGTGAATTGATTGCCGCCCGACTGAACCTGAAAAGGAATAACCAGATTGCGGCGCTGATTGTCCCAATTGAACCTGACGTCCGCCCGATCGATGGTGAGATTGACTTTATCGTTGTTCCTGTCGACGATCGTTCCTTTCTCGGTAAACAATTGGCCCTGAACGACTTGCGGCGTTCCGTCCGCCAGGACATCGGCGCGGATGCTCGCCGACACCGGAAGATCGATATCGAAATCTTCGGTATTGAGCCGCAGCGCGAGTAGAATGTCATGCATCGACACCTTGCGCGCTTCGATACCGACGGCGCGTACACCGTCCGTGAGCGGACGCATCGCGGCGCTCAGCACCCAGGGCCGTTCGGGGTTGTCAGATTCAAGTCGAAAGATGACACCGCCCCGCCGTGGCCGGGTCAGGCTCGCGTTGATGCCGTCGAATGTCCAACGTTTGCCGTTGCGCCGATCGTCAACGACCAAATTGCCGTTTTTCAGGCCCAGCTCACGCAGATCGTGGCCGTCGAGTCCGGTCTGCCCGAGCGCATCGATCCAAGCCATGATGCCTGCGAGCTTCTCGAACTCTGCACGCAAGGCGCCCTGCGAATTGGCGGAAGGGGCTGGCTGATCGGCAGAAGAAATATTGCTGTTTGCGGTGGCGGTCGCGATCGGCCGCTTGTCGGCTCCGGCAAAAACGGTCAGCCGCCCATCGGTTTCGATACGGACGGCCATTTCCGCTCCGACGAGATTGAGACTCTGGGCACGCAGCTGGCCAACGATCAAACTTCTGCCGGAGAGTCCAACTTCGGCTTTCGGGGCGCTTGCGACAACCGTTCCGTCGGCATCGCGGACCACGATGTCGCGGATCCTCAGTGACGTGCGGCCCTTTTCGTCGCGCTCGAGCTGAGTACCTCCGACCGCAACGATATGATTGCCGCCGAAATTTTCCTCGATCGCCGCCTTAAGCCATGGGGTAGCCAGATTGAGCTCGATCGGGCCGCTTGACAGACGCCACCAGAGGCCGAGGACTCCGACAATCGCCAAGGAGACGCAAATCGCTGCACCGAGAAGCAAGCGCCTCACGAGCGGTCTGCGAAACAGATTGGAAACAGTGTAGCGCAAGCCAAACCACGGCTGTCGCGCCAGGCGATGCATCACGCGGTGACGATACGGCACGCGGCGCACGGCCACAGCATGGTGGACTTGATGTCCGCGCTGGTGTCCGCCGCTTAGCATGCGTTAGTCGCACCCCTTGTCTGATGCAGCGCGTGTAAAGCAATGCCGGGCAGGCAACCGACCGCTGCGGCCTCCGGCACATGTGTATGGAACCTGTTGCGCCCCTCCGACGCAAATGGCATGTGCGACATTGACCGCTCGAAAACGACGAAAGGAAGGCACATGGGCCGTGAACTTATTGCGGGTGCGAAGGCTCCAGCCTTCACCCTCAGCAGGGACGGTGGCGGCAAGGTTTCACTGCGTGATTTCAAGGGAGGCAAGCTCGTCCTCTACTTCTATCCCAAGGCCGATACACCCGGTTGCACAAAGGAGGCGATGGAGTTCTCCCGCTTGCGCGCTGATTTTGCCAAGGCCGGCACCGCCATTCTCGGCGTTTCAGCNGATCCGGTGACTGCGCAGGACAAGTTCAAAGCCAAGCATCGCCTGTCCATCGTACTGGGTTCCGACGAGACCAAGGATATGCTGACCGCGTATGGCGCTTGGGGTGAGAAGTCGATGTACGGGCGCAAATTTATGGGCGTCCTGCGGAAGACATTCCTGATTGGCGCGGACACCCGCATCATCCAAATTTGGCCGAAAGTTCGCGTGCCTGGGCATGCCCAAGACGTTTTGCTGGCTGCACGCAATGCGTAATCCTCAGCGATTGCTGAAGAATCCAAGCGATAACGCATTCAGATTACCGGTTTCTTAACCATATCCGATTGATATCGGCTCCGTCTGCCAGCGGCTTCCCACGGCTGCGGAGTTTTGATGTCGCATTCGTTTTCAACGTACCATCCGATTTCCGAGCAAGGCACGCGCCGCGCGCATCCGCGTGCATCCGCCGCGGCGATGTCGCGCCATGTCCAGCGCAGCCACAAGGGCTACACGCTCACGCATGCCGGCCACCAGATCCGGATCGGACCGGTCGCGTTCTGGATCGTGGTCGGAGCGTTGGTGGTGATGGGTGTCTGGTCGATTGCAACCGGCACCTATTTCGCGTTTCGGGAGAACGTGCTCACGCGGCTGATCGGCCGCCAGGCCGAGATGCAGTTCGCCTACGAAGACCGCATCGCTGAGTTGCGCGCGCAAGTGGATCGGATCATGAGCCGCCAGCTACTTGACCAAGAGCAGTTCGAGCAGAAGCTCAACACCCTGCTGCAGCGGCAAGGGACCCTGGAGCAACGCACCAAAGCGCTCGGCGGCGAGACATTGACGACCGGCACGATCAAACCTTCGCGCGTCGCCCCGCCTGGAGCGGCCGAAAGGACATCGAGGCCGTCGCCGATCAACGACACGGTGATCTTTGTCGTCCCGCCGGATCGTGAAGCGCGGCTCCATTCGCGCGAACTTCCGGCGGCGGCGACCCAGATCGCGGAACGCACGACTAGCGGCGGGCTGACCGGCGTGCTCGCGCGCATTTCGCTATCGCTGGACAAGCTCGAGCAAACGCAAGCAGCGTCGCTAGCGAATCTTGAAGAGCGTATTGATACGAAGGCGCGCCGCATGCGCAGTGTGCTCGCGGATCTCGGAGTCGATCCGGTCAGAGCGCGAGGCGACGGGCCGGTCGGCGGGCCGTTCGTTCCAATCAAACCGCCGCAGGCCGGAGCCAGCGCTTTCGAACGTCAGCTATATCGCGTAAATGTCGCCCGCGCACAGATCGACCGTTATACACACACATTGGTCGCTGTGCCGGTGCGCAAGCCAATCATCGGTGAGGTCGACATGAGCTCGCCATTCGGCATGCGCATGGATCCGTTTCTGGGCCGGCCCGCGGTTCATACCGGCATCGACCTGCGCGGCGATACCGGGGAACCGGTCCGTGCGACGGCCACAGGGCGCGTGACCATAGCCGGGCGCGAGGGCGGTTACGGCAACATGGTGGAAATCAATCACGGCAACGGTCTCGCAAGTCGTTACGGGCACCTGTCACAGATCGGGGTCAAGGTCGGTCAATTCGTCCGCATCGGTGAGACCATCGGCAGGATCGGCTCGACGGGGCGCTCTACCGGCCCCCATCTTCACTATGAGACGCGGGTTAACGGCGAGGCCGTCGATCCACAGAAATTCCTGCGTGCAGGCCTCAGGCTCGGCGAAATCTGACAACGGCCGCGACTATTCGACGTCCTCGACCTGGTCAGGCCCGCCACCGAAAGCCTTCTGGGCCAGTGCTGCCTGCATGAATTCATCGAGATCGCCGTCGAGCACGCCCGCCGTGTTCGAGGTCGATACGCCGGTTCGAAGATCCTTCACCATCTGATAGGGCTGAAGCACGTAAGAGCGTATCTGGTGGCCCCAACCGATGTCGGTCTTGGCCGCCTGCTCGGCCGCCGCCTTCTCCTCGCGCTTCTTGATTTCGACCTCGAACAGCTTCGCGCGCAACATGTCCCAGGCCATCGCACGGTTGCGATGCTGCGACCGGTCGTTCTGGCATTTCACCACGATGTTGGTGGGGATGTGCGTGAGTCGCACCGCCGACTCGGTTTTGTTCACGTGCTGACCGCCGGCGCCGCCTGACCGCATAACGTCAGTGCGCACATCGGTTTCCTTGATGTCGATCTTGATCCGGTCATCGACCACCGGGTAGACGGTCACGCTGGCAAAGGACGTGTGGCGCCGCGCGTTCGAATCGAATGGCGAAATGCGGACCAGGCGATGCACGCCATTCTCGCTCTTGAGCCATCCATAGGCATTGTGGCCCTTCACGACCACAGTTGCCGACTTGATACCGGCGCCCTCGCCTTCCGTTTCTTCGATCCACTCGACCTTGTATCCGTGCGCTTCAGCCCAGCGCACGTACATGCGCATCAGCATGCTCGCCCAGTCCTGGCTCTCAGTGCCGCCGGCGCCGGCGTGCACCTCGAGATAACAGTCATTGGCATCGGCCTCGCCTGACAAGAGCGCTTCCAGCTCGCGGCGAGCCACCTCGACTTTCAGGCGCTTGAGCGCGACCTCGGCCTCGCCGACGGTCCTGTGGTCCTTTTCCGCTTCGCCGAGCTCGATGAGCGTGAGTTGATCTTCGAGCTCCTGCTCGATATGGCCGATCGCCTTGAGCTGATCCTCCAGCGCGTCACGTTCGCGCATCACGCGTTGCGCCCGCGCCTGATCGTTCCAGAGATTGGGGTCTTCCGATTCCTTGTTCAGTTCGGCGAGGCGTCGCGTCGCGGTGTCGACGTCAAAGATGCCTCCTCAGCAGCCGCACGGACTGCTTGATTTCCTCGACCAGGGTCTGGGTTTCCGCGCGCATTGATTCGTTCCTCACCGCAATTGTTCCGCATGTAGCGTTCCTGAACTCGTGCCGCAACCCTCAAGGCACCGCGCGGGCAGTGCCGGCTTGGTGTTCGATCAAAAGCAAAACCCCCGGCACATCCAACCGGGGGTTTCCGCCAAGACAATCCTGAGGCCGTTCAGTACAGCCCGCCGGTACCCGAACGAACGGCGCGATCGGCATCGGGATTCACGCCGGCGCCCCAGGGCCGCTCGACGTCCCTGCCATCGCCGCTTCCGACAACCGAGTAGCCGTCCGACGGTGGCGCAGTGCCCGGCTTGAAGGCCTCGACAATTGCCCGCGAGGTCTCGGGCCCTGCGCGAATTCCGGTCTTTGCATCGACACGTATGAGCTTGATCCCCGGCGGCACGCGGAAAGGCGCTGCCGGCTTGTCGGCAAGCGCGACTTTCAGGAAGTCCTTCACGATCGGCGCGGCAAGGTGCCCGCCGGTCGCCCCGCGCCCGATGTGACGCGGCTTGTCGTAGCCCATGTAAACTCCGACGACGATGTCCGGCGTGAAGCCGATGAACCAGGCATCTTTTTCGTCGTTCGTCGTGCCGGTCTTGCCCGCCACCGGCCGTCCGACCTCGCGCACGACAGTCGCCGTGCCGCGCTGGACGACACCCTCCATCATCGACGTGATCTGATAGGCCGTCATCGGATCGAGCACCTGCTGTCGCCTGTCGACCAGGGAGGGCTCAGTTTGATTTTCCCATTTCTTGACGTCGCAGCCGATGCACTCGCGCTCGTCGTGTTTGTACACCGTGTGCCCGTAACGATCCTGGATGCGGTCGACGAGCGTTGGCTTGATGCGCCTGCCACCATTATCGAACATTCCATAGGCCGTTACCATGCGCAGCAAGGTCGTCTCGCCGGCACCCAAAGAGAATGAAAGATACGGGGGCAAATCGTCATAGACGCCAAAACGTTTGGCATAGTCGGCGATCAACGGCATGCCGATGTCTTGGGCGAGCCGGACGGTCATCACGTTGCGAGAATGTTCGATACCGAAACGCAGCGTGGAGGGCCCGTAGAATTTCCCTTCGTAATTTTCCGGCCGCCAGACGCCAATGCCCGGACCTTGATCGATCTCAAGCGGCGCATCGAGCACGATGGTCGATGGGGTATATCCATTGTCCAACGCGGCAGCATAGACAAAGGGCTTGAATGACGAACCCGGCTGCCGTAGCGCCTGCGTCGCGCGATTGAACTGGCTCTGATCGAAAGAGAAGCCGCCAACCATCGCGAGCACGCGACCGGTCAACGGATCCTCGACGACCATCGCGCCGGAAATTTCCGGCACCTGCCGCAGGCTGAACTGACCTTCAGTCTTGGCAGGTTCGACGTAGACGACATCGCCGGGGTTGACGACTTGGCCGACTTTCGCCGGGACCTTCCCGCTGGTCTTCGCCCATTTCAGGCCATCGAGCGGCAGAATGCCGACAGTGCGCTCCTTGCTGACAAAGCCGCCGGGCTCGCGTCCGGGCTGCAGCCCGATGCGGGCCAACTGATCACTGACCTCCAGCACCACGGCAAGCCGCCACGGCGCAACGTCGGACAATGCTTTGATTTCGGCAAGCTTGACGCCCCAATCTCCGGCGATGTCGACTTTGGCCACCGGTCCGCGCCAACCTTGCGTCTGGTCGAAGCGCACCAAGCCGTCGATCATGGTCTTGCGCGCCAGGACCTGCAGCTTCGGATCAAGCGACGTACGGACCGACAGTCCGCCTTCATACAATTTCTTTTCGCCGTAGCGCTCATAAAGCTCGCGCCGCACTTCCTCGGCGAAATATTCACCCGCGAAGGTTTGCGCGCTTGTCGACTTGCCCGTAACACCGAGCGGCGAGCGCTTTGCCTTCTCCGCATCGGCGGTTTTCACAAAGCCGGATTCCGCCATACGATCAAGCACCCAATTGCGGCGCTCGATCGCGCGCTCGCGTTGCCGGAACGGGTGATAATTGGTCGGAGCCTTGGGCAGCGCCGCAAGATAGGCCGCCTCGGGCACGGTCAGCTCGTTCACCGCTTTGTCGAAGTAGGTGAGCGAAGCAGCCGCGATGCCATAAGCACCAAGGCCGAGATAAATCTCGTTCAGATAGAGCTCCAGGATTTTGTCCTTGCTGTAGGTGCGCTCGATCTTGAGCGCCAGCAGCGCTTCCTTGAGCTTCCGCGCGATGGAGAGCTCGTTGGTCAGCAGGAAGTTCTTGGCAACCTGCTGCGTGATCGTTGAAGCACCCTGCGGCCGCCGGCTCGATCCGTAGTTCTGCAGGTAGTTGACCCCCGCGCGCGCGATACCGGTGAAATCCAGCCCGCCGTGCTCGTAGAAATTTTTGTCCTCCGCGGCGAGAAACGCATTGATCACCATCTTGGGGACCGCCTGAATGGGGATGTAGAGCCGCCGCTCGCGCGCGTATTCTGCGACCAGCGAGCCATCGGCGGCATGCACCCGCGTCATCACCGGCGGCTCGTAATCCTGCAGCTGCGAATAGTCCGGCAGGTCCTTGGAAAAATGCCACAGGAGACCGGCAGCCGCCGCCACACCAACCACGAACAAAATGGTGCCAGCAGCAAACAGGAGGCCGAAGAAGCGAAGCAAGAGCTTCATGATCGCATGATCCCGCGTCGTGCCTGGTATTTTATCACTACCCGCCCGTTCATGCCCGGCAAAGGGACATCGCCCTGTGTTTGCTGGGTTTTATGTTGAAACTGAGGCCGGGTGCTCATCTAGCGACGCCCTCCACCGGCTCCCGCCACACGCGGCGTAAAGAAGGCCTCGACGGCCTT
>Ga0065712_10000370_pt1 | contig 22866 bp, 20 predicted proteins | sample MisRhiReplicate1_FD_59099 | JGI IMG/M metagenome (GOLD analysis project Ga0065712, IMG submission 59099) | Miscanthus rhizosphere microbial communities from Kellogg Biological Station, MSU, sample Rhizosphere Soil Replicate 1: eDNA_1 v3... | ecosystem: Host-associated > Plants > Roots >...
ATGGGCATCATCGCGGAGGGCGTCGAGACGGTGGAGCACGCCGAGCAGTTGACGGCCCTCGACTGCCCGCACGCGCAAGGGTTCCTGTTCTCCGAGCCGCTCACGGCCAGCGCTGTCGTGCCGATGCTGGCGAAGCAGTTCACGCCCGCCCTCGCCAACGTCTCGTAAATTCTGGTGGACCGCTAGATCTTTCGAAGCCGCACACGCCGCACGGCGTGATCGCGACCCTTCTCCAGAATCACGTGGGCCCGATCGCGGGTGGGCAGCACGTTCTCGCGCAGGTTTACCAGGTTGATTGAGCGCCAGATCCCCCGCGCGGTCTCGATCGCCTGATCGCCGGTGAGAGCGGCGTAGCGGTGGAAATAGGACGAGGGGTTTTTGAAGACCGTCTCGCGGAGCGCGAGAAAGCGCTCGACGTACCACTGCTCGATGTCGGTCTCCTGCGCGTCCACGTAGATCGCAAAGTCGAAGAAGTCGGAGACGAACATCGGCATCGGACGGCCAGCGCGGCTGGCGCCGGTCTGCAGGACGTTCAGCCCTTCGACGATGACGACGTCTGGATGACGAACGAGTTGGTATTCGCCGGGCACGATGTCGTAGCGCAGATGTGAATAGACCGGAGCCTGGACTTCAGGCACACCGGATTTGACGTCGGCGAGGAACCGCACCAGGCGGCGTACGTCGTAGCTTTCCGGAAAGCCTTTGCGGTCGGTGATGCCGCGCGATTCGAGTACGGACTGCGGCAGCAGGAATCCGTCCGTGGTGATGAGATCGACCTGCGGATGACTTGGCCAGTGCGAGAGCAGCGCTTTCAACACGCGCGAGATCGTGCTCTTCCCTACCGCGACACTTCCCGCAATGCCGATGACAAAGGGCACGCGCGGACTTTCTGATCCGATGAAGGTCGCGGTCGCCTGATGGAGACTCTGCGTGGCGCCCACGTACAGATTCAAAAGTCGCGAGAGCGGCAAATACACATCAGCCACTTCGTCGATCGACATCTGTTCGTTGAGGCTGACGAGCGGCCGCAGTTGCGGCTCGGTCAACGGCAGGGGCGTCGAGGCGCGCAGCCGCGCCCATTCGGCGCGTGTGAATTCGACGAAGCGAGAGATTGCCACCTGATCGCCAGGGCTGGCCACAGCGGCATTGTAGTCGGGCGACGCACGCGTCGCCCTTCGAGGACAACGGGGTCTGACCCGGGGTCAGACCCCGGGTCAGACCCTCGCCTATCCCAGCCAAAGGCCTAACGTTTACAAGGGTTCACGACTGGCGTAACGTTTGCCTCGGGGACAGACCTCCCGACGCGTGTGCCTGCCCGCGCCGAACGTCTGGGGAGGCAGGCCTCCGCGTCCCGCTCGCGAGAGGTATAGCTGATGCGCCTGTGGCTCCCCGTCATCCTGGTGCTCGCCATCTCCGGTGCCGCCCACGCCGATGAACAAGACTCTCCGCCACCTCCCCGACCCGCACCCGACTTCCTGTTCGGCCGGCCAGCCGGTACGCTCGGTCTTCGGGTCGGATGGTTGGCCAGCCGCTCGGGCAGTGACTGGTATGACTTCGTCACCGACCAGCTCACACTCGATCGCAAGAACTTCAACGGCCCCGGCATCGGGACGGACCTGGGCATTAGCATCACACCGCGTCTCGATGTGATGGTCGGCTTCGATTACAGTCAGAACACCACCGCATCGGAGTACCGGCGCTTTGTCGACAACAACCGTTTGCCGATCGAACAGAGCACGCTGATGCGCGGCGCCAACATCTCGGGCGGGATCAAGTTCGCGCTCACCGAACGGGGCCGCGAAGTGGGCCGCCTGGCCTGGGTGCCACGCAAGTTCGTGCCCTATGTCGGCGCTGGCGGCGGTGCCATGTGGTTTCAAGTGCGACAGTCGGGCGACTTTGTGGACTACGTCGACCTGTCGGTGTTTACCGACGTCTTCGAATCGAAGGGCTGGGCACCAACGGCGCACGCGTTCGGGGGCGTCGACGTGCGCGTGCTGCGTCGCGCGTACGCGACGTTCGACGCGCGCTACACGTGGGCGTCTGGGGATCTCGGACCCGACTGGATCGATTTCGATCCGATCGATCTCTCCGGACTGCGGCTCTCGGCCGGCATCAATTTCATCATCTCGGAGGTCCGATGAAAACACTCGTTTCCGGCTGTGCGCTCCTGCTCCTCGCCGTCCCCGCGCACGCACAGAACGCGCCGGACGCGCGATGGAACCGGTGGACCGGCTGCTGGGAGCTGGTCATGGAGAACTCGCGTGAAGGCGCGCCGGATCCAGCGACCGCGACTCGGGCGCCGCGATCGCAGCCGCGCGATCCCTCGCGACCGCAGGTCTGCGTCGAGGCCTCACCTGCCGGCGGCGCCACCTTCACGACAAAGATCGGTACGCAAACGCCGATCGTCCAGACGGTCATCGCCGATGGTATGGATCGTCCGGTCAATGAAGACAGCTGCACCGGCACGCAGCGCGCCGAGTGGTCGGCCGATGGTTTGCGTCTCTACGCGCGCGCAGAACTCACCTGCAAAGGGGAACAAGGCACGCGACGCGTTTCCGGTCTGGCCATGCTCGGTCCCGACGGCAAGTGGACCGACGTGCAATCCGTCGACATCGGTGGACGCGAGAGCTTCCGCGTTCGCCAGTATCGCCGTGCCGACGATACTCGCACCGCAACCGGCATCCGCGCGACCGCGCTCACACTCGATGACGTGAAGGAGGCGAGCGCGAAGGTGTCGCCGCGTGCGCTCGAGGCCGCGCTCGTCGAGACGCGCGCGTCGTTCAACCTCACGAGCAAGCGTCTCCTCGAACTACAGGCCGCAGGCGTACCCGCGAGCGTCGTCGATCTGATGGTGGCCTTGTCCTATCCGGATCGATTCGTCGTCGAACGGACGGCACCAGTGGATTACGCACGAGCACCGATGATCGACGATCCGTTCATGCTCGGGTGGGCGTTTGGCTATCCGATATGGTCGGACGTGTATGGGCTCTACTCACCGCTCTACGGTGCGTTCTCGCCCTACTACTATTCACCCTTCGCGTATCCGTACTACCGCGGATATAACCCGTATTACTACGGGTACTACGGTGGCTACTACACGGTTGACCCGGGAGGCGGTGGCGGCGGTGGAGGCGTGATACCGGATCAACCGAGTGGCCGCGGCCGCGTCGTCGACGGCCAGGGATACACGCGCGTGAGACCGCGTGACAGCGAGCCGGTCACGACGCGAAACGGCGGCGGCTCGACCGCGAGTTCTTCGGGCGGTGGCGGCGGTTCGTCCTCGTCATCATCGGGCGGCGCCTCGAGTGGTGGCAGCAGCGCGTCGCCGGCAGGCTTCTCGAACGGTGGTGGCGGCGACGGCGGAGGACGCACCGCGCAGCCGCGCTAAAGCGCGGAACTCCCAACTGCCAACGCCCTTCGTGATTGGGAGTTGGGATTTGGGAGTTTATCGAGCTATCCTCCCCGTCATGACGAATGCGATGGGGCGGGTGACGTGCGGATCGCTGATCGTGGCGGCGATCGTCGCAGCGACGATTGCCGGTGAGGCGCAGCAGACGCCGGCTGCACCTGCGGCAGCGGGCGGCCGTGGACAAGGCCAGCAACAGGGTGCGCGTGGCGGCGGACGTGCTCCGCGCCCTGAATGCGTGAACCCGAAGATTCCCGCCGCCGAGTGCAACGTCGGCGCGACACCGATTCAGTGGGCCGATCCGGTCCTCGGCGACGGTCCATTCCTCGTCCAGTCTGCGCTTCCTGCACATCGCAATCTGCGCGTCGTCGTCATGGCGAAGTTTCAGCAGCCGTGGTCAATTGCGTTCCTGCCCGACGGGAACATCTTCGTGACGGAACGGACTGGCCGGCTGCGCATCATCCGCAACGGCGTTCTCGATCCGAATCCTGTGCCTGGCGTTCCACAAGTACACGTGCAAGGACTGCAGGGGCTGATGGACGTCGTGCTGCATCCGCGCTTCGCGGAGAACAAGTGGGTCTACATCGCCTATCACAAGCCGGTGCCGAACCCAGACGCACCACCAAACGCGAATGGCACACCGGCGATGGCGGGTGAAACGACGTTGATGCGCGGGACGTGGAATGGCACGGCGCTCGTCGACGTCAAAGACATCTTTCGATCCGGTGCGACACGCACCGAGTCGTCTCGGATCGGATTCGGCCGCGACGGCATGCTCTACATGACGATCAGCGCGTCGGGCACGGGCCCGGATGTCCTGCGCTCAGCCGATCCGAACGACTACGCCGGGAAGACCGTGCGGCTTCGCGACGACGGGACGATTCCTCCCGATAATCCATTCGTCAACAAACCCGGCTACAAGCCCGGCATCTATACACTCGGCCACCGGAACGGACACTCGATGGCGCTCAATCCGGAGACCGGAGAATTCTGGGTCACTGAGCAGGGACCCAACGGCGGTGACGAAGTCAACGTGCTCAAGCCGGGGGCGAATTACGGCTGGCCGTACGTGAGCAATGGGCGCAACTACATGGGACCAAAGATCTCGGAGAACCCGTGGCGTCAGGAGTTCGAGCCGGCCACGGTGGTGTGGGTTCCGTCGATCGCGGTGACGGGTGGGACCTTCTACACCGGTGACCGTTTCCCCGGATGGAAGCGTAGCTTCTTCGTCGGCGGCCTTCGCGAGGGAGAAACGCCGCGAACCGGACAGATGCAGCGGATTGAGTTCAATGACAAGTGGGAGGAAATCCGCCGCGAGCCCCTGCTTCGCGAGTTACATCAGCGAATTCGCGATGTTCGTCAAGGGCCGGACGGGCTGTTGTATGTCGTCACGGGTGAGGATCAGGGCGCGTTGCTGCGGATCGAACCGGGTGAGCCCACACAGTAAACCTATCGCGACAAGGCCTCCGGACCTCCTCGCGTAGCTGTCGTTCGTCACGTCTATCCAACTGTTCGCGTCTGAAATACGCAGTTCGTCACAAATCGATTGAGCCGAGGTGGCAACGCCCCCGAAGATTGCACGAAACAGGAACTTGAGCTGTGACCGTACGCGGATTGGTCAGAACTGCGGCTGTGATCGTCACAGTCGTCCTGATGATGAGCGCTCGAACACCGGCGTCGGCGGTGATCGACGACAGCCTGCTCGTGCGCATTTATGACAACGCGGGCGTGCTGACCAGCGAATTGGCGGCCGCGCTCCGCACGACACACGACATCCTGCGCCGGGCCGACCTTGCCGTGGATTGGGTCCAGTGCCGCGCACGCAGGGACGGTCCAGTGCCTGTTGTATGTGACCAACCCCTGTCTTCCGAGGACGTCGTCGTTCGCCTGATCGAGGGATCTGATCGGGAGTCCGGCGAACGTCGCGCCCTGGGCTATTCGCTGTTCGACGCGAATGGCGTGAGCGGCTTCGCGACGGTCTATGTCGATCGCGTGGACTGGTTGGCCAGGCGCGCGCAGTATCCTCGCGCCCCGTTGCTCGGCCGCGCCATCGCGCACGAAATCGGACACCTCCTGCTGCGGTCCAATGCGCACACCGAAGGCGGGCTGATGCGAGAGGTGTGGACCGCCGAGCAAGTCGTGCGAAATCGGCGGGAAGACTGGACATTCTCGCCGGGTCAGAGTGGCGATCTCAGAACTGCACGGTTTGCGGCGATGAGCAATGCCAGGAAAGGACGCCGACCGCGCACATAGCCGCCGTTGAGAAAGTCATCCCTCCGCCGCGAGAAAACATCAGCCTGATGTTCCGGCCCGGCACACGCTCAGCAGTCCTGCACGTGTGTGCAATGAACTAGTAAGACCTGTCCTTCCAACACTTAAGTACGTTCGTCGAGCGCCCGATAACTGGGAACAACAGTTGCTCAGTCTAGGCCCCAGCATCCGTTCCTAGACAGAGCGTGCGCATACTTATGAAACGAATACTGCCCGGTGCGTTGGAGCGCGTTAACAAGGAACTGTGGGTTCTGTTCTCGCTGTTTGCGATCGCGCTGCTGCTCAATCATCTGATTGCGGCGCAGCGGATGGTCCTCAGCTTTTACGTGCTGCCCACAATCGCCTCTGCGTATTTCTACGGCCGAAGACACGGAACATTGACGGCGTTCGCGAGCGTGCTGCTCGTCATCGGACTGCTCATCTTCCGGAACTCGACGCCGACAGAAACTGGCCTTCAGGTCGGTGTCCCGTTCAACCAATGGCTCGAAGTGGCGGTCTGGGGCGGCTCGCTCATCATCACCGGTTATCTGATGGGCACGCTCTACGAGAGCAAGACCGCACAAATCAACGAGCTCCGTGAGACGTATCAGGGCGTGTTGATGATCCTTCGCCACTTCATCTCGAAGGACACCTACACCGAGAACCATTGCTATCGCGTCTCGGTCTACGCCACGCGGATCGCCGCGCAGATGAACCTGGCGCCTGACCGCGTCGAGGACGTGCGGGCCGCCGCGCTGCTGCACGACATCGGCAAGCTCGATATCAGCCGCGACCTGCTCTACAAGGCAGCCAAGCTGACGCGTGACGAGTACGAAGCCGTCCAGCAGCACGTCGCGAAAGGTATCGATATTCTCGAACCGGTGGGCGGTGCGCTGCGTCGCGTCATTCCGATTATCCTGGCGCACCACGACAAGTTCGATGGGTCCGGCTACCATTCGACCAGCGGCGAAAACATTCCGCTCGAGTCACGGATCATCGCTGTGGCCGATGTTTACGATGCGCTGACGAGCGACCGTCCGTACCGCAAGGCGATGTCCCCGTTCGAAGCGCGCGATGTCATCACCAACGGCGCAGAGACAGAGTTCGATCCGAAAGTCATCGCCGCCTTCAATACGCTTTTCAAGCGCGGCGAACTGGAGATCTGGTCAGCGCCGCTGTCAGCGGCGTGAGCGACGATCCCTCGTCGCGAGGCTTCTCGCTGATCGAACTGCTGGTGGTGGTCGCGGTGATCGCGATCATTGCCGGCATCGCCATCCCCGCACTGCTGCAGGCGCGCATCCGCGGTAACGAAAGCGCCGCCATCGCCTCGCTGTCGGCCATCCGCTCCGCGCAGGCGACATACGCCAGCACCTGCGCACGGGGTGGGTATGCGCAATCACTCAACGATCTGGCGTTGCCACCGGCCGGTGCGGCACAGCCCTTCATCTCTGAACCGCTCGGGGCGAACGGCGTCATCCGCTCGGGTTACGTCGCGAATCTCACGATCGATGTCGGCGCGATGCCGGTGACTCCGGCAGCACAGACCTGCAACGGCTCAACCGCCGACGCAATGTCAGGCTACTTCGCCGAGCGGCATCCGGACCGCATCGGAATCACCGGTCAGCGCGCCTTCGCTGTCGCCACCAGTGCCACGATTTTCGTCATGGACGACGGGACGACGATCGCGCCAGGTATGGCGGGCGCGTCAGCGTTTCGCTGACGCGATCTCCCAACTCCGAAGTAGGAGTTTATGTTCGAGAAGCCGGGACCACGATCGACAGCGTGGTTCGCCCTTCCGAACAATCGAGCGTCAGATGGCCGCCGTGCAGTTCAGCAACCCGGCGTGCCGCACGCAGCAGCACGAGGGCCGCGCTCGCCACGCTGCTCGACGTCATCGCCATGTCGGGCCATTCGCTCTCGGCCAGCTTGGAGCGCCAGTAGTGCGGCAACTCCGCGCCATCATGCACGGCTGACAAGACCACGGTTCCGTCCGCGCGTGAGTTGACTTGCACGACGATCACTCTCGAACGATTGGTTTCGAAGAGGATCGCCGGCGCAAGAATCAACGCGCTGAACGAGGCCACGAGCAAGTCCTCGTCACCAGACAACGTCTCGCCAACCCGGCGCGACGGCGCGTCCAGCGACAGACCGCGCAACCGGCGCTCCGCGGCGGTCTGCTCCACCGCTCGATCGATGATCGTCCGGGCCGGCATTTCACGCCGGGCCACGGAGATATCGCCCCGAAGGACTCGGGCCGCGACGAGCAACTGCAAGGCCCGCGCAGCTTCGGCACGCACGAGATCGACGGCGACGGCTTGTGTCAGCGTCAATCCAGGCGACAAGAGGTTCGCCGACGAGGCCACCGCCGTCAGACAATCGGCGAACGCCGCGAACGTCAAATCGGCGGTCGGCGCCGGGGCAGGCGGCGCCACACGCGCGATCGGCTTGTCGGTAGATGGCGTATTGGTCGCAGCGGCGAGCACCGGCGCCTGGTCATCGTCCACGCGTTCGATGAGACAGGGCACCCGGCTGAGGCCTGCCGCAACGGCCGCTGCGAGCCGCTTGCGTCCGGCGATTACCAGGTGACGGCCGGCGCGGCTGCGAACGAGCAGCGGCTGCAATACCCCGTGCTTTCGAATCGATTCGACGAAAGCCTCCGACGGCGAGTCCTCGTCATCCTGGCGCGGTGACTCGAGGCCTTGCACCTCGAGAAACCTGATGGGCGAATTCAGCAGCCCCGAATCGAGCTGCTCGACATAGTGGGCGTCGGCCCGCATGCGGTACCGGGGAGGTAGTCCTTCCCGGACGGGCGCAATGGCATCTTCTCCGAGACGAAGGGCGTCCAAACCTGGGTCGATATCAGACATGCGTGTGGTGGGAAGTGATGCGCGTCCAAGGTTTACAGGGGGCCAGAGTTCATCGCGAGTGGAACAACCGACCAGTTACGGCTGAGTATACCGCAGCACGAATCTGCACGGGATGGACTAATGCTGCGGGGCGGGTGACCGATAAATGCCTTCGGAGACGCACTCCGTTGAACGAGACCGTATACCTCTTCGCACTCAGCGTGCCGGACTTGCTCGAGCAGATCATCGCCGGCCAGACCGGACCGCATATTCCTGCCGCCGTCCCGCCGCGGATAGAAAAGCGGGCCTGACAATGGAACGACCTGCTGATTTGCCAGATCGCCGTGACCACGCCCGTCGTGCGGAAGTCGTACGCTCGGTCATCGAAGAGATCGTCCACAACGGCGTACCGGTCTTGACGATTCGAGATATCGAAGACTCGCTGCAGGTGTCCTCCGAGGCCGCCGCTCGGATCGTCGAACGGCTGGTGAGCGCCGGTCTTCTCATCCAGGCACGGGAAGGCACGTGGATCAAGGTCTCTCCGTAGACCTTCAGTAGACCGCCACGAATCCACTGCACTTCCAACAAGACCTGCCGATAAACAGGTCCAGTGGAAGCCCTGGTTCTCATCACTGTTCTAGCCCTGACCGTCGCAGTCGCCGCAGGTCTCGCGAAGGGAGCTCTCAGCCTCGTGCTTCATCTCATGGCTTACAGCTCTCCGCGTATCGCCGCCGCCCGCTAGGTCCGAGCTGTTTCGGTTTCGATTCGGATGTCCCAGTTCAGGGTTGACAAGGAGCGCGTCGCCGCCAGTCTCTCTCTGGCCACTGGTCAGATGGTTGCTGGCTGCTTCTTCGTCATTGGGTCGCTCAACAACGCCGCAGGACGCGAGCGGATTGGCGATCTGCTGAACGCCGAGGACGGCTTCTTTCCTTTCCAACGAGACGACGGCACGACGGTGCAGTTCAACCGCGCGCATGTCGTGTTCGTCCGTCTCCCTGCCGGCATCGACGAAGAATCACTCGAGCCGGGCTACGACGTGTCACAGCGACGGAGCGTGATCATGACGCTCTCCACCGGTGCCCGCATCGACGGCGTCGTCACCGTTGCGGGACCAGTCGGCTACGACCGTCTCAGCGACTACACGCGCCGCGCCAGGCATTTCAGATACGTCGTGACCCCATTCGGCTCGGTCATCGTCAACGCCGACCACATCGTTGAAGTCGTCGAAAAGCCGCTGTCATAACCGGAGAGACTCCAGTGTCCGAGCCCACCGCCATCGATCGCCTGTTTCGCCTGATGTGTGAACGCGGAGCGTCAGACCTCCATCTGTGCGTCGGGATGCCGCCTCTGGTACGCAAGGATGGCGAGATTCACCCGCTCGAACCCGATGCGGCCGTGCTCACCCCGGAAAGCATCGTCGCACTCCTCGATCCGATCATGCCGGCTCACAATCGCGAGGAGTTTGGGCGCCGCCACGATACTGACTTCGCGTACGAGATTGCCGGTCTCGCGCGGTTTCGCGCGAATGTATTCATGGACCGCAAGGGACGCGGCGGCGTGTTCCGGGTGATCCCCTCGAAGATTTTGACTGCAGAGGATCTGGGGCTCTCGCCGCATATCCTCGGGCTGTGCAAGTTGAACAAGGGTCTCGTCCTCGTGACCGGCCCGACGGGCTCCGGGAAGTCCACCACTCTCTGTGCGATGGTGGACTACGTCAACAAGAACCGCGCCGACCACATCATCGCGATCGAAGATCCGATCGAGTTCGTGCATGAGAACAAGCGATGTCTGGTCAATCAGCGCGAAGTGCACACGCACACCGACTCGTTCAAGGACGCGTTGCGCGCGGCGCTCCGCGAAGACCCCGATATTCTGTTGGTCGGTGAGATGCGCGATCTCGAGACGGTGGCGATCGCCATCGAGACGGCCGAGACCGGGCACCTGGTGTTCGGCACGCTCCACACGACGACCGCCGCATCCACAGTGGACCGCGTGATCGATCAATTCCCGTCAGATCGGCAGTCGCAGATTCGGACGATGCTGTCGGAGTCGCTGCGCGCGGTGATCGCGCAGACGCTGTGCAAGAAGATTGGCGGCGGTCGAGTCGCCGCTCTTGAAGTGCTCATCGTGACGTCCGCCGTGAGCAACCTCATTCGCGAGGCGAAGACCTTTCAGATTCCGTCGATCATGCAGGTCGGCAAGGCGACCGGCATGGTCACGCTGAACGACTCCCTGATGGTGTTGGTCACCAAGAAGATCGTGGCGCCCGAGGAGGCCTATGCGAAAGCCGTGGACAAGCCCAGCTTCGAGGCCATGCTCAAGCGGGCGGGAATCGATATAAAGTCTCTGGCTGGAGCGGCTGCGTAGTCTCGGAATTCAACGCGAGACGACGGTCGCTCGAGCTGACTGAGAGCGTCAGCGCGACACCGATCATCGTCGTGAGCAGCATGCCCATCAAGGCGCCTGCCGAGCCGACGGCAATCAGCCCTGGTAGCGCGCTGCTTGCCGCCCACACGCTGGACACTACGAAAACAACAACAGCCACCGCAATCGAAGATGCGATGGCACCCACAATCCGAATGCGAGTCGTGACGCTCATTTGTAACCTGTGCTCGGGGAGGTGAGCAATCCGCGATCCACGATTGGGCACGGACTTTCTCGAACATATTTGCGACACGCTGTCGCAGCCGCGTTCTGATTGTTGACACAACGACCGTGTAACCGACACGTTTTTACTCACACTGGCATACCACTCCGGCGGAGAGGCCTCAGCGTTCAAGCGAGACAAGGCCACTGCGGACCGCGAAGCGGGCCAGGCCGGCGACGTCGTGGATATCAAGGCGCTGCATGAGGAGTCTGCGGTGCGTCTCGACAGTCTTGCCGCTCAGATTCAGGCGGTAACCAATCTCCTTCGTCGACTGCCCTTCGGCGATCATCTGGAGAATCTCCCGCTGTCGCGCGCTCAAAAGCTGAAGCGGACTCGTTACGTCCGACTTTCGCTCGAGCAGTTTTGAGACGGCGGTCGGGACGCGCGTGCTGATGTACACCTCTCCGTGGAGCGCGGCTTTGATCGCCGCCGTGACCTCAGAGACGGCGCCATCCTTGACGAGGTACCCGCTCGCGCCTGCGCGCAAGCATTCGGCGACACGCTCCTCGTGACAATGCATCGAGAGCATGATCACCTTGCACGACGGGAGGTCCGTCGTGAGCCGTCGCGCGGCGTCCACGCCGTTTAATCCCGGCATCGAGATGTCGAGCAGCACGATGTGGGGCTTCAATTTGGCTGCGATTTCGAGCGCCTCATGGCCGTCAGACGCTTCCACGATGTGAGGCTGTTCGAGCATGTGCTCGAGCAGCGTGCGAAGACCAACCCGTATCAACGGATGGTCGTCAACGATTAGAAGTCTCATGCTCATACGCTTGTCATCACCGGCACCCGGCACTCGACCATCGTGCCTTCTCCGCAGCGCGACCTGATCGTCAGCGTGCCACCCACTTGATCCAGTCGCTCCTGCATACCCATCAAACCAAGATGTCCATCGAGCGCCGCGTTCCGCGCCGCCGGCACGACATCGAATCCCCTGCCATCGTCCACAACGCGCACGGCAAAGACGCCCGCCTGCATCAGCGCCGATACCGCGAGATGACGTGCGCCTGCGTGCTTGACGATGTTGCTTACCGCTTCGCGAACAACGCGGTAACAGGCGAGCTCCACGTCGCGTGACAGGCGCACCGCCTCAACGCGCGCGTCCACAAGCACGCGCAGACCCGCACGGCGGCCTTCGGTGTGAGCCAGTGTGGCCAGCGCCGGAATCAACTGTCCTTCTTCGAACGGCGCGGGGCGCATCGATCGCGACAACGCCCGCACATCGGCGATGAGACGGTCTACGGCGTCCACGAACGTGTCCGTCGATCGCTCCCTGTGCGGAATCAGACGATCGAGTTCGAGCTGCATCTTCAGCGCGGCAAGCTTCTGCGCGATGTCGTCATGCAGTTCGTGAGCGAGGCGCGAGCGCTCGGCGTCGGCCGCTGACTGCACCTGCAACACCAGCTCGCGATGCAGTCGCACCGATCGTTGCGTTGACTCAACCGACGTCGACAGCACGAGGAACAACAAACTGACAGCGCAGTTGAAGAGCTGCAACGTGAGATGCGCTTCCAGCGGATACGCCGTCGCGTACGGTCCGAATCCCAGACTCGTTCCCCACAGGGACACGCTGTTCACGATCAGCAGCGACCAGATCGTCCCCGGCACGCCGAAGCGAACCGCCGCCCAGATCGCCAACGGCAACAGCGGGAACGGTTGCGTGAGCGGCGTTTGGATCGCGGTGTGTGGACTGAAGAAGATCCAGGACGAGGCCGCGCTGAGCACAACCAGCATCAACGCACACTCGACAACGCGGGAGAACGTCCATGGAATTCCGCTGTCCGTGCGGCGAACGATCGCGAGCACGACAGGGCCGATGGTGAGCACGCCACTCATGTCCGCGGCGATCCACGTGCGAAGTGCCGTCCAGAAGTGCGCGTGCAGCGCGACGGAGGCGAGCATGGCGGCGAGGACTCCGCCGACTGCCGCCGCGACACCGCAGAGCGCGGTCAGCGAGAGCACGTCGGCCGGATGGCGCAAACGTATCGCGTCAGGAGTGATGCGACGGACCAGCAGCGCGGCGGCGAATGACTCGAAGAGATTGATGAGCGTGTAGCCGACGCTCACGATCGCGGAGAATCCGAACGCGAGATTGGCGGCGACGCCGCCGAGCAGAGCACCGCAGACAATCGCACGCCAGCGGTCGCGCGGAACCACGAGGAGCAGACCAGTGAGCAGGCCACTCGCCGGCCACACTGAGCTCACACCCGCGGTTACATCGAGCGAGAGCCCCAGGCCACACAAGGCGAAGTAACCCGCGGCCACCCCAAGCGTAACGACAATCTCAGTAACCAGACTCAGGCGGGAAGCAATCAACACAGCACGTACGATCTGTCATCGAGCAATCCGCAGACCAGACCGGGCTCAGGAATTTCCTTAGAGAATTCGTGTGCAAGACGAGACGCACACCCCTGAATCGGAACGGATTTCCGACACGCTGTCAGGGTCTCCGACACCTACAGCGTAGAACCTGAAGAATGGATCTCGAGGAGTGGGCTAGCGGCTGCAGGAGCCGTCCACGGTGCGCACACTCACCACGCGGAACTCGGGCAGATTTTTGCTGCCGACACCGGCCCCGCCGCCGCCGGGCTGCCGCGCAATCGACTCCTGCGCGGGGTCAAGCCCGCCGGCCTGGCCGGCCGCATTCGCCGATGGCCACAGCCCGCCACTGACCGAGAGCTTGCGTCCCTGAGGCCCACCAACGAGCCGCACCATCTGCCCCGCGTACTTTCGTACGCTCTTGCCGGTGAGTTTGTATTTGCTGCCGCTGGATTCATCGAACGTGAACGCGCCGGACGCGCCCGGTTGATTGCTGACGCAGCCAACGAGTTCAACAGGTGATCGTTGTGTGGTGGAAGACGATGCGGGAGGAGACTGCGCGCCGGCAACGCCAACCAACACAATGCAGGATAGAAGCACTAGTGCAGAAACCTTCACCATGTCTCCTCCTCTCGAAACGCGCACCGCACACTGTACTGCAACAATGGGGCGATGGCGAGCGTGGCGCTCTATGTTCTGCTCTGCATCATCTGGGGCTCGACGTGGCTCGTGATCAAGATTGGTTACGGCGGTCTCGGCCCGTTCAATGTCGCGGCACTTCGATTTCTCATGGCGGGCGCGGTGCTCGCTGTGATCATCCGGGTGCTCGGCACCCGTTGGCCGAACGGCCGTCGCGAGTGGTCGGTTGTCACGTTTGTCGGCGTCGCCCTGTTCGGTGCGGACTATGGACTGATCTATTGGGGCGAGCAGTTCATCGACAGCGGCCTGACCGCAATCCTGTTCGCCACGCTGCCACTCTTCACCGTCGCGCTGGCGCACCTCTACATCCCGGGCGATCGGATCACCGCTCGCAAACTGAGCGGGACACTCGTGGCATTCGCCGGCGTTGTCGCGCTGTTCGGTGAAAGCCTGCGCCTCGATGTCGAGAAACTCGGGCCGATGGCGGCCATCGTCATCGCCACTGTGTGCGCGGCTGCCGCCGGTGTTGTCTCGAAACGTCACGGTGCGACATTACATGCCGCCGCGCTCAACGCACCGGCAATGCTTATCGGCGGTGTCGTGCTGGCTGCAGCAGCGTTGGCCACCGGTGAGGCGTTGCGGCTGCCACACGAGGCAAGCACCTGGGCGGCAATCGTGTATCTGGCGGTCGTCGGCAGTGTGGTCTCGTTCCTCGTCTACTTCTCATTGCTGAAGACGTGGAACGTCACGAGCCTGAGTTTCATCAGCGTGTTCACACCGGCCATTGCACTGGCGTTGGGATTTGTCTTTCTCGATGAGCGGCCAACGCTATGGACTGCGGTCGGTGCGGTATTGATCCTGGCCGGCGTATCGCTGGCGCTGACACGCTCAACTCCCAAAGCCCAACGCCCAACTGCCAACCACTCGCAACTCCCAACTTCCAAGCTTTCGTGATCTTGGGAGTTGGGATTTGGAAATTGGGAGTGGTTGGGAATTGGTCGTTGGGAATTTGGCGTTACTTGACCTTCGCGGGATCGGAGACGCCACCGGCCGACCCACCAAGGAACAGACGCTTACCATCGGCGAGCACGAAGTTCCGTCCGACAGCCTTCTGGGTTCCGTCCTTCGCCTGATAGCCCTCGACGACGAGCTCGGTGCCCACCGGAACGGTGTTCTTGGTGACGCCCATGCGAATCAACTGATTCGGGCTGCCGCCTTCGACCATCCAGGTACTGACCTTACCGTCCTTGTCCTTGATATCGATGTGGAACCACGAGTGGGGATTGACCATCTCCCACTTCACGAGCGTGCCCTTCAAGGTGAGGGGCCGGTTGACGTCGAACTCCGCAGCAAAGGCGTGATGCGCGTGCAGCTGCGCAACGCCTGTCAGCAGACCAGCAGCGACAACTGCAACGGCGAGTGTCATGCGCATGGCTAGTTCGAGCCCTTCTTCTGTTCGGCCGCCTTCTTCTCGTCAGCGCGCGCGCCGGCGAGGATGTTGGCAATGCCGTAGTTGGTTTCGTGGCACGCGAACTCGAAGATCGGTCCCTCGGTCTTCGCCAGCGGAGCTTCCGCCGTCCATGGGCGATCCCACGTCTGCGGGTCTTCCACGGTGAATCGATACGAGATCGCGTCGTCGGCGGTGCGCGTGAAGCGCTCGGTGACCTTCAAGTTGTCGCTCGAACCTTGAAATGCGTTCTTGCCGTTGAAGTTCATCGTCTCGACGACAAGCGTGTCACCTTCCCAATGGCCGCGCGAGAGTCCCACCCACTGCTTCACACCCGTCGGCTGCTGTGCACGACCATCGAGCGGGATGATGCGCGCATCGTGAATCATCTCCGTGAGGATCATCACGTAGCCAGGCGCCTGCACGATCTGGTAGTTGGCGTTGTAGCCGGCGTTCATCAGCGGGGGTCCGGCTCCGCCCATGATGATGCAGCGTGATCCGATCGGCATGTTCTCGACAGCGTCGTACTGACCGCCGGCCGCCTTCCGCGCCGCTGCACGCTCCTGCTGGCGCTTCTGACCCGCGGCGTTGACAGGAGGAATCTTGCCGTCAGCTGGGTCCACGATGAGCGACGTTCGCAAGTTGCGAGCGAAGGTGGACTGGCTGCGGTCCAACCCGAACTGCGTGAAGTCGTAGTGCACATCGGCGGTCGTGCCAGGTTCGGTCTGCTCCGATTCGCGCTCCGCTGCCGCCTTGATCGCGGCCTCGGCTTCATCGGGCGTGTAGATCTCTTTCGTCACACCATTGGGCCGCTGGAGCGGCACGTAGGTCGAATTGGTCCAGAAGCCCTGCAGATCGGGCTGGCCGTCAGGTGTGCGAGGCGCCTTGTAGGCCTTCCCCGCTGCCGCACTCGCCGGTGCTGCTTTTGCCGCTGCGGGCTTGGCAGTGGTCTGGGACTGACCAGCTATGGAGATCGTGGCCGCGAACGCCAGAACGAGGGCGACCGCTCCACCACGCATGAATGAACGGGATCGATGCCTCATCTGCTTCTCCTGTGTCACCGGACTACTTGGCCGGCTGCTTGCGCAGATGCCCATAGAGTAAATCTTCCACGAACTCGACGCACCGGAATTCGAGAATCTGAGCGTTTCGCTCCACGTGCTTGTACAGCGGCATGCTCATCTTCCAGGGACGCGAAAATACCTTGGGATCCTCGATGGTGACTTCGTAATTGATGGTTTCGGCGCTCCGCGGAGTGAAGCGCTCCACGACGTGGAGTGCATCGCTGTGAAAGTTTCCGGCGCGATCGAACCAGCTGAGATCGTTGAACCCCTTGGTGTCGACGACCAGCGTCTCCCCTTCCCATCGCCCGTTCGACCATCCCATCCAGCTGTCCGCGGGCGCTTCGGTCTGGTCGGTCATATAGACCGTGCGGACCGCTCCAGCAAACTCGTGGATGAGCATGATGTGCTTCGTGCTCTGAATGATTTGGAACGGCATGCCCTGATACGTTGAGCGCGGCACACCGGGCAGGTAGCACTTGATCTCCGGATCGAGCTTCAGCCGGTTCGCATAGTTCTCTTGCTGCTTCTTGCGCGCGGCCGGCAGGTACGGGATCTCACCGCCGTCAACGATGCCGAGCCCCGCCGGTACAGCACCGGAGGCTCCGAGCTCACGCACCGGACTCGGACCCGCCGGATGCGCCTCGATGTTCCAGTTCGCCGTGTTCATCGTCTGCCAGATGCCGTTCAGATTCGGCTTGCCATCCGGTGTCCGAGGCGCACGATACGCCGGTGCTTGTGCCGCCGGCGTCTGCGCCGCCACGTTCGTGAGCACGGGCAGCAGCCAACCCGCCATCAACGCGAGAGTCGTCCCGATCAGCAATCGGTTCCGCATTATTTGGAGCCCTTCTTGAGTGCCTCTTCTGCCGCCTTTTTCTCTTCGAGCCTGGCACCGACCAGTGTGTTGTAGAGACCGAAGTTCCCTTCGTGACATGCGTGCTCGAAGATCGGTCCAACGGTCTTCTTCATCGCCGACTCGGCCGTCCACGGTCTCGTCCACATCGTGGGATCGTCGATCGTGAACTTGTATTCGATGGTGTCGTCCGCGAGGCGCGTGAATCGCTCGATGACTTTCAGATTCTCGTCAGAGCCGCGGAATGGATTCTTGCCGTTGAAGTTCGTCGTCTCGACGACGAGCGTCTCGCCTTCCCAGCGACCGCGCGACACGCCCATCCACTGACGGACTTTTGCATCGGGCTGTGGACGCCCATCTAATGTGACGATGCGCACGTCGTGAATCATCTCGGTGAGGATCATCACAACGCCCGACGATTGCACGATCTGATAGTTGCTGTTGTAACCGGCGTCCATCATCGGAGGGCCTGGCCCCGCCATGATCAAACAGCGATCGTCGAGCTGATTGCTTTCCGCGGAATCCCAGCGTCCGCCGAGTTTCTTCTGTTCCTCTGCGCGCTGCGCCGTCCGTCGCTTGCCTTCTTCCGTCAGCGGCGGAATCTTGCCGTTCGCCGGATCGACGATGAGCGATGTGCGTAAGTTGCGGACAAACAACGACTGACTGCGATCGAGCCCGAACTGACTGAAGTCGTAATGCACATCAGCCGTAGTACCAGGCTCCGTCTGCGCGCCCTCACGCTGAATCGCGAGCTTGATCGCGGCCTCAGCCTCCGCCGGCGTGTAGTACGTCTTGGTGACACCGTCTGGGCGCTCGAGCGACGTGTAGGTCGAGTTCGTCCAGAACCCCTGGATATCCGGTTGTCCGTCCGGAGTGCGCGGCGCTTTGTACGGACGCGCCGTGTTCGGCACGGCCGTTTGCTGCGCGCTCAACGCGGACGCCGCGAGAAACGCCGCGACTACGCCGAGTAGCCACCTTCGCGCTCCGCGCGTCGGCGCCCAGGCGCGTGTCATTTTGCATCTCCACGAAGTGCAAACGCGAAGAGCGAGTTACCAGCGGCGATCGTGATGTACTGCTTGCCGTTCACCGAGTAACTCATCGGACCCGCGTTCACCTGACCGCCAAGCGCCGCCTTCCACAGCAGCGCACCCGTGCGCGCATCCAACGCGAGGAAGTACCCTTCCTTGCCACCGCTGAACACGACATCACCGGCCGTGGATAGCACGCCGGCCCAGGTGATGTCGGCCATCTTGTATTCCCACTTCGGCTCGAGCGTGCCGGGATCGTAGGCGCGGACGACGCCGTATGCCTCGTCTTCATTGTTCAGGAAGTTCTGCAGATTGATCTGGCCCATCGTCGTCTGACGCGGGTTGATGCCGTTGGCGCGCGGGAACTCACCTTCGACAGCGACGGTACTCGAGTTCTCGAAGTGCGCGACGTAGTACAGCCCCGTGCGCGGACTGAATGAGGGCGGCGCCCAATTCGTCGCACCATGGACGTGTGGACGGATCACAGTGCCCGCCTTGCTCGGCACCATGCCGGGCACTCGCTGCACGCGGCCCTTTGCGTCGAAGCCATCCGCCCAGTTCACCTTCACATACGCCCTGCCATGCAGGAACTCGCCGGTCACGCGATCGAGCAGGTACATCAGTCCGTTGCGATTCGCCCACAGCATGACCTTCCGCGGCTTGCCGCGGAATTGGATGTCGGCCAGCACCGGCACCTGCGTCGAGTCGTAATCGAGCTCGTCGTGCGGCGTGAACTGGTAGTGCCACTTCAGTTTTCCGGTGTCGACATCGAGCGCGACGACTGAATCGCTATAGAGGTTGTCGCCCAATCGCGAGCGGCCGTCCCAATCCGGTGCAGGATTGCCCGTGCCGAAGAACGCGAGATTCGTTTCCGGATCGTACGCGCCCGCATTCCACACACCGACGCCACCGGTCTTCCACGAATCGCCGGACCACGTATCGTTGCCGGGCTCGCCCGGGCCAGGAATCGTGAAGAAGCGCCACAGCTCCTTGCCCGTCTTCGCGTCGAACGCCGCGATCTGTCCACGGATCGGACCATCACCGCCAGCAGTGCCGATGATCACTTTGTCCTTCACGATGAGCGGCGACATCGTGATCGAATAGCGGTCCTTTGCGCTCGCGACTTCCTTGTTCCAGAGGATCTCGCCGGTCTTCGCATCGAGCGCGAGGAGGTGCGCGTCGATCGTGCCCATGTAAAGCGTGTCGCCAAGGATCGAGAGCCCGCGGTTCACTCGGCCGCAACATGTCCGCGCGTCCGGGGATGGCGCATAGGTCGTCGTCCAGAATGGACGGCCTGTTTCGGCATCAAGCGCGACGACGTCGTTGGGCGCCTGAACGGTATACATCACGCCATCAACCACGAGCGCTGTTGCCTCGAACTTCTCGAGCGATCGCGCCTGCCACACCCATTGCAGCTCGAGATTCCTGGCATTCGCCGTGTTGATCTGAGTCAGCGGACTGTAGCGTTGATTGAACGGCGTGCCGGAGTACGAGAGCCAGTTCTGCGGCTCGCGATCGGCGCGCAGAATTCGCTCGAACGTGACTTGTGCCTGCAGAGAGGCGACACCAACGACCGCGGCAACGACCGCGATGAGACCAGTTCGACGAGTCATGGAGTGGCCCTGCCCTTCAACGACACCAGATAGCTGACGACGTCAGCGAGCTCCTGCGCATTGAATGTGCTCTTGTACGACGGCATCGGCGACGCGATGAACCCGGATTCTTTCAGGTTCGCTTTGGTGAACGATCGCAGCTGCTCTTTGGTGTCGATCATCTGGACCGTGTAGGTATCAATGTTCAGCAGCCGCCCGGTCACCGTTGCGCCATCCTTCGTGACGACGCGATAGAAACGTCCCGTCGGCACCACTTCCGCCGCCGGATCGAGGAGTGAGCGCTCGAGTTCGGCCGAGCGGCGCAGCTGTCCGACGCGCGTCAGGTCAGGTCCGAGACGCGACCCGACGCCGTTCGCTCGGTGACACTTCAAGCAACCGCCCTGGCCTTCGAAGAGCGTCTTGCCTCGCGACGCGTCACCCACAGCACTCGCGGTCGTCTTTGTTGCCGCGGTAGAACGAAGGTAGGCGACGACACGCTTCGCCTGCTCCTCGGACATGTTCGTGGCCGGCATCGGTGTGCCCGGCACACCCTTCTGGATGATCTTGACGAGATCCTCGTCGGTCTTCGCCGTCTTGAACACGCCGCGACCGAGATCGATTCCGGGGATCTCGTTGCCATCAGGACCGTGGCAGTTCGCGCAGCTCTGTCTGAAGACGCGTCCGCCATCCTCGATATCAGACGCGGTCTCGTGCTGAGCTGACGCAGGTAATTCAAAATGCAAAATGCAAAATGCAGACAATGCATAAAGAACGAATCCCCCCACGGCTCGGCGTTTCATTTGCATTTTGCCTTTTGCCTTTTGCATCACAGCATCACTAGTTCTCAGGATTCGCCCCGCCGCGACCACCGCCGGGAGCGCCTGCACGTCCACCGCGCCCACGACCTGCATCGGGAGGCGGGAACGCATATGCGACGAGCTGCGCACCGGACGTCGCTGTCCCGCGCGCACCGACGACGATGAACTGACGGCCGTTGTGCATGTAGGTCATCGGCAGACTGACCTGCGGACCAGGAAGTTGCGTCTGCCAGATCTCCTCACCGGTCGCCTTGTCGTACGCGTGAAGGAAGGGCTGCCCTCCGGAGCCCTCGCCGGCGAACACGAGCGTCTTCGTGACCATGATGCCCGCCTGTGATGGGCTGCCCGTCTTCGGAATGGTCAGGCCCTTCAGCGCCGGGTTGTTCTTCACCGACGGCGGCGTATCACCGTTGGGAATCTGCCAGGCGATCTCGCCCTTGTTCATGTTGTAGGCCGTGATGCGACCGTACGGCGGCTTCATCAATCGCAGCCCCTGGATCGTCGGCAGCGTGCCGCCAAAGGTGTAGTCGGTGTCCACGCCGCTCGTCTTGGGATCGGTGTTCGGCGTCAGCCCGATCACACCAGGCGTCGTCGTCGATCCGACATAGACGAATCCCGTCTCCGGATCCGCCGCTCCGCCGGGCCAGTTCGCGCCACCGCCGAGGCCGGGTGCGACGATCGTTCCGCGGTTGCCATTCGGCACGACGACCGTGCCCGGGGTGTAGATGGGACCGATCTTGTAGTTCTTGATCGCTTCAATCGCCTCCGCGCGCAGCGCCGGCGTGAAGTTGATCAGATCGTCGATCGTGACGCCCTGTTGATCGAACCCGGGCGGCTTGTTCGGGAAGGGCTGCGTCGGCGACGTCCACTCTTTCGGGACATCGGTCTGCGGCACCGGCTTCTCGGTCCAGCCGAACACGGGGCGGCCGTTCGTGCGATCGAACGCGTACGCGAACGCCTGCTTGGTGAGCTGCACGACGGCCTTCACGGGCTTCCCATCGACGGTGAGGTCGAGCAGGATCGGATGCGGCGGCATGTCGTAGTCCCAGATGTCGTGATGCACGAGCTGCTGGTACCAAATCATCTTGCCGGTCTTGATGTTCAAACAGACCAGCGAGTCCGAGAAGAGATTGTTCCCCGGACGATGGCCGCCGTACACGTCGTTGGTCGCGGACTCGATCGAGAGATACACGTATCCGAGCTGCGGGTCGGCTGAGAACGGGCCCCACACACCGGCGTTGCCGGTGTACTGCTGTGAGTCACCCTTCCATGTTTCGGAGCCCGCCTCGCCTTCGCGCGGGATCGTGTGGAACGTCCAGATCTTTTTACCGGTGCGGACGTCGAAGGCCATGATGTCGCCCTTGACGTTCGAGCGATTGACGCGGCCACCTGGTGTCAGCGCGGGACCGACGACGATCACGTCGTTCGAGATCACGGGTGGTGAGCTGTTGCCAATGCGACCGGTCGGATCGAGCGGCACATCGAGATCGAGCTGTTTGAACAGATCGACGGTGCCGGTCTGGCCGAAGCCCGCGATTGGCTGGCCCGTCTTCGCGTTGAGCGCGACGAGGTTGAAACCCGGAGTGACCAGCACGATGCGCTCATCGCCGCGGCTGTCAGTCCAGTACGCCACGCCGCGATGCACTTTGCGCGGCGCACGATCGAAGCGCTCGCCTTCATTGGGTCGCCATGTCCACAGCGTCTCACCGGTGCCCGCATCCGCAGCGACGACGCTCCTCCGCTGTCCAGCGGTGAAGTAGAGAACGCCGTTCACCATCAACGGCGTGGTTTCGGTCGTCACTGTCTCGGCCGGCGTGCCGAAGTTGTCGAACTTCCAGGTCCACGCGACCTGCAGGTTCTTGACGTTCTCCTTCGTGACCTGATCGAGGGATGAATATCGCGTGCTGCCCTCGTCGGCGGAATACGCGCGCCATTGACCACTGCTCATGCCGTTCTGGCC
>Ga0065712_10067888_pt1 | contig 22792 bp, 20 predicted proteins | sample MisRhiReplicate1_FD_59099 | JGI IMG/M metagenome (GOLD analysis project Ga0065712, IMG submission 59099) | Miscanthus rhizosphere microbial communities from Kellogg Biological Station, MSU, sample Rhizosphere Soil Replicate 1: eDNA_1 v3... | ecosystem: Host-associated > Plants > Roots >...
GCCTAGGAGAACGTTATGGCCCGTGGGGTTAACAAAGTCATATTGGTCGGTACATGCGGCCAGGATCCCGAAGTTCGCTACTTGCCTAACGGTAACGCCGTGACCAACCTGAGTCTGGCAACCAGCGAACAGTGGACTGACAAGCAGACCGGTCAGAAGGTCGAGAAGACCGAGTGGCACCGTGTTTCGATGTTCGGCAAGGTTGCCGAAATCGCTGGTGAATACCTGCGCAAGGGTTCGCAGGTCTACATCGAGGGCAAGCTGCAGACCCGCGAGTGGGAAAAAGACGGTATCAAGCGTTACACCACCGAAATCGTCGTCGACATGCAGGGCACCATGCAATTGCTGGGCGGCCGTCCACAGGGCGACGCACAACAGGGGCAGGGTGGCGGCAACTACAACCAGTCCGCCCCTAACCAGTCCGCACCTCGTCCACAGCAGTCGCGCCCGCAGCAGTCGGCCCCGCCACAGCAGAACTACAACCAGCAGCCTCCACAGCAACGCGAGTCCCGCCCTGCGCCACAGCAGCAAGCACCGCAGCCGGCTGCTGATTTCGATAGTTTTGATGACGATATTCCGTTCTAAGTACCACCGAGACCTTTTCGTCAGGTTTCTCTTGAAAGCCCACGCATTGCGGGGGCTTTTTAGTTTTCGAGCCATAAAAAACAGATGACGCTCAACAATGCTCTGACTTGGGTTTTACGTCAGTAACGAGTTCCTCGGACGGGATTCACAAGTAGGTTTGGGCATAGTGCGGCGCTCACACCAAATGCACGCTAGAAAAACCAGTTTGTGCGCCAAAAGATTAGTCTGAAATGGTTTTTTAGCTGATCAGCTAATGATACTGTTAGGTCTAATGTTTAGCTGATTTTGCGCTTTTTGCTGCGCAGCTAAAAAAGCTTATGAGGCTAAGGTAGATGGATCAATATCATCGCGAATCTGGCGGGTTCGAGTTCGAGAAGCTTGTTCTGGAGGGACTGACACGTACTCTCGAAGAGGCTTTGGGGCCTGATGCATCTGTGCGACATTTGGCGGGTCTGCCGTCTGCTTCATCACCTGACTCTGAGCCAGACGCACTGATCGAAATCCAAACCCCCTACAAAACGCTGATGGTCTATGTAGAGGTCAAAAGGGACGTCTACCCTCGAGATATCAGGGGCGCCGTTTGGTCGCTGAACAAGTACATGCGCTACCAAAACCATTCCCACGACGCTATTGGGATGCTTGCTGCTGGCTCATTAAGCCCTGGAGCCAGGGCTGAACTGAAGGCCGAGAACATCGCTTTCTTCGATCTGGGAGGCAGTCTCCACCTGAGTCACGAGACCTGGCTTATCAGTATCAATAAGCCCCCCAAGCGCCTGAAGAATTACTCACGCAGCATAGATATTTTCACCGACGCACGCGGGAGCGTTGTCCATGCTCTCCTGATGCATGCAAATGCATGGCTAACCGGCGCGGAGCTGGCTGAGCAGGCTGAGACCTCTTCTTATACCTGCTCTGTGGTCTTGCAGGAGTTGACGTTGCGTGAGTGGGTGGAGTCTTCTGGTGGAGGACCGAGTAAACGCAGAATGCTCATTCGTCCTGAAAAGCTCCTGGATGCCTGGGCTGAAAAATGGCAGGAGCGCAAAGAGAAGCAGACGAAGTGGTACACCTTCGTCGAAAACCCCAGCCACATGCTGGAGCACTTGGCAGATCGCATAGACCGCGCCCGAGTTGATTTTCCGTGGGCTTTCACCGGAGCCGCTGCTGCTAATGTCGTTGCTCCGTTGCTGACCGGCACTGACGGTGCGCAAATCATTGTGCCCAAGGGCTACGCAGAAAAAATGGCTGACGTGCTAGGTCTGAAGCCAGTCAGCAAAGGGGCGAACGTCACGCTCATCGAGCGCGAGCCTGCGAGCTTGCTGTATAGCAACAGGTATCCAGACTTTCCTGGGTTTATTGCAAGCAAGTGCATCCTCTACCTGGATTTGCTGGATGGTCGAGGCCGCAATAAAGAACTGGCTGAACACATCAGGGAGCATTTGGAGTCTTTATGGCAAAGGAATTGAAGCCTCGTACAGCGGCTGGATACGATCAGGATGTTACTTCTGCGTGCGAGAGGACGTTGCTCACACTGCTAAGCGCTTTCGGAAATATGAAGGAAACCCTGAGACTTGTCGGCGGCCTTGTTCCTCGTTACCTCACCCCGGCGACCCCGCCAGACGTTCCGTTGCATGCGGGGACTTCGGACGTAGACATTGTATTGAATCTGGAGGTACTTGCTGTTGAAAACGAGTATGCCAGCCTCGCGCAGCAGCTAAAAGCAAGGGATTTCACCCGCTGGGTCGAAGAGGGGACGCCCGCTTCCTGGCGCTGGCGCCGTAAGGTTAATGACCATATTGAGGTAGTCGTTGAGCTTCTCCGGGATGCAGGCGATGACGACCCTGGCAAGGTAATCAGCGTCGACGGGGAAAAAGTATCGGCGCTCACAATCAGGCACGCCCGAATCGTCCACGACTGGTATCAGGAAAAGGAGGTTTCGGCCCAACTACTGGATGGCGATGGTCTATCAGTCGATATTGTGCGGTTCGCAGACGTGCCAGCATTTGTAATTCTGAAAGCATTGGCTCTGGATCAACGTCAGGAGAGGAAGGATGCCGCCGACCTCATCCATGTGGTCATGTACTCAGGCACGGTGAAGGAAGTCGCGGCTCTATTTGTTGAGCGTATTCGTTCAGCGCAGCACTCAGAGGCGGTGCATGATGGGCTGACGGCATTGGCAAGACGCTTTGGGGATGACCAGCATGGAGAAGGCTACGAAAAAGTAGGCGCTGTGGCCTACGCACGTTTCTGGGGTGGCGAAGATGAGGACGAGCTTATCGCTCGGCAGCGTTTCGCGGCAGGGTTGATTCAAGCTTTGCTGGCAGAGATCGACGCCCAGTCAATGCAGACCTCATGAGACAGTGTCTGGTACGCATGGCGTCTCCTTTGCAGCTTCAGAACCGCAACACCCAAAGCGAAGCCACTCACCGGGCTTCGCTTTTTTTTATACCTGTGTATCTCCATTCCGTTATAGATGTTGATTAGCATCAAAATGCTTGACGGTTTAGATTTTGGTTATCATCATAATCCTGTTTTCTATCCAAAGATGTCCTCAGCGCTTCCTCTCATACGCGCCCAAGGCTCATCCAGATGACCAAAACTCTCCAGACCACAGGCCCTGAAATGACCGAAAAAACCCTCTTCGACACGTACCGCTTAGGCAATCTCGTCCTCGCCAACCGTATCGTCATGGCCCCTCTGACCCGCAACCGTGCGGGCGCAGGACTGGTGCCGAGTGAGCTGGCTGCAACCTATTACGGTCAGCGCGCTTCTGCCGGTTTGCTGATCACCGAGGCCACTCAGGTTTCGCCGCAGGCGCAGGGTTATCAGGACACGCCGGGTATCTATACCCAGGCGCAGATCGATGGCTGGCGCAAGGTGACGGACGAGGTGCATGCCAGAGGCGGGCGTATTTTTGTGCAGCTGTGGCACGTGGGGCGTATTTCTCATGTGGATTTGCAGCCGGATGGCGCTGCGCCGGTTGCGCCTTCGGCGATTCGGGCGGAGACCAAGACGTTCGTGAACAACGGTTTCCATGATGTTTCCGAGCCGCGTGCGCTGGAGTTGAGCGAGTTGCCGGGCATCGTGGATGATTTCCGTCAGGCGGCGGCGAATGCCATGGCAGCCGGTTTTGATGGCGTGGAAGTGCATGGCGCGAACGGCTATCTGCTGGAACAGTTCATCAAGGATGGCGCGAATACGCGGACTGACGCTTACGGCGGTTCTGTCGAGAATCGTGCGCGTCTGTTGCTGGAAGTCACCGCTGCGGTGGTTGCCGAGATCGGTGCCGAGCGCACCGGTGTGCGTATTTCGCCTGCATCGCCGGCTGGCGCGATCAGCAGCAGCGATCCTCAGCCGCAGTACAGCTACATCGTTGAAGAACTCGATGTGCTGGGCGTTGTTTACCTGCATGTTGTCGAGGGCGCGACCGGTGGGCCGCGCGATGCTGCGCCGTTCGATTACGGACAATTGCGCAAACGCTTCCATCAGACCTATCTGGCCAACAACGGCTATGACCTTGATCTGGCCAATTCGCAATTGGTGGATGGTCATGTTGATCTGGTGGCGTTCGGTCGTCCCTTCATCAGCAATCCGGATCTGACCGAACGTCTGAAGACGGGCGCGCCGCTGACGCCGATGAATCCGGCCACGATCTATGGTGGCGGGGCAGAGGGTTACACCGATTACCCGACGCTGGCCCAAGCCACGGCCTGATGCCTGTCACGCATCCGTCGCCATGACGGATGCGTTTTCCTGCCGGTTCAGTCGCTGCGAGATCCAGCAAAGATTGCCATCAATTCTTCGCTCCCCACGGCAACGCTCATGGCGGCCGGTATCTGTTTGCCCTCGATCCTGCACAGCAAACCCGCTTCCCGGCAAATGACGGCACCTGCGGCGATGTCCCATAGATTGGTGAATCGTTCGAGGTAGCCATCGATCTGACCGAGTGCCGCGAAGCCCAGGCCAATGGTGGCGCAGCGGTAGCCTGCCAATCCCCAGCCGCTGCGGCGCAGATTCAGTTCCAGTTGCCCCAGAGACTCGGCAGGCCAGTTATTGCTCGAACCAATGCCGACGATGCGCAGATTCTGTGGCGGTTCCGGGCGGACGAAGGGGGCGCCGTTCAGCCAGACGCCGCTGCCGGACTTGGCCGACAGGGTGTAGTCCAGTGCCGGGTAGGCAATGACACCGATCACGGGTTGTCCCGCTGCAAGGTAGGCGAGGGAGATGCCCCACAAAGGCGAGCCGCGCAGGAAGTTGCCGGTGCCGTCGATGGGGTCCAGTGTCCAGCCATCGATAATGACTTCGCCGCCCAACTCCTCGCCCAGTACAGGCTCATCCGGAAAATACTCATTGAGCCGGGCCCGTATCAGATGCTCGACCTCAAGGTCTGCCTCGGACACCAGGTCCTGCGGACTTTTGGTGGCGATGTCCAGGGAGTGGCGATTATTGAAGTGCTTCAGGGCCAGCGCACTCGCCTCTTCGACGCAGCGCAGGGCAATGCTCAACCGGTCATTCATTGCAGATCCTCTTCATCGGGCTTGTCGAGCAAGTCAGGGTAGTCACTGAGAATCGATTGTGCGCCGCGTGCCAGCAGGTAACGCGCTCTGTAGGGATTATTGATGGTGGCGACGGCGAACTCGACGCCACTGTGACGAAGGCGTTCGAGGTGGTGGTCGTCGAGCATGTCGTCCAGCACGTGCAGAATCCGGCAGCCATATTCGGCCAGCAAAGCAGCCGGATTGGCGGGAGCGACCAGAGAGGCCATCGCCAGCGGCACTTCCGGCCACAACTGACGGGCGCGGACGAGCGAACGCACTGAAAAGCTCGAGACAAACAGGCCCTCCAGCGTTACCGGCCACATTCGCCTGAGGATCGGGATGACGACTTCGGCGGTTTCCACGTCGTCGCCGATGGTGGGCTTGAGCTCGACCTGCAAGCCGAGGTTCAGGCGTAACGCACATGCCACCACTTCCTCGAAGGTCGGCACCTGCAGGCCTGCGAATGTGGGCGAGAACCAGCTCCCGGCGTCCAGTTTTCGGATGTCCTCGAAGGTATGCAGCACGACCGCGCCTTTTCCGTTGGTGGTGCGGTCCAGCAGGTCGTCGTGGATGACGATGGGCCGACCGTCGCGGGTCAGTTTGACGTCGATTTCAACCCATTTGGCGCCATGCTGCGCGGCCGTCTCCAGTGCGAGCAGGGTATTTTCCGGTACATAGGCTTTAGCGCCGCGATGGGCAATCAGCGATGAGCGAACGAGCGGAGCACGGTTGGACATGTCAGGGATCACTTACACAGGGTTGGAGAAAGAAGCGGGCTGATGGCGGCCGCTCTCGGGGTCGTACAACAGTGCCGGTTGGCTGAAAGCCAGACGAACCTGGGTGCCGGGCGCGAGCAGATGGCGGCCGGCAAGGTTGACAACGCAACGGATGCCGGCCAATTGGCAGTAGAGCAGGCTGTGGCTGCCGAGATTTTCCGAGGACTCCACGACGGCGCGAACACCGTCCTGGCTGAGACTGAATGCCTCGGGCCTCAGCCCCATGAGCCACTTGCCGGGGCTGTTGCCAGACAGGTGCAGTTTGAGCGGGAGCCGTTGTCCGTCGGCCAGCGTCAGGACTTTGTCTTCCAGGCAATACACCGGCAGCAGGTTCATGGGCGGTGTGCCGATAAACCCGGCAACGAACGTGCTGGCGGGCCGGTCATAAATGTCGCTTGGGGTGCCGATCTGTTCGACACGGCCCTGGTTGAGAATTACCACATGCTCGGCAAGCGTCATCGCTTCGGTTTGATCGTGGGTGACGTACAAAATCGTTGCGCCGGTCTGTTGATGCAGGCGACGAATCAACAGGCGCATTTCATGGCGCAGCGCGCTGTCCAGATTGCACAGCGGTTCGTCGAACAGCAGCACGGGCGGTTTGCGGATCAAGGCACGGCCAATGGCTACACGCTGGCGCTGACCACCGGACAGCTCGCCCGGCTGGCGCTCCAACAGGGTTTCCAGCCCCAGCGAGGTGGCGCACTCCTTGATCTGAACCATGCGTTGTTTATGGGCGATGCCCGCCATCTTGAGCGGGTAGCCGATATTGTCGGCAACGCTCATGTGCGGGTAGAGCGCATAGTTCTGGAACACCATGGCGCAGCCACGCTCCTTGGGCGGCAGCTTTGTGACGTCGCGTTCGCCCATCAGAATCTGGCCCTGAGTGACGTCCTCCAGCCCGGCGATCATGCGCAAAAGAGTGGATTTACCGCAGCCGGACGGACCCAGAATCACGTTCAGCTCACCGGCTTTGAACACCAGATCCAGCCCTTGAAAGAGTGGTCCTGAACTCTGTGACTTGCGCAGATTCCTGAGGGTTATCTGGGGTGAGCGCGCAGCCGGGAAATCGGTAACAGGAAGAAGCGCGGTCATTTGCCGACTCCGATCAGGCCTTTGACGAACCATCGCTGCATGAGCGCAATGACGAGGATGGGGGGCAGCATGCTGACAACGGCGGCGGCCATCAGCAGGTTCCATTCGGGAAGCTGGCTGGCATCGGTGGGCAGAAAGCTGGCCACGCCCAGCACCAGCGTGCGCATGTCTTCACGATTGGTCGCAACCAGCGGCCACAGGTAGTCTTTCCAGGCACCGATGAACACCAGCGTGCCCAGCGCCGCGAAATTGGTTTTCGACAGCGGCACCAGAATGTCGATGAAAAAGCGCCACGGCCCGGCACCGTCCATGCGCGCGGCTTCAACCAGCTCGGCGGGCAGCGTCTGGTAAAACTGCCGGAACAGGAACGTGCCGGTGGCCGAGGCGATCAGTGGCAGCGCCAAACCGGTGTAACTGTCGAGCAGATTGAGGGTCGGCACCGGCAGGCTGTCGATGCCCAGCCAGCGCAGCACGGTACGCAGCGGGCCGAGCAGATCACTCGCCACGGCGTAGGTCGGGATGATGCGTACTTCGAGCGGCAGCAACAGCGCGCCCAGCACAGCGAAGAAAATCCAGGTGGTGTAGCGGCTGCGAAAGTACACCACGGCAAACGCAGTCAGCGCCGAAAGCGCGAGCTTGCCGATGACCACCATGATTGCGACGATCAGGCTGTTGCCCAGCAGGCGCAACAGGTCCAGACGCTGGGTGACTTTCTGCAGATTCACCAGCAACTGGTCGCCCGGAACCACCGCCAGGCCATGTTCGAGCAACTGCGGGTTGTCCACGGTGGCCGAGCAGACTGCGATATAGAGCGGGCCCAGCGCGAAAATCAGCCCTAGGGTCAGCAGCAGGTAAGCGCCGAGGTTGAGCAGTCGGTTGTGCTGGATCATGCCTTCACCCCGCGTCGTTTGAGCCGCGACATGAGCTTGAACTGCGCGACGCTCAGCAGCACGACCGCCGACAGCATGAGCACTGACAGCGTTGAAGAGCCTGCGAGGTCCAGTCCGCGAAAACCGTCGGTGTAAATCTTGTAGGCCAGCACCTGCGTGGTGTCGCCGGGGCCGCCTTGGGTGAGGGTGTCGATCAGCCCGAAACTGTTGGAGAGGCTTTCCAGCAGGTCGATGATGAAGACGAACAGCAGATAGGGCGCAATCAGCGGCAGTTGCATGTCGATCATGCGCCGCCACGGACCTGCACCGTCCAGCGCTGCTGCTGCGAGGTAATCGTCTGGAACGGATTTCAGGCTCGCCACCAGCATGACGAAATTGAACGGCACCAGACACCACGCATAGGCCACGATCAACAGCAGCATGCCTTGCAGCGGGTTGGCGTAAGGCGCCCATGTGCCGGGCACCACTGCATTGAGCCAGGCCAGAATGCCCATGACCGGGTTGGCCAGCACGTGAAAGACAATGCCGATGGTGGCGCCGGAGACTGCGTAGGGCCAGATCAGCAGGTTGCGAAATATGGCGTTGCCGCGCAGTTTCAGTTCAAGGCACAGCGCCAGTGTCAGAGCGATGAGCATTGACAGCGCGACGCTCGACAGGCTGAAGATCAGGGTAGAGCCGAGGGAGGCGAGCACGCCCGGATCCCTCAGCACGCGCCAGTAATTGCTCAGGCCCACGAACACTTCATGCCCGCCGAACGGCAGGACCAGATGGAACGACCACCAAATGGCCTGAAGCGCCGGCCAGTAGAAAAACAGGGCGAGCGCCAGTAATTGCGGCAATGCGAACAACAACGCCACGCGTGGCTGCGGGAAGTATCCACTGGCCTTCATGGCAGCCGTTCGCTCTGTTGATTCTGAGCCAGCGGCTGATGCATCTGTTGAAACAGGCCGAGCAATTCGTTGCCGCGCAGAGCGGTCTGGCTCAGGGCATGCCCCATGTTCTGCCGACCTGCCAGTGCGTTCCCGGTTTCCTGCGACCAGATCACCCGCATCAGGGTGATGAAGCCGCAGCGCAGTGGCTTGTCCGGCGCGCTGTCGATGTCATCGAGAGACGACAGACCCACCTTGATCGCCAGCGCGGCACGCTCGTCGTTTCGAACCGCTTTGGCCGTTGCCTGAGTCACAGGCAGATAGCCGGTGCGGGAGCTGAACACACGCTGATTATCGGGGCGCAGCACGAACGCGAGAAACTCCGACACGACGTCGTACTCCTGTGTGGAATGCCCCTGCATGACCCACAGCGAAGAGCCGCCTGGCAGGTTGGACTGTCGCTGGGTGTCGGGGTAAATCGGCAGCAGAGTGACGTCGATATCGGGCTTGAGTGTGCTGCGTACCGTATTCCATGAACCTGTGGAGTCCAGCAGCATCGCGCACTCGTCGCTGGCAAAGGCCAGTGCCTGCTGACCACTGCGAGTCGACTCTTGATGCCGCACCAGGCCTTCACGGCTCCATTGCGCCAGATCGTTCATCAACTGCAAATGCGTGCCCTGATCGAATCGATACCGGTCCACGCCACCGGACCGGACTGCAATGGCGGAACCCTGGGCCGCGCTGGTCTGTTCCAGCCAGATCCACGGCGAGAAGTCTGTCGCCATGGGGCACTCTTGATGGTTGTTCTTGAGAGCACGCAGCGCCGTGGAAAAGGCTGCCCAGGTGGTCGGTGTTTCAGTGATTCCCGCAGCGGCCAGTGCGTCGCGGTGCACGTAGAGCACGGCAGTCGAGACGGCGAACGGCTGGGCAGCCAGTACGCCATGTTCGTCGGAGTAATAGCGTTTGAGCGCAGGCAGGAAGGTGTCTGCCGAATAGGCTCTCTGCTGCCGGGACATCAAGGCTTCGACAGGAACAGTGGCGGCCCCCAGCAACATGTCAGGCGTGGCGACGTCGTAGATTTCGACCAGCGCCGGGCTGATACCGGCCCTGTATGCGGCAACGGTCTTCTGCAGGGTCTGTTCATAAGTGCCCTGGCGGATGCAGTGCAGGCGGTCCTGTTCGTCACGTTCGGCATTGAACTGCCTGCACAGATCGGCAATGGCCGAGGCTGTCGGGCCGCTATGGCTGTACCAGAACTCGGTGGCGCTGGCCTGGCCGGTGATGGCCAGCAAGGTCAACGCCCAGAGCGTATGACTGATTGAAAGCATGAAAGCACCCCGTGTGAACTGGAAGCTATCTAATACAGGTAATGTGTAGTATTTGTTACCTGCAGCTCCATTATTAAATTTTCATGATTGAAGTATTTGGTTTGTGGCGGGGCGATACACTGCTCTACACACGGACTGTTTTAATCCTCTTTCTGACTGTCGAACCCATGCCCCTTGATCGCGATACGCAACCTGATACGCACACTTCGCTGAGTCTCAATGAACGCAAACTGCTGGATATCCTCCGTCGTCGAGGCTCGATCACTCGTGCCACCGTTTCGGCGGAGATGGATCTGGCGCAGCAATCCGTACACCGACTGATCGAGGAACTGATCGGTCGGGGTCTGCTGCGCAGTGGTGAGCGGGTCAGGAACGGTCGGGGTCAGCCCAGCCCGCGCATCGAGCTGGTCAACGAGGCGGTCTATTCCATTGGCGTTTCGATCAACACAGGATCGGCGGTGGTCTGCGTGTCTGACCTGAGCTGCAACCTGCTGGAGCAGGTCGTCCTGCGTACGCCGCCATTGAGTCGCAATAGCACGCTGGACGCGCTGCAGAAGACCATCGATCGAGTCCTGCAGCGCAACGGCATCAAACCCGAACGTGTGGTGGGCATGGGCTTCGCCATCGCCGGTTTCTTTCTAGAAAACCGTCAGGTCAATGCGCCAGAGCCCCTGCGTGACTGGTCGTTGATGGATCTGCAGCCCGTGCTGGAAGAGCGTTTCAACATGCCGGTGTGGCTCGAAAACAACGCGACTACGGCTGCCATCGGCGAGAGCCTGGTGGGCGCAGGGGCCTGGGCCAGCAACTTCATTTACCTGTCGTTCAACTATGGTTTCGGCGCTGGCGTGGTCATCGACGGCAAGCCGTATTTCGGCAGTCATGGCAACGCAGGCGAGATCACGCTCTATACCGACGAAGAAGCGGTCAATCGACCGGCGTTGCGTTATCTGGTCGAGGAACTGCACAAAAATGGTATCGAGGTGGATTCTGTCGAGGACCTGCGCGCGCGCTTCGATCCTGACTGGCCGGGTGTCGACACCTGGATCAAGCGCACCCAGCCGACGCTGGACCGGTTGGTCAATGCGCTGGCGGGTATGTTCGACCCTCAGGCCGTGGTGTTCGGCGGGCAGTTGCCGCCTGCGCTGGGGCGGCGTCTGATTGCGTCGACCACCTTCTGGGGTACGCATCGTTATCAGGCGCCGCCACCGCGTCCCAAATTGTTGCTCAGCGAAACCAATGGCGATGCCGCAGCCATTGGTGCGGCGCTGGTACCGCTCAAGGACCGCTTTTTCGTCTGAGTGCAGTTAGCCTCAGAGCTTGACGCCTAACGTCACGAACGCACTGCGCGGCGTGCCGACCTGCAGAATCTGCAGGTTGCCCAGTGGGTCGGTGGCCGCGCTGGCGTCGGTATTGAGCGTGGAGATGTAGCGTTTGTCGAACAGGTTGACCACGTTCAGCGACAGACTCGTGTCTTTCACCGCGCCCAGTTTGCCGAAGTCATACCCCAGGTTGGCGTTCGCCACCCAGTAGCCGCTCACGCTCGAATCATTGGTGTAGGTGTAATAACGCTTGCTGAGGTAATTGCCTTGCAGCCCCGCGTTCCAGTGCTCCCAGTTCCAGTCCAGGTTGCTGGCGTACATCAGTTTCGGCGTATCGACGACCGTCTTGCCTTTCACGGGTACGGTGTTGCCGCCGCTGACGTAGTCGTCATCGTAGGTGCTGTGGTTATAGGACAGGGAGTTGGACCAGCGCCAGTGCTCATCGGGCGTCAGGCCGAATGACAACTCCATGCCCCGGCTGGTCACGGAGCCGACGTTGGCGATGCCGTTCTGGCAGATCACGATACCGGTGCAATTGGTGATGGCCACCAGACGGTTATCGAACTTCGTGCTGTAGATCGCCGCCGAGGCCGAATACAGCGCAGTGCTGCGCCGTACGCCCAGTTCAACGGTCTTCGAGGTTTCCGGTTTGAGGTCCTTGAAGCCGTTCTGCGCATCGACTGCGGTCTGCGTGGTGAAGAATGGGCTGTAGCCGCCGCTGGGGAATGCGGACATGTTCTCGGAGTACGAGGTGAAGACTTCATCCTCGTCATTGAGCTTGTACGTCGCGCCCACCTGCGGCAGGAGTCGATCCCGCGCTTCCAGCGAACCGCTGGCGTAACCACCGCCCTTGCCCCTTGCGGTGGACGTTGTCACGGTGTTCTTGGCGCCGAACTCTAGTTTCAAGCGATCGTCCAGCAGGGTGTAGGTGTCGCGCAGGTAAAACTGCCGGGTCAGGTCGTTGTAGTCCTGGTCCAGCACCGTGGCCGCCAGCGGCAGACCGTTGGTTTTGACGATGTGGTTCTGCGGGGTCGCGTTGGTGGTATCGAACAGGTAGCGGGCGATGTCGTTCTTGTTCGACTGAATCCAGAAACCGCCCTGGATTTCGTGCTGGCCCAGGTAGTAGGTGAGCGATGTCTGGAAGCCGGTGCGGTCGATGCCATACACCGTGCTACGGATCGAGTTGCTGGGCACCGTCGTCGAGCCGCTGGTGAAGATGAACGGGTAGTACGAGTTGCCCCGGCCCGAGTCGTGGTGGTGGTAAACCGTGGTATCCAGCACCAGATCGTCGGTCAGGGAGAAGTTGCCGTTGAGGATGTCCAGTTCGTCATCGCGCAGACTGCTGGCGTTGTAAGTTGCATCGGACGCGCTGGTCACGCCGCCTGTGTAGATACCGTTGGCCGCATTGACCGCGCGGGTCCAGTCCGGCGTGTAGTAGCTCCAGTTGTAGCCCAGTCGCTGAATGATGCTCTGCGACAACGAGGGCAGGTTGGCCTCTTCGTGGGATGAGGTGCTGTGAAAGAAACTGATGCGGTTGTCGCCGAAGTTGTAATTGACCTTGGCGTTCACCGCGTCCGACTGCTGTGGATTGTTGTGGCCTTTCCAGGCGTCTGCGTCGTATTTCTCGCCCGACACATACGCGGACAGGCCGTTGTACTCGCCGGTGTCCACGCGGATGAATTCGCGGCGGGTGTCATAGCTGCCCAGCGTCTGCGACAGGCGCGCGCCGAATTCCTTGTCCGGGTCGGACGTGGTGAACTGAATGGTGCCGCCCAGATCACTGTTAGACGCGGTGCCCAGTGAGCCGATCCCCGGCGCCACTTCGCTGGCCTTGATGTTCTCGGCAATGATCGCCCGGGTGATGCTCAGTCCGTTGAAGTTGCCGAAGCTCATGTTGCCCAGCGTGACGCCGTCCAGCGTATAGCCCAGGTGGTGCATGTCGAATCCGCGCAGGCTGATGCGCTGACTGCCTTCTTCACGTCCCAGCGGATCGCCGGACTGGAAATTGACTCCAGGCAGGCGCTGCAGAACTTTCAGCGGGCTGGTGCCGGCGGAGTAGGCCTCGACATCTTTCTGCGTAACACGCTGCACCTGCCGCGTCTCACCCTGCCCGATGACCGATACCGTGCCCAGCGTCGTGGCCGCTTCGTCGCTGGTCGCCGCAGGTGCTTCATCTGCCTGGCTCAACGGACTGAACAGGCATGCAGAGTTCAGTGAAATCAGCAGCGCCAGACGGGTGACCGGAAATCGACGAGAGCGCGCTATCGAACTGTTGTTCATGACGTTTTTCCTGATGACATCAAGGGTTTCTGCGCTGGATGGGGCAGGTTCAGCCAGGGTCTGGACGCCGCTTGCCAGCTAAAAAAGAACGGCCCCGGCGCACGAATCGCAGGGGCCGTTCGACTGGCAGTGATATTAGTACTCATGATGTGTATTAATTATGACCGCAGACGTCACGCCTTGATCTTTCTGCTTGCGCGTCGCTTGTCATAGCCTGACCCAGGCGGTGATCTGGTTCGGCCCCATGATCTGGGCATGGCTAGCCACCGCCTCGGCTTTCAAGCGATGTTCAAACGTTTCGAGGTATTCCGGGTCGGCAGTGACCCGCCCGATACTGATCAGGTGCGGATAAACGGTTTTCAGCGTTTCTGCGGCCCAGCGGTACATGAATGAGTGCTCGCCCCCGCCAACGTGCCGCTGGCAGAAGAGCTCAGGTTGGGGCAGCCCTGCGTCTGAAAAATGTTTGATCAGGTGTGCCGCAGTGCCGTGCGTTACGCCACCGGTGTCGAAGGCTGCGCAGATAAGTTGGCCCGCAGTGGTCAGCATAGGGATATTTGGGTACGACTCCATCGGCAAGTTCGCCATGAACACCTCATGCAGCGCCAGTGTTCCTCCTTGCTTGACCAGGCTTGCCGCCTGACGCAGAAAAGCGACCGGATCGCGCTGATGGATCGTCACACAGCGCCCCACGACGCAGTCGAAAGGTGACGCGCTCTGGAAGTCCTGAATATCACAGACTTCAAACCTGACGTTTCTCAATCCCGCTTCCGCAGCCCTGAAGTTTGCAAGTTCGACGGCTTTCGGGCTGCGATCGATTCCCGTGACACTGCCTGTCGGTCCGACAAGCCTGCCCGCCAGCATGGCGACGTCGCCCGGCCCACTGCCTAGGTCCAGCACATGCATGCCTTCCTCCAGGCCACTTTCTATCAGCAGGCGTGTGGTGATGGGCGACAGAATGTTCGCCTGGAATTTAAGGCGCTCCAGTTCTGCTGAAGAATGACCTAACAGATAGTCGTTCATGAGAGGAACCTCCGGCGGGTAGAAAACGTTGATCTGATTCAACACTGCCTGCGCTGTTGCAGATCGATCGTTTTTATCACCAACCAGAGCGTCGATTTATTAAGAAAACGCCATGTGGCAGCCCTCTAATTGGCTGTCGTGTTCAGGCATCTGAAAGGTTTATCGGGTTAGCTTCGACCAGATCTGCACAGCAAGCCCGATCGACGTCATCGAAATGAAGGCGTCTACGTGCAGACTTTCAGTTCAGCGTGAATCAGTGGCATCGGTCCGATTCTCGGCGTGCAGAGTGTTGGCAAACTAGGGTTGTCGGTGCTGTTCTTTCGCAAGGAGAAGCATCATGAACGACAAGCGAGTCCTTATAACGGCGGCGGGGCAGGGTATTGGTCTGGCCAGTGCCAAGGCGTTCGCGAACGCTGGTGCCGAGGTCATTGCGACCGACATCAATCTGCACAATCTGCGGGGCATTGAAGGCGTTGAAGCCATCCGGCTGGACGTGACCTCTGCGCAGGATATCCAGCGGGCCTGCGAGCGGATCGGCCCGGTAGACGTGCTGTTCAACTGCGCAGGGTACGTGCACGCAGGAACGATTCTGGATTGCGACGAGGCCGCGTGGCAGCGCTCCATGGACCTCAATGTCACGGCCATGTACCGCATGATTCAGGCGTTTCTGCCCGGCATGCTTGCCCGCGGCGGCGGTTCGATCATCAACATGTCCTCCGTGGCTTCAAGCGTGAAGGGCGTGCCCAATCGCTTTGCCTACAGTGCCAGCAAGGCCGCAGTGATCGGGCTGACCAAGTCGGTGGCGGCAGATTTCATTGGGCAGGGCATTCGTTGCAATGCTATTTGTCCGGGTACTGTGGATTCGCCGTCGCTGCGCATGCGCATCGCTGCCCAGGCCGAGCAACAAGGTGTTTCCGAGGCTCAGGTCTATCAACAGTTCGTCGACCGCCAGCCCATGGGGCGCATCGGCAGCGTCGAGGAAATCGCGCAACTGGTCCTTTACCTGGGCTCTGACGCGTCTTCATACACCTCAGGTGCGGTGCACGTCATTGATGGCGGCATGAGCGTCTGACCTCGGTTTGCATGTTCGACAGACAACAGGAGAACCCGATGAAACTGCTACGTTACGGAGAAAAAGGCGCGGAAAAACCCGGCCTGCTGGACGCTGACAATCAGATTCGTGACCTGTCCGGTCATGTCAAAGACATTGCGGGCGATGTACTGACGCCGGCCGGCCTTGCCGCCCTGGCAACCATCAATCCCGTCAGCCTGCCGCTGGTCACAGGCCAGCCACGCATCGGCGCTTGCGTCGGGCAGGTAGGCAAGTTCGTGTGCATCGGCCTCAACTACGCCGACCATGCCGCTGAATCCAACATGGAAGTGCCCAAGGAACCGGTCATCTTCAACAAATGGACCAGCGCCATCTGCGGCCCGAACGACAACGTCGAGATTCCCCGAGGCTCGGTCAAGACCGACTGGGAAGTTGAGCTGGGTGTAGTGATCGGCAAGGGCGGGCGCAATATCGACGAAGCCCATGCCATGGAGCATGTGGCGGGTTATTGCGTCATCAACGACGTGTCCGAACGCGAATGGCAACTGGAGCGCGGCGGCACCTGGGACAAGGGCAAGGGGTTCGACACGTTCGGTCCGCTCGGTCCCTGGCTGGTAACCCGCGACGAGATCGCCGATCCGCATTCGCTGGACCTGTGGCTGGAAGTCGATGGCCATCGCTATCAGAACGGCAACACCCGCACGCTGGTCTTCACCATCCCGCAATTGATCGCCTACCTGAGCCGCTGCATGAGCCTGCAGCCGGGCGACGTGATCTCAACCGGCACACCGCCCGGTGTGGGTCTTGGTGTGAAGCCCGAACCGGTGTTTCTGAAGGCAGGCCAGCGCATCCGCCTGGGGATCGCCGGACTGGGTGAGCAGAATCAGTTGACCGTGCAGGCTGACTGATCGCATTTCTCCAGCCAGCGCGTAACTGACTGAAGACACTCTGCTTGTCGTGGGAGGCGGCTTGCCGGCGATGCGTTTTTTCAGGCGCTGCATCACAGACTGAGCTGACGCCATCGCTGGCAAGCCGCCTTCCACAGTCCGGTGAACTGTCAGGCGGCTTGCGTGGGCATCAATCAGCCAGAAACGCCAACAGGTCTTCGTTGAGCTGCTGCCCGTGGGTGACTGCAAAGCCATGCGGCGCGCCGGAATAGACCTTCAATTCAGCGCCCTTGATCATCTCGGCAGCCAATTTGCCGGTCGCTTCGAACGGTACGATCTGGTCGCCGTCGCCATGAATGACCAGCGTCGGTACGTCGATCTTTGCCATGTCGGGGCGGAAGTCGGTTTCCGAGAACGCGGTCACACAGTCCACGGTGCCCTTGAGCGAAGCCAACAGCGCGATGTTCAGTGTCTGGGTCATCACGCCGTCAGAGACGGTCTGGCCCTGATTGGTGCCATAGAACGGAGTGGCGAAGTCGGCGATGAATTGTGCGCGGTCTTTGAGCAGGCCCGCCTTGATGCCATCAAAAACGGACTTGTCCACGCCTTGCGGGTGGTCATCGCTTTTCATGAAAAACGGTGTCACCGCGCCCAGCAGCGCCAGTTTGGCGACACGCTCGGTGCCGTGGCGAGCGATGTAACGTGTCACGTCACCCCCACCCATGGAGAAGCCCACCAGCGTCACGTCACGCAGGTCCAGGTGTTGAATCAGCGCAGCGATGTCATCGGCGAAGGTGTCATAGTCGTAGCCGGTCCACGGCTGGTCTGAGCGGCCGAACCCGCGACGGTCGAACGCGATGGTGCGATAGCCACGGCTGCTCAGGTACTCCATCTGGTATTCCCACATGTCAGCGTCCAGCGGCCAGCCATGACTGAAGAGCACTGGCTTGCCCGTTCCCCAGTCCTTGAAATAGATCTCGGTGCCGTCTTTTGTCTTGAAAGTGCTCATGCAGTTCTCTCTCTCGTGTCGGGTTGATCGGGCTGGCGCAGTTGTCCGGGCGCACTGCAGCAGTATCGATCCAGTCCGCCCGCAGAAATTGCGTGTATGTGCCCATCTGCCTGTCCGTGAACTCGGCACATCAAAACAATTTCCTGCAACCGGCTCGCCGCATAATCCTGCCAAAGCCCAGCCTGCCCGAGAGATCCTAGACCATGCTGTCCAACGCATCGCACCTTCAGTCCGGCGTGTCGCCGAAACGCGCTCAAACCCTTATTGGCTGGGGGCTGTTGTTCATGCGCGTCAGCGTCTCGCTGCTGTTACTGCACGTGCACGGCCTGCCGAAGCTGATGCACTGGAGCGTGGAAGTGCAGCGCATCGAGGACCCGTTCGGCCTCGGCGGCACCCTGACGCTGGGGTTGGCAGTGTTTGCCGAAGTGATCTGCCCGGTGCTTCTGATTCTGGGTGTGTGGGCGCGGCTGGCGTGTCTGCCGATTCTGGCCGTATTGGCTGTGGCGGTCCTCTTCGTTCACCCCGAATGGTCACTCGAACAGGGCCAGTTCGCCTGGCTGCTGATGATCCTGTTCGCCGGGCTGGCAATCACCGGTCCCGGCCCGCTGGTGATTGGCAAGGCACTGCATAAGCGTTAGCCGGCAAAGGGCCATCTGAAACATCGGCTCATCTATTTCCCGGGTCGAAACCGAACTTGCCACGCAAACAGGAATCAGTTCCTTGGGGCTGAAGCCCTGCCTGTCCATTGAAGGAGTAAACTGCGTGGCGTCTCAGCTGAAAACCTTGATCCTTACGGGTCTGCTGTTGTTCGCGGGCAGCTTCCATGTTCAAGCGGCGGATGTGCCTGCGTTGCCGATGAGTGCCGCAGTCCCCGCCGACGACAAGGCCGCTGAAAAGCCGGACAGCAAGGCGGCTGACAAAGCCGATGCCAAGGCCGATGCCAAGGCTTCAGACAAAACCGACGCCAAGGCGGCAGATGGAGCAGACCCCGCAGCCACTGAACCCGCAGCCGAGCTCCTTGTGCAAGGCGGCCTGCTGGGCGCGATCAGCACCAGCATTGATGACGTGCAGGACAAGCTCAACCTCGACGAGAACCTGCTGGACGCATGGCAACTGCGTGCCGATCGGGCGGCCGACGAGCTCGAAAAACTGGTCAACAAACGCACCACGCGTTCGCCGTGGAGTGTTGTCGGCGACTTCCTGATTCTGTCTTTTGTCTGGATAGGCGCTTTCGCGGTCCTGACCACGGTCGGGCGTTTCATCGCCGTCCGGCTGTGTCGAACGGCGTTCCTGAGTGTGCGCCAGCGCAGTCAGGCGCTGCTCAAATACGTCCTGCCGTTCACGCTGCCCGCGATTATCTGTCTGCCCCTGACGCTCTACGTCAGTCACTTCATGCCCTCATCGGTCGGGCGGGCGCTGTCGTTGTGTTTCGCCTACGCCACGAGCAGCGGCATCGTCTCGACTTCGGTGTTGCTGTGCGTGATCGTGATGTTCAACTCCGGGCACAAGCGTGCCGCGGTACGCATGATCCGCCGCTATGCGCCAAGACCCTTGTTCGTGGTCGGCTTTCTGGCCGCGCTCAGCGATGCGCTGACCAGCCCGCAGATTGCTCGTCAGTTGGGCAGCAACGTGACCACCAGCGTCGCTGTGTTTACCGGTCTGTTTGCCTCGGTCGTGTTCTGCATGCTGATCATCAAGGTGCGGCGCCCGGTGGCCCACCTGATTCGTAACCGTTCGTTGAGCAGCCGTCTGCAGCGTCCGGCCTTGCAACAATCGTTGAAAATCTTCTCGAACCTGTGGCACCTGCCCATCCTGCTCATGATTTTGGTGTCGGCCATCAACCTGATCGGTGCCGGCGAAGACAGTCAGGAAGCGCTGCGCTGCGCGTTGTTCACCACCATTCTGCTGATTGCCACGGTGTTCATGAGCACCGTTTTCCAGCACCTGTTCAAGCCTGCCGAAGAGCTCGGGCGTGGCGGACACGTTTACAAGGCGCGTCTGTTGAGCCTGTTGTATGCGGTGGTGCGCATCGCGCTGGCGATCACGTTTATCGAAGTATTGGGCCGGATCTGGGGCTTCTCGATGTTCGAGTTCGCCCAGCGTAATACGCTCGGCCGGGTCATCAGTGAATCGCTGAGCAGCATCGGTCTGATTTTCCTGGTGACCTGGTTGTTGTGGGTGGTGCTGGACACCGCGATTCAGGAAGCCCTCAAGCCGCCGATCAATCATCGCAGCGGTCGTCAGCCGAGCACCCGGGTCAAGACCATCCTGCCGCTGCTGCGCAACGCGGTGAAGATTGTGCTGGTGGTGATCTGCGCGATCACCACCATGGCCAATCTGGGCATCAACGTCGCGCCGTTGCTGGCCGGTGCCGGTGTGGTCGGTCTGGCAATCGGTTTCGGTTCGCAGCAACTGGTGCAGGACGTGATTACCGGCCTGTTCATTATTGTGGAAGACACCTTTTCCATCGGCGACTGGGTGGTGCTCAGCACCGGGCACTCCGGCACCGTCGAGAGCCTGACCATTCGTACCGTGCGCCTGCGTGATGGCAAGGGTTTCGTGCACTCGGTGCCGTTCGGGCAGATCAAGGCCGTCACCAACCAGTCCCGCCAGTTTGCCTACGCATTCTTCTCGGTGCAGTTCACCTACGACTCGGATATCGATGACGCGCTGTCGCTGATCCGTGAAGTCGGGCACTCGATCACCGAAGACGTTCTGCTCAAGAACAACCTGCAAGGTCCTCTGGAAGTGTTCGGTGTGGATCGCATGGACCTCAACGGCGTGGTCCTTACCGCGCAGTTCCGCACCTCTTCCGGTGGGCAATACGCAGTAGGGCGTGCCTTCAACGAGCGGCTCAAGCGGCTTGTGGATAAACACCCGAGCGTACGCTTCGCCCAGACTTATCCACAGATGGTGATGAGCCCTGGCATCGCAGGGCCGCAGGCAGGTACCGAAGCCGAGGGTCCGCCAGCGCCATCGACACCGTCGGCGTCCCCGGCACCTTTGAGCCTGCCCAAGGGCGGCGGTGCGCCCGGTACGGCGGCCACGTAGTGCGTCATTAACCCGCCAGACTGCGCAACTGTTGGGGGTTGGCGGCCAACGTGTTATGTTTGCAGGCGTTTTTCATTTATCTATTTGATGATTCTGATACCGAGCCTGCTGACTCTATGCGAATGCGCCTTATGCTGTTGGGCGGCGGGAATGCCCTCGGGCAGGCGTTGATTCGTCTGGGTGCCGAGGAAGACATTGGCTTCCTCGCGCCGCGTCCCCCGCAAGACGGTTGGGACGCAGCGAGCCTGACGCAACTGCTCGATGACACCCGTCCCGATGCCTTGATCAACCTTGCATACTACTTCGACTGGTTTCAGGCGGAGACGGTAAGCGAAGCGCGTCTGACCCGCCAGGAACGCTCTGTCGAGCGGCTGGCCGAATTGTGTCAGCACCACAACATCACGCTGGTCCAGCCTTCCAGCTATCGAGTCTTCGATGGCTCGCGCGCGACTGCCTACAGCGAAAAGGACGAGCCCGTGCCGCTTGGCCTGCGTGGTCAGGCGCTGTGGCGTATCGAGCAGAGCGTGCGTGCAACCTGTCCGCAACACGTGCTGGTCCGTTTCGGCTGGCTGCTGGATGACAGCGCCGATGGCGTGCTAGGTCGTTTCCTGTCGAGTGCCGAGAAACCTCAGGAATTGCTGCTGGCCGATGACCGCCGCGGTAATCCGACGCCGGTCGATGACGCAGCCCGCGTGCTGATTTCGGTGCTCAAGCAGCTCGACTGCGAAGCGCCGCTGTGGGGCACCTACCACTACGCTGGTCACGAGGCCACCACGCCACTGGCGCTGGGGCAGGCGGTGCTGACCGAGGCGCGTCTGCTGCATCCGCTGGCCGTCGAGTCGCCCACCGCGCAGGCCCACGCCGCACGTCCCGATGCGGGCGAAGAGCCGCAGCATGCCGTGCTGGCGTGCAAGAAAATTCTCCATACCTTCGGCATCAAGCCCCGCGCCTGGCGCGCAGGACTGCCGAGCCTGCTGGACCGGTATTACCGACATGTCTGATGCTCCTGTTCTGATCACTGGCGGCGCGGGCTTCATCGGCTCGCACCTGACCGACGCGTTGCTGGCTCGCGGGCATGCCGTGCGCATCCTCGATGATCTGTCGGCGGGCAAACGCAGCAACCTGCCGCTGGACAACCCCAAGGTCGAGCTGATCGTGGGCGATGTCGCCGATGCTGCACTGGTCAGGCGGGCGGCGCAGGGCTGTCAGGCGGTTGTGCATCTGGCGGCGGTGGCTTCGGTGCAGGCGTCGGTGGATGACCCGGTGCGTACCCATCAGAGCAATTTCATCGGCACTCTGAATGTCTGCGAGGCCATGCGTGAAGCGGGCGTCAAACGGGTGATCTTTGCCTCCAGTGCTGCGGTCTATGGCAACAACGGCGAAGGCCAGGCCATCACCGAAGACACCACCAAAGCGCCGCTGACGCCTTACGCCTCGGACAAGCTGGCCAGTGAGTTCTACCTGGATTTCTACCGTCGCCAGCACGGACTGGAGCCGGTGATTTTCCGCTTCTTCAACATCTTCGGGCCGCGTCAAGATCCTTCATCGCCGTACTCCGGCGTGATCAGCATCTTTGCCGAACGCATCGAAAAAGGCCTGCCCATCACAGTATTCGGCGACGGCGAGCAGACCCGCGATTTCTTCTACATCGGCGATCTGGTCAAGCTGCTGCTGCAAGCGCTGGATCTGGAAAGTGCTGTCGAAGGGGCCGTCAATGTCGGCCTGAACCAGACCACCTCGCTCAACGAACTGCTGGCCGCGCTGGAGCAGGTCACAGGCAAGCAACCGCAGGTCAGCTATCAGGCGCCGCGCTCAGGCGATATCAAGCACTCGCGGGCCGGCAATCAGCGGCTGCTCGAGCACTTCAACATCGACGCGCCCACGCCATTGAACACGGGGCTGGCGCTGTTGATAGGGCGCTGATTCACGATCAGTGTGAAAGCCGAACCCCGAATGTGACGCAGAGCGTCACGGGCTGCATGCCCACGCGGAGCGCTCATCGTCATACACAAGTCCGCAAGACGCGCAAAACGGAGCTAAAACGTAAGTATCTGGCTGAATGCATTTCCTGTGGGAGGCGGCTTGCCGGCGATGGCGTCA
>Ga0065712_10000219_pt1 | contig 22736 bp, 21 predicted proteins | sample MisRhiReplicate1_FD_59099 | JGI IMG/M metagenome (GOLD analysis project Ga0065712, IMG submission 59099) | Miscanthus rhizosphere microbial communities from Kellogg Biological Station, MSU, sample Rhizosphere Soil Replicate 1: eDNA_1 v3... | ecosystem: Host-associated > Plants > Roots >...
CCGCACCATGGCGGCGCAGGATGCGACGCGCGTCCAGCTCGCGAAGACCGGCGACAGCTATCAGCTCGCCTGCACGCAGGACCACTGGTCGCTTGAAGGTCGCAACATCGTTCGCGAGGCGACGGTCGAGCACTTCGAGAAAGAGCCCGACTTCGCCAAGAAGATGGAGCATCTGCCGATCTCCGGCCTGACGATGTATCCGAACTTCGACTACAGCAAGGGCTATCAGTGGGGCATGACGATCGATCAGAACGTCTGCACCGGCTGTAACTCCTGCGTGGTTGCGTGTCAGGCAGAGAACAACGTGCCGGTGGTCGGGAAGTCGCAGGTCCTGAACGGCCGCGAGATGCACTGGCTCCGGTTGGACCGCTACTACACGGGCGATATCGATAATCCGGGAACCTATCATCAGCCGATGCCGTGTCAGCAGTGTGAGACGGCGCCCTGCGAAGTGGTCTGCCCGGTGGCCGCGACGACGCACAACGCGGAAGGCCTGAACGACATGGTCTACAACCGCTGCGTCGGCACACGCTACTGCTCGAACAACTGCCCCTACAAGGTGCGCCGGTTCAACTTCATGCTGTATGCGGATTTCAATACGCCCAGCCTGAAGCTGATGCGAAATCCCGACGTCACCGTGCGCAGCCGCGGTGTGATGGAGAAGTGCACGTACTGCGTGCAGCGCATCAATCAGGCGCGCATCTCCGCCAAGCTCGAAGATCGAGAGATTCGAGACGGCGACATCGTCACCGCCTGTCAGGCCGCGTGTCCGACCAACGCGATCATCTTCGGCAACATCAACGACCCGAACAGCGAGGTCTCGAAGCGCAAGGCAAGCCCGTTGAACTATCCGTTGCTCGCCGAGCTCAACACGCGTCCGCGCACGACATATCTGGCCGTGGTGCGCAACCCGAACACGGAACTCGGCGACCAACTCGGCACGGGCGCGGGTGAGGGGGAAGGTCACTAGGTAATGGCCATCGAACAGCGGGAACATCTGACGACGAGCACGTCTGCCGCAGAAGCCGCGTTGCTGTCGCGCACGCCGGCGGTCATCACGCCCGGGCACACGTTCAACTCTGTCACCGACACGATCAGCCATGTCGTCCTGACAAAGCGAACGCCGATCGGCTGGTTCCTTGGATTCTTCGTCGCCTTCGTGCTGCTGATGATTCTCAATATGACCATCGGCAACCTGTTGCTGACGGGCATCGGGATCTGGGGCAACAACGTTCCGGTCGGCTGGGCGTTCGACATCATCAACTTCGTCTGGTGGATCGGTATCGGCCACGCAGGAACGCTGATCTCGGCGATCTTGCTGCTGTTCCGTCAGCAGTGGCGCACGTCGATCAATCGATTCGCCGAAGCGATGACGTTGTTCGCGGTCGCCTGCGCGGCGATGTTTCCGCTGCTGCACACTGGTCGACCCTGGCTGGCGATCTATTGGCTGTTTCCCTATCCGAACACGATGGGGCTATGGCCGCAGTTCCGCAGTCCGCTGATCTGGGACGTGTTCGCGGTGTCGACCTACGGAACCGTCTCGGCGCTGTTCTGGTTTGCGGGCCTCGTGCCCGATCTGGCCACATTGCGCGATCGCGCGAAGTCGCCGTTTGCCCGTCGCATATACGGCATGGCGGCTCTCGGCTGGCGCGGATCGGCGAAGCACTGGCAGCGTTATGAGACGGCGTACCTGCTTCTCGCCGGCATCTCGACGCCTCTCGTGCTCTCCGTTCACTCAGTGGTGAGCTTCGACTTCGCGGTCTCGGTCCTGCCGGGCTGGCACGCGACAATCTTCCCGCCGTACTTCGTCGCCGGCGCGATCTACTCCGGGTTCGCGATGGTGATGACGCTGGCGATCCCGCTGCGCAAGTTCTACGGCCTCGAAGACTTCATCACCATGCGCCACATTCACAACATGACCAAGGTCATGTTGGTCACCGGCATGATCGTGGCCTACGGCTACATGAACGAGGCGTTCTTCGCCTGGTTCAGCGCCAACCCGTACGAGCAGTTCATGATGACGAACCGCATGACCGGGCCGTATGCGGTGTTCTACTGGTCGCTCATCGCGATCAACGCCGTGATGATCCAGTTGTTCTGGTTCCGCAGCGTTCGCGACAACATTCCGTTGCTCTTCATCCTGTCGCTGTTCGTCAACGTCGGCATGTGGCTCGAACGCTTCATCATCATCGTGACGAGCCTGCACCGCGACTTCCTGCCCTCGTCGTGGGACATGTATGCGCCGACGCGGTGGGACTTCGGCATGTTCGTCGGCACCATTGGTTTGTTCCTGGCGCTCTTTTTCCTGTTCATCCGCTTCCTGCCGGCGATCGCGATCTTCGAAATGCGAACGATCGTGCCCGAGGCGAAGCTGAAGACCGAACACCACGGGTGATGTGATGGCACACGCTCCAACACCCATGCTGCACGGCCTGATGGCCGAATACGAAAACGCGACGGCCCTCGTCGACGCGGCGACCAAGGCGCGGCTGGCCGGCTATCGCAAGATGGACGCCTATTCGCCGATTCCGATCCACGAGATGGACGAAGCGCTCGGACTCAAGCGCACGCGCCTGCCGCTCCTCGTGCTGATCGGCGGCATCCTCGGCGGCATCGGTGGTTTCTCGCTCGAGAGCTGGGCGTCGGCAATCGCATATCCGATGAACGTCGGCGGCCGGCCGCTCATCAGCTGGCCGCAGTTCATTCCGGTCACCTTCGAGACGACGGTGCTCGGCGCGGCATTGACCGCCTTCATCGGCATGTGGGCGCTCAACAAGCTGCCGCAGCCCTATCACCCGGTCTTCAACGTTGACGCGTTCACGCGCGCCTCGACGGATCGGTTCTTCCTGGTGATCGAAACTGGCGATCCCCGGTTCGATCGGACGTCGACATGGAACTTCCTGGAGTCGACCCATCCGATAGGAGTGTCCGAAGTTGCTTCCTAACGTTGGGAGTTGGAAGTTGGGCGTTGGGCGTTCGAGCGCCCACGTGGTCGTGATTGCAGCGACCTGCGTGGTGCTCGCCGGCTGCCGTCAGGATATGCACGACGCGCCGAGCTACGACCCGCTGCAGGCGACGGACTTCTTCGCCAATGGCGCGGCGTCGCGTCCGCTCGTGCCGAATACCGTCGCGCGCGGTCAGTTGCGTGCGGACGAACATCTCTACACGGGAAAGATCAACGGGCAGGTCGCCAACGAATTTCCGATGCCTGTCACCAGGCAGGTGCTCGACCGAGGCCAGGAGCGGTTCAACGTCTACTGCTCGCCGTGTCACGGCCGCACCGGTGAAGGCAACGGCATGGTCGTCCAGCGCGGCTTCCGTCAGCCGCCGTCGTATCACGAGGAACGCCTGCGTAACGCACCGGTTGGCTACTTCTTCGACGTGATGACGAATGGCTTCGGGGCGATGCAGGACTATTCGGCGCAGGTCACCGTTCCCGATCGCTGGGCCATCGCGGCGTACATCCGCGTGCTGCAGTTGAGCCGNTCGGCGACGGTCAACGATGTGCCCGCGGATCGCCGTGGCGATCTCGATCGGCCTGCGGAACCCCAGGCGGCACCCGCACAGGAGAACCGGCAACAGTGAACACCACGTACGCTCCACCCGCCGCCGACATCGATGTTCCGCGCTCGCGCGCGTTGATCGTCGCGGGCATCGGCCTGGTCGGCTGCGCGATTGGCTTCTTCGTCAACGCCGAGCAGTTCTATCGTTCGTGGCTGATTGCCTATCTGTTGTTCCTGGGCATCGCGCTCGGCTCGATGGCGTGGGTGATGATTCAGCACCTGTCGGGCGGTGCGTGGGGTGTCTTCCGCCGCATCTTCGAAGCCTCGAGCCGCACGATTCTGCTGATGGTGGTGCTGTTCATTCCGGTGCTGATCGGCATGACCTCGCTCTACCCATGGACGAACGACACGCTGCGGCAGACCGATGAAGTGGTCCGTCACAAGGCCCTCTATCTGAACGTGCCGTTTTTCATCGCTCGGGTGGTCTTCTACTTTGCGGTCTGGTTGGGGCTGTCGTATCTGCTGAACAAGTGGTCGCAGCAGCAGGACGCCGGTGATGTGGCCGTCAACACGCGGATTCAGCGGCTCAGCGGCGCGGGCCTTGTCCTATACGCGTTGACGGTGACCTTCGCGGGGATCGACTGGATCATGTCGCTCAACCCGCATTGGTACTCGACGCTGTTCGGCTTCCTCATGATGGGTGGTCAGGGACTGGCCGCGCTCGCGTTCACGATTGTGGTCGCGGCCTTCCTCTTCCGCTTCGAGCCGATGTCGCAGCTGCTCAAGCCGCAGCACTTCCACGACCTCGGCAAGTTGACGCTCGCGTTCGTGATGCTCTACGCGTACTTCAATTTCTCGCAGTACATGTTGACGTTCGCGGCGAATCTCACCGAAGAGATTCCGTACATGGTCACCCGCATCCGGAACGGATGGCAGTTTCTGGCGCTGTTCCTGACCATCTTCCATTTCGCGGTGCCATTCCTGCTGCTGTTGTCGCGCGACCTCAAGCGCGCCTCGCATCGACTGGTGATCATTGCGCTGTGGTTAATCTTCATGCGGCTGGCTGACATATACATGCTGGTGACGCCGGAGTTCGCGTCCGACGGACAGAACCTGCATACGCTCAGCGGCGAGCATACGAGCCACTTCTTCCTGTACTTCACTGATCTCGCCGCCCCGCTGGCGATCGGCGGATTGTGGGTCTGGATGTTCTTCACGCAGCTGAAGCAGCGCCCGTTGTTCGCAGCAGGCGATCCGTATTTGCGTGAATCGCTCCAAAGCGGGGGAGGCCATTGATGGCGCAGCATCACGACGCCGCGCACGCCACGCCCGACGATGAGTATCTGAATCCCACCGCGGTATCGGGGCACGAGCACACCGACGCCAACGTCTGGCTCATCGTTCAGTTCGCCATCTGGTTGGCCGCGTCCGCCATCGTGACGCACTTCCTGATGTGGGGGCTGTTTACGTTCTTCGTGAAGGATCGCGGCGCGACAGCGAAGCAGGCGATCGAATTCCCGTTGGCGGCACAGCAGGAGCGCCGATTGCCGGCAGGTCCGCGCTTGCAGGCGATCCCGGCGAACGAGATCTTCGAGTTCCGTCAGCGAGAGAACGCGGAATTGAGCGAGTACGGCTGGGTCGATCGCAATGCGGGCACGGTGCACATTCCGATCGACAAGGCCAAGGAGCTGCTCCTCCAGCGTGGGCTCCCGTCTCGGCCCGCTCCGGCGGCGTCGGGAGACCCAGCGGGTACGGATGCCGCGGCATTGATGCCGGCAGACTCCAGCTCCGGTCGGACATTGGAAAGACGCAGGTAACGAGCCATGCAAAATTCAAAGGGCAACATGCAAAAGAGCGTCGGCGTCCGGAGCAAGTCGCGGGCTGTCGTGTCGCTTTGCATCTTGCATTTTGCATTTTGCATTACGGCGATCGGCGTGAGTGCCCAACAACAACCCGGCATGCCCGGTTCGATGGGATTCAGCAGCGGCATCGTCGCGTCGAACGTTCCGCCTCAGTTCAAGGACGTGACGTTCAAGCAGCGTCTCGGCGATCGGCTGCCGCTTGACGTGCGCTTCAAAGACGAGTCGGGACGCGACGTCGCGCTCGGCGACTACTTCGGAAAGAAGCCCGTCGTGCTGTCGTTCGTGTACTACCAGTGCCCGATGCTGTGCACGCAGGTGATGAACGGCATCTCCTCCGCGCTGAAAGTGCTGTCGTTCACGGCTGGCAAAGAGTTCGATGTCGTGCTCGTGAGTTTCGACCCGCGCGACACACCTGAGGCGGCAAACGCCAAGAAGCGCGCCCACCTCGATCACTGGAATGTGCGGGACACATCGGACGGCTGGCACTTCCTGACCGGCGACGAGGACGCGATTCGCCGGGTGACGTCGGCGGCCGGATTCACCTATCAGTGGGACGTGCAGTCACAGACGTTCGCGCACGTCAGCGGTGTGCTCGTGGCCAATGCCGATGGGACGTTGTCGCGCTACTTCTACGGCGTCGAGTTCTCGCCGCGCGATCTGCGGTTGGCGTTGGTCGATTCGGGGAACGGCAAGGTCGGTTCGGTGATCGACGAGTTGTTGCTCTACTGTTTTCAGTACGACCCGTCCCACGGACGCTACGGCGCAGTGTTCATGAACATCCTGCGTCTCGGAGGCGTGTTGACCGTCGGGTTCATCGTGGGATTCATCGTGCTGATGCGGCGACGCGAGATGCGGTCGGCCACGGAGAGGCACGCTTGATGGTATGTCCCTCGCGAATTACTGCTGGCCGCTCCGTTGTCGCGGCCAGGAATGGCGGTCGAAGGCTGGTTGTGACTGACGCTCCCTCAGCGTCTACGGACCACTAGTTTATGTTTTCTGGGATTCCGCTCTTTCCTGAACAGGCCTCCACGCTGGCACCACGCGTGGACAACCTGTATCTGTTCATCGTCGCCGTGACGGCGTTCTTCGCCGTGGTCGTGACGGTCGTCGTCATTGTCTTCGCGATCAAGTATCGAACCGACGATCCGCTCGCTGTCGGCGCGCGGATTCACGGCTCGATCCCGCTGGAGCTGGCCTGGTCGATCGTCCCGTTCATCATCTCGCTCGTGATCTTCGGGTGGGCGGCCGACGTGTTCTTCGATTTGCAGCGTCCGCCCGACCAGACGCTCGAGATCTACGCAACCGGCAAACGCTGGATGTGGAAGTTCCAGCACATCGACGGGCAAAACGAGATCAATGAGCTGCACGTGCCGCTTGGCCGCGCGGTGAAGGTGACGTTCACGTCGGAAGACGTGTTGCATTCGTTGTTCTTCCCGGCCTTCCGCACGAAGGCGGACGCGATCCCCGGCCGCTATAGTTCGGTGTGGTTCACGCCCACCAAGCTTGGAGATTTTCACCTCTTCTGCGCCGAGTACTGCGGCACACGCCACTCAGGCATGGTGGGCAAGGTGGTCGTGATGGAACCCGCCGCCTACCAGGCGTGGCTGACGGGGAGCGTCGTGGGGGGCTCGCTGTCCAAGCGTGGCGAGCAGTTGTTCAACGACTTGTCGTGCAACACCTGCCACCGCAACGACGGCAGCGGACGCGGACCGTCGCTCGTGAATAAGTTCGGCAAGCCACAGCAACTCGCCGATGGCACATCGGTCACGATGGACGAGGCATACGTCCGCGAATCGATTCTTACGCCGCAGGTCAAGGTCACCGCGGGTTACCAACAATTGATGCCGACCTTCCAGGGCTTGCTGAGTGAGGAGAACGTCATCGCGCTCGTCGAGTACGTGAAGACGCTCAAGGCGCCGGAGGGAAGCGCTTCCGCGGCCGCCGCGCAGGAGAACAGGTAAGACCATGGCAACCCAAACTGCTCCGCTCGTCGCTGCACCGGCGGTCACGTATCTGAATCACGAGACCACCGTGGCTTCGTGGCTCCTCACAAAGGACCACAAGCGCATCGGCATCATGTATCTCCTGGTGGTGACGTTCGCTTTTGCCCTCGGCGGCGTCTTCGCCTCCGGCATCCGGCTCGAGCTGGCGACCCCCGCTGGCGATCTGGTGTCGGCCGACACCTACAACAAGCTGTTCACCATGCACGGCGTCGCGATGGTGTTCTTCGTCCTGATCCCGGCCGTGCCGGCGATTCTCGGCAACTTCGTGCTGCCGCTGATGCTCGGCGCCAAGGACGTCGCGTTCCCGAAGCTCAATCTTCTGAGCTGGTACGTGTTTGTCATCGGCTTCGCGTTCACGATGTATGCGATGGTCGCCGGCGGCGTCGATACCGGCTGGACGTTCTACACGCCTTATAGCAGTCGCGCCTCGAACACCAACGTCGTGATGACCGGGCTCGGCGTCTTCATCACGGGCTTTTCATCGATCCTGACCGGTCTGAACTTCATGGTGACGATCCACCGGATGCGGGCGCCTGGACTCACCTGGTTCCGGTTGCCGCTCTTCGTGTGGGCGATCTATTCGACGAGTCTCGTGCAGGTCCTCGGCACGCCGGTCATCGCCATTACCACGCTGTCGCTTGCCGTCGAGCGGTTCCTCCACTTCGGCATCTTCGACGCGGCGCTGGGCGGCGACCCGGTCCTGTTCCAGCACATGTTCTGGTTCTACTCCCACCCGGCTGTCTACATCATGATCCTTCCGCCGATGGGTGCCATCAGCGAAGTGATCGCCGCCTTCTCGCGCAAGAGCATCTTTGGCTATTCGTTCGTCGCCTTTTCGAGCCTCGCCATCGCCATCTTCGGATTCCTCGTGTGGGCGCACCACATGTTCGTCGCGGGAATCTCGGTCTACTCGGCGCTGGTGTTCTCGTTCCTGACCTACGCCGTGGCGATTCCCTCGGCGGTGAAGACATTCAATTGGGCGGCAACGATGTACCGCGCCGCAATCTGGTTGAAGGCGCCGATGATCTGGGCGATCGCGTTCTTGGGTCTGTTCCTCGTCGGCGGGCTGACCGGACTCTTCACCGCGGCGCTCGGCGTTGACGTGCACCTGCACGACACCTACTTCGTTGTCGCGCACTTCCACTTCATCATGGTCGGCGGCGCGATCATGGGCTACTTCGCGGGCCTCCACTACTGGTGGCCGAAGATGACCGGACGGATGTATTCGGACATCTGGGCCAAGGTCGCCGCCATCATCGTGTTTGCCGGATTCAACCTGACCTTCGGACCGCAGTTCATCCTCGGGTATCTGGGGATGCCTCGCCGCTACCACGTCTACCCGCCTGAGTATCAGGTGCTGAACGTGCTCTCCTCGGCTGGCGCCTCGATTCTGGCGGTCGGCTACCTGCTGATCGGCATTTACCTCGTTGCCTCGCTGTTCAGAGGCGAGCGCGTTGGCGCGAATCCGTGGCACGCGACCGGACTCGAATGGACGACGCAATCGCCCCCGTTGCCGCACAACTTTGAGACCCAGCCGGTGGTGACCGAGGACGCCTACGAATACTCACTGCGGGAGGTCAAAGTTGGCTGAGGCGGCAATCACGGCGCACGGCGATCACGATGCGCACGCGCACGCGGCGCACCATCATCCAGACCTTCAGCACCACTTCGACTCGCTGGAGCAGCAGCACGAAGCGGCCACGCTCGGGATGTGGATGTTCCTCATCACCGAGGTGCTGTTCTTCGGCGGCCTGTTCCTCGCCTACATGCTGTATCGCGTGTGGTATCCCGAGGCGTGGGCCGAGGGCAGCTATCAGCTGAATCTGACGCTCGGCACGATCAACACCGTCGTGCTGATCGGCAGCAGCTTGACGATGGCGCTAGCCGTGCGCTCGGCACAGACGGGCTTGAGGCGCGCGACCGTCGTCTGGCTGATTCTGACGATGGCGCTTGGCCTCGTCTTCTTGATCATCAAGTACTTCGAGTACGCCGAGAAGTTCACGCACCACCACGTGCCGGGATCCAATTTCGCGTTCCCTGGCCCGCATGCGCCGCAGGTGCAGATCTATTTCTCGCTGTACTTCCTGATGACCGGTCTGCATGCCACGCACATGCTGATCGGCTTCGGGTTGCTCAGCGTGATTGCGTGGATGGCGCACAAAGGCCGCTTCTCGCCCGAGTGGTACACGCCGGTCGAGATGAGCGGCCTGTACTGGCACTTCGTTGACATCGTGTGGATCTTCCTGTTCCCGTTGCTGTATCTCGTGGACAGGGCCCACGTACCAGTCGGATAGGGCGCTCATGGCACACGTCGCACCAAAAAGCCTGTACTACACGATCTTCGGCGCGCTGATGGTGTTCACGATCGTCACCGTCGAAGTGGCGACGCACAACTTCGGCGTCTTGAACTTTCCGGTCGCCATCGGCATCGCCATCACTAAGGCGACACTCGTCATCCTGTTCTTCATGCACGCGAAGTACAGCAGCAAGCTGACGAAGTTGTTCGTCGGAACCGCGTTCTTCTTTCTGGCGATTCTGCTCGGTCTGACGATGACCGATTACCTGTCACGCGGCCTTGGAACGTATCCGGGCGGTGCCGCCGGGGCTGGGTTTGCGCGGCGTCAGCCGAGACCTCCGGCCGTGCTCAAAGTTGACGAAGGCGAGTCACACGAGGGCGGCGCCGAAGGCGCGAAGGAACCCTCCCACTAACGCGAGCCCTTACGTCGATGCGCGCCATTGTGCTCGACGATCGCGTCACGCTTCAGGAGTCCAGACCCTCCCCCAATCCCGCAGCGGGGGAGGTGCTCGTGCGGGTCAACTGCGCGGGCATCTGCGAAACCGATCTTCAACTCATCAAGGGTTACATGGGCTTCCGCGGCGTACTCGGTCACGAGTTCGTTGGCGTCGCGGAATCAGGTCCGCTTGCGGGCCGTCGCGTGGTCGGTGAAATCAATTGCGCATGCTGGACGTGTGAGACCTGTCGCAAGGGGCTGAACACGCACTGTCCCAACCGCACGGTAATCGGCATCCTGAATCACGACGGTGCGTTCGCGGATTTGATCGCCGTACCTCAGCGCAACCTGCACGCCGTGCCCGACTCGTTGCCCGACGACATCGCCGTGTTTACCGAGCCCGTGGCCGCGGCGTTTCAGATCCCGGCCCAGATGTCGATCAAGAGCACCGATCGCGTCATCGTCCTCGGCGACGGTCGCCTTGGAAATCTGTGTGCGCAGGTGCTCGCGCGACTGTCGAGTCGCGTGACGGTCGTGGGCAAGCATCCGCCGAAGTTGGCGCTGCTCAAGGCGCTCGGCATCGACACGGCGGTGCTATCGGATCCCATCGACGATCGGTCGGCCGATATCGTGGTGGACTGCACGGGTTCGGAGACCGGGCTGCCCACAGCGCTGCGGCTGGTGCGGCCGCGCGGCACGATCGTCTTGAAGACGACGGTTGCCGGGACGCAGACACTGCCGTGGGCACCGTTCGTCATCGACGAAGTGACACTGATCGGATCGCGCTGCGGACCGTTCGACCGTGCGCTCGACGCGCTCGAACGTGGCGAGGTCGATGTGAAGCCGCTGATCTCGGAGCGCTATGACCTGGACAAGGGAATCGAAGCCCTCGAACGTGCCCAGGCCAAATCCGTTCTTAAGGTCTTGTTGAATGTCGGGTAGTGACAGCCGTAGGGCGGGTCTTGTTCTTTAGACCCGCCGGGTCCAAAAAGCAGGACCCGGCCTACTGCTGCGAGAGTTGTTTTACCAAAGCCGCCGTACGGCCACGCGCAATCTCGGCGGCCGTTCGGCCCTGCTTGTTCTTCACATCAAATCGCGCGCCCTTGCTGGCCAGATACTCGATGATGCGATCGACGCCCCGCTGGACGGCGTAGTGCATCGGCGTCATGCCTTGATCGTTCACGGCGTTGACGTCGGCCCCCTTGTCCACGAGCAGCTTCATCACATCGACCGGGTCGTTGCGATCGCCGGCTTCAGTCACTTCTTCGTCGCCGCCTCGCGGCGCGCCGAGTCCCGCCGCTGCCATCAACGGTGTTGAGCCGTCGATGAGCGCCAGCGACGGATTCGCTCCGGCATCAACCAGCAACTTCACTGACGCGAGGTCGATCGATCGGACGGCCCGATATAAGGCCGTCGATCCGGGCGCGACATTGATATTGCCTTGCGCCTGGCGCGGAGGAACCGTCTTTGTGTACCGGGCGTTGACGTCAGCGCCTTTCTCGACGAGCAGTTTCAGGACGTCGAGATGGCTGACACCGTTCTCCGTCTCGGATGGGTTGGGCCGGTTGGTGTACTTCGCGAGATTGCGCATTTCGATGACGATGTACAGGGAGCCATCGTTGACTGGTGCGCCTTTCTCGATCAGCATCTTCGCGAACGCGTAGTGACCGTTGAAGATCGCGGTTTGCATCGCGGTGAACCCGTATTGGGGTTCTTCTAGCGTCAGATCGGCGCCGCCCGCGACGAGTGCAGTGCCTGCTTCGATCGCGCCCTGGCGCGCGGCCAGCATCAACGCGGTGATTCCGCCCTGAGGGCGATCGTGGATGATCCCACCCGCGCCGCCGGTCAGCTTTTGAAACGTGTATTCGACCGAACGCGTATTGGGCCGCGCGCCTGCGGCAAGCAGCGCTTTCACCACCGCTGCGTGGTTCTCGTTTGCGGCGAGCATCAGCGCGGTCTGGCCGCGGAACTTCTCTGCGGTGTTGACGTCGGCGTTCGCTTCGAGAAGCAGCTTCACCGAATCAACGTTTCCCGAGCGGGCGGCGAGCATTAACGCCGTTTCACCCTCACCATAGGCGGCGTCTGGCTTTGCGCCGGCGCGAAGCAGTGCGCTGAGGACCGAGGCGCTGCCGATCGTGGCGGCTTCATGAAGCGGCGTCACGCCATAACGATTCGCGACGGTCGGCTTCGCTCCTGCGGCGAGCAATGCCTTTACCATCTCGAGATCGTTCCAGTGCGCCGCCCATTGCAGCGGCGTGGATCCGTCAGCGTCCGGCGCGTTCACGTCGACACGTTGCTTGATGAGCGCACGCGCCGCTGTGGACTGCTGGTTCTTGAGCGCGCTGACGAGACGCAGGTCCGCTTGAGCGCTAGCCGTCGTGACGGCCACCGTCGAGACGACCGCGGCAAGAATGGCGACGAACGTGATCCGCCGGACCCAATTCGTCAATCGACCCTCGTCCATCGTCAATCTCATCGTCAGTCTAGACTTCCACTCGCCCGGAGCTCTGACCGAACGTGTCGGTGTTGTAGCCAGCCTTGTCCATCAACGAGATCATCAGGTTCGACAGCGGCGTGCTCTTCGCCATCCGGATGTGGCGGTTGCCCTTGTGCGTACCGGCCCCGCCGCCGACGAGCAGCGTCGGCAGGTTCTCGTGATCGTGCGCGTTGCCGTTGGTCATGCCGCTGCCATACAGGAACAGCGAATGATCGAGGAGCGAACCATCGCCATCCGGCGTCGCCTTCAGCTTGTCGAGGAACTGCGAGAAGAGATCGAGGTGATAGATGTCGATCTTGATCTTCTTCGCCACCTGCTCGGGAATGTTGTTATTGTGCGAGACCGGATGATGACCATCGGCCACGCCGATCTGCGGGTAGCTGAGCGTGCTCAGCTCGCGCGCCAACATGAACGAGGTCACTCGAGTCAGGTTGCCCTGGAAGGCCAGATGCATCAAGTCGAACATCAGCATCACGTGCTCTTCCCAGTTCTCCGGGATGCCGACAGGCGTCGGAGGTGCTTCGATGCCCGTTTCGTTGCGCTGCTTCTCCGCCTGGACGATGCGCCGCTCGATCTCGCGAACGTTGTCCATGTATTCAGCGACGCGTGTGCGATCGCGCGGTCCGACGTGCAGTTTCAACTCGTTCGCGCTCTGCATCACCGCGTCGAGGATGCTGGTGTTGCGCTCGAGACGAGCGCGGCGCTCGGCCGGTGTCGCGCGGTCGCCGCCGAACATGCGTTCGAACACGACGCGCGGATTGATCTCCATCGGCAGCGGCTGTGACGCCGACGCCCAGCTGATCGTGCTCATGTACGAGCAGAGGAAATCGCCGGCGCAGCTGCCCAGATGACTCGAGTGATCCTCGGTCGCGAACTCCATCGACGGGAACGTCGATTCCTGCCCAATCTTCCTGGCGATGTATTGATCGGCGGTCGTCCCGAGCTTGATGACGCTGCCCTTGGCAGGGAAAGTTCCGCTGAGCCACATCGCGGAACTGACCGAGTGGCCGTTCTCGCCGTAGTTCGAGAGATTGCTGAGGACGGTCAGGTCTTTCCGGAATGGTTCGAGCGGCCGGAGAATCTGCGAGAACTCGAAGTTGGCGCCCTCTTGTGCGGGCGTCCACTCTCGCATGATCGAGCCGTGCGGCACGTAGACAAAGCCAAACCGCGAGAGCGGCGCCGCCGGCGTGTCGGCCAGCGCTTTCGCTGCGGGCACCATGCTGTCGAGAAGCGGCAGCGCGACGGTCACGCCGAGGCCTCGAAGGACGGTTCGGCGGGGAATGGCCTTCTTCGTCACGATCATGACTCGGACCTCCTGGACTGGAACGGTGCGCTCTTCACGATGCCAAGCACGAGCGACGAGAACGAGTACCCGGAACGCTGCGCGTCCCTGACGATGGCGCGCACGAACGGCATGTCGTAGTACTCGATGCCGTGCCCGATGCCGTACGACAGCAGCATCTCGGTCGTGTTCCGCACGAACAGCTCCGGGTTCCGCAGGATCGCCCGCCGCAGAGCCGCGGGGCCATCGATTGGCGTTCCATCAGCCAATTGCGAAGCCGCGTCGATTATCGCCCCGTTATCGGTCGTCCGCCAACGACCGATACCGTCGAAGTTCTCGAGGGCTAACCCGATGGGATCCATGAGCTTGTGGCACCCAGAGCAGGCCGGGCTCTTGCGGTGCTCGTCCATGCGATCGCGCATGGATTTGGCCTTTCCCGGGTTCTCGTCGAGCGGTGGCACGACCGCCGGCGGTGACGGTGGCGGGGTCCCGAGAATGTTGGTGAGCACGTATTTGCCACGCAACACGGGTGATGTGCGGTTGTTCTGCGACGTCAACGCCAGCACGCTTGCGTGACCCAGCAGACCCTTGCGCGCCTCGTTCGTCACGGCGACGCGGCGGAACTGCGTCCCGTAGACGTTCGGCACGCCGTAATGGCGCGCCAGCCGTTCGTTCAGAAACGTGTAGTCGGCGTTGAGCAGCGTGGTCACTGGTTTGTCTTCGAGCACGATGCTCTCGAAGAGCAACTCGGTCTCGCGCTGCACCGCCTCGCGAAGGTTGTGATCGAAGTCAGGGAAGACGTCGGCGTCGGGCTGGAGCCCACGCAGGTTTCGCAGGTAAAGCCACTGACCGGCGAAGTTGCTGCCCAGCGCACGCGCCCGTTCGTCTTTCAGCATCCGCCGGACCTGCTGTTCGAGGACGGCTGGATTCTTCAATCGTCCTGCGGTCGCGACGCTCAGGAGCTCATCGTCCGGGATGCTGCTCCAGATGAAGAAGGACAGCCGCGACGCCAGCTCGAGATCGCTGACGCGATACGTCGCGCCGCGAGCGATGTTGGCGGGATCCTGCTCCACGCGATACAGGAACCGCGGATGCACGAGTAGGAATCTCAGCGCGCCCTCGATGCCGGCGTCGAAGTCGCCGCCACTCGTGCGTTCCTTCGTGTAGAAATCGAGGAGGCGCGTCATGTCGGCGTCGCTGACCGGTCCGCGGTACGCGCGTCGCGCGATCGACGAGAGGATCGTTCGAGCGCAGTTCGCGTCCTCTCGTTCTGAGGCTGGTTTGCAAGTGAACACCTTCGCGCGGCTGGGCGCGCTCTCCGATCGAGTCGCGTTGAACGGGCCTTCGATCGTGACCTTGTCGAGTTCGGGTATTCCGACCGGCGTGATCGGATCGAGGCGCTCACGTTCGAATGGCTGCAACAACTCCACTGTCGTCGCGGAGCTCTTCTTCAGGAATGCGACGCCGACCGTGTGTGGTCCGGCGGTGATCTTCAGGCGCTTCTGGAAGCGCTTCTCCATTTCGTCGCCGGCGAGCGAGGGCTGCAGATAATTCGCTTGCTCGTCTTTCGGTCCGCCGAACCGCGCCAGCACGATGCGCTGGCCGTCGAGGGTGACTTCGAGATCGTGTTCGAGCTCGAGGCCGCGGACGATGTTGACGGTTTCGCGATAGAGGCGCGGGCTGATGACGTACTCACCGTCAACAGGGAAATAGTGATCGATGGTGATGCCGCCGCGTGTGCCCATCGGGAGGCCGGGCACGTGATCGTGCTGCGACAGATCGCCGCGCACGCGGAACGTCTCGAGCGAGGGCGTGATTGTCGGGCTCGCCACCGCGAGGCTGCTGATCTTCCAGGCCGCCGAGAGATAGCGCTCCATCAACGACGTGGAGATATTGAGCACTGTCGCGTTGTTGTCGAAACCGTAGGCTTCCTCGTCGGGAGGCAGCAATGCTGAGACATCCACGTCCAGCGCGAACAGATCGCGGATCGCGTTGGCGTACTCGGAGCGGTTGAGGCGATGAATCGACGAGTGCCGGAGATGCGGTGACGCGAACGCTGCCTTGTCGATCGAGGTTTCAAGGTGCGCGACCAGGGCGTCGAGGGACGCCTGCGCCGGGCGCGGCATGCCGGCCGGCGGCATCTGACCGCCGCGGACCTTGCGAATGACTTTCTCCCAGGTTTCTGCGCCTGCGGGGATGTCCGACAGCGACATCGTGTCGAGCGCCAGCCCACCAGTCTTCGCGCGCTGGTTGTGACACGTAACGCAGTACTGATTGATCAGCGCGCCCTGGCCTGAGCCCTGCGCCAAGCCCTGGGCCGAGCCCTGCGCCGAGCCCTGGGCCGAGCTCTGGGCGGAGCTCTGACCCTGGCCGGCGGCGGTGGCCAGCACGACGATCCATGCGATGAGCAACACCCAGACGCCCTTGGTCATCCGTGCTTTTTCCCCTGTGATTGCCGCTACTTAGGGCTAGGAATTTTAACTTAGTTGCAGGTGGACGTCAGGGTCCGCATCGAGGTGACATTCACCCGATCTTCGTTCCCGGACTTGGTGAGAAAGCCTTTCGCGACGACCTTCTGGTCCTTCCATCCAGCCGGAGCACCGTAGACCTGCTGCAAGCGGAATGTGCGATCGCCGAGCGTCGCCGCATCGAGTTGCGCGACCGCATCGTCTTTGGGCGCCTCGGGCTCGCGCGTGCGCAGCGGCTCGGTGGCGCGGCTCAGCGTCCAGACACGACCGTTCTGCGCCAGGCACCCGACGACCTGGACAAGTGCGAAATCGAGGCTGCCAGTCTGTCCCGGAATCTTGATGGCGGGCAGATCTGCGACCGCGAGCTCGTTCATCCCATCGGCGTAGCTGTTGATCTTGAGCAGATGCGCGACGACATCGACGTACTCGGCGTCGGACAGCGATCCCGGCGCATTTCGCGGCATGGTGGTCTTGATCGTGGTGAAGACCACCTGCAGCGTTGCGTCCGAAAATGTCTTCGTGAACCGCTCGCCGGCGAGCACAGGTGCCGTCCCACCCGGTTCTCGATGGCACGTCGTGCAGTTGCTCTCGAAGAGCTTGGCGCCGCGCGCCGCCTGCGCGGCTGTATAGACGCCTTGTTCGACCGACTTCTCTTGCGCCAATAAGACCGGCACGACCAGGAGTATGAGAACTGGGACCATCACACGCATGCGCAGATTCTGCCTTAGTTGTGGGAGGATCGAGACGCATGATGAAGTTGGTCGAGGAATATGCCGGCGTGGGGGATCTGGAGGTCAAGGGCGAATCCATCCCGCACGTTCACTACCGCATCGCGCGCTATCAGGGATTTGTCGATCACTCCGGGCTGCCTGTGCCGGGCGTGCATCGCATCGAAGGGTCGGTGAAGACACCGGCCGATCTCGAACCGCTGATTGGTCAGCCGCTGACGCTCCGTCTCGAAGACGGTCGCGCGATCGCCGTCACCATCGCGGACACCAGTGGCCGCGTGCTCGCCGAAGGACACGGACCCTCGCGCTGTTTGTGCTGTTAGATGGTTCGTGGTTGGTGGTTGGTGGTTAGTGGTTGGTGGTGAAGTGATTCATGGTCGAGTCCTCGCCATCGTCGTCTGCGCCGCAGCCCTGAGCGGCTGTCGGGCGGAATCGGCGCCGCCGGCGACGAGCGTGGCGGCCATCGTCGAGCGCTCACGCGTGAGCATGGGCTCAGAAGTCCATCTCACGGCGTGGACGGCAGACGAGCGCGCCGCCCTGGCCGCGTTCGAAGAAGCCTTCGACGAATTCGATCGGCTCGATGCGCTGATGAGCGTGTGGAAGCCGGGCAGCGAAGTCGAGCAGCTCAATCGCTCCGCGGGCGAGAAGCCCGTTCCCATCAGTCGCGACATGCTCGATGTCCTCAGCATGGCTCGCCAGACCAGCGAATGGACCGAAGGTAAGTTCGACGTCACCTTTGGTGTGTTGTCCGGCCTGTGGAAGTTTGATCACGATCTCGACGGAAACATCCCCGGGCGCGCTGATGTTCTGGCGCGATTGCCGCTCATCGACTATCGGCAGCTTGAAGTGGATGTCGCGAAAAGTACCGCCTTCCTGAAACAGAAGGGCATGCGCGTGCATCTCGGCGGCATCGGCAAAGGCTACGCCGTCGATCGCGCGGCTGCGATTCTGCGTGGCCGCGGGATCAACGACTTCATGATTCAGTCAGGCGGTGATCTCTACGTAGCTGGCCGGCGCGGCGACCGTGCGTGGCGCGCGGGCATTCAGGATCCTCGTGGACCCGACGGTACCAGCTTCGCCGCGATGGATCTCACCGATTCCGCGTTCACGACGTCGGGCGACTACGAGCGCTTCTTCATGAAGGACGGCCATCGCTATCACCACATCATCGATCCCGACACCGGCCTGCCTGCGACCGGTTCCCGCAGCGTCACGATCGTCGCGCGAACGGCAACTCTCGCAGATGCGCTGGACACAGGGATCTTCATCCTCGGTCCTGAGAAAGGCATGGCGCTGATTGAACGCCTGAACGGCGTGGAAGGCGTCATCGTCACGGGCTCCAACAATGTGTTGGTGTCCTCTGGGCTTGCAGGACGTCTGGTCGTACGCTCGCCGCCAACTGATGCGCCGTGAGGGGTCTTCGATGCGACGCCGATGTCGAGAATCTCGTTTCTGCTCCGACCTATGGGTGAAGGAGACAGAAGATGGCCAAAAGCGTTTGGGCGGTGTTCGCAGGCTTTCTTGCAGTGGTCGCGCTTTCCCTCGTAACCGACCAGGTTCTGCACATGCTCGAGGTCTATCCACCGTGGGGACAGCCCATGTGGGAGGCCCATCTCAACGCGCTCGCGCTCTCGTATCGGATTGTCTACACGCTGCTCGGCGGGTTCATCACGGCGCGTCTCGCGCCACACACTCCGATGCGCCACGTGATGATCCTGGCAATTATCGGGCTTGTCGCGGGCACGGCCGGCGCCGTTGCAGCGATTACGGGAAACTTCGGTCCGAACTGGTATCCGATTGCGCTCGCGGTAACCGCCTACCCGTGCACGTGGTTCGGCGGCTGGCTCCAATGGGGCACGCGACCCGGAAGATCGTCGTGATGCTTCAACGAAAACGATTCAGACGAGACCGTACGACGCGCGTGATAGCAGTTGAGGCTTTACGGCTGTGTTCGTGCTCCCAGAACCGAAGGACCGTCCAACCGGCAGCGATCAGCAAGGCGTCCGTGTCGCGGTCTCGTCTCATGTTGGTCTCGATTTTGTTTCGCCACCAAGCCGCGTTTCTCTTGGGCCATGTCGCATGCTCAGGGCACCCGTGCCAAAAGCATCCATCCACAAACACAACGACTCTGGCGCCGATGAAGGCGAGGTCCGCGCGCCGACGCGTTCCAGGAATTGTCCAATCGACTCTGAAACGCAGTCCTCTTCGATGGACTGCCGAACGGATAGCCAACTCGCATGGCGTATCGCGCTGCGGCGTCACCTGCATTCTTCGGCGAATTGAAGGGCTCGAGGCTTCAGGCGTCCTCATCGGAAGGAACTTCGTCCGAGTCCAAGGTCAGATCGTCTGCCCATTCGAACTCTGAAGCGTTTCGTCTGATGTAAGTCTTCTCTATTTCATCGAGGAACTCGCCATAGCTCAAGAGATCCTTGGGCCGACCTTTCTTAGGAGGCGCCTTTTCAACATCGAAAAACTCCATGCGGTGGCCCACACGATCGTAAAGAGCAACAAACACGCGCTCATAACGAGCGATGTCGTCCTGTGGGGTATGACGAGACGCGAGCGGGCGGAGATATCTCACCCAACTTCCGAACGACGAAGGAGATCGAGGGCTTGCGTCCTCGCATGCTTCGTCTGGCAGGAAGAGAACCGCAATCATGATGGCGTACGGCTGTCGCTGATGGTAGCCGCTCGCCTCCGTGCGCAGCTCCTCGTCATTCCGCTTCCTGTTATGGATGTAGCCGCGGACAGATTTTTCACTGAAATGTACGGACTTCAGAGAAATACCAAATCCCAAACCCAGTTGCGGAGTGCTGTAGTTGACGTCGAGTTTTTTCGGTCCGCGAACTGACTGAGCAGGTGACTCGATGCCCTGCCCGCTCGCGTCTGGCAGAATGCCGGGGAATCGCTCGCGAAGGCCATTCGCTATGCAGGTCGCCATCTTGTTGGCGAAACGCGTTGCGTAGAGGCGCTTCTCCTCGGAAAGGCGGTGCTTGTTAGTAGAGAGTTGTGCGATGTCGTCCGGTCGTGGCGCCGCAGCGTCAAGCACATCTTGAAGCGTGGAAATCAGCTTGTTAGGTAGATCTCCCGCCATCATGCGATCGCTGTACGACGGAGCGACTGTTTCACATAGCGGGCAAGCGCAGCTCCAAACTCCGGTGGGTAGTTCAAAGGGCTCACATCTAGTCGACTCTTGAAACCCGACGCAGCCCGACCCGACAAAGGCGTTCGCGGATAATGAATGAATTCGGATAGATGAGGCCTTGCAAAGTTGACGGGCCACATTGTCACGTTGACCGCGCGAGGAGCGAGGCCCCTGCCACCGAAAGCTGCCTTCGGCCAGGCGCTGTGGGCGCCGACCTTTTCACCAACTCGCGCTTCGTCGAATTGCGCTGGGCTCACAAGCCTATCTCCTACCCACCGCGCCATTGGAACGCTGACGGCGTTGCCAACGAGCTTCCATCGATGACCACGGCGGACTCCAATCACGTCAAGGGCGGGCAGTGTCCAATCAGCTTCAAAGCCTTGCAGGCGTTCCGCATCTCGAATATCAGGCGTTGTGATGGAGCCATCGAGAGGATCCCAAATCGCGGGAGGTGATGGGATGCCGATCGTTGATCCACCCTTTAGGGTCGGCACACAGTCAACCGCCCACCCTAATCCCCTCAACCCTTCGGTCCAGTAGAAACCGCACCACCGATCGCAGGAGAACTCGACCAGCTCGGGGATCGCATCGTCAGCAAAAAGTACGTTGCGAGGATCCTCAGTCCGAGAAGCCACCAAGATCACACGCTGACGGCGTTGAGGAAGACCGAACGCCTGGGTGTCTACGACACGATACGCCCACTGGAAACCGCGAGCCTCGAGTTCGTCAACCAGAAAGTGCATGCCGCGGCCGCGTTCGAGGTGCAGCATAAAAGACACGTTTTCGAGCAATAACCACTTGGGTCGTCGTCTGTCGGCGTCGAGAAGTCGAAAAACATGGCCGACCAGCCCCGAATTTCCGCCACGAATTCCCGCCGTCCGGCCCGCCTGACTAAGATCTTGGCAGGGAAATCCAGCGGCCAATAGGTCGACCTCTCCAACGCTCTTCAGCGTTCGGACGTCACTCGCCAGCCTAACTGTTGGGAATCGGCGCTTGAGCACCTGCGCCGCACCAATATCAATTTCGCAAAGCAGTGTAGATTCGTGACCAGCGCCACTGAGCCCCAGTTCGATTCCGCCGATCCCGGCGAACAAACCAGCGACTCGAAGTCCATGACGCCGCGATTGTCCAAAGCGGTTTGCCACGACGAAAGAATAACCCCTGTGAGATCCGACCGAAAGACGGAATCGATTCCTCGTGGAACAAAGTGGAGCGAGACGCCACTACGCAGACGCGTCGGGTAATGGAGTAACAACCGGACTTGCTGCGCGTCGCGCGAGGATGTCGGCCTTCCTGATGATGATCAGGTGATGCGGGCACTTCTTCGTGTCCGCATACAGCCGCTCGCAGTCGTCGCAGCGCACGCACTCGGTCATGATGATCTCGGGCCCTTTGATCGCCCCCCACTCGCACGCCTTCTCGCAGATGCGGCAGGTCTTGCACTCCGACCACCGCTTGATCCGGAAGACGGTGACTTTCGACAGGATTCCGAGAAACGCGCCGAGCGGACAGAGGAACCGGCAGTAGAGATTACGCACGAAGACGGTCGCGATCAGCAGCGACACGAGCATCGTCAGCAGCATTGGTGTTCGCAGGTGAAGACCAAACAGCCAGAACGGCTCGACGTACGGATAGATCCCGGGATTGCCGGTGACGATGAAGTAGACGATGACGAAGGCGAGGATGCCGTACTTGATCCACGACGCGCGGCGCTCGAGCGTACGCGGCACATTGACGCGCCACTTCGCTGGCAGCACGCGATCCATCAGCTGCGTGAGGGCGCCGAACGCGCAGATGCGGCCGCAGTACACTCGACCCCACAAGATCGTCGAGACGAACGCGATCGCGGCGAAGAGATACCAGGCCAGACTGTAGCGGAACGGTGGCAGGTTGCCGCCAAAGAGACCAAACACGTTGACGATCGAGATCAACGTGCTCTTCCAGATGCCAACGTAGATCACCGATGCGACCAGCGTGACGTACTTGAGCGTGACGCTCTTGCGGAAGAAGCTCGTGAACGCGAGCGCGCTGAACGCGACAACCAGCCCGATGTCCACCGCTTGCGCGCGGATATCGGCAGACCAGCTTGGCGCCTCTTCCTCTTCTTCAGGGAAGTCGAATCCTCCGCCGGGCGGCGGTTGGGCCGCTACCATCCAGCTGCTCATCACGACGCCGAGAACGATGAGAAAGGCTCGCCAGCGGGCGGGGATCATTTCGATGGGGGCGGGGGAGCCGTGAGGAACTGACGCGCCATGCGTCGGGCGCTGTTACGGATCGCGCGCACCGCGCTCGACATCGTGATCGTCGCGCGCGACACGGCGTCAACGTCCTCGCCGAGCTTGAACGGATCTCTTACGTCCTTATTGCGGAACGTTGCTGCGAATTTCGGCGGGTCGATGGAGAAGTCGCCGTACGGCTCGTGATGCTCACCAACGATGACGCCGGTGAGCTTGCCTGACGTGTCGAGGCCGATCAGCATCGCGATGGGACCGCCGTACCCACGCTCGAGCGGCAGA
>Ga0065712_10067889_pt1 | contig 22736 bp, 16 predicted proteins | sample MisRhiReplicate1_FD_59099 | JGI IMG/M metagenome (GOLD analysis project Ga0065712, IMG submission 59099) | Miscanthus rhizosphere microbial communities from Kellogg Biological Station, MSU, sample Rhizosphere Soil Replicate 1: eDNA_1 v3... | ecosystem: Host-associated > Plants > Roots >...
GACGATCCAGCGCCGCGAGCACCTGGCCCTTTTCGAATGCATCTCCGATGTCGACCCGCAGGTCGGCCAGCGTACCTGCCGATTCAAACGCCAGGCTGGCGCTGTCAGGCTGGCGAACAACGCCGGAAAAACGCAGGCCTTCGCCCGCTCCGCTTCTGACAGTTTCGACTTTTACAGCCCGAATGACAGGCGCCACGGCGGCAGGCTTGTCGTCGCAACCGCTCACCAACACCGCCAGAAGAACAGCGCCACAACCCACGCCCAGCCGCTTCATCCAGCCGGGCAATGTCATGAAATGGAATCGCATGGCAGGCCTCTGACGGTCAAAAGGCGTAGTTCAAAGCAAGCAGACCGCTCGCTTCGGCGTCCGTCTCGACCAGCGGGCTGCCGCGGGTCTGATCGGTGTAATGCGTAACACCAACGCTGGTAACCGTCGACCAGTGATCGTCGAAGCTGTGCTGCCAGCTGAGCGCTGCGGAGTAGGCATAGATGCCGCTGTCTGCCGTGAAACGGGAGAAACCGGTGCGCTGGCTCTGGATCGGACTGACACCAAAATAGGTCTGATTGTAACGACCGTCGCCGGCGTGCGCGTCGATATCGATAGCCACCGTGTCTGACTGGCTGTGGTAGGCAATGCCTTCAAAGCCCAGACGGTAGCGATTGCCGCGCTTCTCGCCTGCCAGACGCAGTTCTGCTTCGCCGCTGACGGTCAGCCAAGGCAAAAGCTGCTGGGAAAGCACGAGGTCAGCGACCGTCGCACCACCGACCGTCCCCATACCCTTGAGCTCGTTGGAGCCCGGACGGTTTGTGCTGTTTTTCTCGGTACGGCCGAAGTCATAGTTGAGCGCAGCACTGGCACCGAAGCCCGACGGCGACTGATACTGCAGCCCCAGCCCTCTGAGGCTGTCAGCGAACAGCATGCCGCTCTGTACGGTGAACATCGGCAGCACCTGGCTGCGGTATTCGTCTGCGCCCATGTAACGCGGCACGACGCCCATGCCCAGTCCCAGATTGACATTGACCTTGTCGCCCAGCAGCGATGCATCAGAGGCTGGATCGGCGGCTCGTGCCTGACCGGCCAGCACCACAGCAGCAGTGGCAATCAAAACCTTGAACAGCAAGGGACGTGGCGGGGTGTGGATGTTCGTGACAGTCATGGGGCAACTCCAGGTTGAGTCAGGGAGGAAGAAGTGACAGGTTCTGCGCCGTGCAGGACGCGATAGAGGTCCAGGCGGTTCAGTTGCAGATCGTGCAGAGACTTGCGAAAGGTGGCGTCGGCCTGGGCAACACGAATGGCCGATGCCAGCGGCGCGCTGCGGTCCGTGTTGCCCGCCTTCAGTTCGAAGGCCATGCGCCGGACCTTTTCCTGGACCAGCGCGACACGCTTGACCTCATCACGCACGTGATCCAGCGCCTGCTGGCGGCGGGTCAATGCATCGGCCATTTCGCGGAAAGCGATCTGAATGGTTTTCTCGTAGTCGGCGACGGCGATCTGTTTGCGCACCTGCGCCAGGTCCAGGTTGGCGCGGTTGCGTCCGCCGTCGAACAGCGGCAGGTTCAATTGCGGACTGAACAGCCAGGCACCGCTGCCGTGACTGAACAGGCTGCGCAGGCTGTCGCTCTGCACACCGACTCCTGTACTGAGTGTGATGGACGGAAAAAAGGCTGCGCGGGCTGCGCCAATGTTCGCGTTGCTGGCCTTCAACGCCTCTTCGCGCTGGCGAACGTCGAAGCGTTCCAGCAGACGTTGAGACCGCAGGTTCATCAGCCATGCAGGCGTGTCGATCGCAGCGGCGGTCAGGTTCGCAGGTTCGAGCGTCATCGACGGCAACGACGCCGAGTAGCCGGTCAGGAGCAGCAATGCCTGGGAGGCGCTGGAATGATCACCGATGGCATCCTGCAGTTGCTGCTGCGCGCTCAGCACCTCCAGGCGCTGCATGGCAACGTCGTCGAGGGAAATGGCGCCCGCGCGCTGCTGTCCCTCCGCCATGCCAAGCAGCATTGAGCGCGTGTCACTGATCGTCTGCGCATCGACCTGCAAGGCTGCCGCCATGCGCTCGGCGAGCCAGGCCTGCGCCACTTCGGCAATCAGGGCGCTGCGCGCGGCCTGCTGACCGTAGGTGGTGGCCAGATAGTCGTGTCGCGCAGCGTCGGACAGACTGCTCAGGCGGCCAAAGAAATCCAGCTCGTAGTTGGAGATGCCCAACGACGCAATCGAAATGTCCTGACCGTAACGCTCATCGGCGGCCTTGTTGTCGAAGTGCTGTCGGTCACGCTCGAGCCCTGCGGCCACCGTCGGAAAGCGATCCGCGACGCTCAGGCCGCGCATCGCCCGGGCTTCCTCGACGCGCAGGCCGGCGATGCGAAAGTCACGATTGAAGTCCAGCGCCGACAGCACCAGCGTGCGCAATTCACCTGTCGGAGACAGCTCGGTAATCAGGGTCTCCTCGTCGGGTGTCAGCACCGCTTGCGAAGGCGGTGCAGCGGCTGACACAACGCCGGATGACACCGTGGCTGGGACAGGTAATGCTGGCTGCTGATACTCGGGGGCCAGGGAGCAACCTGAAACAGTCAGCACCATCAGCCACGCCGCGCACCACCGCAGGGAGCGATGCCGGGAAACGCGGATAGGCTTGGACAGCAGCGTGAGAGTGGGCATAGGATCTGTTCGCGACAGTGGGGTCTGAACGCAATCCTGAACGTCGACTATCAATAAACCGTTCGTGAATTATCAAGATTTGATCAAGAGGCGGCCCTGTGTCAGGAAAACGTATTCTGGTGGTCGAAGACGACGCCGACAGTGCAAGCATTCTGGAGGCCTACCTGCTTCGGGACGGCTTCATCGTCGGCCTCGCGGAAAACGGCCAGCGCGGCATCGACATGCACCGACAATGGAGGCCCGACCTGGTGCTGCTCGACGTGATGTTGCCGCTGGTCAGCGGCACCGATGTGCTGTCGGCAATCAGGCGCTGCAGCGATACGCCGGTGATCATGGTCACCGCCATGGGTGACGAGCCGGAAAAACTCGGTGCACTGCGTTATGGTGCGGACGACTACGTGGTCAAGCCGTACAACCCCAAGGAAGTGGTGGCGCGGGTGCACGCCGTTCTGCGCCGTGCACAACCGGGAGGCAGCGCCGAAAGACAGCTGCGCTACAAGGATCTGGTGGTCGATCTCGACGCCGTCACGGCGCGTATCGAAGGGCTGGAACAGGAACAGACGCTGCTGGACCTCACGCCCACCGAGTTCAAGATTCTCTGCACTTTGCTGAAGACCCCATCCAAGGCGTTTACCCGCGAGGAGCTACTCGAGATCTGTCTGCCGGAAAGCGAAGCGCTGGCGCGGGTGGTGGATGCTCACGTGCATAACCTACGCCGCAAGCTGGAACTGCACGGCATCGATAACGTACTGGTCACCGTGCGCGCCGTCGGCTACCGGTTCAGGTGACTGTCATGCCACCAAGTCAACCGGATTCCAAGGCTAGGCCGTTATGGCACTGGGTCGGGATGCGCATGAGCATGCTCGCAATCGGCGCCATCATCGTGATTGCGTTCTGCATGTGGCTGTACGTAACCGCAACGGACTGGATCACCCTGCACTCCATCCCCGAGAGCGTGCGCATCGAACTTGAGCAGTTGCAGGCCCAGCCGGACCTGAACGTTCCCAGGCTTCGTGAACTGTTCGTGCAGTACTATCCGACCGAATACATGCTGCCTGGCATTGCCAATCAATTGTGGTGGTTGCTGGCTGGGCTGATCGGAGTGGCGACACCCGTCATCATCTTTTTCGGGTTCCTGTTCTCGCGCCCGCTGTCGAGCCAGTTTTCCTCCGTGGCCAAAGGTGCGCGCCAAGTAGCGCAAGGTGATTTCAAGACGCGCCTGCCTGCCATCGATCACGGTCCGGACGAACTGCAATCATTGGTGCGCGACTTCAACACCATGACCACTCAGCTCGAACGCTACGAGCTGGAAGTCAGCGAATCCAGTGCCATGATCGCCCATGAGCTGCGCACCCCACTCAACGCAGCGATGGGCCGTGTGCAGGGCATGATCGATGAGGTTTTCCCAAGCGATCTCGCCCAACTGGAAATGGTCAGCCGACAGCTCAACCAACTCAACAAGCTGGTCAATGACCTGCACTTGCTGTCATTGGCCAGCGCCGGTCAACTGGTCTTGAACAAGACCGCCTTTTCGCTGGGAAAACTTGTCACCGAACGTCTGGACTGGTTTGCCACGCAGCTTCAGCAGGCAGGCGTCAAGGTGGCGCTGGACATCCCGTCCGCGCTGAAGCTGACCGCGGATCGGGACCGAATCGGTCAGGTCGTGAACATTCTGGTCGACAACGTGTTGCGCTACTCGGCACAGGGCGGCGAACTGCACATCACGGCGAGCGCCATCGGCACCCAGGTGGAACTGGCGTTTGCAGACAGAGGGCCGGGTTTTGGCGAGGACAACCTTGAACAGGTGTTCGACCGATTCTGGCGGGCCGAGCGTTCCAGAGCGCGCTACTCGGGTGGCAGCGGGCTGGGTTTATCAATCGCCCGGGCCATCTGTCTTGAGCATGATGCAGTCATCAGCGCACAGAACAGACCGGGCGGCGGATCGGTGATCCGCCTGATGATCCCGGTCTGAGCCAGAGCATTACTGCGCCCCGGCGACCTTCATGATCATCCGCGACAGCAGATAGATACGCGGCGCGACGCTTGCGACTTCTGCGTATTCCTCAGGCGTATGAATATTGCCGCCGACGATGCCGAAACCGTCCAGCGTTGGCGTCCCCACGCTGGCTGACAAACTCGAGTCCGCCGCCCCGCCGCTGCCTTCGATGGTCAGCGTGCGCCCCAGCTCGCCATAGATGCCCTGCGCCATGGCCACCAATGCATCGGACTGCGGCGTCTGCGGCATCGGCGGCAGGCCGCGTACCAGACTGGTCTTGACCTCGGTGTCGGGAATCAGTTTGTTGGCGGACACCTTGGCCATGTCCTGTTCGATGCGATCAAACTCCTCCGGCAACACCGCACGCACATCAGCCTTGGCGCTGGCCTGATCGGGGATCACGTTGGTGCGGTCGCCAGCCTTGAGCACAGTGAAGTTGATGGTGGTCTTTTTCTCCTCGTCACCGAGCTTGCCCAGTTGCAGAATCTGGTGGGCGACCTCGCTGGCCGCATTGCGTCCCAGCTCCGGCGCAACGCCTGCGTGGGACGCCTTGCCCTTGACCTCGACCAATGCCGTGGCGACGCCCTTGCGCCAGACCACCAGACCATCGGCCGGACGACCCGGCTCCAGGTTGAGGGTGACGTCATGCGCCTTGGCAGTCTTTTTGATCAGCTCGGTGCCAACCGTCGAACCGATTTCCTCGCTGGCGTCGAGCAGTACCGTGATCTGCGCGTAATCCTTGAAGTTGAGGTTCTGCAGCACTTTCAGCGCGTAGATCGCCGCCACGATTCCGCCCTTGTCATCCATCACACCGGGACCGTAGGCACGGCCATCCTTGATGTGAAATGGTCGCTCGGCAGCGGTGCCTTCCTTGAACACGGTGTCCATGTGCGCCATCAGCAGAATCTTCGCCTTGCCAGTGCCTTTGATCGTGGCCAGCACATGATTGCTGGCCTCAGGCGTATTGGGGACCAACTCGATGGTGGCACCGAGCTTTTTCAGTTCTTCGATGGCGATGTCACTGACCTGACCCAGGCCTTGGGTGTAGCCAGAGCCTGAATCGATGTTCACCAGACGCTCGAGCAGCTTCAAGGCTTCGTCCTGATACTGCTCGGCGTCGGCCTGAATCTTCTGATGAGGCTCGGCCATGGCAAGCGGAGTGAGGGCTGTCAGAACGAAAACCAGGCCCAGCCGAGCGGCCAGTGGCGAGCGGGAAAACAGGCGCATGCGCAATCCATCCTTGAGTGTGATTGAAAGGTTTTCAAGAACCTACCTCAAGCCAGCGCATCGGAACAGGCATTCATGAAACCGGATCAGGCAATCGTCGGCAGAAACGGGGCTGTAATCTGCCGAAAGGTCAGCAAGCGATGCCCGCCGAGAGGAACTGGACAGCGTTTCGCCATGACGTTAACGTAAGCGGCAACCTTCACTCGCAGTCATCACATCTCAACAATAAAAAGATCGAGGATGCGACATGCTGAGCTATTCCGCTGGAATGCAAAATCCGCCCCTGCTTGAACACACAATCGGCAGCGCCCTGTCCGAAGCCGTAAAACGTTGGCCGGAGCAGGACGCGTTGATCGTACCGTTCCAGCAGGTGCGCTACAGCTGGCGCGACCTTGGGCGTGAAGTCGATACCGTAGCTCGCGCCCTGCTCGCTCTGGGTATCGAAAAGGGCCAGCGGATCGGCATCTGGGCACCCAATTGCGCCCAGTGGTGCATCACGCAACTGGCCAGCGCGAAGATTGGCGCAGTGCTGGTCAACATCAATCCGGCCTATCGCACCTCTGAGTTGACCTACGCATTGCAGCGTTCAGGCTGTTCGTGGCTGGTGACCGCAGACTGCTTCAAGGACTCGGATTATCACGCCATGCTGGGTCAGGTCGTTCCACAGTTGCTGACCCGTACGCCTGGAGCCTGGCACAGCGAAGCGCTGCCCGAACTGCGCGGCGTGATCAGCCTGGCCGACAGCCCACCGCCCGGCATGCTGGCGTGGCGCGCGCTTCACTCGCTTGCCGAATCGACGCCCCCGGATGACCTCGAACTGCGCGCTGCCAGCCTGGAGGTGTGCGACCCGATCAACATCCAGTACACCTCGGGCACCACCGGTTTTCCGAAAGGCGCCACGCTGAGCCATCGCAACATCCTCAACAACGGTTACATGGTCGGCTACAACCTTGGCCTGGGATCCGAGGACCGGCTGGTCATTCCGGTGCCGCTTTATCACTGCTTCGGCATGGTGATGGGCAACCTCGCCTGCCTGACCCATGGCGCGACGATGATCTATCCGGCGCCGTCGTTCGAACCCCTGGCAACACTCGAAGCGGTCGCCAGCGAGCGGGCGACTTACCTGTATGGCGTGCCAACCATGTTCATCAAGGAACTCGATCTTCCCGCGCGACAGGCACTGGATCTTTCCAGCCTCAAGGGCGGAATCATGGCGGGCAGCATCTGCCCCATCGAAGTGATGCGTCAGGTCATCGACCAGATGCACATGAGCGGTGTGCAGATCGCCTATGGCATGACCGAGACCAGCCCGGTTTCCCTGCAGACGTCCAATGACGACCCGCTGGAATTGCGCGTGACCAGCGTGGGCCGTACTCAGCCGCATCTGGAACACAAGGTGATCGACACCGACGCAAACACAGTGGAGCGTGGTCAGGTCGGCGAACTCTGCACCCGAGGTTACAGCGTCATGTTGGGTTACTGGCAGGACGCCGAAGCCACGGCCAGAGACATCGATGCCGAGGGCTGGATGCACACCGGCGATCTGGTGCGGATGGACGCTGATGGCTACGTGACGATCGTGGGCCGCAGCAAGGACATGATCATTCGCGGTGGCGAGAACATCTACCCGCGTGAAATCGAAGAACTGCTTTCACAGCACAGCGACATAGCCGAAGCCTATGTCGTCGGCATTCCGTGTGATCGCTACGGCGAAGACCTGGTGGCCTGGGTCAGGCTGCATCCTGGTCACGTGTGCGAAGAACCGTTGCTGTGCGATTTCTTTCGCGCTCGCGTCGCGCACTTCAAAGTGCCAAGGCACTTTTTCTTCGTCGAAGACTTCCCGATGACGGTCACCGGCAAGGTGCAGAAATTTCGCCTGCGCGAGATCAGCATCGAGCGACTCACTCAGGTCAGCGAATGACGCGCAAAGACATTCATCTGCGATTGGGGTAACGTCCGGACTCGTCACCCAATCGTTGTGATGGCTGGAGACAGCCATTCGGGAAAGCAACCACAACACTAATAACGCCCATCACGCCACGAAAGGGACTGCCAGATCATCAGCCATTGATTCCAGGGATGTGCGAATCATGATCTTGAGAAAAGCCCTTCAAACACGCCATGCACTGATCGCCTTCGCACTGCTGCTGAGTGTGCTTTCCGAGTCCGCCTGGACAGCCACCAAGAGCGTAAAGCGCGGCGTCGCGTATGACGTGGCCTCGCCTGCGAACCTGAGTGCTTTATCGACTGGCGTGAGCTGGTGGTACAACTGGAGCCCGAAACCCCATGATCGTCTGGCTGCCTATGACTACGCAGGCCAGTACAACGTCGATTTCGTGCCGATGGTCTGGAACGCCAATCTCGATGACGGTCAGTTGAAGCTCTATCTGCTGGCGCACCCCGGCATTCGTTATCTGCTGGTCATCAACGAGCCCAATCTGGTGGATCAGGCCAACATGACACCCCAGGCCGCTGCACAGTTGTGGCCGCGTCTGGAACAGATTTCGGCGCAGACCGGTGTCAAGCTGGTCGGCCCTGCGATGAACTGGGGAACCATGACCGGCTACGGCGACCCGGTGGCCTGGCTTGACGCGTTCTATGCAGCCTATGCGTCGGCGCATCAAGGACGGGATCCGCAGATCGATTACCTGGCCTTTCATTGGTATGACTATGGTCTCTCGAGCATGCTCGACAGACTGTCCCGATACGGCAAACCCTTCTGGGTGACCGAGTTCGCCAACTGGCACACGCTCGATGACGGACTGCAGATCGATTCACTGGAAAAACAGAAGCAGCAGATGGCCGAGATGGTCGCGATGCTGGAACGGCGGTCGGACGTGTTCAGGTACGCCTGGTTCACCGGGCGAATGACACCGGATCCGCATTTTTCCAGTCTGCTGGACGCCGAGGGAAGACTGACGGAACTGGGTCAGCATTACCTCTCGCTGCCGTACAGCGAATGAAAGATCGGTTCTGTTCAGCCGCAGCAGCGGCTTCTGGCTGACGGTGCTTCGCGCTCATCCAGAGAGGCGGCGCCTACATCGGTCAGGCCACTGATGATGTGCTGCGTGTAGGGAAAGGACGGATCGACTTCCAACAGTCGTTCCGAGATCAGCAACCCTTCCCTTGCCAGCACATCGACCGCCAGCACGCAGTCGACGATGGGGCAGACACGCGCAGAGCGCTTGAGCAGTTCCATGTAGATCTGGCCGAAGGTGAGCTTTCGGGTGCGATCCGGGCTCAGGCGCCTGACGGCACTCAATATGGCCACGTCGATTCGACCAGGCTTGTCGCTCACATTATCTGATGTCATGGGCGGGCACACTTCAACGTGACAAATCAAGTTGCCACGTTTCGTCAAAATATAAACAGACCGCGAAAGGGCTGGCGATAACGTCGATAAAATCTGATGAAACCAAAACAGCCAAACAGCCCTTTTCATCAGAGTCGATATCACTATAAAGACCGATAAACCCGTTCACTGTCGATCAACTCAAGGCGTGTATTCATCCATAATTATCGCCCTTTAAAGACTGTAAAAAATGCGGCTATTTCAGCAGAGCGGCCATGATAGCAGAGCACTAAACCTAATCACAGTTAGGTTTAGTAAATTAGGAAATAATGCCTTTAAATATATTTTTTTAGCTATTAACCATCATTTTTTACGATTAAAAGAGTTTAAAACGCCAAATTAAAGCGAATACTCTTCTACCTCAAGCGCTACCCTGCTCAAAAAAAGCGCGCCAGCAGCAGGCAGGCCATATGCCAGCATTTCATAAATTCCGTTGCCGGAATATTTTATAAACAGCTGAACTTCTTTCGCGCTTTCCGGACTTAACACTCGGCTGACAGGTATGTCGCGCTAAACGTCTATTTGATTATCCTTGCCACCATCAATCGAGATTGCCATTGATGACCCGATCCATGTTGCCTGTTTTCGGCGCTGTACTTCTGTGCGCGCAAAGTTTGTCTGCCTTCGCAGCGGACTCAACTTCCACTGCCACCAAGGAAACTTCCGACGCACAAGTCAGAGTTCAGGTCGAGGCCAAACGTGACCGGATTTCCGGTGCCGACAAAGTCACCACACCTGTACAGAAAGGCGCTTCCACCCTGCTCGACGAGCCTGTGGACACCAATGACACGCCTCCACTGGAGCACAGCCGATGAGCCCGTCAGACCTTCATCCGTCCCTGTGTGCCAAGCGAGCATTTGCCTTGTCAGCTTTCAAACAAACGCTGGGCCTGAGCCTGCTGACCTTCAGCGTCATGCAGGCCAATCTGGCGCTGGCGGCCGTCGTCACGCCCGCCACCGGCAATGAAGTCGAGGCGCGCGTCAGCTCGATTCTCGACAACATGAACACGTCGGAAAAGATCAACTTCACCCGCGTCAACGACGGGCACATGATCCCTTCCCTGCTCAAGTGGGGCATCAAGGGCACTGTTGCCTACGACTCGTCCATGGGCGTGCACGTCAACAACGCCACCTTCGGCGCGCAGTACCCATCGCAGTCCGCACTGGCCGCGACCTGGAGCATCAACCGCGCCAAGGAATTCGGACAGGCGATTGCCTACGAGACTCGTATTTCCGGCGGGCAGCAGATGCTTTCGCCCGGCGCGAACCTTTATCGCACGCCATTCAATGGACGGTCGGCCGAGTACGTGAGCGGTGAAGATCCGTTCCTGGGCGCGGTGCTGGCTCCGGCTATCGTCAACGGCATTCAGGTGCAAGGGATTCAGGCGAGCGGCAAGCACTACCTGGCCAACGAGCAGGAAGCCAACCGTCAGGCACTCAATGTGACAGTCGACGAACGCACCCTTCGCGAGCTGTACCTGCCGGGCTTCGAATCCATGGTCAAGAACGCCAATGTCGCGTCGATCATGTGTGGCTTCAACAAGATCAACGGCGACTACGCCTGTGAAAACCATCACCTGATCACCGAAGTGCTCAAGGGTGAATGGGGTTATCAGGGCACGGTCATCAGTGACTTCAACGCCATTCATGACGCATCCAAAGGCGCATGGGCCGGCACCGATATCGACATGCCGTCCGGCCTGCAATTCACCGAAGCCAACCTGCTGCCTTACCTGTGGAGCGGCCAACTGACCCAGAACGTCATTGATGACAAGGTCAAACGCAACCTGCGCGCCATCGTCAGCTACGATTTCCAGGAAAACCTCAACACGGCCAAGACCCTGGACCATCCCGAGTACGGTATGCGTGCAGCACTGAACACGGCGCGTGAATCCATCGTCCTGTTGCGCAACGAAAACACCGCTGCGGGCAAACCGCTGCTGCCCTTGGCGCGCACCGCGAAGATCGCCGTGATCGGCAATTGGGCACACGACGCACCCGCCTCGCCTTTCGGCACCGCCAACTCGCCACCCAATAGCTTCGTGACAGAGCTGAGCGGCCTTCAGCAACTGGCATCCAGCAGTGCCAACGTGACCTACCTGTCGGAGTTGAGTCTGAACCCGGCCAGCTCGGCCTGGTATCAGCCTGCAACCGGTAACAACGGCATCAATAATTCGGGCGTCAAAGCCGAATATTTCTCCAATGCCAGTTTCTCCGGTGACCCGGCGCTGACCCGCGTCGAGCCCGGCGTGAACCTGAACTGGACCACCGGCACCAACGTCACCGACGCAGGCACCACCGCCGTTTCCGGTTTCAGCCCTGCACCCGGCTCGTTCTCGGCACGCTTCACATCGGTGATCAAGCCGACGGTCTCCGGCCCGCAGGTCTTCAAGGTGCGGGCGGATGGCCCTTACAAGCTCTGGGTCAACGACGAACTGGTCGTGGAAAGCGACGGCGTTCCGTACTCGTCCGACGTGGTCAATGCACTGACCACGTCCGGCAAGACCGCCGCTTTGACCGCGGGCAAGTCGTACACCGTCAAGCTTGAATACAAGCGCGTGCAGGGCAACTTCATTCCGGCACTCGGTGGTGTGACTGGCGTACAGATGAGCTGGGCTTCGCTGCGTCCGCCCAAGGACCTGTCGAAATACGATGCGGTGGTCGTCGCCACTGGCACCAACTACGAGAACGAAGGCGAAGGCTCGGACCACGGTTTTGACCTGCCGGACCAACAGGCCGAACTGGTCAGCTACGTGACCAAGGCCAACCCCAACACCATCGTCGTGATGCACGGCGGTGGCGTGGCCAACATGCAGCCGTGGGCCAACAAGGTCGGCGCAACACTGCAAGCCTGGTTCCCCGGCCAGCAAGGCGGTCAGGCGCTTGCGGAGATTCTGTTCGGCAAGGTCAATCCGTCGGGCAAACTGCCGATCACCATCGACAAGAAGATCGAGGACAACCCGAGCTACGCGTCGTATCCGGATCCGGCCGCTTACCGTGGCGACAAGGCCCTGACTGAAATGAACTACAGCGAAGGCCTGTACATGGGTTATCGCGGTTACGACAAGAAGCACGCCAAGCCGCTCTACCCGTTCGGTTACGGCCTGTCCTACACCACGTTCGGCTACAGCGACCTCAAGCTGTCGACCAACGTGCTGACGCCAGGCTCCACCATTGACGTGAAGTTCACCCTGACAAACACCGGTGACAAGGCCGGTTTCGAAGTGGCGCAGCTCTACGTGCAGCCGGTAAAACCTGCCGTTGATCGTCCGGAAAAAGAACTCAAGGGCTTCACCAAGGTGTACCTGCAGCCGGGCGAGAGCAAGACCGTCAGCATCCCGATCGACTCGCGTTCGCTGGCCTACTACGTCGACAAGACTGCAAGCTGGGATGTGGACGCAGGCAAGTACAAGATTCTGGTCGGTGCAGACTCGGAAAACCTGACGCTCAACCGGACCCTGATCACCCTGTACCCGGAAAAACTGACGACCCGCGACAGCAACCCGCTGCCGTTGCCACTGCGCAAGGCGGTGCAGGTGTCAGCTTCACTGAAATACTGATGTCAGCATCAAGGCTCATGGACGAGCCTTGATGTCCCTTCCCAATCGCTGCGCGTAAACGTCGAAGACCGCCATCACATCCACTTCTTCAGGGCACCTTAGCCACTGAATCTGCAAGCCATCCATGACCGAGAAGATCTCCTGGGCCAGGGCTTGTACGTCGACATCCGCACGTATCTCGCCCGCTTCTTTCAGGGCATTCAAGTGGCCGCGCGCATGCTGGTGGGTCAGATGAAAGCGCTCCTTATGCCAGGCCCAAGCCGGATGCTCAGGCGACAGGCTTTCGGTGTTCATCAGCAAGGCCGCCTGACACTCGGCCGCATCCTCGATGCTGAAACCCATGCTCAATTTGATGAACTTGATAAAACCTTCAAGCGTCGGTTCGGTGACCAGATCCTGAAATCTGGACACCACTCGTTGATCGCGACGCTCCAGCAGCGCGCTCAGCAAGGCTTCCTTGTTCGGGAAATGGTGCAGCAAACCGACCGTAGTAATACCTGCCAGCGTCGCCACGTCACGCATCGAGGCGCTCGAATAGCCGTTGCGAGCGAAGACGATCGTCGCCGCATCCAGCAAGGCCTTTCTGCGCATGTCACCCTTGGGTGCGCGGCGGCGTTTGGGCTGCACGGCCTCTTCGGATTCATTCCCTGAGTCTTCAACTGACATAAAACCTGATAACACCTTGAGCCGATGTGTGTTCAATATTTCCCAGTGCCTGCAGCCTGGGCCCTGCTCGCGAAAAACCGTTTTGCGGTCAGTGATGCGACGAATATGGAGATCGACGCGATCACGGTGTTACCGGCAAACATGCCTGGTACCGCGCCACTGCCGCCAAACCAGTGAGCCCCGACGTACACGAACGGCACCGTGCCGAGCGTCGCACGCAGCCAGGCGAAAACCGCCACCAGCCATGACCGGTTCATGGTCATGAATACCGCGATGGCGACGAAATCCAGGCCGATGATCACCCAGAGCCCGCCACCCAACCGGCAGTAATTCAAAAAGACCGTGCGAACCTCGCCTTCCAGCTGATAGATATCGGCGATGGTACTGCTGAACACTAGCAGCACCAGCCAGACCGCCAACCCGTAACCGACCACCAGTCTGCGGGTGAAGACGATGGCCTGGCGAACACGGTCGTCCCGTTGCGCCCCGATATTCTGCCCCAGTATCGGCGCCAGCGCGCCGGGCAGTGCGAAAAAGGCGCAGTAGGAAAATTGCAGCACGCGATCCATCACGCTCATGGCGGCCAGCGCCGAGGTGCCGAACGCCGACAGCGAGGCGACCAGATAGGCCAGCCCGACCGGCGTCGCCAGATTGGCAGCCATGGCCGGCAGCGCCAGCTTGAACGTCCGGCCTGCGTGATTGCGCAGCAGTTTAAGGTTGCGGGAGAACGTCAGGCCGATCCGCTGACGCACCCAGTAAACGCCCAGGCAGGCCGACACACACCCGGACAGCGCGAACGCCAGCCCTGCCCCTTCCAGCCCCAGACCGAGCCCGAAGATAAAGAACGGATCCGCCACCGCAAGCGTCGCGGCGCCTGACAGCACCACACCCAGCGCACGGCGGTTATCGCCCGCCGTCCTGAGCATTTGCGCGGCCATCTGCATCACGGCCTGCAACACAGTCGCGGGCAGCGCCAGCCAGATAAACCCGCGCGCCGCCTCGTAAACCGCCGCCTCGGCACCCAGCCAGTGGGTAATCGGCACCATCAGGAGCAGTTGCAGCACCGCCGCAAAACCGGACACCACAAGGATCATAAGCATCAGGCTGGCGCAGAGCCGCGCCACCGATTTCGTCACCCGGTGACCGATGCGCGCCGACAATACCGCCGTGGCCGCGATGATGAAACCGCTGGCCAGCGACATGTTGATGAACATCATCACCTTGGCAATGCCAACCGCTGCCAGCAGCACCGGGTCGTGCAGCATGGAGACGTAGACCAGCGTGAGGATGTCGACCAGAAAAACGGCGAACAGACTCAAGGCGCTGGTGCTGGCCGTGACCATTACATGGCGTGAGATGGGACCTTCAGTAAATATCGCGCTGGCTGCAGCCATTACGCTCCCCTGAACGGACTGGGGCTGAGCGCTTCAGGCGAAGGCTCAGCGAGGCGGCGATTCTAGTCGGATTGCACAGTTGAGGGGTATCGGTTTAGCGACCAGGGCGCGTAGCCAGCCCAACACTGCGGCCTGAAACGTTCGAGACGCGGCTCATCGCCCGCCCTAAAAAGCAAAGACGGTTCAAAGCTCGTCCGAGCTTAAAAACGCCCGGCCAGTGCACTTGAAAGCCCTGAACAAACCTGAAAGTTTCCTCAACGCAATAGAGCCTTAGCACCAGAAGATGTAACTGATGACGTGAGGGATATGTTTATGCAGCAGCCTTCTGCATCCGATTTTTCGCCGACCGATGGAGTCAATCAGTTTTCTGAGAGGCGACTATATTTAATGTAGGTGCTGTCTTCAGTCGTTGAACACTGCAGACACCGCCACACCAACCCTAAAAAATGAAACCGTATACGAGTAGACAATCATGGACGAAAACATCTACGGCGCAGAAGAGACACCCGCTATAGTTATTGACATAGGCAGTGGGTTCACAAAGGTCGGATTTGCTGGCGATGAGGCGCCTAAATCCATATTCCCAACAGTTGTAGGCAGGCCAGAGTCCGGTTCGTCGGACACGATTGCCGCGTATGTGGGTGATGAAGCACTTCTGAAAGAAAAGTCATTAAATATTAGCAAACCGATAGTCTCAGGATCAGTCAATAACTGGAATGACTATGAGCAAATCTTGCACCATGCTTTTTCAAATGCACTGAGAGTCGACACCGAAGACTATTCCGTATTGTTAATAGAAACACCTGACAACCCCAAGGCCAGCCGCGAAAAAATGGTCCAGATGCTATTTGAAAAATTTGGCTGCCCGCACGTATATCTCAACAATCACGCGGCCATGGCGGCACATGCCACTAATACCTCAACAGGTTTATCCGTAGATATCGGTGACGACGTCACATACATTGCATGCCTTTACGAAGGATATGTCATACAGCAATCAATACTTAAGCTACCGCTAGGTGGACGTGACATTACTGATGAGCTTTCAAGGCTTTTGATAATGAGAGGGTGCGATGCCAGCATATTCACCAAACAACTGACGGCTCATGATATAAAAGAGAAACTATGCTATGTCGCATTAAGTTTCGTTGACGAGATCAACAGAAGAGACTCCGTTAAAAAATCATACGAATTTCCAAATACTCAGAAAATAACGGCTGAACGCGAGCGCTTTAGCGCACCGGAAATATTATTTCAGCCATCACTAATTAAAAAAGGCCTTTATGGCATTCACCACTTTGCACATCAAAGCCTATTAAAGTGCGATAAGAAAACTCAAGAAGAGTTATGCAAAAAAGTTATACTAAGCGGCGGCTCCACTATACTTGAAGGTATGGATATCAGATTAATTAAAGAACTTGGAGTACTGGGAATTACCGGTGCGAAATGCTACCCATCAGCCTTACTAGATCGTAACTATTTGGCATGGTTGGGAGGATCAATTTTGGCGACGAAACCTGCCTTTCAACAGATGTGGATTTCAAGAGGCGAATATGATGAAAGCGGCCCAGGGATCGTTCATAGAAAATGCGTTTAGTTCGGTAAAAGAAACTCGAATGCAACGCTATAGGGGCTAAAAACGACGATTAATGGCAGAAAAAATAGCTAAAATTAGAATTGAGGAACCGTACTTAATATGCAGCAACTTGATTATAGATTATCAATCGCAACTCGTGGTTCGTGCTTCTAAATCGCTTGATTAGGAGGTCAAGCTTTTACGTTCTGAAAGTGCGTAAAAACACTGAAGCTCGTCGAGCTTGATCGCATTTCAGCTTTGCGCAAACCCCATCACTTACCATCGGATTAGGGTTTTATGTCGAGAACGATCGCTCAACGGCTTTAAGAATTTGGCTCCACGACCTGGACTCGAACCAGGGACCCAGTGATTAACAGTCACTTGCTCTACCAACTGAGCTATCGCGGAATGAGCGCTATGTTACTGATTCGCAAAACGAAGTCAAGCGAGCGGCTGAATTTTTTTCACTGAAAGTCCGATGAAAGAACGCTCGCTCGTCGTGAGACGGGTTCATTAGCGCGTCACAGGTGGCGTAGTGTATTTGCCCTTGACCTGACGCAACCATTTTCGAGGTAAAGCCGATGCCCCTGAATAGCCATCTTGAAACGCTATTCCCCACTGTCGATGACATTCCCGAGCAGTATCGTCCAGGCCCGCCCATCGAGCAGCGCGACTATCTGGTCGATGGCAAGCTACAGACCTGGAGCGGCCCATTGGCGCCGGTGCGCAGTCCGGTGTGCATCAGAAGCAGCACCGGCCTTGAACCGATGATTCTGGGCAGCACGCCTTTGCTGGATGCGGCAACCGCGATGACGGCACTCGACGCCGCGGTCAACGCCTGGGACAGGGGCCAGGGTCGCTGGCCGACGATGCGCGTTGCCGAACGTATCCAGCATGTGGAGGCGTTTCTCAAGCGCATGCGTGAGCAGCGTACGGCGGTGGTCAATCTGCTGATGTGGGAGATCGGCAAGAACCTGAAGGACTCGGAGAAGGAGTTCGATCGCACCTGCGATTACATCGTCGACACCATCAATGCGCTCAAGGAACTCGACCGTCGCTCCAGTCGCTTCGAGCTTGAGCAGGACACGCTCGGCCAGATACGCCGCGTGCCGCTGGGTGTCACGCTGTGCATGGGGCCTTACAACTATCCGTTGAACGAGACATTCACCACGCTCATCCCTGCGCTGATCATGGGCAACACCGTGGTGTTCAAGCCCGCCAAGTTCGGCGTACTGCTGATCCGTCCATTGCTTGAGGCGTTTCGTGACAGTTTTCCGGCCGGCGTCATCAATGTGATCTATGGCAGCGGTCGCGACACGGTGAGTGCGCTGATGGCCAGCGGCATGATCGACGTGTTCGCCTTTATTGGCACCAACAAGGCTGCCAGCGACCTGAAAAAACTCCATCCGCGCCCTCACCGACTCCGCGCGGCGCTGGGTCTGGACGCCAAGAACCCCGGCATCGTCCTGCCCGACGTGGATCTGGACAACGCGGTCAGCGAAGCGGTCACCGGCTCGCTGTCCTTCAACGGCCAGCGCTGCACGGCCCTGAAGATCTTCTTCGTGCATGAAGACGTGGTCGAAGGCTTTCTGGAAAAATTCCAGGAGAAGCTGGCCCAGCTCAAACCCGGCATGCCCTGGGAGCCCGGTGTCTCGCTGACGCCGCTGCCCGAGCCAGGCAAGACGGATTACCTGCAAGGGCTGGTGGCCGACGCACTCGGCAAAGGCGCAAAGATCATCAATAACAACGGTGCACTGGTCAGCGAGTCGTTCTTCCACCCTGCTCTGCTGTATCCGGTCACACCTGAAATGCGCGTCTATCACGAAGAACAATTCGGTCCGGTTGTCCCCGTCGTGCCTTACCGCGACCTGAACAGCGTGATCGATTACGTACTGGATTCCGACTTCGGCCAGCAGCTGAGCATCTTCGGCAACGACTCGGCGCAGGTCGGACGGCTGGTTGACGCGTTCGCCAATCAGGTCGGCCGGATCAACCTCAACGCCCAGTGCCAGCGCGGTCCGGACAAATACCCGTTCAACGGACGGAAGAATTCGGCAGAAGGCACCCTGTCGGTTCACGATGCTTTAAGGGTGTTCTCGATCCGCACGCTGGTGGCGACAAAATTTCAGGAGAGCAACAAGCAGCTGGTCAGCGACATCATTCGCAACCGCGAGTCGAGCTTTCTGACCACCGACTATATTTTCTGAAGCCTTGAAACCCGCGGGCGCAGCACATGCCGCGCCCGCGAACCCAGGTTAACGACTACAGATCGCATTTGATAACGATTATCGAAAACAGTTAGCATGCGTGCTTCGGGGTAGGACATATCGCCTCTTCCCCCACGAAACGAGCATCAATCCCCTGTGGATTCGTCCGCCAGCAAACTCGACCTCTATCTCGCGCACCGTTCGGCACTGGTGGACTACGCCACACCGATCGTGGGTTGCCGTGCGCGTGCCGAGGATGTCGTTCAGGAAGCCTGGCTGCGATTCAACGGACGTGACGACCAGAGTCTTTCGATCAACAATCCGGTTGGCTACCTGTATCGCATCGTGCGCAATCTGTCGCTGGACCTCACGCGCAGCATGGCCACCGAAAAGCGACAGCCCGACAGCGACGCCCTTCTGGCCGAACTGCCAGCTGTTACGGCATCGCCCGAGCAGGAAGTGGTCGGTCAGGACGAGCTGAAACAGGTGGCCGACGCGCTGGCCCGGTTGCCGGAACGCACGCGCATGGCCTTCGAGATGCATCGCCTGGGCGGCTACACGTTGCAACAGGTGGCCAGTGCGCTGGGTATTTCGGTAGGGTTGACACATCATCTGGTGCATGAAGCCTTGAGTCATTGCGCAGCCTGGCTGGACCGTGGCAATGACTGACCCGCGCGACGAAAACATTCAAAAGAATCTGAAAAAATCCGGCAGCCATCCGTCTTTTGCTGAAGGGCGCGATCCTGTGCGACCCTTGCCCCCCTTTTCCGCCGCTGGAGCCTTGCCGGACATGCCGCAAGCCGAACCTCGCCAGGCCCTTCAGAACATTGCTCTGGAATGGTTGATGCGTGCCCGACAGGCACCTGACGATGCGCGGCTGCACGATGAGATGCGCCAGTGGGAAGAGGCCGACCCGCAGAACGCCGAGGCGCTGCGCAGGGCTGAGCGTATCTGGCAGTTGACCGGCCAGCTCACACCTACCACGGCGCACAAATGGCCGCCGATTCCGTCCGTGCATGACGCTGCGACTGCGCAACGCCCGGTCAAAAAGCGCCCCGTGAGACGCCGAACCCTGAGCTGGGCGGTTGGCGGCGCGCTCGCCGCCTGCCTGGTGCTGGCCCTCAACCCAACCTTCACAACCTTGCTGCAGGCCGACTTCGCCACCGCCAGCAATGAGCGCCGTGACGTCCGGCTGCCCGACGGCAGTCTTGCTGCGCTGGACCGCAACAGCGCCATTGCCGTGGACTTTTCCGGCACACGCCGGGAAGTCCGCCTACTGCGTGGTCAAGCCTTCTTCGACGTCACACCCGATCGCAGCAAGCCGTTCAATGTTCAAGTCCAGAGCCTCGACGTCACGGTAACCGGCACCGCGTTCAATGTGGACCAGGAATCGAACACCATTGAAGTGGCCGTCCAGCACGGTTCGGTCAAGGTCAGTGAGCGTGACAGTCAGCGCCTGCTCAACCCCGGCCTGATCGCAGGGCAGCGGCTGGATGTCGACCGTTACAGTGGACAGGCCCGACTGCTGGCCCAGCCCGCGAGTCGTGTCGCCATCTGGCGTAATAACCAGCTGATCGCCGACAACGCCCGCCTCGGCGACATGGTGGACGAACTGCAGCGCTATCTGCCCGGCAAGGTCTGGCTCAAGGACCCGCAGCTCGCCGAACTGCGCATCACTGGCGTCTATGACACCCGCAACCCGCAAGGCGCCTTGCAGGCCATGGCGCAACCCCACGGCGCACATGTCGAAAGCTGGACACCGTGGCTGCAAGTGCTGACACGATAAACCTGCACCCGCCCCTGCACCGCCAAAGATAGCCGGACCGATCATCGCCAGACCGGAATGTGGCGCTTTTACCCTCTCAAGAACTGCCGCGCGATGCCGACACCTCGGCAACACAGCCCCCTTCTCACGCGCAGGTATAACAATAATGGCCACGCTCAAGACCGTTCAGGCACGCTACACCGCTACATTCGTGGGATTCATGGCGCTGGTCATTATCCTGACTGTTTATGGGATCAATCAGTTTGTCACGCCCAGGCTCACGGCCAACGACGAGAACATGCTGACCGTCAAGGCAGCCGACATCAGTAACGAGATCAAGACCGAGCTGGCCCGGGTTCAGGCACAGGCGCGAGTGATCACCGAGGTCGTGCCGCAGCTGTCCAGCGACGACATCGACCGGTTGCTGCCCTTCATGGTCAACCAGTATGGCGAGGCCAAGGTCTTCGGCGGCGGCATCTGGCCGTTGCCTGAAGTGCGCACACCGGGGCGCGCCAAGCACAGCACCTTTTATCACCGCGATGCCTCCGGCAAGCTGATCGTCAACACCCACTGGAACTCGCCTGAATCGCTCAACTATTTCGAGCAGGGCTGGCACAAGGGCGGCCTGAGTTCGCCTGCCGGTCAGTGCGCCTGGGCCCCGGCCTATCAGGACGCAGCCAGCCCCGAGCCGCGCACCAACTGCGCGATGGCAATCACCAAGGATGGCAAGCCATGGGGCGTATCGACCATCGACGTGACCCTGGGCTTTTTCAACCAGTTGGTCGAAGCCAAGGAGCGTGAAGTCAACGGCCGGATCATGATCATCGAAGCCGATGGCAAGATCCTCTCCAACGTGCCGGGCAGCAACGACAAGATCGTGCTGCGCAACATTTCCGAACTGGCAGGGCAGTCGCCGTTCATCAACGGCATCAAATCGGCCCTCGCCCTCAAGAGCAGCGGCACCACCCGCCTGACCTACGACAACAGTGACGGCGAAGAATCGACCCTGTTCCTGATGCCGGTTGCTGGCACGCCCTGGCTGCTGGCCGTGTCGCAGAACACCGCACTGCTGAAGACCCAGAGCGAGACGGTCCTCAAGACCCTGGCCTGGCTGCAGATTCCGATGGTGCTGGTCCTGCTCGTGCTGATGATCGTTGCCCTCGGCACGCTGATGAAACGCCTCACCGTGCTCAAGACCAATATCGATACGCTGTCGGCCGGCGACGCTGACCTGACCCGCCGCATCGCGGTGAAAGGCCAGGATGAAGTCGACCAGGTGGGCGAATCGGTCAACCGCTTCATTGCCTATCTGCAACGCATGATGGTCGAAGTCAGTTCCTCGACCAGCGACATCGCCATGGGCATCGAGCAACTGCGCAGTCAGGCCGGCACGACCAACGCGATTCTGGTGCGCCATGCCAACGAGACCGATCAGGCGGTGACCGCAATCACCGAGATGTCCTCCACGGCCGATGAAGTGGCGCGCAGTGCTGCCCAGACCGCCAGCTTCACGCAATCGGCCAACGAGAATGCGCAGGTCTCCAAGACTGTGGTATCCGACGCATCGGACAGCGTGAACGCGCTGATCAGCGAAGTGGATTCGGCCACCAGCAAGGTGCAGTCGATGGAGCAGGACGCCAAGCGCATCAACGCCGTGCTGGCAGTGATCGGTGAAATCGCCGGGCAGACCAACCTGCTGGCGCTCAACGCCGCCATCGAGGCCGCACGCGCCGGTGAACAGGGTCGTGGCTTCGCAGTTGTTGCCGACGAAGTCCGCGCCCTCGCCGCCCGCACCCAGGCCAGCACCTCGGAAATCAACGAGATGCTCAACAGCCTGCAGCAAGGCGTCAGCGCTGCCGTCGCGGCCATGGAAAAAACCCGTCAGAGCTGCCAGGCCACTGCGGGCAAGACCACGGCCGTGACCGCCGGGCTCGACGACATGACCAGTTCGGTCCTGCGCATCAACGACCTGAGCACCCAGATCGCCACCGCCGCCGAAGAGCAGAGCGCGGTGTCCGAAGAGATCAGCCGCAACATCATCGCGGTGAAACACATCGTCGAAGAACTGGTGGAAGGCGGCTCCAGCAACGAGCGCAGCACCGCGGCGCTGGCCGAGTCCAATACCCGGTTGATTGCGCTGGTAAGGCGTTTCAAGGTGAGTTGATCCAGATTGTGCTCAGAGTGTCTTCGCGAACAGACGAAGCGCTCTGTCGCATGCAGATATGCGACCTTCAACCTCTGGTGTCGCGCAACAAACACCGGACCGTGGGAGGCGGCTTGCCGGCGATGAACGATGACGCGATTTTCCTGACATACCGCGTCGACTGCATCGCCG